>Ga0194118_10002550_pt1 | contig 22788 bp, 17 predicted proteins | sample TA2MahsurfametaG_2_FD_148662 | JGI IMG/M metagenome (GOLD analysis project Ga0194118, IMG submission 148662) | Freshwater microbial communities from Lake Tanganyika, Tanzania - TA2015013 Mahale N5 surface | ecosystem: Environmental > Aquatic > Freshwater > Lake | place: Tanzania: Lake...
CTAGCCGAGGGCTGACACACGAGAACTTAGACCTACTCATCCCAGTCGAACTCGTCGGGTAATTCCCCCGGGTCGGGGCCGTAGTCGCAGTAATCCGCAATATCTCCAGCCTCGTATTCGCCCCAATCGGCGAGTTCCTCGGCCTCTTCGCAGTCGATCTCATCCGCGGGACCCGACTCCTCCCCACCGGCCGCAGGTCGAACCACCGCGGTCGTCGCCACGGAACTCACCGATGGTGATGTCCCCGCGACGGACGTCCAGGACAGCACGATCGGTTTGACAATTAAGACCGGCGACGATGTCGTCGGATTCATGGCTGGAGGGCTTGCCGGTTCATCGAGGAGGCCCAGGCAACCGCCCAGAACCCCGAGGCCCAGCAAACCCCCCATCCACTTAGCCCTACCCATGTGCCGAAACTAGGTGCGGGGTGTGGCACAGAATCGAGTCACAGCACCCTGTCTACATTCACAAATCTGCATCGTCCCACTCATCTGAATAATCATCGTGGGCGCCGTAGTAGGCATCTGCGCGGAAGAGGTCTTCGCCGACGTACCGGTGACCACAACATTCGCGGTCCTGGGTGCCCTTGAACTTCAGAATCGTCTTGCACACGCGGCATTTCGTGGTGCAGTTCGGGGGGTCATCCCAATCCATATCAACCTCGTGGCCGATCCCCCGGTCACAGACTTCACAGACTTCGTCGTTTGTCTCGTTGCTCAAGAATCCTCCTGTGATCCCATGCTGCGGACACGGCCAGTCGATCGTCACTCTAGAAGTGGGGTGTCACAGCCAATTTGGCGGGGGTAATCTCCACAAATGCGCGTCGGGACATGGAATCTCAAGCAGGCGGTGGCACCAAAAAAGCCACTACCGCAACTTTGGCAATGGATGGAGGACGAAGTAGATCCAGACGTCATCATCCTGACCGAGGCAAAGGTTCCCAAGGATGGTTTCGACGACTGGGCAACCCAGTGGAACCCCCAGGGAATCGACCCCAAACGCAAATGGGGGACGATTATCACCGGACGCGGTGTTGAGCTGCACAAAGTCACTGAGGTCAAAGTGGGTCGTCGCACCGAACGCCTCGAGCACAAGTGGCCCGCAATTGTCGAGGTCGCCGATGTCATCGTGGAAGGCGACCTCTGGGGCACCGTTGCGGGCATCTACGGCCTCACCATGGATCTGTCTGGCAAGTCGTGCGGTCACGGGCGGTACTCAGTTCCACTTGCGCTCGCCGAACTCGACCCTCTTTTCAACTCCGACCGATTCGATCGCCTGATTCTCGGCGGAGACTTCAACATGTGGCCAAACGACATTCCTCGATTTTTGCGCGAGGAAATGTTTGATCTGGTCGAACTCACTGGCGAGCTGCGCGGTCCCCTCAATGGGTGCACCGGTTGCGACCTCGGTGACGACTGCTGCCATGTCTGGACTCACAAGAACGGAAACAGCCCCAACGCTGCCCGCCAGCAGATCGACTTCCTTTTCGCATCGAAGTCACTCGCCGAGGAACTCCACGGAATCGCAGCAGGAGTCGACGACTTTCCCGACGCTTGGGAGGTCAGCGATCACGCACCGATTTTGGTCGAATTCGATTGAGTCTTTCCTCAACAATTGACGTAGGTAAACGACCACTGAGTCTGCCTCACGAGATCGCGAACGCTCCTTTGGACGTATTTCTGCATGTCGGGATGTGGCGTCGGAGCGTGATCGGACTCAATAATCAATCGAGGCTTCTTCTCTGAGCGATCGTCCTCCCAATTTCGATTGCCCACCTGCCGATAACGCCATCCCGAGATTTCATAACCTGCCCGGATGATTCCCAAACTGACGGGCAGGGCAAATCGCGCATTTGCGCGCCTCGGCCCGTGGCACTTCCATGCATTTCTGGTGTACTCCCAGAGTTCATCTGCGCTCATCTCCGGATGCCAGGTGCGCGCGAGATTGAGCAAGATCACTGGCTCGTGAATTTCCCCAACTGGGTCAGCGATGAAGAGCTGAGCCGCCTGGGCCAAAGAAAGTCGCGATCGCCCGATCGCCTCATGTCTGGCAACTTTGTTTGTCAACGACGCGACGTTCGCTGGAGCTAACCGGTTACCGAGGCGCAGAGTATCGATGATCGCTGCCTCGACTTCGAATGCGATTCGTTCTCCCTGGGCGCTGAGGGGAAACCCGCTCCGAAGGAACCACACCTGCACCGCAACGCCCGACGCTTCGATCTCACGAATTCGCGCCCTCTTCTCGGTCTCCTCTTCCTCTCCCCGTTGATTTGCGGACTTTATGTGGGAGTGCCATCGGTCATTTCGACCTTTGCCCACATAAAAGATCTCCCCTGTTCGGGGGTCAGCGAGACCATATACGTAGAAGCCGAGCAGCCGCTCTGCTTCGGAGTCCAGCACTGGGTAGTCGGGTTGCGTCATGTACGAATAACTCTGATTGAAAGCCGGTCTGCTCGTCAAGGCCAACATTGGCGCAGAGTGTGATCGGGGCAAGTCGGTCGACGACACTTTCTCCAACGCCAGTTCCATGCGGATCGAAGTCATCACCTCCGAACGCGCCGTCGTGTGGCCGGGGTGCCCGTCGATCTCAACATGCGCCCGATCGACGGTGAGCGGCCTATGAGTCGATCGGTAGAACACAAAACGGGACAGAGCCCTGGCAACGCCCGAGGCACCACTGCGTCAATCACATCGAGAGAGCAGACCTTCGTTCACTCAGAGGCGACAAAGTAGATCGGTTTCTTGGCACACCCTTCAAATAGAATTCTTGTGTGCCAAAACCAGCAATCAAAACCGAGAGCATCCGCCACGCTCGTGGCAACCATGTGTTGGCGATTATTGAAAAGATGTCCAACTCTGGGCTTTCGCGGGAGCAACTTGCGATCGCCACACACTTTCTCCAAAGTTTAGGGACACGTACCGAGCAGCATTACAGGGCCCTCGCCAACAGTGCACTCGGAAATGTGGTTGTCAGCGTCCTCGAGTCGGTGGACGTCTCGTTCGCGGGACTCTCCCTTCACAGAGCGGAACCGTCTTTCACCTTCATAGACCTATTCGCCGGAATCGGCGGAATGAGGACCGCATTTCAGCGCGTCGGCGGGCAGTGTGTCTTTTCATCCGAGTGGGACAAGCACGCGCAAGAGACTTACTTCAAGAACTTTGGGGAAGTACCGTTTGGGGACATCACGAAAATCGATAGCGAAGTTCCAAAACACGATGTCCTTGTAGCCGGGTTTCCGTGTCAAGCATTCTCAATCGCTGGATATAAAGGTGGCTTTGACGATACGCGCGGCACTCTCTTCTTCGATGTTGCGCGGCTCATCAACAAGTACCAGCCCTCGGCGTTTCTACTTGAGAACGTAAAAGGGCTGGCTGCCCATGACAAAGGCCGCACGTTCAGCGTCATCATGGAGACACTCGAAGCGGACCTGGGCTACCACACCGATCATCGGATCGTAAATGCAAAGGATTTTGGTGTTCCTCAAAACCGTGAACGTGTCTTCATTGTCGGATTTCGAAACCCGAATGCTCTGAAACGCTTCGCATTTCCCGATCCAATCAAGAGGCGAACAACAATCGGGGACATCAAGGAGAAGTCTGTCGTTTCAACCAAGTACTACTTATCGGACCAGTATCTGCAAACGCTGGTTAATCATCGCGATCGCCATGCATCTAAAGGAAATGGTTTCGGGTTCGAGATCAAGAATGATGACGACATTGCCAATGCCATCGTTGTCGGCGGAATGGGTCGCGAGAGGAATTTGGTCAGAGACAAGCGGTTGAAGGACTTTTCACCGAAGACCAACATCCATGGCCCCGTCAATCGCCAGGGAATTCGCAAGATGACTCCTCGCGAGTGGGCCAGGTTGCAGGGATTTCCGGACTCATTCGTTATCCCCGTTTCAGATGCCCAGGCCTACAAGCAGTTTGGCAACTCTGTCGCTGTGCCAGCGATCGAGGCGACTGCACGCCGCTTGATTGCGGCACTGAGACTTCAAAAATAAAAGAGAACTCAGCGCACTTTTGTTCGTAAATTCGGCGTTAGTGGTCGGGCTATCTTTAGTGGGTGACCGAGGTCCGGCGTTACAACAAGGGAGAGTGGACAGAACTCTTCGTTTTGGGTCGGCTTCTCGCCGATGGCGACTTCGTCATTCTTCCATCTGCAGCGGGCGAACCGGAGCGTCGGGTAAAGGTTCTTGGCGCCTATCGACACACGGTCGAAAGCGAGAAGGGTTTCATGGTCGTGGGGGACTTTGTTTTGACCTCAGGCGGAGCATCGATCTCACGGGAAGACATACGTCAGGCCATTCACGAAATGCCCAAGGAAATCAAAGAAGGGTCGACGGGAAGCGGTGCTTTCGAACTAAAAAGCGGTCGCACGCTTCTCGACTTATTGAATATTTCGCAGTTCAAAAGTGCAGTCCAAAAGGCCGACATCTACCTTCATGTCGAAGACCCGCTACGTGGACTTCGCGATCGTCCGGGGTACACCATCAAGTCCTTTCTCGGCGCGCGTCCATCCCTCTTCAATGCGAGCAATGCCACTCTTTTCACCTATCGACTCGATCCCGCCCCTTCACCTTTGCAGATCGATGGCCTTAACGAATTAGGTGGAGAACGAGTCATCTGCTCGGCCCTTCGTGAGGCCGGTATCAAATTATCTCTATGTGTCGACCATGTTGATTCCGTGTTCTATGAGAATCTCTTTATGATCGACAGCACCCTCGCCTTAGTTCTTGGACACCTTGTCGCGATTTATTATTCACTGGGTGAGCGCGAAACTTCATCGATCGAAAAATTGACCACAATGCTTGCCTCGGAGAATCCACTGAATGTCAATCGTTCTGAGGTTTATTACAACTTGAAGATTATGGAGTTTTTGGAAGCAGTAGCCCTCGGTATGACTCCAAAGTCTGCATGGGATGGCAAATGGACAGCACCAGGCGGGATGATTCTCGTCGATCGAGATGGCTCTTTGACCTGTGTTCCGCTAACGGATCGAGATCGACACAGGGATCTTCTCTTTCAGCTTTCAAGTTTTGACCGACCGACCCACAAGCGCACCGATTTCGGCAAGATTTATTCTGATGGCGACGATGCTTACATCGTCGCGAACTTCCAGATACGCCTCAATCGGCCCCAACTTGCGTCAATTTAACCCGCGCGGACTTTCCTCGTCCCGAGCCTCCCTCTTTCTCTTTGCTTTGAGGTCGTTTGTCGAGCTCCCGCTTGACTTTCTTTGGGCACAAACGTTCCTCAGCGATCCGCTGGATCCGATCCGCAGCGGATTCGAATGATGTGTGCTCCCACACTGTGATGACCGACCAACCACTTAGGCGTAACTGTCGTGCCTTTGCTCTGTCTCTTGCGCGAGTCGCCAAGATTTTTTGCAACCACCAGCCTCCGTTGTGGGTTGGCACGGTGAAGTGCTTAGAACAACCGTGCCAGAAGCATCCATGGACGAATATTGCGACCCCCTTTCGGCGCAGGACCAAGTCCGGTTTGCCCGGGAGCGAGGCGGGATGATTCTCGACTTGAAAGCCTCGACGCCGAAGCTCCTTGGTGAGCATGATTTCGGGTTGCGTACCCGCAGTCTTCTGCTTACTCATTCGCGATTTGACGGCAAGGTCGCGAGGTGGAGGACGGTGCGCGTTACTCACAGCACAATTTTCACATTAGAAATACGCCTCCGCTCCTTTCTTTTCATTTTCCACGGCCTGTCCCCTCTTCTGAGTACATCTGGGGAGGTCAAGCTTGACGATCTCAGACGTCCTTGGCTCGCGGGTGCTCGCATGACGAGGACAGCGACCTCAAAACCAACCCTCTGTTCCCGAAGTTCGGTCGGTCCCCAAGACATACTCCCGCACCCCACAAGCCGCACAAAGGATGAAATTGGCGGAGCAGACGTTCAGGAGTCATGGCTGGATAGGGCCGTCTGCGGGGCCCCTCGCGTTACCACTATGACATCATAGCACGATGCGTTTCATCCCCGAGCATCCATCGGCCAGCACAAAGAGCGATGCAGAGAAGATGCTGTTCGAACTCTTTCGCCACATGCGGGACTTCGATGATTGGGTCTGCCTCCACAGTCTTCGACTGGATGAACACGCCTACCAGAAAGTGGGAGAAATCGACTTCCTGTTCGTCGGCCCGCCGGGACTATTTGCGTTGGAAGTAAAGGGGGGACGCATCTCGTTCGACGGTAAGGCGTGGATTTATACAAACAGATTCGGCAAAGTAAATCACGATTCCAGAGGCCCGATGCGGCAAGTCGAAGATGCCCTCTACTCGTTGATGGAAGACGTACGAAAGCTTTCGTCAATCAAGAGGTTCATTGATGCCTTCACGACCGGCTGGGCTGTCGCATTCCCCGATGTGACATTCAATGTCGAATCCGTCGAGTACGACGCCAAAGTGATCCTTGATGAAAACCACTGCAGGTCCATCTCCACTCTTGGCGAGTCGCTTGGAAACATCGCAAGTTTCTGGCGTACCAAGAAGCCCTCAAAACGTGATCTGACGAACTCTGAGGTCGATGCCATCGTGAGGGTCTTGCGACCTCGATTCGACCTCGCCCCAACTCTCAGCACATTGGGACGCAAACTCGACAGAGTTTTCACCGATTTGACCGAACGGCAATACCTTGCGATTGACAGTGCCCGCCGAAATCGCAGAATTCTTTGTTCGGGCGGCGCGGGCACCGGAAAATCATTCGTAGCTCTCGAGGCAGCGCGCCGTGCCCGTGACGACGGCAAAAAAGTGCTGTTCACCTCTGGTGGAAACATCCTCCTGGAATTCCTGAAGCACCAGCCCGACATCGACGGCATCACCTTCGCAGCCCTACCCGAAGCTGTCGGCATCTTTGATTTCGTGATCATCGACGAGGGACAAGACGTCATGAGCCCCGAAATTTTCGGGCGTTTGGATCAACTCACGGGCGGATCTTGGCAGCAAGCATCTTGGCTCATCTGTCTCGACCCAAACAGTCAGTCACACATCGTCGGCACATTCGACCCGTCCGTCCTCAGCCAACTTGAAGATTTCTCTACCTCGATTGATCTCTCAGTCAATTGCAGAAACACGTCACCGATCCTCAGCCAGACCAAGTTTGCGACGGGTGCTGATACGGGCGTGACCGGTGCTGGCGATGGCCCGCCAGTCACTTGGTGTCCTGTCACTGATGAGCTCAATGAATCAGCCGAATTGGCGCATCACTTGCATCTCCTCGTCAATCGCGAGAGATTGAGTTGGCGCGACATTTCAATCGTTGACCTCGGAGGGGGTCTCGGCTCGCTCGCTGCACTTCCATCAGACCTGAAGGCCCACCTTCAGCCCCTGACGAAAGAAGTCGCGATGAAATGGGACTCCCGCGAGATCACATTTGGTCCGGTTGGAATGTTCAAGGGGCTGGAAAATCTCGCTATTTGCGTAATAGGCGGTCGCAATTTGACTCGGTTGAACGCGCCACTCAACCACCTCTATGCTGCCATGAGTCGAGCTCGCACGAGCCTCTGGGTTGCAACGACATCGGAGCTTGGCACTTTGATTGGCAGTGGCTCTCGGGGGACTTCAGGTGGGATCGGGCAGGCAACAGATAGTTGAAAGATTGCGGGACCATCTCTTCGGGCCGCGTTTAGGTCGCGATGAGGCGGTCAACAACTCGCCCTCGAATTACTACACGATCGGCGTCCTGCGTCCGATGGAATCCGGGCAGGGGCATTCCGATCTGAGCGCGGAGGAACCAGCGATCGTGGGAGCCGACCCCGAAGGAGACGATCCCGTCGCAACTGCTGGACAATCAGGCGCTTCATGCATTGCAGTCTCGTTCGAGACCACCGCACAGTCTGTGCGCTGCGAAGTCTCAGCGGGGATCTACACCAAACGCGGGTCCTCCTGGGTACGCCGAGAGTTGACGGATGAGGTCGTCGTCAGCTCACTTGCCACAGATAATCCGTTGGGCGGATTCGAGGGACGAGCGCGACTACAAAGCACCTGGCGGCGGGGCCAGCGCCCGGAATCGCGTTCGGTGACCGTTGCCCTCAGGAATATCCAGATGAGTGACAAACAGACCGAAATCGACGGGCTTTGCTTGTTTCAGATCCAGGTCCGCTGTACCCCGATTGATGGCGAACTTCTGTCGACAAAGACTCCGGTCAGGGAACTACTCACCGACGAGGAAAAGGAACTTGAATTTCAGTACAGGTCGCACCGCACTTACGCCATTGGCCACGGTTGTGCGGCTAATTGGATTCTGGGAACGGATAAAGACGGCCCCGCCGTGTGGGCAGACTTCCTTCCGGTTCACGAGGTGCCCATGGTTGCGCCCGAAATGTCGCAGAGCGATCGATTCGACTTGCGCCGCCTTGCGGACATCCAGGTCGACCAGCTGCCGTTACTGAGGACACTGATAGATGACTACCGCCTCCAGATCAGATCGATGGAGCAAAGCAACGCGCCATCCGATGCGACCGAGGCTGCGGCCCTGACCCGAATCATCGCGAGGATGGACGAGACAGCCGATCGCATGAATACGGGCATCAGCATGCTCGAGTCAGATCCCGTCCTCCTCGAGGCCTTTCGACTGGCCAACGCCGCGATGCTGCTCCAAATGTGGCGGTCGCGAGAGAATCAGAATCTCGGAGGTCAAGCGCGTTACGTTGAGAACCAGGCGGTCGCGACTCCCGGGCTGTCTTCGTTGCCGAGCGGCGAGTTTCACTGGCGTCCGTTCCAGCTGGGTTTCCTTCTGATGAACATCCCCGCCCTCGCTGATTCCGAAAGCCCGTATCGCGACGTCGTCGATCTCATCTGGTTCTCGACGGGCGGCGGCAAGACCGAGGCTTACTTACTGGTGTCGGCGTTTGAGATCGTCCGTCGCCGCATGATCCACGGCGATCGAGGAGCGGGCACGACGGTTCTTTCCCGCTACACGCTTCGACTGCTAACGGCCCAGCAGTTCGACCGGGCCTGCACATTGATCTGCGCTCTCGAGTCGATCCGCCGAGCTCGCTCGCAAATTTTCGGCGAGAAACCCGTGTCCATAGGACTGTGGGTGGGCCAAGCCAACACACCCAACACCTTTCGCGCCGCAGTTGAATCTCACAAAAACCTTGTTGAGTCTCTTCCGACGGACCGACCGGACAACCCTTTCGCACTGCAGCGGTGCCCCTGGTGCCGAACGGCACTTGTTCCACCTTCGGCGACCACAACCGAAGAGATTGGATTCGAGGCACGAAACGACAGTTTTACCATTCGTTGTCCCAACCAAACCTGCGACTTTCGCTTGGGTTTGCCAATTCAAGTCGTCGACGAGGCAATGTACCGCGATCCCCCGACCATTGTGCTTGCCGTTGTTGACAAGTTTGCTGGGTTGCCGCGAGAACCCAAAATCAAGGCGTTTTTGGGTGGGGATCGTCGATTCTTACCTCCGACGCTGTTCATCCAGGACGAACTCCATCTTCTCGCCTCCTCGTTGGGCACAGTCTTCGGTGTCTACGAAGCGGGACTCGACTCGATAGTTCGTCATTTTGGGGATGGACGCGGCCCCCACATCATTGCCTCATCGGCGACTGTCCGCGATGCTGAGAATCAGGTCCTGCAACTCTTCGGGCGCAAGACATCCGTGTTCCCACCACCAGGGCCAACCCCTGATTACAACTTTTTTGCGAGAATTGACCAGACTTCAACGCGTACCTACGTGGGTGTTCTGGCGCCGAACCACTCTCCTACAACGAGCCTCGTTCGAGTGCTCGCGTTGCTCGCGAGCTCGACCGAAGTCTGCTCACTCAGCACGAACGAACTCGACGCGTACTCGACAATGGTCGTTTACCACAACACGATTCGCGAACAGGGCAAGACCGTAACCCTTGTGAGCGACGACGTCGATGGTTGGATGCAAATCATCGCGGACGGCCAATTCACTCCTCCAAATCTGCTGGGGGATCGAACACAGGAATTGACGTCCAATGTGCCCGACCGTGAAATCCCTGTTGTTCTCGAACGCCTCTTCCGTCCTGCTCACGACCCAGAATCTGTGCGTGTGCTGGCATGCACGAACATGTTGTCGGTCGGTGTGGACGTTCCGCGGCTTGGACTGATGGCCATGTGCGGCCAACCGAAGTCAACTTCGGAGTACATCCAGGCCTCAAGCCGAGTCGGACGAGACGCACATTCCCGTCCCGGCCTCGTGGTTGCGCACTACTCGGCGCCCAAGGCCCGCGACGCATCGCATTACGAAACATTCCACTCGTATCACCAGTCTCTCTACCGATACGTGGAACCAACGTCGGTGACCCCGTGGGCCATACCCGCAAGGGAAAGGTGCCTTCCGGCAGTTGCGGTTGGCGTCGCTCGCGCAGTACTAGACCTGGCGAGAAACGACGATGCGTGCCTTTTTGACATTTCCTCTAAGGAGGCTGTCGACATGATTCAACTTCTGACCGTTCGAATCGCTGCAACAGCGGACAAGGACGCGCCTGATGCCGTGTTGCACCTGCAGGAAATTTTTAAGACTTGGGAAGCAAAGGTCATAGAGAGCCCGGACAAGGTGACCTTTGAACAAGCCGGCATGGAGAGTCGACCACTGTTATGTGACTACGGACATCTTGTCAACGGTGCCTGGCCCGCGCCGCGTTCGTTCCGGAACGTTGACCGGGAGTGCCCAATTGACCTTGACGGCGAGGAGTAAGCCGATGGCGAGCAAACCAGAGGAGCGGAAGATCCGGAGAATGACCGCGGTAACCGCCTACGGTGTCGGCGCAATTTGGGAGAACCAAGGCGAGTCGATGGTCCAGATGGATATCACTCGCTGGAGGCACCCCGGCACGGCGATCAAATTGGACCGTCTCGCAGACGAACTGCTTGTGAGTCGTTTCATGTCACCAAACGTCGACTCTGACGAGCCCGGCCTCCCCTATTTTCGCTTTCCCGAATGGCTCTTTTGTCCTTTGTGTCGAAGCCTGCTGCGGCACAAACCAGGAGGTAGCGGTCGTCCGACCTGTCCGCACTGCAGGCGCGTCCATCTGAAGCCCGTACGGTTTGTGGGTATCTGCTCCGACAATCACCTCTTTGATATCGACTGGTCAAAATGGGCCCACAAAGACCACGCCGCTGCGAACAACTGCAGGTCCCAAAATCTGCTTTGGAAGACAGCCCCGGGCTCGGGCGGCCTGGATTCATTGATCGTCAAGTGCAAAGACTGTGGTGCCGAGACCGATCTCGGAAAAATTAGCAAAAGTCAACATCGATGCACCGGGCGGCAACCATGGCAGCCCAACTCGGCATCAGTCAGTTGCGATGCCCACACCAAAGTTGTACAACGCGGCGGCTCCAATGTGTGGTTTGGCGTAACACGGAGTGCGCTAGATATCCCCCCGGAGTCCGACTTCAAACCAGCGGATGAGATCGCGCCGGTCGTGAAGCAGGATTCGGACTTCCAAACTTTGCTCAGTCAGGCACCTGGTGGTTTTTTTGAACCTGACCTCATCAGATCAATCGCCCACAGGCACAAGACTAGCGAGGATCTGGTGCGAGCTCTTCTCGACGAAGCTCGCGCCGTCGATGCTGGCAGACCCACTACCGAAGAGCACCGTCTCAACCTGAGACTGGGCGAGTGGCTCGCATTCCACGGCCCTGATACCGCCGACAGACGCAGTCGCTTTGTAATCGAGAACATGAAAAGCCCATCCACTGGGACGGGCCAGCATGTGGTCGCTGGCATTGACCGTCTGGTGGCAGCTCACAGGCTCCACGAAGTGAGAGCGCTCCAGGGTTTCACCAGAGACGAACCAATGAATTCGGACGAACCCACCGGAACGACGTCGAGCGGACCCAAAAAAAAGGAACTGGTCACCGTCTCACTTGGCAAGCCGACTGATTGGCTCCCTGCCTACGAGGTTTTTGGTGAGGGCATCTTCGTCACCCTCGACGAGGAAAAGCTCTCCCGTTGGGAAAAGCGTGATTCGGTGATTGTCGAAACGCAACGCCTCGGGGCCAAGGCAGGTGCCCTGATGGGCGACCTTATGGGTGTGGCGACCACCAACCCACGGCTGTATCTGCTGCACACTCTGGCTCACGTTTTAATTCGCCAACTCTCGTTTGACTGCGGCTATCCCTCGGCTTCGCTGAGGGAACGTCTGTACGTGAGTGAACGTGACGGTGAAATCCCGATGGGTGGGTTCCTGATCTACACCGCAGATTCCGACGCAGAGGGAAGCATGGGCGGACTGGCCAGACAGGCAGAACCCGAGAACTTCGCCCTTACGCTCGACCGGGCGCTCTCGAAGTCCCGTTGGTGCTCTCTCGACCCTGTATGCAGCGAGTCACGTGGAGGCTTCAATGGAGCAAACAAATCGGCCTGCCATGCATGCTGTCTCGTTCCCGAAACAGCATGCGAACTTTGGAATCTCCACCTCACACGCGAATTCCTCGTTGGTTCTTCAACCGACCTGAGTTTCTTCGACTGACAAAAGGAGCCGCGAAACCATGTGTCTCGATCTTCCACTCTTCAACACACTCGACGACGAGCAGCGACAAATCTACGCACTCGGGCTTGACGGTCACTTCGTGATCAAGGGTCCCCCTGGCACAGGCAAGAGCGTCATGGCCCTTCACCGTGCAGCCAAATTCGTCAGAAGTAACGAAAAGGTTCTTGTGCTGATGTACAACAAGCCTCTCCAAATCTGGACCAAATCAGCTCTTGATCTCGCTTTGACTCAGGCCGGGTGCACCGATGAGCAGAAGCAGAAAGTCGAAGTCCGGACTGTTGAGAGTTGGTTCCAACCTTGGTTCAGGCAAACGTTCGGCGTGGAATGTCCAACGGAAAATTCACTTGCTCCAATCCAAACACGAATGACAGCGAAATATGGAGGCGTCTGCTCAGTTTGTAGGGCACCGACTGTCGCCGGGCAAGATCTGGCGGTTCAACTCCGAGCCCACCAGAAAATCCATCGAAACAAATGGATGCCGGTTCACAATCGATGCCTCGCTAGTCTCCGAAAACAACACGGCTATCCTGCGATCGACTGGTCTCGAGTCCTCGAGATAAGTGCACCGATGATGCAGACCCTTGCGAGCAAGGAAAGACCTTCCCTCAACGTCATAGTCGACGAAGGGCAGGACTTGCCGAACGCCTTTTACACTCTTTTGAAACATCTCTGCAACAGATTCACAGTTTTCGTAGACGGCGCACAGGGACTCAACGATGCCGATCGATACAGCACCGCGGAGCAGATCGAAAACATTCTCAACTTGGCCGATGGTCAGCCCTCTCCCCTGAAAACCAATCATCGAAACAAGAAAGAAGTGGCTGAACTGGCTTCGAAATTCCGTACACGACAGCGATCCGACGTACCCGCTGTCGCAAGCTCTGCAGTGTGTTCAGAGCCGATCCAAATTCTGAATTTCGCCAACCCGAAGGCCCTCGCGCAATACGCCATAAGATTCAAGCCGCTCGGTGTTTCGGTCGGGATTTTCTTCAAGTTCGACAACACGAAGAAGGACTTTGTTAAGGAACTAGAGTCTTTCGGCACCGATACTTGGGTGCAGGTGTACGCAGCCGGCGATGGCGACATCGACCTCTGCAAGAAGGGCGCTTTCGTCGCAAACTATGGCGTGGCCAAAGGCCTTGAGTTTGACGTCGTGATTATTGGGGATCTCCAGAACTGGCCGGCAGAGCCAAGGCCACACGAGAACCGGACTTTCTACGTCCTGGCCTCGCGGTCAAGAGACATTCTGAAGATTGCATACACAGGCGAGGGAGATCCGCCCGTTCTCCAGACCCCCCCGTACTCCGAGCACCTTGCGGACATCGAGCGAAGATAAGGGGCAACCATGGCGCGCGAACCGGATCTATTCAGCGAAAGCAATGCAGCAGAACCATCCATCCACGATGACAAACCCACCGACGGGCAGACGCAGTTCTTACTGACGTCCAGCTACCGCCTGATTGACGCGCTCGAGTGCGGGTACTTCAACTTGTGCGACGGCGATACCGGCAGTTTTGACGGACTTCCACCACGGCGGGCTCTGGATAGTTTGGAACGACGAGGTCCTGACGACTACCCCGTGATCGTTTCGCTCCGCCAAATTTCTGCGGGCGTTGTACCACTCTCCTTTGTGGATACCGTAATTCTCCCATCCGCAGGTGCTGAGAAACATCAGCGACAGCACACTCATCTAGTGACTCAGTTTCATGAGTTAAGGAGCGTCGTCAACGAATCTGCTTTTGAAGGGGGGGACGGGGCCGAGTTGACGGAACATCGACGCGATTCTTCCGTGCTGTTGACTCTCGAGCGGCGAGCAAGCGCCCTCTGTAGCGCCATCGGCGCCCGACGCACCAGAAAAATTGGGGCTGAGTTTTCGCGGCATCTCCTGGAGGGGACCGAGGTCGGGAATCCGCTCCTGGATGCGATCATTGGACACAGGACGGGCGCCAAAGCAAGCCGCAACGCTTTCTCGATTTGGGTGGACTCGGTAGCGGCGGCCTTGCTGCAGCTTTCAGAGAGAAGTTGTACCCACCGCAAGATGTACGAAATTGTCGACAAGGCCTACGCAAAAGCCAAGATTGGAAACAGCCGGGTTATCGAGGATCTGGCGTCCTATATCGACGTCAACCAAGTTTCTCAAGGGTCCGAAATTAGCCAGTTTTCGCCAATTCCCGATCGCCTGATGTCACTCGATGACTTCGACGTGCATGCCGTCGCCAATCTCCTCGTGATGCGACCTGACTTGAATACCCTCGTCGAATGGGACTACGCGGAACACAGGGCGACGGAGCGCCAGTACATCGCCGCCGCATATCTCCTCGGGCTTCTCGCGCCTCGATTCACCTACAAGCCCGACTTCCATCCGAGAGCTCTCGATGACCTCATGGTTCCAGCAGTCGCAGAAGCTCTGGGACGCAACGCGTTAGTACTCCCCCCCATCGCAATCACCGACTTTGAAATCGACAATGACAAGCTTCGTCTGAACGGTAAACATATTGAGAAGACCGTCGGTCGTTCTTGGAAGAGCGCCCAGACGGTCAGCACGAGCGCTGCCGATCGGGCAAACACACGACCTACCAAGGACGAGGCCACAATCGATCCCATTAGGGAATTGCAGGCCGTAGCTCAGATACTCAAGGAACTCACACTGAAGCTGAACGAGGCGCAGGCCCGACTGAAATCAATTGAATTTGCAATTAACCCGCAACCTGAGTCGACGCAGAGCAGAGGCCAGCGATCGCACATTGATTCAGCTGACCGCTCCACGAACGCACCGGCGCAAACCGCTTCAAACATGGGTCGAGCGGAACTGGGAAGTGCCGCGAAACGACTGCCGACAAGTGAATGACACGCAGTTCCCCACTTCTTTGTTACGGGATGGAGTAATCAAAGGCGGACCGACGGATGTAGTTCTCGGTTAATTCTCTTGCTAACTGCGGAAGGTTGATCAGATCACCATCACAAGCTCAATCAACCAATGACGCTTGGCTGATTGTGATAAAAAATGTCCATGTCATCGGCCGCGATGGTCCCAAACACACCTGAACCTGTCGTGCGATGTCGCGTAATCCTGGTCAACGACGACCATGTCATCGTCCAAAACATTGACGCGACGGCTGACCAGTACCGCATTCCGAAAAGCCAATGCTCCACCGACAAATCCATCGAATTCGGTGATGAAATCGACTGCGCTGTGATTTTGGAGTGCGGTTCCGAGAACCCAGGACTGGGGTCTCTACGGCGCGGCTCTCACTGGCTCACAATGGCCAGTTCAGCCAGCAACACTGACACTGGCGATTTTGAGTTTGCATCGGTGGCCGCCGTCGCACGTGACGCGATACACGTTCGCCTTGCAAGCGGAATGATCGCGCGCTGTACGTTGTCATCCGGCGATCGTCAGCATTCCGTGAACACGCACGTTCGCGTGCGTATCGACAAGGTCAACCCATGGACGAATGCCGTTCATGTGACTCTCGCTGACGAGGTCGAGACAATTCTCAGGAAGTATCCAGTTGGAACGCCTCTACTCGTACGCCCAACCCTCCGGCTCCCCCGCGGTATCTTTGCAACCGACGGTCTTGTTACGGGTTTCATACGGAGGCCCACAAACCGCTACATCGAGGAGTCTTTTGATCACATAGCTAATTCACAAGAGGAATTAAGGGTTGTTGTTGCAGCACGTCATGGTTCGTGGCTCGTTTTTGAACTGGATGGAATTGGAAAAGACGACGTATTCTTCCGATTTGTTCACGAACACCAAAGTGGCGATATCGCCATCGGCATTGTTCAGCGAAAAGTTGCATATGGATATTTCATTTCTGTTGAAGGCCTAACGTGCTTGGCACACATCTCGCATCAAAGTAGCGACGAACAACGACGACATCTACGTCACGAACGAGCAGATGGAACACCAGTACAGGTCCAAATAAAATCAATTGATGTCGTAAACAAGCGGGTGTCGCTCACTGTGTTAGACGGAGGTCTGCACTGATGTCCGATGAGGCCATAATTTCGAAGATTGCAGGTCAGGATTTTTTTGACGGTGACTTTGCGCTCTCAAAAATGCGGCTCTTGTATCTCCTTGAACAGGGCAAAACTAAGGTTGCTGCTCAGCAACTGATGAGCTACTGCAGGCAGACTCGCGATTCACAGACGGCGACGTCTGCGCTGTCATTGCTCGGCGGCTTCAATAGCCTTAACCCAAACACTCAGGTTGAATGCACATTGATTTTTGCTCAAGAATCGGTGAGGCCGCTAGATGTCCCATCGCCTGAGGAGTTTCTTGGGACCTACAACGACATGTCATCAGTCTCTGAACAAGATCGAAAGGTGCACTCTGCACGGCTTCGATACATATCCACCGATCGCAACCCACGGGAGATAGTCAACGATGGATCTCCGGACATGTCGGACTTTGGACAACGACTTGAGTTATTGGAATCGCTTGTGTCCCACTTCGCCCGGGGCACGAACAACATAGGGGAACTTGTGGCGCAAGCTTCAGCCTCAGGTTTGCTCTCGACACTTCGACTTCGACAGTTCGTCGATCGCATTTCGTTTTTTGCATCTCCTACGGAACTTGAGCCTGTCCTGCATGCCATACGCGCTTATCCACTCTTTTCACTGATCTACGAAAATGTCGGAAGAGCACGCGCACGCGCACACGCACGAGAGAATCGGCCCATTTCATCGTCAGTATGGGAAGCATTTCAGGAAGAGGCTAGGGGCGATTTAGCTGTCTCTATGATTTACGCTCGCCTTTTCCTCCGTCTTGGCGACATGGAAACGGCAACCAAAATTGTTCAGGCCGCCGCCGATCGGGATCACATCAATCAGTCTTCATATCTCTCACTCCAAATTGTTCGGTCGATACTTCACATGCAGCGCTCATTCGAGCCATATGAAGTGCCTCAAGACGCGCCCCCTTATGTCAAGGACATCAGAAGTCACTTCGAAACGAAATCCGAACAGGTCCGGAATTCGTCACTGATCGAAGAACGGATTGAAGAACTCTTTCAATGCAGGGACCTGACGTCTCTCTCCCCAATTCTCAGGGAGGGAGACACACGCAACCCGCTTCCCTCACAGAAGTTGCTTGAGTATGACCATCGATTCATCTCTATTGCTGGCAAACAAGGCGATATTCGTGCAGCGTTCGAGCACTACGACTACCTCGTATCCAATCGCTTTCAGATAGACGACGTGATATCAGCAGCGGCAATTCGGGCAGCGTCCGTTGGCGGAATGATTACAGAGGCAGAATCAATTTTCTCGGATTTTCTCGATCGAGGTTTGACGATAAATGCTCATGTTCTTTCAGCCATGATCCACTGCTACGCGAATGCCGATAATTGGCTCGGTGTACGGAAGTACTTGGAGTGGACCATTCGTGCCGGCTTCACACCTCATGCTCGCCACCACTTTGGACCCGCAATAAGTTGCTGTCGTCGCTTGGGAAACGTGAGCTACTTGGCCCATGTTCTAAAGATCATGACAGAACAAGGTGTTGACCTCGACGAATATAACACCGCTGACGCAATGCGTACCTTCATCGATGCACGTGATTCCGAATCGGCTCTGCGACTGTTACGGGCTCATCTGACAAGACACGAGACCATTGACTCGCATCTAGTCCAGCTCGGCATGGAAGCCTGCAGACATTCACGGAACGCTGAATATGCAGAGCAGCTCCTCTTTATCTTTGCACAATCAGGGAAAAAGCCAGACTCCTTTCATTATGGAAGCGTCATAGAGGTCTGTGGTCTGGCGGGCTTGCATGATCGGGCGCGACACTGGTATCGAGAAGCCCAATTGACGCACGGCCAAGACGGATACTTGATCCATCGAATTGCAACTTCGTGTGAGCACGCAAGAGATGGAGAAACATTTGCTTTACTGGTTGATGAGGTACATGCAACTCCGTTTTTGCTTGAATCTGCGGGCTTGAATACGTTGTTGTCATGCGCAAGAGCGCTTGAGATGACTGCACACTGGCAGGTGTTGATTCGTGCCGCGGAAAATTGTATTGCGCGATCTCTTTCTCCTTCGCAAGTCGCTGAGCAATTTGCACTTGACTGCGAACGCCTCGGAGCGAAGCAAGAGTTTGATCGATTTGTAGCAATTGCCGAATCACATGGCCCACTGAGTCTGCGGATGCGCACAACTGCTGCAATAGTTCATGCTGGTGATGGCGCCAGCGAAGAACTTCGCGATCTTCTGACTAGTGACGACACCCTCGCGCAAATCGATAGTTATTCGTTGGGTGGTCTCCTCCGTACTTGCGCCGATGTTGGACTCTACGAACTGGGGCGCAATCTTCTTGCCGAATTAGCGAGCCGAGATTCGCTCAAATGTCGCGCACTCGGCTATTTTCTTAACTCGCTTGTCAGAAGTGCAGATCCCCATCTAGTCGAATCCACTTTCCGGGACTTCGTCGAAAAAGCTCACCGCAACGATGGCGATTTAACGATTTTGTACAATCTTGTTCTGAAGGCGCACAATCTTTACGGATCGGAGAGCGACTTCGACCGTATTCGCCTTGAGATGATCGCCGCTGGCGTTGAGCTTGATCGATATTTCCTCGGCGCGATCGAGCAGAGGCTCGGTGAGGCGGCTATCCAAGGTAGCGATAGGACTCCACTTCGGCATTCGGAAGCTAACGAATGGCAAATGCTCGCGATCATGCTGGACGATGTAGTTCACGAACTCAGCCAAATGGTGGGCGAAATTGGACTCCTTGCGAGAGATATTTCTTCGAATGTGCCTGCTGTTGAAAATGATCACACGGGAGTGAGTGCACTAGCGCTTCTTGATGTGTGTCGTCGGCTCGGGGAACGGCTGCAGGAATACAGCGCGATAGCGGGCGGAGGAACTTTCGGCGGTGTGACAAGGGTCGGTGACACACTGGAATGGTTAAGGGGAAGTTTCCGGCTCGATTGGGACAGGCTCGGCATCATCGGTGCCATCTCAGGTGATCGCGACCCAAAGATTGCGCCATTACAAGTTGCAATTTCAGAATTTCATCTCCGCTTGATTCTGAAGGTCTTGGTAAAGAATGCGGTCGACGTGTTGTCTGAAAGCCGAGAATCGGGCCAGCGCAAGATTTGGATTACAGCGGCGAGGTCTCGAAATGGCGGGGACCTACTTCTCCTCGTGCAAGACAATGGAAGCGGAATTCCGGACGATGCAAGACAATCGATATTCGACAGAGGGTTCTCAACCAAAGGTGGTAGAGGACTCGGCCTCGGTCTAAGTCTTGTGGAGCTGGTTGCGGAAACAGTTGGAGGTCGAGTTCATCTTGAAAACACGAGCGATAGCGGCACTACATTTATTCTCTCGCTACCACTCAGGGAAGAGGGAGTTCTAAACCCGATATGAGTTGCTTGGTCCTTGTTTTAGATGATGTTTCAAGCTTTCGAGATACGCTCGAAGTGGTGTTGGCGCGGGGCGGCTTCACATTCAGGGGTTATGGTGACCCTCAATCCTTTTTGGCCGACGTTGAAAGTCACTCTGGACCCTCTGTTTTGATCGTGGATCACGATCTGGGGATCTCAACTTTTGGATATGAAATCGTGAAACAAATTCGATTGAAGCGCCCTGACGGAATGACCATACCCATCATCTACCTGACAGGTCGAGAGAGTGAAATTGGATACCTGCGACAAGCACTCATCGATCCTTACGCAATGCCGTCGGTGTACATAAGCAAATCCAAGATGGCTGAAATAGATTTGCGTGCAATCGTGGATCGGCTCGGCCGCCTCTCGAGTGCCGCGGAAGATGCTGCAGACCGTCAAGCCGCCCGACGAGCATCGATCTTCCTCGCGTCCTCGGCACCAATCGAAGTCGGCGGTGATGACTTTTGAATTCCCAAGCGCCCTTGGTTGTTTTGGATACATCTGCGGTCATCGACTTCATCGTGTGGATAAGCCGCAAAAATCGCAATCTTTTGCACGATTTTCGGGAAGTCATTTCAGAAACGTGGTCAGCTCCTCCTCAATTTGTCTACCATCCGGCGACTCTCCTTGAAATCGCTACCAACGCACATGAAGAGGTGCTTCTCTCCAGAAGAGGTCGCAGCAACAAGAGATTCGAAGATGTGAGACGCGATTCAAAACGATTCAGGGCGGCCCTGATTGCCTTACGAGAAATGGACCAGTGCGACGAAGAATGGGCCATCCTCCGTCCGAGGCAGATCTCTCTGCAGAAGGATTTTTGGAGTCTCTTACTTGAGCAGCGGTCGGACTGGCGGCTCCTTAGATGCACAAAGAAGGATGGGGTTATCCCAGTCGCCACGATGGTCGATCATATGATTCTCGGCGTTGCACTCTCCCTTAATGATCGGGGAATTGAGACAGGTCTGGTCACCGGCGATCGCGACCTGGCAGGTGCAGCGCGAAAGTTTTCGGTTCCAATTGTTTACACGAAGCAGCTGTCGAATGGACCAGAAATGCCGTGGAAATCTTGCGCAAACGATGAGACTTGCATCCAAGCGTGCGCCGAGGCAACGACTGACTGTCATTCTCAATTCATCGGCTCAGCGTAGTTTGTTCGATCAAACGGCGGGATCCCGAATGACTTTAGATTGCTCGAAAGAGATCTGAGAAACGTCGAAGTCACGAAAGTCGCACTGCGAGGCCAGTTGCCCGGCGGATTGGCTTGCCGACAGCAGCCTCAATTGCAGCTGTTGACCCAATGATCGTCAGCCGCTGCTTCGCCCTTGTCACGCCCGTGTAGAGGAGCTCGCGGGTCAGGATGCGCGAATCCCGATCGGGTAACACGACAACGACATGGTCATATTCGCTGCCTTGCGACTTGTGAATTGTCAGGGCGTGGACGGTCTCGACGTTGGGCAGTCGGGTCACCGGAATCGCGGGCTTTGCGGGGTCCGTACTGAAGCAAGCAACACGATGGGTATCTTCCGAGCCGACTACCCCCACGTCGCCATTGAAAAGTCCGGTTGTGCGGTCGTTTTCGGTGACGATAATCGGCCGGCCGACGTACCACTGGTTTGAGGCATTGAGTCCGAGTCGTTCTTCGACGACGCGATTCCAACCGGCAACGCCCATCTTCCCCTTGCGGTGGGCGCAGAGAACCTGCAGTTCGGCCTTGAGGGTCAGCGCGCCGGCGAGTTGACCATCTTTCGCGAATTGCACGACGTGCTCGGCGTGTTCGACGACGGAGTCGAGTACCTCGGTGGCAAGGTCGGGGGCATCGATTGGGTCGATCCACCGAACGTCGGCCCCACCGGCGGTAACGGCGGCGAGTGTGGCGGAGACATCGCCATCGCGAATGGCCGATGCGGCTGCAACGATATTCGGTGAGTCCTTGAATCGGTGCTGTGTGGTAAGTCGCGTGATGCGGCTGTCAGGCGAGCCGGCGACGATGTCGGCGAGGACGGTGCCGGCTTCAACACTGGCGAGCTGGTCGGGGTCGCCGACGAGGATGAGTTCTGCGTCGTCTTCGAGGGCGACGAGCAGGTGGTACATCATCGACAGCGACAACATCGAAGTTTCATCGACGATGACGATGTTGTGCTTCAACTTGTTGCCGGCGTGGTAGGTGAACCGATTGTCGACCCGGTTCGGGTTTGCGCCGAGCAACGAGTGGATTGTGGTTGCGGGAGCAGCAAGCACGACATCACGAACGTGTTGTGGCGCGTTGGCCTTCGTGAGTGCCGCATCCATGGCTTCGGTCATGCGCTTGGCCGCTTTTCCCGTGGGTGCGGCAAGGGCGACGATGACCGGCTCATCTTGGGCTTGCGAGAGACGCTCGACCAGCTGGTTCGCGACGATCGTCGTTTTGCCGGTGCCGGGACCTCCGGTGATGACCTGCAGCTTGTCGGCGGGACGAGTGCGAATCTTTTCGGCGACGAAGCACTCTTCCTCCCACGAGCGGTGCACGTAGAGGCGACCGAGGTCGAGGATGAAGGGTTGGCGGCGGTTCGCATTGATGGTGTGGGGTTCGGCCACAAGCGTGGGGCAATTGCGCAGGTCGGCTTCCCAACCCGGGTGCTCGACAAGGTCGACACAGGTGTGCTGATCACGAAAGGCGGCAAGAGTGCTGGCGATCGCCAGCCACACGTTGTCGGTAACCGAGAGTTCTGCGGTGGCTCGTTGATTGCCGCCGAGCGTGCGCAGGGCGAGCTCGACGTACACGGCGGCGGCACGGAAGTCGCGTTCGTCGACAAGACCTTCGTCAACGTGAATTTGCAGGTGCTCGGGGTACGCGCTCATTGAGTGTCTCCTGCCAGGCGATCGGACAACCGTTGCCACAGGCCGGCGGGCGCCGTCCAGGTGAAGACCCCA
>Ga0194118_10002551_pt1 | contig 22782 bp, 29 predicted proteins | sample TA2MahsurfametaG_2_FD_148662 | JGI IMG/M metagenome (GOLD analysis project Ga0194118, IMG submission 148662) | Freshwater microbial communities from Lake Tanganyika, Tanzania - TA2015013 Mahale N5 surface | ecosystem: Environmental > Aquatic > Freshwater > Lake | place: Tanzania: Lake...
GGGGTGAGGTTCTTTGGCAGCTTGTCGAGCTGTTCGAGCACGCCGTCCTGGCGCAGGCGGATCACCAATCCATCGTCCTGGGGTTCCAGGTGGATGTCGCTGGCGCTGCGCTGCAGGGCCTGCACCAGGATCCGGTCCACCAGGCTCACCACCGGTGAGGCATTGGAGGCCGACAGGCTGGCCTCCACGTCGAGATCGTCGAAGTCGTCGGTGGGCGCGGCCTCCAGTGTGTCGTCTAGCTGGAGGTCGTCCACCAGTGAGGCCGCTGCAGCAGGGGCGGGCGGTGTTGGTCTTGGCTTCGGTGTGGGCTCTGGAGATGGTGGTGGGCTCGAGGCGGGAGCAGCGGTTTGCAGCGCGGCCTCCAGCTCATCCGGCAAGGCCAGCCGCAGACAGATCGGGACTGAGGCGGCTGCGGCGAGTTGTTCGAGCTGTTGGCGTTGCTCTGCACCCCAGTGGCTGGGGATCGCCAGCACCAACTCGCCGTTGCTGTGGGCCACTGGCAGGCAGCCCAGCGGGCGGCAGCGCTCCTGCGAGAACGCCTGGGCCCATCGCCAGCGCTCCTCCCCGGCGGCCTGCAGCTCCTGGCGGCTCAGCACGGCCTCGCCCAGCAGCAATTCCACCTCCAGCCGTTGCTGATCAGCGCTGGCCGCGGCCGGCACCGGCCTCGTGGGGGTGAGGGTCATCAGCGGCTCGGCACAAGAGGTGCGGGCTTCCGCCGCTTGTGGGGGGGAGCCCCTTCACACCAACATGTCTAGATCAGATCTCCGGTTCGGTCAGCATGAGCGGCGAAGCGACCCCCTTCCCCCAGGAATCCGCCGACACCCTCAACACCTCTGGTGAAGCCCCTGCTGAGGTGACGGCAGAGCAGGCTCCTGCCCCTGAAGCAGCGGCTGAGGCTCCTGCTCCCAGCGCTGATCCTGAGCAGCGGGTGCGTGAGCTGGAGGCGGAGCTCGAAGCGCTGAAGGCCGAGCATGAAACGGTGCGCAGCCAATACATGCGCATCGCCGCCGACTTCGACAACTTCCGCAAGCGCCAGAGCCGCGATCAAGACGATCTGCGCGTGCAGATCGCCTGCAGCACCCTCAGCGAGATCCTGCCGGTGGTGGACAACTTCGAGCGGGCCCGCCAGCAGCTGGAACCCCAGGCCGAGGAGGCCCAGACCATCCACCGCAGCTACCAGGGCCTCTACAAGCAGCTGGTGGATGTGTTCAAGCAGCTGGGTGTGTCGCCGATGCGCGTGGAGGGTGAACCCTTCGATCCCAACCTGCATGAAGCGGTGCTGCGGGAACCCAGCGATGAGCACAGCGAAGACGTGGTGATCGCCGAGCTGCAGCGGGGCTACCACCTCAACGGCCGGGTGCTGCGCCATGCCCTGGTGAAGGTGTCGATGGGCCCTGGCCCCGGTGCCTCCGAGCCTGCCCCGGCTGACAGCGCGCCCGCTGAGCACGAGGCCTGATCGATGGCCGACTACTACGACCTGCTGGGGGTCGCCCGCGATTCCGACGCCGATACCCTCAAGCGGGCTTATCGGCGTCTGGCGCGTCAGTACCACCCCGATATCAACAAGGAACCCGGCGCCGAGGACAAGTTCAAGGAGATCGGCCGCGCCTATGAGGTGCTGAGCGATCCCCAGACCCGCGCCCGCTACGACCAGTTCGGTGAGGCCGGCCTCGGTGGAGCCGCTGGCATGCCCGACATGGGCGATATGGGGGGCTTCGCCGATCTGTTCGAAACCTTCTTCAGCGGTTTCGGCGGCGGTGGCATGGGCGGCCCTGGTGGCGCTGGTGCCCGCCGCCGCGGCCCACGCCAGGGCGACGACCTGCGCTTCGACCTCACCGTGAGCTTCAGCGAAGCGGTGTTCGGCAAAGAGAAAGAAATCCAGATCCGCCACCTGGAAACCTGCAGCACCTGCAGCGGCTCCGGTGCCAAGAGCGGCAGCGGTCCCACCAGCTGCGGCACCTGCGGCGGTGCTGGCCAGGTGCGCCGCGCCACCCGCACCCCCTTCGGCAGCTTCACCCAGGTGGCCCCCTGCCCCACCTGCGAGGGCACGGGCCAGGTGATCGCCGATCCCTGCAATGCCTGCGGCGGCCAGGGCCTGCAGCAGGTGCGCAAGAAGCTGCGCATCAACATCCCCGCTGGTGTGGACAGCGGTACGCGCCTGCGGGTGGCCAACGAGGGCAACGCCGGCCAGCGCGGTGGCCCGCCGGGGGATCTCTATGTGTTCCTCACGGTGCAGTCGCATCCGCACCTGCGGCGCGACGGCATCAACATCCACTCGGAGGTGACCGTGAATTACCTCCAGGCGATCCTCGGCGACACGATCGAGGTGGAAACCGTGGACGGCCAGGAGCAGCTGGAGATCCCCGCCGGCACCCAGCCGGGCGCGGTGCTCACCCTCACCGGTAAGGGCGTGCCCAAGCTGGGCAACCCTGTGGCCCGCGGCAATCACCTGATTGCGATCAAGGTGCAGCTGCCCACCAAGCTCAATCGCGAGGAGAAGGAGTTGCTCGAGCAGCTGGCCGGCCATCACACCGCCAAGGGGCACAAACACCCCCACAAGAGCGGCTTGTTCGGCGGCCTGTTTGGCTGAACCGGCTGTGAGCGCCGCTACCCCCGATCCCACAGCCGCGCCGGATCCAGCCGTTCAGCTCGATCTGCGCGGCACCCCCTGCCCGCTCAATTTCATCCGCAGCAAGCTGGCGCTCGAGAAGCTTGAGCCCGGCGCCTGGCTGCAGGTGGATCTTGATGCGGGTGAGCCGGAGCAGATGGTGGCTTCCGGCCTGCGGGAAGCCGGCAACCGGGTGGAGCAGCATCCCGGCGAGGCCGGCGCCGTGCGCTTGTTGATTCAGCGTCTTGGCTGAAGCCGCACGGGTGATGGCCCTGGAGGCCAACTTCTGCCGCGTGCAGCTCGATCAACCCGGCCCCGATGGCATCGAGCACCTGCTCTGTGTGCGCCGCACCCGCCTCGGTAAAACCGGTCAGCAGATCTGTGTGGGCGATCGCGTGCAGATCGAGGGCATCGATTGGCCGGAGCGCCGCGGCGCCGTGGCCGCGCTGGAGCCGCGCAGCAGCTTGCTCGAGCGGCCAGCGGTGGCCAACTGCAGCCGGGTGGTGGTGGCGGTGGCCCTGGAGCAGCCGCAGCTCGATCCGCTGCAGCTCACCCGTTTTCTGCTCACGGCGGAGCGCACCGGTGTGGCGGTGGAGCTGGTGCTCACCAAGGCGGATCTGCTCAGCGCCGCGCAGCAACAGAGCTGGCGTGAGCGCCTGCAGGCCTGGGGCTATGAGCCGCTGCTGGTGTCGTCGCAGAGGGGTGAGGGGATCGCTGGGCTGCGGGAGCGCCTCACCCAGCCCGGAATTGCGGTGCTGTGCGGCCCATCCGGTGTGGGAAAAAGCAGCCTGATCAATGCCCTTGTGCCGGAGTTGGCCCTGCGGGTGAGTGCCGTGTCGGGTCGGCTGCAGCGGGGCCGGCACACCACCCGGCACGTGGAATTGTTCCCCCTGGCGCCGGGTGCCCTGTTGGCCGATACGCCGGGCTTCAACCGCCCGGATCTACCGGCGGATCCGGTGGAGCTGGGGCCGCTGTTTCCTGAGATCCGTGAGCGGCTCTCGCGCGGCGTTTGCCGCTTCAAGAATTGCCTGCATCAAGGCGATCCCGGCTGCGCTGTGGGGGTCGACTGGGATCGCCATCCCCTCTACATCAGCTGCCTGGAGGCCGTGCAGGCCCAGGCACTGCGGGAGCGCTCCCGCAGCGTGGATGGGGCTGGGCTCAAGCAGCGCGGCAGTCGTCGCGAGCCGCTGCTGGATCAACGCTTGCGGCAAGTGTCGCGGCGCCGCCTGCGCCAGAACGAGCCGGATGAGGCGGAGTGAGCTTCGGGCTCAGCCCAGGCCAGGCAGGTTCAGGTTGAGCCCGCCGGTGAGCTCTTCCATGCGCTGCTTCATCGTGCCTGTGGAAAGCTCGTAGGCCGCTTTGAGCGCATCGAGCGTGGCGGCTTCTGCGGCAGGAGCACCCTCAGCCAGCAGGGCGGGATCGAGGTGCACCTTCAGGGGTTGCTGGTTGCCGGAGAGCCACACGCTGGCGCGGCCGCAGCTGCTGGTGCCCTCGAGCTCCATGGCATCGAGCTCCTCCTGAAGCTTGGCGGCGTCCTGCTGGATCTGCTGCGCCTTCTTGAAGGCCTCGGTGAGCTGGCCGAAGTTGGGAAGTCCGAAACCGGCCATGGCGGCGCCTGTGCAGTTGGGCGCAGGTTACGCGGTGCTGCGGGTGGGCTCAGGCCGCCAGGGCGATGCCCTCGAAGGGCCCCAGCCGCTTCACCTCGGTGTGCAGGGTGATGCCGTGGGCGGCCTGGATCCGCTGCTGCACAGCTCCGATCAGCTGATCGATCTCGGTGGCGGTGGCGGCGCCGGTGTTCACGATGAAATTGGCGTGAATCGGCGACACCTGGGCTCCGCCCATACTCAGACCCTTCAAACCCAGAGCCTCGATCAGTTGGCCGGCCTTGTGGGGCTCAGGGTTGCGGAACACGCTGCCGCAGCTGGGCTGCTGATACGGCTGGGTGCTGGTGCGGCTGTGCAGGTTGGCACTGGTGCGCCGGCTCACGTCGGCTGGATCGTGGCCGGCGTTCAGCCGGAATCGAGCTGAGAGCACCACCAGTGGCTCCTCCTGCAGGCGGCTGTGGCGATAGGCGAAATCGAGCTCGCCGGCGCGCAGCTCGAACGGCTGGTGGGGCCGGTGGGGCTCAATCACGGTGACGCTCTCCAGCACCTCCGCGGTGCAGCCGCCCTGGGCGCCGGCATTCATCACGGCGGCGCCACCCACCGTTCCGGGGATGCCCACCGACCACTCCAGACCAGCGAGGCCAGCCCGGGCGGCCCGGCGCGCCAGGCTCGGGATCGGTTCGCCGGCCTGGGCTTCGATCAGCCCCGTGCCGGCATCGAGCACGGCGCCCTGCAGGCGGCGGTTGCAGAGGGTGAGGCCCTCCAGGCCCGCATCGCTCACCAGCAGGTTGGAGCCGGCGCCGATCACCAAGCTCGGCAGGCCTTCGGCCTGAGCCCAGGCGAGTAGAGCCTGCAGTTGAAGAGCGCTCTCCGGTTCCGCAAACCACTGGGCCGATCCGCCCACACGCCATGTCGTGTAGTCCGCCAATCCCACGGAGCGCCGCAGGCCGAGTGGGGTGGCGGCCGTCATGCCGCTACGGGAAACGTGGCGAGGGGGTCTTCGCGGTTCTGCAGGCGCCCCCAAAGCCCATTCACATCACCGGCGCCCATGGCCAGCACCAGATCGCCTGGAACGCTGCGCTCGGCCACGGCATCGGCCAGATCGTCGAGGCTGTCGGCCACCGTCACGGTTAGGTCGGGCCTGAGCCGCTGGATGGCGGCGGCCAGGGCATGGCTGGAGATGCCGGCAATCGGTGCTTCCCCGGCTGCATACAGCGGTGCCAGCAACACCTCATCGGCCTGGCCCAGGGCCGCGGCGAAGGGCTCGAGGAATTCGGCAGTGCGGCTGTAGCGATGGGGTTGGAACACCGCCAGCACCCGTTGGGGCACCTCCGGCAGCGGGCTGCGTCCGCTGCTCACCATCAATTGCGCGGTGGCGAGCGTGGCGCCCACCTCGCTGGGGTGATGGGCGTAGTCATCCACCACCTGGCGCTCGGCCCAGGTGCCGCGGTAGTCGAAGCGGCGGCCGGGGGCCTGCAGGCTCTCCACGGCCTGGCGCAGTTCCGCAAACGACACGCCGTGCAGCCGGCAGGCCGCCATGGCTGCGGTGGCATTGCTGAGGTTGTGCAGCCCGGGCAGGGGCAGGGTGAACCGGCCCACACAGGTTCCCTGCTCGTAGAAGTCGGCCAGGGTGCTGTCGCCGCTCAGCTCCACGGGGATGGCGGCGAAATCCACGCCATCGGCGCTGCTGGTGGACCACCAGTGGCTGGCGTTGAACTGTTGGCTGAGGATCGGGCAGTCGCGGTTGGCCAGCAGCTGCTCACAGCCGCGGCCGAAGCGCTGCAGGGTGGCGATCAGGGCAGCCAGATCGGCGTAGTGATCGGTGTGATCGAGCTCCAGGTTGGTGATCACCCCCAGCCAGGCCTGGAATTTCACCAGGGTTCCATCGGATTCATCGGCTTCGGCCACCAGCAGGGCGCCTTTGCCGTTGCGGCCGTTGCTGCCGAAGGCGGGCACCACGCCGCCGATCACGGCGGTGGGGTCGTGGTTGGTGGCGTGCAGCAGGCTGGCGATCAGCGTGCTGGTGGTGGTTTTGCCGTGGCTGCCGGCCACGGCCACGGAGTTTTGGCCGGCGATCAGGGCGGCGAGCACATCGGAGCGATGGGCGATCTCCAGCCCGGCCCGGCGGGCTTCCTGCAGTTCAGGGTTTGTGGCGGGCACCGCCGAGCTCACCACCACCAGCGGTTGGGTGGAGGTGCCGCTGCGGATGGCGGCGATGGTGGTGGCGCTCTGTTCCCGGAACACGCGCACGCCGCGGCTGCGCAGGTCCTGCAATACAGCGTTGTCGCGCGGGTCGGAACCACTCACCTGGAAGCCCCGATCCGCCAGGATGCCGGCGATGGCCGACATGCCGATGCCGCCGACTCCAATGAAATGGAGGGGTTGACGGCGATCGAGCTGTTGGGCCAAGGGCATCTCCAAGCCTGGGGAGACGGTAAGCCGGGAAGTTCCCCTTGTCTGCCCGGATCGGTGTGTTTGAGAGGGATTTGAGAGCTTCGAGCCAGGCGCGCAAACCCATGTCCCCAGATGGGGACATCCCAATGATCTCTGTATGATCGGCGGCCAAATCCCCCTTGCTAGCGGGCTTCCCCGCTCGATGCCATGACCATCAAGGTTGCGATCAATGGATTCGGCCGTATCGGTCGCAACTTCATGCGTTGCTGGCTCAGCCGTGGAGAGAACACCGGCATCGAGCTGGTGGGTATCAACGGTTCAGGTGACACGACCACCAACGCTCACCTGCTCAAGTACGACTCGATGCTGGGCCCCCTGCGCAACGCAGAGGTGACCACCACCGACGACACGATCGTCGTGAACGGCAAGACGATCAAAACCTTCTACGACCGCAACCCCGCCAACCTCCCCTGGAAGGAGTGGGGCGTGGATCTGGTGATCGAGTCCACCGGCGTGTTCAACGACGACGTGGGCGCCAGCAAGCACTTCGAGGCCGGTGCCAAGAAAGTGATCCTCACCGCACCTGGCAAGGGCGCCAAGGTGGGCACCTTCGTGGTGGGCGTGAACGCCGACCAGTACCGCCACGAGGACTGGGACATCCTCTCCAACGCCAGCTGCACCACCAACTGCATGGCGCCGATCGTGAAAACGATCGACCAGGCCTTCGGCATCGTGAAGGGCACGATGACCACCACCCACAGCTACACGGGTGACCAGCGCATCCTCGATGCCGCCCACCGCGACCTGCGCCGCGCCCGCGCCGCCGCCGTGAACATCGTTCCCACCAGCACCGGCGCCGCCAAGGCTGTGGCTCTGGTGTACCCCGAGGTGAAGGGCAAGCTGAGCGGCATCGCTCTGCGCGTTCCTACCCCCAACGTGTCGGTGTGCGACATGGTGTTCGAGACCGGCCGCGACACCACTGCCGAGGAAGTGAACGCCGTGCTCAAGGCCGCTTCCGAGAACGGCATGAAGGGGATCATCAAGTACTGCGATCTGCCCCTGGTGTCGAGCGACCACGCCGGTACCGACGAGAGCACCATCGTGGACGCCGATCTCACCCTGGTGATGGGCGGCAACATGGTGAAGATCGTGTGCTGGTACGACAACGAGTGGGGCTACAGCCAGCGCGTGGTTGACCTCGCCGAGATCGTGGCCAAGAACTGGAAGTGAGTTCGGTTGAACCCCGGGGCTGATCAGATCAGCCTGGGCTCACCTGCTTCAGCCGCCCCTGCAAGGGCGGCTTTTTGTTGCTTGGCTGCGCTGTGGGTTGCTCGCGACCCTGGCTGGCCGTTCAGCGGAAGTGCGTAAACCCTTGTTCCGCTGCCGCCAGCGCTTCGCCGCTCTCCTGCCAGCGCACCAGGCCTGGCTCTGCCTCCACAAGGCTGCCGATGCGGCTGGTGCCAGGTAAGGCCGCCAGCAGCGCCTCGGCCCAGCTGGGCGGCAGCGCCAGCACCAGCTCGAAATCCTCACCGCCTCCCAGGCACCAGTGTTCGCCGGCCTCGAGCTGAGCCAGTTCGGGATCGATCGGCAGCTGGCTGCGCTCCAGCACAGCCCCGCAGCCACTGGTGGCGGCAATCGCCTTCACGGCGGCCGCCAGACCATCGCTGCTGTCGGTGCCTCCCACGCGCCAGGGCAGGCCGCTGGGGCGGGTGCTGTGCAGGGCTGCTACGGCGTCCAGTCGCGGAGTGGGCCGGCGGTGGGCCTGGATCGCCCGCTGCCGCAGCTCTGGGCTCACCTGGGCGGCCTCCAGCTCCTCCAGCAGCAGGGCCAGCCCCAGACGGCTCAGGCCATGGGGGCCGCTGCTGATCAGCCAGTCGCCCGGGCGCCCGTCGCCCCGCCGGATCGCTGTGCCATCGGCCAGGCGCCCCAGGGCGGTGATTGAGAGCAGCCGCTCGCGGCCGCTGCTGCAGTCGCCCCCAAGGATCACAGCCCCATAGGGCTCCAGCGCATCGCGCAGCCCTGCGTACACCCCTTCCACCCAGCTCCAGGCGGTGTCACCGGGGGCCACCAGGGCCACGGTGATCCCCGCCACGCTCGTGCAGCCCATCGCCGCCAGATCCGAGAGGTTGGCGGCCGCGGCGCGCCAGCCCAGATCCCTGGGCCCGATGGTGGCGTCACTGAAGTGCACGCCCTCCACCAGCACATCGGTGTTCACCACCAGCTGCTGGCCGCTGCGTTCCTCCAGCAGAGCGGCGTCGTCGTTGAACTGGCCGGCGGGGGCGTAGGCGGCCAGGCGCCGCAGCAGCTCCCACTCGCCCAGGTCGCGCAGGCGCACGGGATCAGGCGTGCGCTTGGAGGTTCTCGGCCCCTTCGATCACCTTGGCCTTCACGATGCCGTCTTCGATGCCGAGCTCCTCGAGCACATCGAAACCGTCCACCACGTAGCCGAAGGCGCTGTAGCGGCCATCCACCAGGTTGAGGCCCGCGGGGGTGAGCTCTGCTTCGTAGAGGAAGAAGAAGAACTGCGACGATCCATCGTTGAGGGCTTCATCGGAATGGGCCCAGCCGAGGGTGCCGAGGGTGGCGAAGGGCAGCACCGGCTGAGCCGTGAACTGACCCAGATCCTCAAAGGTGGCGTTGTAGTAAGGCTCCGCTTCACCGGGCACCTTGATCTCGAGCGGAACGGTGCGCTCGACCTTCGTTTTCGGGTCGATGTAGCCGGTTTCCGGGCCCTTGGGATCGCCGGTTTGGAGCACGTAGAAGTCTTCGGCGCGGGTGAAGGGAAGGCCGTTGTAGAAGCCTTTCTGAACCAGATCCACGAAGGCACCGGCCGTGAGCGGCGCGTTGTAGCCATCCACTACGGCGATCAAGGTGCCCTGGGTGGTTTCGATCTCCACGGTGGCGCGGCCGAGCAGGCGGGGCAGATCGGCGTATTCAGCCGGGATCTCAAACGGGAAATCGCCCACCAGCAGGGCCTCGAGCTGGCCGATGGTGCTCAGAGCGGTGCGGCGGGCCTCCAGGAAGCCGTCGCGATCGCTCACCTCGGTGGCAGCGGCCACCTCCTGCAGCTGCGTTTCCAGCTGATCCAGCAGGGCGCTGCCCACGGCTTGGTCAGCGCTGGGCAGGCTCTTGAGAATCGCCTCACGCTTGCTGCCCAGCAGCGTCTGGCTGCGGCGGGCTGTGGTGGTGAGGGCGCTCCAGCGTTTGGCGCGCAGGTCGTCGCTGGTGCTCTCCAGGCGGTGCTGCAGCTCCTGCAGATCCGGAGCATCGATCGGCAGGGCGTTGCGCAGGATCGCGGTGGGGTCCTTCACGGCGTTGCCGGGGGGCAGAGCGGCGTGGGCCGGGGCGGCGCCGATGGGGCCCCACAGGCCCAGCAGCACCACCAAGGCCAGGAGCCAGCGCTTGAGATCCATGCTGCAGCCTCGTTTCTGCCCGGACTCTGGCACAGCCGTACAATCCGGCCTGACCCGTTCTGCCGGAATGATCTCAAGCAACGACTTTCGTACCGGCACAACGATTGAGCTCGATGGCCAGGTCTGGCGCGTCGTTGAATTCCTGCACGTGAAGCCCGGCAAGGGGTCCGCGTTCGTGCGCACCAAGCTCAAGGCGGTGCAGAGCGGCAACGTGGTGGAAAAAACCTTCCGCGCCGGCGAAACCGTGCCCCAGGCGCAGCTGGAGAAGGCTGTGCTGCAGCACACCTACATGGAGGGCGACGACTACGTCTTCATGGACATGTCCTCCTACGAGGAAACCCGCCTGACCGCCAAGCAGATCGGCGATCAGCGCAAGTACCTCAAGGAAGGCATGGAGGTGAACGTTGTGTATTGGAACGGCAAGCCCCTGGAGGTGGAACTGCCCAACTCGGTGGTGCTGGAGATCACCGAAACCGATCCCGGCGTGAAGGGCGACACCGCCACCGGCGGCACCAAGCCCGCGATTGTGGAAACCGGCGCTCAGGTGATGGTGCCGCTGTTCCTGTCGATCGGTGAAAAGATCAAGATCGACACCCGCACCGACAGCTACCTCGGCCGCGAGAACTGATCGCCATGCAACTCGATCACAACCAACTGCGGGAGCTGATCGCTCTGCTCGGCGAGAGCGATATTCAGGAGCTCAAACTTGAAGGCGACGATTTCCGCCTCGAGCTGCGTCGCAATCTGCCGGCCAGCCAGCCCCAGGTGGTGATGCAAGCCGCGCCTGCTGCCCTGCCCGCACCGGTGGCGGCCGCTCCGGCCACGCCTTCTGTGGCACCTCCCGCCGCTCCTGCGGTGCGCAGCGATCTGGTGGAAATCACCGCTCCGATGGTGGCCACCTTCTACCGCGCTCCCTCGCCTGGTGATCCGGCCTTTGTGGAGCTCGGCGCCCGCATCAACGTCGGCCAGACCGTCTGCATCCTCGAGGCGATGAAGCTGATGAACGAGCTGGAGTCGGAAGTGAGTGGCGAGGTGGTGGAGATCCTCGTGGAGAACGGCACCCCCGTGGAATTCGGCCAGGTGCTGATGCGCGTGAAGCCGGGCTAACCCAGCTCCAGTGCCGTCGCCAAGGCAGCCTCCATGCTTGCTGCCCTGGCGATGCCGCGCCCGGCGATGTCAAACCCCGTGCCGTGATCGGGTGAGGTGCGCAGAAAGGGCAGCCCGAGGCTCGTGTTCACGGCCTGATCAAAGGCCAGCAGCTTCACCGGGATCAGGCCCTGATCGTGATACAGGGCTAGATAGCCATCGGCCGCTTGAGCCTGTTTGCCTCGCCAGGCCAGGCCGGCGTTGAGCCAGCAGGTATCGGGCGGCAGTGGTCCGATCAGCTCCACCTGCGGATGCTGCTGCCGCCATGCATCCAGGCAGGGGATCAGCCAGTCCACCTCCTCGCGCCCCAGCTGCCCTGCCTCACCGGCATGGGGATTGAGGCCCGCCACCACCAGCCTTGGCTGCGTGCGAAAGCGTTGGCAGAAGGCCAGCAGCACATCCAGTTTGTGGCTGATGCGTGCGCTATTCAGCTGTTGCGGCACGGCCGCCAGTGGGATGTGGGTGGTGGCCAGCAGCGTGTTGAGCCGCCAGCCGCTCTGGGGTGAGCGCGCCGTGAACAGCATCGAGGCTGCGGCCTTGCCGCAGAGCTCAGCCAGGCGTTCGGTTTGGCCTGGGTAGTGGTGGCCGGCGGCGTGCCAGGCGTGCTTGGCGATCGGTGCTGTCACCAAGGCGGTGCAGGCGCCGCTTTGCACTTGCTCCACAGCGGCGCTGAGCCAGTGAAAGCTGGCGTCGCCACTGGCCGCCCCGGATTGGCCTGGTGCCAGAGGCTGCTCCAGAGGGAGATCCAGCACCTCCAGCGTGGCCGGGTCGGCCAGGGGGGCCGTGCTGCAGGATTTCAGCTGTTGATAGGTGCGCTCCAGCCAGCGGCGGCAGCCCACCAGCAGCGGGGAAGGTTGATCGGCGGGCCACTGGTCCAGGGCTTTGAGCGTGACCTCCGCGCCGATCCCAGCTGGATCCCCCAGGGAGACGGCCAGGCGAACCCGCTTAGCGTGCGTGGGGCTGGCTGAGTGGAGCATGCTGCGCTGGTTGTTGTTGCTGCTGATCGCCTTCGGCCTGGTGAAAGGGGTGGAGAGCGGTTGGGTGGAGCTGCATTGGAATCGGCTCCTGCACGACGTGGGTGTGCCGTTTGTTCCCGATCCGGATGCTCCGGCGGAACCCAACGCCTCAACCTGATTCCATCACGGCTGCTTGGCGCTGCGCCTTTGCTCCTCCGCCAGGCTGGCGGCGAAGCCTTCCCGGTAGCTGGGGTATCGCAGGCGGTAGCCCAGGTCGCCGCAGAGCAGGTTGTTGCGCACGCGGCGGTTGTCGGCCCAGAAGCTGAGGGCCATGGGGCTCATCTGCGGGGCGATCGCCTCGAAGCGCTGCACATTCGGCAGCTTGCAGCCCAGCAGGTGCGCGGCGTAGCCCAGGGTTTCGCTGGATGGGCAGGGAACGTTGTCGCTCACATTGATCACCGGTGGCCTGCGACCCTCCGCTTGATCGGTGGCATGCAGCAGGGCGCCCACGATGTCGTCCACATGGATGCGGCAGAACACCTGGCCGGGCTTGTGCACCAGCCGTGCCTGGCCGCTGCGCAGCTGCTCAAACGGACAGCGCCCTGGGCCGTAGATCGCCGGTAGGCGAAAGCTCTGTACCGGCAGGCCGCTGCTCAGCCAGCGCTGCTCGCACTGCAGCCGGGCCTGGCTGCGGGCCAGCGTGGGCTGGGTGGGGGAGTGCTCATCCACCCAGGCCCCCTGGCTGTCGCCATAGACGCCGGTGGTGGAGAGGTAGCCCAGCCAGCGCAGGGGCTGCTGGCGCAGGGGCTCCAGTAGATGCTCCAGCGCAGCATCGGAGCCCGAGGCATCCGGCGGCAGGGTGATCAGCACATGGCTGAGCTGCTCGGGCAGGGGGGGGATGGCCTGGGCTTCGGCGTCGAAGTGCAGCCAATGCAGGGGCGCAGTGCCCGGATCGGCTGGCTGCTCAGGCTTGCTGCGGCGGTAGGTGAGCCACACCTCGGCGCCGCGGGCGGCTGCGGCGCGGGCAAAGCGCTCGCCGCTGTAGCCCCCGCCCACCACAAGCACCCTGGCCCCCGGGTTGACAGCGCGGGAGGTCATGAGTACACCTGTATCACTGCTTGGATTCGGCGATGACCGCTTCCTGTTTCTCTACTCCCCTGCCTGTGGCCCATGCGCTGCCCGTGGCCCACGGTCTGCGGCGTCCTTCGGTTCGCAGCCGGGTGCGTGTGCGTGGTCTGCTGCTGCCCGCAGTGCTGGGCCTGGTGCTGGGCGCGGCCCTGCTTGCACCGGAGCAGCCGCGCGCTCAGGCCGAGATCTGCCAGCGCCACAACGGTGTGGCGGCCTGCCGGATCTGGTGAGGGGTTTGCTCTGGCGTGGGCCGGCTGCGGTGGATCAAGCCGCCTGCAGTTCCAGGCCGGAAGGGCCGGGGCTGGCCCACTGCAGCAGCCGCATCGCCAGGCGCAGGTCGCCGTCGGTCCAGGCGCGAATCGCCATGGCGCGGCGGGGGTCGTAGAAGCGCTGGCGGCGGTACCACTCGAAGGCATCGGCATCGCTTTTGCGGCCATTGCAGGCCAGGCAGGCCGGCACGCAGTTTTCCGTGGTGCTCAGCCCGCCGCGGCTCTGCGGCAGCACGTGATCGATTGATTCAGATGGTTTCCCGCAGTAAATGCAGGTCTTGTGTGTAAAGGAGTGGAGATTTTGTCTCCAGCGTCGAACGCGAAGTTTGGGGCACAGATCTTCAAGGAAAACCGCATCCCTGGCGTGCATCCGCTTGGCTCGGTTGCCAAGAGTTTGCCTGCGGTGGCTGGGATGTCAATGTGTCGAGCGATGCAGTTTTGAGGCTTGATCACGGTTCTTGCATCCAGCTAGGGGTTGCTTAGAATCAACATCGCTGCGCGACGATGGAGCGATGGCCCCGCAACGCCGCGTCGTCCCTTGCCTGCCTCGCTACCAGCGCCGCCCCGCTGCCTGATCCGTCTGGGCGCGTCGGGTTGCATTGAGGTGCAGCTGCCGTTCGACGCCGTTACCCAGGCCCAGCTCAGGGCCGTGCGGCCGCGCGGGCAGTGGATGGCGCGGCACGGCTGCTGGCAGTTCCCGCTGGAGGCAGCGGCGGTTCTGCGCCGCCAGTTCGGTGGTCGCTTTGCCGTCGACCCCGACCTTCAGCAGTGGTTCGCATGGTTGGAGCAACCCCTGCCGCCCCTGCCGCCTCATCGCACCCTCGTGCAGCTCGCCGATCTGCAGGAGCCCCTGCCGGATGGGCGGGTGTTGTTTGCCCATCAGCGGGCCGCGGCGCGTTGGTTGTTGGCGCGGCGGGGTGCCGTGCTGGCCGATGCCATGGGCCTGGGCAAAACGCTCACTGCTCTTGCGGCGGCGCGGGCGATGGTGCGTGCGGCCGACTGCCGCATCGTGGTGGTGGCGCCGGCGGGGTTGCATCGCCACTGGCAGCAGGAGGCCTCGGCGCTGCAGTTGCAGCTGGAGCTGCTCAGCTGGGCGCGCCTGCCCGACGACTTGCCCCCCGCCGGCACGGTGCTCATCGCTGATGAAGCCCACTACGCCCAGAACCTCCAGGCCAGCCGCACCCAGGCCTTCCTACGCCTCAGCCGCCATCCGCGGGTGAGGGCGGTGTGGTTGCTCAGCGGCACGCCAATGAAGAACGGCCGGCCGGTGCAGCTGTTTCCGCTGCTGGCCGCCATTGGTCATCCCCTGGCGGCTGATCAACGGGCCTTTGAGGAGCGCTACTGCCAGGGCCATTGGCTCGAGCGGGGCGGCAAGCGCCAGTGGCAGGCCATGGGCGCCACCCATCTCGAGGAGCTGCAGCGCCTCACCCGGCCGCTGGTGCTGCATCGCCGCAAGCAGGATTGCCTGGATCTGCCGCCCAAGCAGCGGCTGCTGGTGCCGGTGGAGCTCAGCGAGGCGGAAGGGCGCGGTTTTCAGCATCGCCTCCAGCTCAAGATCGACGATTACCGCCGCCGGGCCGAGGCGGGGCTGGTGCGGCGCGATGCCGAAGTGTTGGCGGTGTTCACGGCCCTGCGGCAGATCAGCGCTGAATACAAGTTGCCGGCAGCCACGGCCCTGGTGCAGCGGCTGCTGGATCAGGGCGAAGCGGTGGTGCTGTTCAGCGCGTTTGTGGCCGCTGCTGAGCTGTTGCATCACCGGCTTGGCGGAGTGCTGCTCACGGGCCGTCAGCCGCCGGCGGAACGGCAGTCGATCGTGGATCGCTTTCAGGCCGGAGAGGCCCGCCTGCTGATCGCCAGCTTCGGGGTGGGCGGTTTGGGCTTCACCCTGCACCGCGCTCGCCATGTGGTGTTGCTGGAGCGTCCCTGGACGCCCGGCGATGCGGAGCAGGCGGAAGATCGCTGCCACCGCATTGGTATGCAGGGCAGCCTGCAGAGCCACTGGTTGCAGTTGGGCGTGGCCGATCAGTTGGTGGATGACCTGATCGCCAGCAAGGCGGCGCGGATTGAGCAGCTGCTCAGCCGGCGGAGCCTGCCGGGGATGGTGCGCCAGTTGCTGGAGCGCTGGTGAGCGTGCGGCAGCTCTTGGCCCTGAGCTGAATCTCCTCTACCAGCAACGGATCGGGCGCCGCTGTTTTGGGGAGTTGCTTGAGCAGCCGCTCCGCCGCGAGGCTGTCGCGGCAGGCGGCCTGGTTGTCGCCCGCCAGGCTGTGCAGCAACGCCCGTTCGTTGCGGGGCTGGGGTTCCTGGGGGTGGGCCTCCACCACGCCATCGCAGCGGTTGAGCGCTTTCTTCAAGCGCTTGATCTCCACCTGCCGCAGGCAATCGCCCAGGCCAGGCAGGGTGGTGGTGGGATCGCTCGGGGCACTCACGCACCCCCCCAGCAGCACCAGGCCCAGGGCTGCGGTGGAAGCCAGGGCGGCTCCTCTAGTAGGCGTAGCGCTCGCTGCGCGTTGCACCGCCTTCACTGCTGCTGCTGCTGGTTGCGGCTTCGCGCTGCTGCTTTTGCTGTTGCTCCAGAGCTGCGCTCGCATAGAGATCACCGAGGTATTTGCCGCAGTCGGGGAAGGTGCCCGGGTTCTGAACCACGGCCTCCGTGATCATCACCGCCGCGTGCTCCGGCGAGGTTTTGAACAGGCTGGCGCTCTGGCGCTTGATCAGCGCGTAGGCGGCCAACCAGCTCACCTCATGGTTGTTGCCCGAGTTGCGCATGAAGCAATACACCTGGGCTCCCTTGCCAGCGGCGTCGGAAGGGTTGTCGGCAGCCCGGGCCACCGGCAGAGCGCTGATCAGCGCCGTGGCAAGGGCCAGGCCCGGCAGAACCCTGGCGAGCGTTGAGCGCAACATGAAACAGGACCGATCGTGGGGCCCAAGGTATCGACCTCACGCCAACGGATCCAGGGGCGCTGGCCGGTTCAGCCCAGAGGTCAGCCCGGAGGTGGTGGCGTGATCCCACTGGCCAGCAGCAGCCGCATCGCCACGGGCAACACCAGGAGCACCGTGATCAGCCGTACGGCATGCAGCACCGCCACCGGGGCGCCCACGCCGAATTCATCGCCGGCCAGGCTCATGCCACTGATGCCGCCTGGGGCCGCCCCCAGCAGCGCCACCAGCGGATCCAGGCCCAAGAGCCGGCTGCAGCAGAAGCCCACCAGTAATCCGGCTGCCACCAGGGTGAGCGTGATCACGATGGCGGGCTTCCATAGCTGCCGCAGTTCACTCAGGGCAGTGGTGGTGAGGCTGGTGCCGATCACTGTGCCGATGCCGATTTCCAGCGCGGTGCGGGTACCGGTGGGCCAGCTGGCGGCCTCTAGCCGGCCGCTGAGGCTGAGCAGACCAGCCCCCAGCAGGGCACCGGCCAAAGGCGCAGCGGGGATGCCCGTGCGCAGGGCCAGCAACCCGCCACCCAGGCCGGCCGCCAGATAGGCGAGCAGCTGCAGGGGTGAGCTCATGGCGGCCAGCAGCGGGAACAGGTCAAGTTTGCTGGCTGGCTGAGGGCTGGTGTGTTGTGATCGGAACTCCTCAACTGCGCAGCATGGCCCCCGAATCGGTGTCCTTCCGGATCACACGATCCACGGAGGATCTGGCGCAAACCGTGTCGGCGCTGTCGCAGCGTCTGGTGAAGCTGGAGCAGCGTCTGGCAGCGCTGGAGCTGCAGCTGGATCGCGTTGCGGCTGAGCCTGAGCCGGATCCCGAGGATCTGCTGCGCCTGGATCGGGTTGCCAGCCTGTTGGCCGATTGCCGCAGCCTGCTCGATGAGGACGCACAGGCGGCCTGAGCAGCGCCTTGGCAGCGGTGCCACAATGGAAAGAAAGCGAACCATGGCCTTCTCCAACAGCCATCGCACCGCTCCAGCCACCAGCAAGGTTTCAGGCTCTCCTGCTTGCCAGAACCGCGGTTATGCCGAAGGTGGTCACCAGCTTGAGAAGCTGGAGTTCGCCTTGGCGGTGGCGATCACTCGCGGTGATCAACAACGGGTTGCCCAGCTGCGCGATCAGATTGATGCTCTTGGCGGCAACCGCGAAGAGCCCGGCACCTGATCGTTCAGGCGCTCAAGCCTCAGTGTTATCCCTGTTGTGATTTCGTGATCGGCACGGGCGTGTTGCTGGGTTCTGCATCACGCCCGTTAACATTCGCACTAGCTAATTGGTTCACGCCAAAGTCGACGCATGCAAGCGACACGTCAGGCTCCGGCACCTGCCGCTCGCCGCGAAGACCTTTTAAAAGAGGCGGATTCTCACGCCGCTGCAGCCGAATCGGCCGCTGCCTCCGGTGAGATTGAAACCGCCGCGCGATTGATTCTGCAGTCGCTCGATTGCGAGCGCCGCGCCGGCAGTGTGGGTCCGCAGGTGCTGCAGTTGATCAAGCCGCGCAACTGACTTCCGCCACTCGCTGCATCCGATCTGAAGACATGCGGATGCACTCTCCATGCCGTTCAGACGTCGGATTGGGTGGCGGCGCTGCCGCAATCAGTCATTCACTTCACTGCAATCAGCGGTAGTGATAACGGCAGGCCAGGATCACAAGCGTGCTCCCTTCCAGCCGGTAGATGAGCCGATGCTCGTCGTCGATCCGGCGCGACCAGCAGCCCGATAGGTTTTCGCGTAGCGCTTCCGGTTTGCCGATCCCTACAAAAGCGTCGCGCAGACAGGCCTGGATCAGCTGATTGATCCGTTTCAGTTGTCTGCGGTCCTGACCCTGCCAATCGAGGTAGTCCTCCCAGGCGGCGGGAGTCCACGCCAGCTGCTCAGCTGCCGGCATCGAGGGGAGCGGCGTTGAGCTCGTTGGCATCGATCAGTGGATGCGCCAGGAGCTCCCTGCGTTCGGCCTGCTCCAGGGAGCGCTGCAGGTGGGCGGCGTTTGCAGGAGAGCGGAGCAGATGCACCGTTTCCATCAGACTGTTGTAGGTGTCGAGCGACATCACCACAGCGCCTTGGGCGTGGCGCCGGGTGATGAGGGTCACATCGGCATCGGCTTCCACGCGATCAAGCACCGCCTTGAAGCGTTCGCGGGCCTCGGAAAAACTCACAACCTGCATGGCGCTGTCCAACTACTTGTACAACAGCATAGGGCCAGCGCTTGAGTGTGAGGCGTCGCGTGATTTCCAGCGACGATCTGTTCGGCCTGGATCACGGATCGGACATCAGCGCGTAGCCCATCGCCCTGTAGCCCCGCAGCCGTCTCTCCCACATGCGTTGCGGCACTGGGTGGCCTAGATCGAGCCAGTCGATGATGCGCACGCTGGTTTTGCCCGCCTGCTGCCGGTGCAGGCGGCCGGCGTATTGCTGGAGTGTGCCCTTCCACGACACGGGCATGGTGAGCAACAGTGTGTCGAGCGGCGGATGGTCGAAGCCTTCACCCACCAAACGACCGGTGGCCAGCACGATTCGGGGCGCCTCGGGAGGCAGTTGCTCCAGCGCGGCCAGGGTGGCGCTTCGCTGGCGTGCGCTCAGGCGGCCATGCAGCAGAAACAGGTTTGGGACCTGCTGGGCCAGCGCGCCGGCGAGTGCTGCGATGTGGTCCGTTCGCTCGCTCAGCAGCAGCAGTTTTCGGCCCTCTTCCCAGGCAGCCAGGGCCTCGGCCACGATGCACTCGGTGCGGCGCTGATCCTCCGCCAGCCTGCGCATCAGGTCCTGAATCGGCAGATCGGTGGGTAGTGCTGGGAGCTGATGGGTGCGGCTCACCAGTTCCAGTGTCTGAGGCGCGCCGGCGGGCCGCTCGGCGGTGTGGCGGATGGGGCCGCACTGCATGAACAGAACCGGCTGAAGACCGTCCCGGCGCACGAGGGTGGCCGACAGCCCGAGCACGTAGCGGGCCTTCACCTGCCGCAGGATCGCTTCGAAGGAGGCGGCAGCGATGTGGTGGCATTCGTCGACGATCACCTGCCCGTAGCCCTGCACCACAGGGTTCACTTCTCCCTTCCGCACCAGCGACTGCATCACGGCAATGTCGAGTTGGCCGGTGGGCTTGGCTTTGCCACCACCGATGCAACCGATCGCCTCAGGAGCGACATCCAGGAAGGCTTGGAGCCGCTCCTGCCATTGGCGCAGCAGCTCAGCTCGATGCACCAGCACCAGGCTGTTGACCCTGCGGCGCGCCAGGATCGCTGCCGCAACAACCGTTTTCCCGAAGGCCGTCGGTGCCTGAAGCACGCCGATGTCATGGCGCAGCATTGCGTCCACGGCGGTCTCCTGGTCATCGCGAAGCTGGCCCGTGAACACCAGCTCCAGCGGTGAGCCGTGTTGTCGTTCATCCACCAGATCGAAGCTGATGCCTTGCTCCTGCAGAAGGGTCTGCACGGGTTCCAGGCAGCCCCGCGGTAGGCCAATGTGCTGGGGAAAGTTCTCGGCGCAGCCGATCACCCGCGGTTTGTCCCATACCGACAGGCGCATGGCCTGGGCTTTGTAGAAGGCCGGGTTTGCGAAGGCGGCGAGGCGGATCAGGCGATTGAGCAGTGGCTGCGGCAGGCTCGAGCGCTCCAGATAGAGACGATCAGCCAGGGTGAGGGTGAGGGAGGTGGGCAACGGTCCGCTGAGCCGCGATAGCGGCACCGCTGCCTTCCATGGGGTCGCCAGGTCCTCCTCGTCGATGAACGCCAGATCGAGGGGATGGGCGCCGCCCGTGGCGCCCTGGATCACGGTCTGCAGTCCCGCCACCGACAACCTCTGCAGGGTTGCCAGATAGGCCCACTGATCGGGATAGGGCTTCAGGCCGTCATCCACGAACACGCTGCAGCCCCGCTGCCGGGCTTCCTTCTGCAGCGGCAGGGCGATCAGATTGCCGAAGCCCCCCTTGGGCATGCTGTCCTGGTTGGGGAAGAGCCGGTCGTAGGAGCTCAGCTGCAGCTGGCGTGTCGAGGAGCAGGTGTGGCTGATCAAGGCGGCCCCCAGCTGACGGGCCTCTCGGGCCGGTACCGCCTCCTCGAAGAACACCCATACATGGGCGCCCTCCCCGGAACGGGAGATTTCCAGTGCAGCCGGCACCGCCAGCTCCCGGCAGGAGCGCAGAAAGGCCCTTGCGTCCTCGCGCCAGTCCTGCTCATCGAAATCCACCGCCAATAGATGACAGGTGTCGTTCTCCAGCAGGGGGTAGAGGCCGATGGTGTGTTCCCCGGCCAGATGGTCGTAGATCGCCGCATCGGTGAGGGGCGACAGCTTCCGGTGATGGCAGTCGCGGCAGCTGATCCTGGGCTTCTCGCAGACGCCGGGTTGCCATTCATTGGCGCAGGCCGGTGCATACCCCGAGCGCCCGCTGCTGCGGCTCTGCCAGCGCAGGGCATAGACGTCGTCACGACCGCGGAAGAAACGACGGAACAGGGCCACCTTCTGCTCCGCCGAACCTGGAGTGTTGGCCGCGGGTTGAGCTATTTCCGGGGGCGGTTCCGACTGCTTGTGTTCGCTGGAGCGCCAGGCGATGCCGTGAGCCTCCAGCAGGCCAATCAGGCGAGCGTTTTCCCGGCGCAGTTGATCCAGCTCTGGGTGCATGGAGTAGGCCATGGGGTGGGGCCTCAGCGCTGGGCAGCCTGCCGGTAGCCAGCATTGCGCTCCCGCTTGCCCACCGCCACGATAAGGACCGGCACCTCATGTGATCCCGCACCTCGACTACCAGGCGGAAGCCCGCGGCCCGGAGCTTGATCTTGGTGCGATCACCGCAGTCCACCCTCTTGCAGGTGCTGCGTTTGCTGCGATTATTTCGATTACTGTGCGGGTGGCTCCCTGTTGCCCATGGACGTCGCTTTCCCCAGCTTCATGGAGCCCGTGATCCCCACGGCTGAGGCGGCTGAGGCCGCAGGGGCGAGCTTGCGTGATCTCGCCGGCTTCCGGGCCAGCCATGGCCTGCGTCAAGCCAGCCTCTCCCTCGATCTGGAAGGTGGCACGCGCGCATCTGTTCCCATCCCGCCTGCGGTGTTGGAGTTGCTGCAGGGAATTCTGGTGCAGATGGCCCAGGGCAATGCCGTCACGTTGGTGCCGGTGTACGCCGAACTCACCACCCAGCAGGCCGCTGATCTGCTGAACGTGTCGCGGCCCTTTCTGATCGAGCGGTTGGAGCAAGGTGAGATCCCCTTCCGCAAGGTCGGCACCCACCGGCGGATCCGCCTGGCCGACTTGATGGCCTACAAGCACGCCATTGATCAGCACCGTGTCGCGGCACTGGATGAGCTGGCAGCCCAGGCCCAGGAGCTGGGCTTGGGCTACTGAGGTGAAGCGGTTCACCGTCGTCTACGACGCGTGCGTTCTCTATCCCGCTCCACTTCGCGATCTGCTGATGCGCCTGGCGCTCACGGATCTCTACCGGGCCCGCTGGAGCGACCAGATCCATGAGGAGTGGATGACGGCTGTGCTGCGGAACCGGCCTGATCTCTCCAGAGTGCAGCTGGAACGCACACGCTCGCTGATGAATGCTCACGTGCGCGATGCGCTGGTGGATGGCCATCAGCCCCTGATTCCAGCCCTGGAGTTGCCAGATCCGGATGACCGCCATGTCCTGGCTGCCGCCATCAAGTGCGGGGCCGATCTGATCCTCACCTTCAATCTGGACGATTTCCCAGAGCACGCCCTGGCGGGCTACGGACTTGGCGCCTGCCATCCCGATCTGTTTCTGGTGGATCAGTTGAACCTGGATGCCGAACGGGTCTGCACGGCGATGCGGCACCACCGGGCCAGCTTGAAGAATCCACCCAAGACGGTCGAGGAGTACCTGGGCACCCTGAAGGAACAAGGGTTGAGCAGGTTCTCGCAGGCCGTGCAGCACTACGCCGCTGAGCTTTGAGCCGCCATGCGAGCTGGTGGACCAGCCTGGAGCGCCAGTCGATGCTCCCGCACCAGTTGCAGCATGGTGCGGCCGGGGGATGTGAGCTACGCAGAGATCCGGATCAACACCCTTCTGAAATTCATCAAACACATCGACGACTGCATCCCGAATTCATTGATGTGATCGCATAGCCATGGAATTGGCAGCAACACCTGTCGTCTTTTCCCTCCGGCCGCACCTGCGGCGATGTGGAACGGGACGTTCCCCCGGTGATTCAGAACGGCCCAACCTCTTCGATAGCCCTAAAGCTTGGCTCGGCCTATCAGAGGCTGGACTGAAAGCGGGTGACCGGGCTCGAACCGGCGACGTTCAGCTTGGGAAGCTGACATTCTACCACTGAATTACACCCGCAAATCTGAAGACAGAGCTTCAGATTGGTTGGCCAGCTTGATGCGA
>Ga0194118_10002560_pt1 | contig 22736 bp, 20 predicted proteins | sample TA2MahsurfametaG_2_FD_148662 | JGI IMG/M metagenome (GOLD analysis project Ga0194118, IMG submission 148662) | Freshwater microbial communities from Lake Tanganyika, Tanzania - TA2015013 Mahale N5 surface | ecosystem: Environmental > Aquatic > Freshwater > Lake | place: Tanzania: Lake...
CTCTGGTTTCACCCTCGACCAAGGTGGCGGAGGCTTTAAAAGCCATGACGCGTTGCCGGGCGGGTGCCGTGGTGGTGGTGGAGGCGGATGGTTTGCTGGCCGGGATCTTCACCCATGGCGATTTCGTACGAGGTTATCAAGCGGATCGGCATATTGCCGATCACCCAGTCAGCCAACACATGACCCGCAACCCGGTGGCCGTCCGTGAGGATCGATTGGCAGCTGAGATCGTGCACGTCTTTGAACAGCACCGCATCGACGAGATCATCGTGGTGGACGCCCAACGCCACGTCATCGGCCTGGTGGATGTGCAAGACTTGTCACGCGCCAGCATCTTCTAATTATCGCTGCTTACCCCATCCAGCGACGAAAAACTTCTTGAACCCGTTCCGAGACTAGTTCGCGCAGGTGCTCCTGCGCACTAAACCCTTTTGACCCCGCACAAGTGCGCCGCTTTTAAAAAATCTAGCTAGGGGAGGCTTCCGAATGGATGATGCACCATGGCCGCGTTGGTGAGGAGAGGTCGCTCACCGGGGTAGTAGTTTGAGAAGGGCGCGCCAGCAAAACAACGAAATTGGCCGCCGCGACGAGGGCAGAGGAGGCAGAAGACAAAAGGCGCGGACGGGGCCGGCCCCCTCAACAAAGGATGGCTTTATCCGGCGGTAGCACTTTAGAATATCCCTATGAATTGGCAAAACTCATCGGTGTTGATCACTGGTGGCACGGGATCCTTCGGGAAGCGCTTTACCGAAGCCCTGTTGCGTAACTTTACTCCCCGCAAACTCGTTGTCTTCTCACGTGATGAGCTCAAGCAGTTTGAGATGGAACAGCATTTCCCCGTCTCGAAGTTTCCCCAAGTCCGCTTCTTCATCGGCGATGTGCGCGACCGCGACCGGATCGCGCGCGCGTTGGAGGGCATTGACATCGTCGTCCACGCCGCCGCGCTCAAGCAGGTGCCCACGGCGGAATACAACCCCTTCGAGTGCATCAAGACCAACGTCCTCGGCGCGGAGAATCTGATCGAAGCCTGCCTGGCCAGCGGCGTGAAGCGCGTCGTGGCCCTCTCCACGGACAAGGCTGCTGCGCCCATCAACCTCTACGGCGCCACCAAGCTCTGTTCTGACAAGCTCTTCATCGCCGCCAACAACATCCGCGGCAACCGCGACATCCGCTTATCGGTGGTCCGCTACGGCAACGTCATGGGCTCGCGCGGCTCGGTCATCCCGTTCTTCCTCGACCGCCGCAAGACCGGCACCCTACCCATCACTGACCCGCGCATGACCCGGTTTAACATCACCCTTGATGAAGGTGTGAAGATGGTTTTGGACGCCATGGGCAATGCACTCGGTGGGGAGATCTTCGTCCCGAAGATTCCCAGCTATAAAATCCTCGATGTCGCGGAAGCCATCGGGCCCAGCTGCCAGAAGCCCATCGTGGGCATCCGTCCCGGCGAGAAGATTCACGAGGAGATGGTCACGGAGACCGATGCTTTGCAGACAATTTCCACCGCCCATCAATACATCATCGTCCCGATGATGTATCAGCGCGATCAGGCGGAGGTCATGGCTGAGTATTGCCGCCACCATCAGGGCGCACCGGTGCCGGAAGGCTTCTCATTTAATTCCGGCCGCAACACCGAGTGGCTCACCGTCCCGCAAATCCGCGCGCTCATCCGCCAGCACGTGGACCCCGCGTTCAATCTCGTTTGAACGGCCTGCCCGCGCATGAGAGTCATCCCCTACGGACGCCAGCTCATAGACGAGGACGACATCGCCAACGTGGTCGCCACGCTGCGGTCCGACTGGCTGACGCAAGGCCCGGCAATCGAACGCTTCGAACGCAAGGTCGCCGCGCACTGCGGGGTGAAGCACGCCGTCGCCGTGGCGAATGGCACCGCCGCGCTCCACATCGCCGCCGCCGCGCTCGGCTTCCAGCCGGACGACCTGCTGTGGACTTCGCCCAACACCTTTGTCGCCTCGGCCAACTGCGCCCGCTACTGCGGCGCGGACGTGGACTTCGTGGACATAGACCCGCGCACTTACAACCTGAGTGTCGCGCGATTGGCAGAGAAGTTGGCGGCCGCCGCGCAAACTGGGACCCGCCTGCCGAAGGCCATCGTCCCAGTCCACTTCTCCGGCCAATCTTGCGAGATGGAACCCATCGCGGCGCTTGCCAAGCGTTACGGCATCGCCGTGCTTGAAGATGCCTCGCACGCCATCGGCGGGAGCTATCGCGGGCGGCCTGTCGGCTGCTGCGAATTTAGCGACCTCGCCACCTTCAGCTTCCATCCCGTTAAGATTGTCACCACGGCTGAGGGCGGGATGGTGGTCACCAACCGCACCGACCTTTACGAACGCCTTCTGCTCTTCCGCAGCCACGGCATCACGCGCGACGCGAAGTTGATGGAAGGCGAGAGCCACGGCCCATGGTATTACCAGCAGGCTGAACTCGGCTGGAATTATCGCCTCACCGACCTCCAAGCCGCGCTGGGCGAATGCCAGATGAACAAGCTCGACGCGTTCGTCGCCCGCCGCGCCGCGCTGGCCCGGCGCTACGATGAATTGCTCGCCGACCTTCCGCTCACCCTGCCGTGGCAGCACCCGGATACCGCCAACGCCTGGCACCTCTACGTCATCCGCCTGCGCCTCGACCGGCTTCAAAAGACCCGCCGCCAAATCGTCGAGGAACTCCGCTCCGCTGGCATCGGCGTGCAAATCCACTACATCCCCGTCCACACCCAACCCTACTACCGCCGCCTCGGCTTCCGCGATGGCGACTTCCCCGAGGCGGAGAAGTATTACGCGGAGACCATCAGCCTCCCGATGTTCGCGGCGCTGAAGGACGCGGAGCAGGAGAAGGTTGTGGACACGATCAAAGGCGTATTGAAGTGAGCCATGGGTGCGCTCCTCCTTCGCGCTGACGCCGGCTCGCAAATTGGCATGGGCCATGTGATGCGCTGCCTCGCGCTGGCCGAGCCGTGGTTGCAGGCTGGCAGCGCCGTGACCTTGCTCACCGCCGCGCCTTCGTCCGCCCTCCGTGCTCGCGCCGAATCACTCGGCGTCTCCCTCAGTGAACTCACCGCCGCGCCCGGCACGCCCGCCGATGCCGCCGAGACCATCGCCCTCGCGCAATCGCTCTGCGCCGCGTGGCTCGTCCTTGATGGCTACCATTTCGATGCCGACTTCCAGCGTGCTGCCAAGGCCGCCGGCCTCCGCCTGCTCGTCTTCGACGACATGGGGCAAGTCGCACATTACTCGGCTGATTTCATCCTGAACCAAAACCTCGGCGCGAAGGAATCGCTCTATCCGCACCGAGAGCGAACGACGCGCCTTCTGCTGGGACCGCGCTTTGTGCAACTGCGCCGCGAGTTCCCCCGCGCAGCCGTGCAAACGAACACCGCTCGCCTCCCCTCCATCGCCCCCACCGGGGGAGAGGGCCGGGGTGAGGGGACTTCGTCCACGCGACACGTCCTCGTCACCCTAGGCGGCAGCGACCCTTATAACGTCACCGCCCACGTGGTCGCCATCCTCCAAACCATTCCAAACCTAACGGCCGACATCATCCTCGGTCCCGCCAATCCGCACGCAGCCACTCTGCAACCGGCGATCGGCAATCGCTCGTCAGCAATCACAGTTCACCAGAACCCGGCCGACCTGCCGCATCTAATGTCCCGGGCCGACCTCGCCATCTGCGCTGGCGGCACGACGGCTTGGGAACTCAGCTCCCTCGGGATCCCCATGCTCGTGCTCGTGCTGGCGGAGAATCAACGCACCAACGCCGAGCAACTCGCCGTAACCGGCGCGGCCATCCACACGGCCATCACCTCACTCGCCACCGACCTCCGTGCGCTCCTCACCAACGCCCCGCTCCGAGCGAAAATGTCCGCCCGCGCCCGCATGCTCGTGGACGGTCGCGGCACGTTCCGCGTCTGGCTGCGGATGAACGAAACCGCGCTCGAATGCCGCACGGCGCACGCCGCTGATTGCCACCGTGTTTGGGAATGGGCCAACGAAGCTAGCGTCCGTGCCGTGTCCTTCGCTTCCGAGCCGATCCCCTGGGAGCAACACCAAGCTTGGTTCACCCGCAAGCTCGCGGATCCAAGCACGCGCCTGTGGATCGTGGAGCAGGACACTTCGCCTGTCGGCCAAGTTCGCTTCGACCTCGACGGTTCCATTGCCACTATTTCTCTCAGCCTCGACGCCACCCGGCGCGGCAAGAACCTAGGAGCGCTGCTGATCTGGTCGGCTTGTCAAAAGCTCTTTCGCGAGCCCGCCGTGGAAACCGTTCAGGCCTTCATCAAGCTGGACAACGCCGCCTCCGTCCGCGCCTTTGAGAAAGCGGGGTTTGAACCGGCGGGCCAAACCGAGGTAAAAGGTTGCGCCGCGTTGCGCTTTGAATTCAGGCGGAGCGCGGCTGAAGCATGACTCCCGAACTCACCATCGGCTCGCGCAAAGTAGGCCCCGGCCAACCGGCCTACCTCATCGCCGAGTTGTCGGCCAACCACGGGCAGGACTTCGACCAAGCTGTGCGCGTCGTGCGCGCCATGGCCGCATCCGGCGCGGACGCCGTGAAGGTGCAGACCTACACCGCCGACACGCTCACCATCCCGTGCGACAACGAATACTTCCGCATCGGGGGCGGCACGCTATGGGACGGGCGCACGCTGCACGACCTCTATCAGGAAGCCTTCATGCCGTGGGAATGGCAGCCGAAATTGCAATCCGTGGCCAATGAACTCGGGCTCGACTTCTTTTCCACCCCGTTCGATGCGAGCGCCGTGGACTTCCTTGAGGCAATGAACGTGCCCTGCCACAAGGTCGCATCGTTCGAGTTGGTGGATTTGCCGCTGCTCAAGAAAATTGCGGCCACGCGCAAGCCGGTCATCGCCTCCACTGGCATGGCCACGGAGGAAGAAATCGCCGAGGCCGTGAAGACGCTGCGCGACGGTGGCTGCACCCAACTCGCGCTCCTCAAATGCACCAGCGCCTATCCCGCACTACCGGAGGAAATGCACCTGCGCACCCTTTCGGACTTGGCTGCGCGCTTCAGCGTGCCCGTGGGCCTGAGCGATCACACGATGGGACACACGGTGCCCGTCGCGGCGGTTGCGCTGGGTGCCTGCATCGTGGAAAAGCACTTCACCCTCTCGCGCGCCACGCCCGGGCCGGACAGCGCCTTCTCCTTGGAGCCTGAAGAATTCGCCGCGATGGTCACGGCCATCCGCACGACGGAGAAGGCGTTGGGCCGGGTGAACTACCAAGTCAGCGCGAACGAAGCGAAGAGCCGGCAGTTCCGCCGTTCGCTCTTCGTGGTGAAGGACATCCAGAAGGGTGAACCGTTCACCGAACAAAATGTTCGCGCAATCCGGCCCGGCCAAGGTCTGCACACGCGGCACCTGGACGAAGTTTTAGGCCAGCGGGCGGTGCGCGACCTGAAACGCGGGACCCCGCTGAGTCGGGACATGTTCGCGGTGCCGTGAGAACAATCGCCATCATCCAAGCCCGAATGGGCTCGACGCGATTGCCGGGCAAGGTGCTGAAGCGACTGGCCAACGAAACGGTGCTCAGCCACGTGATCCGCCGCGTGCGATTGGCCAGGCGGCTGGATGGCGTGTGCATCGCCACGACCGATTCGCCTGCGGACGATCCTATTGTCGCGGAAGCCGGGCGGCTCGGCGTGAGTTGCTGGCGCGGCAGTGAACACGATGTGCTGGCCCGCTACTTCGGCGCGGCTCAATCCTGCCGCGCAGACATCGTTGTGCGCGTTACTTCGGATTGCCCGCTGTTCGATGGTGCGTTGCTAGATGAGATGCTCGCGCTTTTTCAGGGTGAGGACAACTTGCTGACGACGCAGCGTGCGCGACCGGTTGGCGAGGGCCTCGACTACATGAGCAACGTGCAGGTGCGTCGTTTCCCGCGTGGGCTGGATGCGGAGATTTTCACCTCTGCGGCGCTGACGCGTGCGCATCGTGAGGCGACGCAACCCCACGAACGCGAGCATGTCACGGCCTACTTCTACCAACATCCCGAGCGGTTCAGGCTGCATTCCTTTGTCGGGGGCGAGGACTGGTCCGCGCATCGTTGGACGCTGGACACGCCAGAAGACTGGCACTTCGTGGAGGCCGTATACGAAGCGCTGGGGCCGAGCTTCAATACCTTGGCGGTGTTGAACTTGTTGAAAACCCGGCCTGAATTGGCCATTCTCAATGCCCATGTCGAACAAAAAAAACTCGCGGAGTAAGGTGGCCAGGCCACAAGCCAAGCCACGCTTCGCCACGGAGCAGGAAGCCTTCTGGGCAGGCGAGTTCGGCAACAACTACACCCAGCGCAACGTCGGGGCTCAATGGGTGGCGAGCAATCTCGCGCTTTTCGGGAAAATTCTCGCGCGCACCGAGGGTGTGGGGTCCGTCCTCGAACTCGGTGCCAACCTCGGGCTGAATTTGCGAGCGCTTCGGCAGTTGTTGCCGCAGGCGCGATTCTCCGCCGTGGAAATCAACGCACGGGCGGTCCGTGAGTTGAAGAGGCTTGGCGGGATCAGAGTGCATCACGCTTCCATCCTGGATTTCAAATCGCCCCGACCCGCGGACTTGGTGGTGATCAAGGGTGTGCTGATTCACCTGAACCCCGACAAACTGCCCCACGTGTATGACCTCATGCATGCGGCCAGCGCACGCTACATTTGCCTGGCCGAGTATTATAATCCTTCACCCGTAGCCATTCCGTATCGGGGCCATACGGACAGGCTATTCAAACGGGATTTCGCCGGCGAGTTGATGAAGCGGCACGGAGATTTGCGGCTTGTGGACTACGGCTTCGTCTATCACGCTGACCCGAACCACCCGCAGGACGACATTACTTGGTTCCTACTGGAGAAACGCCCCGCCTAATTTCCCATGCTCAAATACTGCACCCGCTGCGTAATGCCGGACACCAAACCGGACCTGAAGCTCGATGAGCAGGGCGTTTGCAACGCCTGCCGCGCCTATGAGGGCCGCAAGGAAGTGGACTGGGACGCGCGCCGCAAGGAGCTTCCTGCGCTGCTCGACAAGTATCGCAGCAGGAGTGGCTCAAACTGGGACTGCATTGTGCCCGTGAGTGGCGGCAAGGACAGCACTTTCCAAGTTATCCGCATGTTGCAGCTCGGCCTGAACCCGCTTTGCGTGACCGCGACGACGTGCGACCTGAGCGAGATTGGCCGACGGAACATCACAAATCTGAAAAACCTCGGCGTGGACTATGTGGAGTTCTCGCCCAATCCCGTTGTGCGCCGGAAGCTCAACCGCATCGGCCTTCAGCAGGTCGGCGACATCTCGTGGCCGGAACATGTCGGTATCTTCACCATCCCGGTGCGCGCCGCGGTGCAATACAACGTGCCGCTGCTGGTTTGGGGTGAGAATTCGCAGAATGAATACGGTGGTCCCGCCGCCGCTGCCGAGAACAACGTGCTCGACCGCCGCTGGCTGGAGGAATTCGGCGGCCTGCTCGGCCTGCGCGTGAGCGATCTCATCGGTCTGGAGGGCATCACGGCGAGGGATTTGATCCCCTACACCTATCCGAGCGACGAGGAGTTGCGGCGCGTCGGCGTCACCGGACTTTTCCTCGGCTACTATCTCCCTTGGGATGGCTATGCCAACGCGCTCATTGCACAGGCCAGTGGCTTCGAGACGCTGGCGCACACGGTCGAGGGCTCCTTGGTGAACTACGAGAACGTGGACAACTACCAGACCGGCATCCACGACTACTTCAAGTTCCTGAAATTCGGTTTTGGCCGCGCAACAGACATCGCCTGCCTGCACTTGCGCCGCGGCCGCATCACACGCCAGGACGCGCAGGACATGGTGCGCCGCCACGACGGTAAATTTCCGTGGACGTATCTCGACAAGCCCATCGAAAAAATCCTCGCCCCGCTTGATATGACCGTGGATGAGTTTGTGAAAATCTGCGACCGGTTCACGAACAAGAAGATTTTCCTGAAAGATGCGAAGGGCAACCTCGTGAAGGACAAGCAGGGCAACCTGACCAAGCTCAACTACGACAACCCGGGATGAAGGCGATCGCTGGCTAGGCAGATCACGTGAACGTCCTCGTCATCAACTACGGCATGGGCAACCTCGGCTCCGTGCGCCGCGCCTTCGAGGAATGTGGCGCCACCGTGCTTGTGTCCGAGAATCCCGCCGATCTCGCCGACGCCGAGCGCATCGTGCTGCCAGGTGTGGGCGCGTTCCCCGATGCGATGGCCCGGCTCAACTCCGTCGGGTGGCCGGGCGAACTGCGGAAGGCATTGGAAAATCCCGGCGTGCATCTCCTCGGCATCTGCTTGGGCATGCAACTGCTTGCGGACAAAGGCCACGAAGGCGGGGAGACCACCGGACTCGGCTTTATTGGCGGCGAAGTCACGCGCTTCATTCCGGCCCAAGATGAGCGCGTGCCGCACGTAGGCTGGAACGAGGTGTGCCCCACGATGCCGAGTGGCTTGCTCGCGGGCATTCCAGCAGGCACGGATTTCTACTTCGTCCATAGCTATCACTTTCGCGCCGCGCGACCAGAGACAGTGCTCGCCACGACGCCTTACTGCGGGGGATTTGCGGCGGTCGTCCATGCCGGCAATGTCTTCGGTACGCAGTTTCACCCCGAGAAAAGTTCACATCCGGGCTTTCAACTCCTCCGCAACTTCCTAGGGCGTTAACCATGCTGAAAACCCGCGTCATACCCACCTTGCTATGGAAGGACTTCGGCCTGGTGAAGGGTGTGGGCTTTGACAGTTGGCGGCGCGTTGGCACGGTGCTGCCCGCGATCAAAGTCTATAACACCCGCGAGGTGGATGAGCTTATCCTCGTGGATATCACGGCTACGGGCGAAGCCCGCGAGCCGGATTACGAGTCCATTGCGGAGTTTAGCGCGGAGTGCTTCGTGCCGCTGACCATCGGCGGCGGCATCCGCACTTTGGAGCATATCACCAAACTGCTGAATGCAGGCGCGGACAAAGTGAGCATCAACTCGGCAGCCTACGAAAACCCGGCGCTCATCACCGAAGCCGCCCATCGTTTCGGATCACAATGTGTCGTAGCCAGTCTGGACGTCCGGCAGGTAGCCAACGGCCTGCATGAATGCTTCAGCCACAGCGGCACCCGCGCGACCGGGAAGACCCCAGCCGCCTGGGCGAAGTCGGTCGAGGCGCTCGGCGCAGGTGAGATTCTCCTCACCTCGATCGAGCGGGACGGCAGCATGCAAGGCTACGATTTGAGACTAATCACCGAAGTCACAGGAGCGGTGAAAATCCCAGTCATCGCCTCAGGCGGGGCAGGTAATCCTGGTCACCTCATCGACGCAGTTCAAGTCGGCCGGGCCAGCGCCGTGGCCGCCGCGAGCATGTTCCATTTCACCCAGCAGACGCCACTGGAGGTCAAACAGCATTTAGCCGCCCGTGGCATCCCCATAAGACAGGGCCGACTCCTGCCATGAACTCGGATTCCGCCACCTCACCAATCGTTCTGCTGGTGGATAGCAAGACGCGTGACTTGGATGTCGCGGTGTTGATCGCGCACCATTTGCGTGCGTTAGGTGTAGGCTGCCATTTGGAGCCGCTCGAGGCCTATCGCGCTGTGGTCGCTGCTTACCGACCGGGGCTGATTCTTTTCAATCACCTTACAGCCAGCCATCTGGTCTCCTGGTCGCGCCGGTTGGCGGAGTTGGGCGTGCTCACCGCTGTGCTTCCCAATGAGGGCATCATGTATGACCCGGACGACCTCAAATACAGTTCGGGTCGACACCACAGCGCGGCTCACATCGACTATTTCTTCTGCTGGAATGAACCGCATCGACAGGCACTGCTGGCGGAGGGGTTCGATCGCGAGACCCGCGTAGAGGTGGTTGGCGTGCCGCGCTTTGACTTTTATTTTGCGCCTTGGTCGCGCGTGCTGCACGTCCCGCCGCTGCAGCGACCTCCTCGCCCGCGGGTCTTGGTCTGCACTAACTTTGTCACGGCCCAGTTTTTCGAACTGCCGCCGGCGGAAGGGGACAAGTTCTTTGCGCCGTGGAAGGACCGTATCCCAATCTACCGCAATTACCGTCGATCCATCGAAGCGCACTGGCAGGGCCGGCGGCAGTGCCTAGATTTTCTCAGCGCGCTAACGAGAGCCGACCGTTATGAGGTCACGGTTCGACCACACCCGCGGGAGGATGTTAGATTCTACGCGGACTGGATCGCTTCGTTGCCGGCCTCGCAACGCGCCCAAGTCAAACTCGACGCCAATAGCAATGTAAGCGCCCTTATCCTTGACTGTGACTTGGAGATCTCTTGCGAGACATGCACGACAGCGTTGGAGACTTGGATAGCCGGCAAGCCGACCATCGAATTGATCTTTGAAAGAGATGTGCTGTGGTATCGCGAGGAACAGGCCGATACCAATGTTCCATGCATCAATCCCGCGGACCTTCCGGCACTTGTGGAAACTCATTTGACTGACCCTAAACAACCCGCCCATGCCGCTGCGCGTCAGCGACATTTGGAACGCTGGTGCGCCGCGCCCGACGGAACGTCCTGCCAGCGATTGGCGCGCATCCTTGCCGAAGCCGTGCTTCATCGCCCACCGCCAGACGCATCGAAGTTCACCGCCACGGACCGTCGCCGCGCCGCCAAGCTACTCGCCTTGCGCAAGCTCGGGTTGGCCTATCACTTCGATCCGTTCATGCCCCTTAAGCGCGCCGTGCTGGGGGATCGCTACGCGATCAAGGACTTCGCTTACCGCAAGTCCATCAAGCCCGCCGACGTAATGGAAGCACAGCGCCGGCTGGAGGCTGGGATTGCGACTGGGCGCGACTGATCAAACCAGCTCCCACTCCGGCGGAAGCAAGTCGGCCGCTGCTTGCGGGTCGTTGTTCAGCCATGTCCGGGGAGCACACACCATTTTACGGGGGTTGGGATTCAGCCACGCGGCCCACCAACTAAAGGTGCTGTTGGCGATAATCTGGTGGTCGCAGGACGACATGAGGCGCATGTCCTCCTCGGGAGTTGCCTGATTATTGCCGATGAAGTGCATCGTGGCCGGCAACTGCAGATTCGCCTCCGCCCAAGGGAGGTCATCGGAAAAGATCAGGCATTGCAGCCCCTCCTCCCGTTGCGCGATGTGCCCAAAGGCGGCCCGGTAGTAAGTAAGGGGATCGGCCATCTCAAAGCGCGGGTGGTTCACGTAGTCACCACGCCGGACATGGATCGATACGGTGGGTTGCCGTCGAATTGTGTCCAACCAGCGGGCGTTATCTGCCGAAGGTGGTGATGCCAGCGCGAATTCCGGGCGGAGGCTAGCCGCTGCCGCTTCAACGTAACCACGGGCCTGCCAGTAACCCATCAGATATAACTGGCCCCGCCGCTCCAACACGCGGGCATCGAATCGTCGGCCAATCTCGCGGACAACTTGGCGTTGATCGCCCGGGCAAAAGGCACGCCGCAGCTGGTCAAGGTGCCGTGCCAGCCCCCGCTTCCGCTCACCGGGAGGACAGCCGCTGATGGCGCTGATTTCAGCGTCTGTGGCGTCCGTGGCGGAGACGCAAAAGTGATCCAAACCGTAAGCGCGATCTTGATGGCTACGGTAATGGGTAAGATCAAGCTTTAGCGTGGAACGGTTGGCGGCCGCCAAGGCGTGGCCGAGGGCGTATTGGAACATCTGGTTGCCCAGACCGTGGCTGATGCGGACGATCACCATCGGGAACTGCCTTCAGGGTGCGAGCATGAAGAGCGCGTCGGCGAACAGGAGCCGGTCGCTCTCATGGCGGGCCAGCTTGAACAGACCATACAATTCACAGCCTTGCGCGGCCAAGAAATCGCGGATTTCGTGGAAGAATGCTTGCCGCTCATAGAGCAGCACAAACGGCGCTTCCAAACACACGTAGCGAATGGCCTTGCGCCGGAACAACCCAGTGGCTCCGCGCAGGGCATCGAGTTCGCTGCCTTGGATGTCCAGTTTCAGGATGTCCACTCGCTCCACGCGGTTGGCTTCGCAAAACTCATCGAGCGTGCGGACCTCAACTTCGATGCGCTCGACGTTGGTGACATTGGCTTCACCCACCCATTGCGCGGAGGTCGGCGCAGAAGTCAGCAGCGAATTCGTCATGCTGCGCTGGTTGATGTGAAAGGTCGCACGGCCCGCCTGGCTGGCGACGGCGTAGGGCCACAACTTGACCCTTGAGTCCGCCGCATGCAGGCGCTGATAGGCTTCCCGCGACGCTGGGGTGGGCTCGAAGGCATGGACGAAGGCGTCGGGAAACCAGCGGCGCAATTCCGTGGTGGTCTGGCCCACATTGGCACCCACGTCAAAAATGGTTTTGATCGAGCCCGCTGGCTCACGGCGCGCGATAACTTCGAACGGGGAGCGGTTGGCGGTGGCCAAGGCCTTGAGTTCGCCGGCCGTGCACAGGCGGTATTTGGTCGGGGTCAGCAACGCGTTGGCGAATCGGCGCAGGCTCATGCGATTACAGAATCCGCTTTTTGTATAAGGACCGGTGGATGGGCGCGAGGATTCGCTGGAGGAGATTGTAGCAGTCCGGATAGCGACGCAAAAACCAAGGCAAAGGCTGGCACCGAAACTCCTTGATCGCCAAACCGTGCCAGGGCAGCCGACAGCCGCCCCGCAACATGACCCTGCCATCGTAGCCGCTGAAGAGATACGTCACGGCCTTCTCTTCCGCACGAAGCGCATAGGGGGAATTGTCTGTCACTTCCAGCCGGGCAAACAACTCGCGGGTCACGAAAATCGCGTTCGACGTCGTCACGGCGGCCAACTCGTAACCCTTGGTGCGGCCGAGGTTCGTGAGCGAAAGGAGGCTGGCTCCTTGCATGACTTGCATGTCGCGCGCCTGAACGAACTCGACTGGCGTTGGAATGGTTGGGTTGAATTCCACAATCACCACGGAGGGACGGTAATTCTGGAAGCTCTCCCAAACCCAGTAGTCATTGCCGTCAATGTCGATGGAGAGGAAATCAAAGTCAGTCGGAACCGGCGTGCCCTTGAGTATTGAATCCAGACCATCATGCGCCTCAAAGCCCACGTAGGCGCAGCGCGAAATCACCCGGGGATTGTCTGCGTATGTCCGCACCAACGCCGCGTGCCGGTCCGGTCCGCCTTCGATGAGCACGGCGGAGTAATCCTTTTCCAAGATGAAATACCGCGAATTACTGAAGAAGCGTCCGTCTGCGGCGCCAAACTCTACGCACCAGCGGCGGGCTAACCCCAACCGGGCCAGCAGTTGTTCGATGATCCCGTCCTCACCAAATTGGGAATGAACATTCCGCAGGTGCGGCACAAACCAAGGTTTCGGTTTTTCCATGGCTCAGGGGGCTGAAGGCAGGCGAAAGAGGCAGCGAAGTCCCCGCCGGAAGTGCGCGATCGCCGATTCTTTTTTGCGGGCCTTCCACGCCCGCGTGGACTCATCCTGACAATGCTGCTGGACAATGGCCTTAAAGCGATCCGGCACCGCAATGATGACGTCCTCAAATACCACCACGTAACCCACCCGGAGCTGACGGAGGGCGGCGCACACCTCGTCAATCGCCGGCCAGAATGACGGCCGATGAGGATGGACCGGTGGCGAGAGAAAGCAGCGGGCATCATCAATAAACACCAGGGCCTCACGTCCGGTGCCAGCGAGAATCTCCAACTCCTGCATCAGCGGACACTCGTCCCCATCGCCATAGGTCACGCTCCCGCTCCAATGTGCGTCGAGCCAGAAGAGCGACAAGCCTGGCTCGCGGGAAAGAATCTTAGGTAACTCAGTCCGGCAGTCCCCGAAGATAAACTCCACATTGGTCAGGGCCGAGTGACGTTGGCGGGTTTGCTCGTAAAGTTCGCGGGAGAACTCGATGGTGTGAACCCGGGGAAAGTGCCGTGCAGCCCATGCGGCGGTTTCACCGTGGCAGGTGCCGGTTTCAATGAACGCACCCAAAGGCTCCTGCTGAGCGAGCTTAAGAATCAGGTTTTCCGGCGGTCCGGTGCGAATCAGTCCCATACAAGGTAATGACAAAGCAGCGGATGCGCTGCAAGCGCGCCCACTTCGCCGGGCTGGTGAGAGGGTGTCAAGATTCAATCACCTGCCACAGCACGGGTGGCGAGGCGACCCCCGGGGCGGTAGTAGCCCAGCACGCGGTATAACCACAGCTTGAGCGGGGCGTCTTTGGGGAAACTTTTGTGTTTGGTAAGCGGCCTTCCGGAAGCATCCGGCTTCAGGGCGGCATGCCGGAACGACTGCCGCTTCATCGCCAGATTGTAGAGCATCTCGAAGCACGGCGTCGCGTAAGTCGGCCAGTAGGCGCGGAACGGAGCGAGCTCCTCATCAGAGAAGCCGAAATGCCAAGCCGGTTGTGGCGAGACAGGTATCAGGTAGGCATGGTCCGAGAGGCAAAAGCCAAGGGCTTTCAGGCCCGGCTGTTCTCGTCGCCCCCACCAAGCGCTAATCCAAAGGTCGGGCGTCTCATCGTCGCAATTGGCGACGTAGTGTTCCCGATAAATGTTACGGCAAAGGTTAAGACCGCGCACGTCCGGTTCCCTCGCCAAGGCTTTCAGCGCGCGAGGCACCCATTCCGCGCGCCGGTCTAGCCATACATCGCCGCTCTGGTAGCAAATCCACCGCGCCCGTCCGCGCAGGAGGTGCAGAGCGGCAAGATGCGCTGTGGTGAACCACGGATTTCGCTGCCAGAAGATCTGCGAGTCCAAGCCAAAGCATGCCAAGACAGACTCGTTCAGAATTTGTTCTGCGTTCACGACCTGGGTTGCCACCCCCTCCGCAACCAACCCTTCGGCAGCGCGGCGCGCGCGTGCGGCTTCATTTGGAGAATCGAAGTTGTTCAGGACAATGAGTCGAATCGGAAAGTCGTGACAGTGGCTAGCTACGACCATGCGGTAACGGTTTGGATCCAGCACCACCGTCCAGTCCCGCTGCCACGCGCTGGTTACAAAAGCCACGCTGTCCGACTGGTCCATTATACGCGTCAAGGCAAGGGATCCCGTGCAAGGATGAAGTTCTTCATGCGAAAATTCTCCATGTTCGGATCGTATTGAGGATAGTGACGCCAGCCGCGCGGATGCAGTTGGTAGACCAAGTAACCCTGGCGGGTTGCAAACGCGAACACGTCCTTGAACAGCACGCGCGCGTCGATGTAAGTGCCACCATATTCCACCTGCGCGAAGCGAACCTGGCGGGCGGCGAACAAGGACCGGCTGCCCTCTAGGACTCGAAGTTCTTCGCCCTCCACGTCAATTTTGAGAAAATCAATCTCCCCTAACTGCCGGGAGCGGGCGTATTCGTCCAGAGTGGTCACCGTGACCTGCTCCTCGGTAACGTCCCCTCGGGCCAACCCGGCACGGGCGTGCAGCGAATTGAGCTTGGCGTTCTTGAACAAATGAAGCGTGCGGGTGCCAGGAGCATCGCTGAGGCCCAGATGATTCAGCGTCACGCCTGCGGGCCATGTGACTGCGCGCAAGGCTTCAAACGCCTGCCGTGCCGGTTCGAAGCAATGAATCTGCAACGCCGGATTCAACCGCAACGCTTCCTTTGTCCACTCGCCTTTGTTGGCCCCAACGTCGAAGCAGACTTTTGCGTTGGGAAGCACGAACTTTTGGAAGCGTGCTTCACCATTGCGCTGCGGATGGCCAATGTCTTCACCGTGGACAAAATTGAGGTAGTCCGCGCAGATTCCCGCCAAGAAAGTTGATTGAGGAAGGCAAACGTGGGCAAATTTTTTAAGGAGGCGTCTCATTCGCTATTCCCGAGATTTTGGACAGCAAGCGTGGTGAAGCGAAGCAGAATCGTCGCTCGCAGTTTTGGCCAAGCGATCCGCAAGAGCGGGCCATATGATTGCTGAGTTGCCAGTGCCCCGCCTGTTGCGTGGCATTGGGCTGAATCCGGTCGTCCCCAGGTGCCGGGGCAGTGTCCGAGGAATTTCACGACCAGTTCCCCCGCTCTGTTCAACGTCCCAGGCCAGACCGGAGTGGGACGCGACCGCAAGCCGGGTCGCCCGCCAGAGAACCCGTGCTCCCCACGGGAGCTTACACTCAGATACAAGAAGCTGAGATGCGACCATTTTGTTCATGTCCTCGCTGCTTGTTCCCCAATCTTCCGAACCGTGATGCGAGCCGCAATAACTGAAGTCAGCATGTCGCGTTCCCAGCACGCACGGACGATCCTCAGTCAGCTTGCACTCCGGCCTCGAAAAGCAGCGACTCAGTCGGTCCGCTCGCTCGTGGGCGCAGGCACGCACAGACGATCACTCCGCAGCGGCGGCCAGCCGAGTGAACTCCGCAGTGAGTTTCGCCACGCAATGGTCGACGAGAAACTTCGCGCGCAGGTTTGCCTGGCAACGGGCCACGCCTGCATCAAGACTCGCCCAGTTCTCCATTAGGTTACACAGCCCCGCCGCGAGGACCGCGGGTTGGTGCGGTGGCACAAGCCATGCCGCCTGTTCCTGCACCTGTTCCAAGATACCCGTGCGGGTAGTCAGCAAGGGCACACCCGCAGCTAAGACCTCGGCCGCCGCCATCGCGAAGGTTTCCATGCGGGATGGATGAATCGCCAGTTCATAGCCCAGCACCAAATCACGGAACTGTTCAACGCGTCCGAGGAACCGACACTGAGCACGGCGCAGCCGCCCCAATCGAAGATCGTTGTGCTCCGGATCCGGGCGTGACCCGGTAAAATCGAACTGCATGTCAGGCAGCACACCGGCTTGCTCCAATTGGAAGAGCGCCTCAGTCAAGTCTGCCCAGCCTTTCCAATCGAGCGGCGAGCCAAGGACTAGGACGCGCTTGGGAAATGCTGCGGCCATGGGCTTCGGTAACATGAACTCAGACGGCTCCAAGCCATCATGCACGAGGCGGATAGGTTTGTTGGGCTCCCAACGTTGGGCACGGGCTTGAATTTCATCCCCCACGGCCACGATCGCGTCATAGTTCCCGCAGCGGTATTTATGGTAGTCGCTCACGCACATGCCGGGTGAGCGCAAGTGCATTACCGTGCGGGCGCGGAGGGTAGCCGCAACGGCAAGGCCAATCAGGCCTTCCCAGTGGTCGTTTGCGTGCACAATTGTCGGCGTGCCGGGAAGGGCCGCAACTTGAGCCGCTACCCGACGAGCAAACGCGGCATTGCCCCACAATCGTGCGGTGATTGCCCGGCTACTGGGAAAGGGCTCGATCAAGACCGTTATTCCGTGGCGTTCGCATTCAGCAGTAAGCCAACCACTTTCGGAACAAACGAGCACTGGGTTCCATGGACGCATGCCGGGATGGCGCAGCATCCTCGCAAGGCAGGTCTGTGCCCCCGCTCGGTGCGCACGCTTTTGGAGGAAGAGGGCGCGGGTCATGTCCGGGACAGCAGCCTGCTTGCGGCGTCGCCCACGGCTTCCACCGTGATACGTGCCATGCACGGATAAGGTTTCGACTTATCACAGACGAAGACGCGGCCGGCTTTGCACGAGCAGTCTCCCATCACTAATTCGTGACGACACTGCCAGGGGTGCCAACTCCATTCGGACGAGGGCCCGAACAAGGCGACGGTAGGGACTTGCATCGCAGCAGCTAGGTGCATGGTGACGGTGTCCACGCCCAAAAAAAGCTGCGCCCGCCCCAGCAGCCAGCCGAGTTCGTGCAAACTGAGGCGTCCATCAGTGCTATGGTGGCGAGCCTGGGCCATCGCAAGTGTGGAGCGGACCAACTCCGTCTCACGCGCCGCTGGTCCGCAGGAAAAGACCACTTGCAAACCACGCGCTGCCAGGTTGTCCGCCACCGCCGCCCAACGTTCTGGGAGCCATTGCTTGAAAGCCCAGCGACTTGTCGGGTGGATGACGGCCAAGGCGTCCAACTGACGTAGCCACGGCAGTTTTTCGTGCACCACTTCTTCTTCCGCTTGTGGTTCGAAGCGCAGCGGCCCCGGCAGCGCGTGCTGATTCACGATGCCCGCAACCGTGTGAAAATCGCGCAGCACCTGATGCTCGCGGGTCCAATCCAAGCCAGTGGAGTTCGTAAAAATCTTGCGTCGCCAGCCGGAGAGCGCGGGGAAATCATTGAAACTCCGGACGGCAGCGCGCGACGCGGCGACCCAGAAGATCGCGCGGTCGGAACCGGAGAGATCGAAGGCGTAATCGTAGCGGCTGCCGATGGCGATGCGGCGAAAAGCGGCACCGGATTCTCGAAGCTCGCGGAGGAATGACCGATTCTCTTTTTCTGGGCTGCCTACGGGGATGATCCTGGTCACGTCGGGATTTCCCCTCAGCACCACTTCGCAGCCGGAGCGAACCATCACATCTATCTGCGCGCTGGGAAACCTACCCCGCAGCAGCCTCAGCGTCGGGGTCAGCAGAACCGTGTCGCCTAAGTGACCAAGTTTAACGAGTAGCACCTTCACAGGGAGCTACTCCTTCCGGCGCGCCACCACGAAAACGTCGTCACCGCACCAATAGCGACCCAATAGCGCGTTGCGAAGGGCGTAGATAATCGCGCGACCGATGGAAGGTTTCCGATCCGTGTATTCGCCCGAATCCACAATCTCCCATCCGGTGCGGCGAAGAAGTTTACTCAAGGCGGAGATGGGATAGGGCCGGACATGGGTCGGATCGCGCCAGAAATCACCTACGGCACGCCGCATATTAGCAATGTTCGGCGTGAGAATGACCATCGGCCCACCTGGCTTGATTGCGTTTTGGAGGAGTCTGAATAACTCCTCGACTTGGACCGGCGTAAAGTGCTCGACGATATGCGAGACGTTGGCGCCATCATAAGTGCCAGGGGCGACCGCCTTGAGGTAGTCAAAAAAGCTTTCATTGATGACCTTTAGACCCTTGGCCCGCGAGCGTTCGGAAAGCTCGGCATCCAGTTCCACGCCTGTCCCGTTAAGGCCGGCCTCTTTGAGGAGTTCAAGGAAATGCCCCTGGCCGGAGGCGACATCCAGTATGGTCTTGCAGCCATTAAAGCGACCCAGGAAGGGCTGAAAATAGCGGCGAGCCACTTCGCGTTCGCGCGGATCGGGGACGTGCATGTTGCTCATGAACTGCGGGGATGGAACCACACGGGTTTCCGGGCGGACAGGAAAAATCCCAGCGCGCCTCCGTTAATCAAGTATTTCGCCTGAAGCCTGTACGATTCGGGCCGGAATTCTTTCGTGCTTCCCACAGTTGCTCCGACACCGTTTTGGCGGAGCGCTTCGTGGCACTCGCTCCGTCAATTGACCATCGGTTGACCGATGCCCTGCCGCCGCGCCATCGCCGCAAATTCGCCGTTCGCCTGAAGCAGTTCCGCGAAGCTTCCCTGCTCCACCAGTTGCCCGTCGGCCAGCACGATGATCCGATCCATGGCAGCCAAGGTGGAGAGCCGGTGCGCGACGCAGATGACTGTCCGGTGCTCGGCAAACTGATCGATGACTTTCTGCACCTCCGCCTCAGCCCGTGAGTCCAACGATGCGGTGGCCTCATCCAGCACCAGGATCGGTGCGTTCCGAACAAATGCACGAGCGATGACCAGCCGCTGCCGCTGCCCGCCCGACAACGTGACTCCGCGTTCGCCGACCCGGGTGTCGTAGCCCTCCGGTAGTTGCATGATGAAGTCATGGGCGTAGGCCTGCCGGGCCGCCGCCTCAATCTCAGCACGTGAGGCCCCCATCTTTCCGCAAGCAATGTTTTCCGCAATCGTCTGGTCGAAGATCACCACCTCTTGGCTGACCAGGGCCATCTGCCGCCTCAGATCGGGCAATGCCAGCTCGCGCATATCAACCCCGTCCAGCTTCACGCTTCCGCCGGTGGGATCGTAGAAGCGGAAAATGAGGTTCACCAACGTGCTTTTGCCGGAGCCGCTCTCGCCCGCAATGCCCAGTTTCATGCCCCGGGGAATGACGAGGTTCAACCCTTTCAGCACGGGCTTGTCCCCGTAGGTAAAGTGGACGTCTTCAAAAGCCAGGCTCTGCCGCAGATCGGTGACCGAGCGGGCGTCCGGCCGGTTCGCCACCGTGGGACGCTCCGCAAACAACTGAAATAGCCGGTCCACCCCAACCGCAGTCTGCTGGATGAGCACATGCAGCGCGGTGAGCTTCTTCAGCGGCTGCAGCAACATGACGAGGCCGGTGACGAAGCCGATCATGTCGGGCAGGTTGCTCTGCTTCCAAAAGATGAACAATACGAGGCTGCCCAAACCCAGCATGGCGATGGTCTCCGTGATGGGATTGACGAGTTCGCGCGCCTGCACGGTTTTCATCCCGTAGTGGACCAACCGCCGGGCCTGTTCGCGGAAGCGTTCTTCCTGCCGCGCCTCGAGTCCGAAGGCCTGAATCACGCGGATGCCGGCCAGTGCTTCAATCAGTGAACTCGATTGTGCAATGTTCACATTCAAGCCGGCCTGCGTGACCCGCCGCATCTTGCTGCCCAACTGCCGCAGTGGCACCAAGATCAACGGCACGAAGACCAGTGCCACTAAAGTCAATTGCCAGTCCACCAAGCACAAGGCCACCAGAACGCTCAGGATGGTGATCGGCTCCCGGATCAAGTCCCCAAAGCCCAACGCCATGCAGCGATAGAGCGAAGCGGTGTCCCCATTGATGCGCGTGATCAAGTCACCCATCGTGGCTCGGTTGAAAAAGTCCAGCGAGAGCTGGTTGAGCTTACCCAGCACATCGGCGCGCAAGTCGGCCATCACCCGCTCGCTCACCCAGCACATACAGTAAGTGCTGAGGTAACCCAACATTCCCCGGAGTCCCACCAACACCGGGAGCAGGAAAAAGCCCCCCAACATCTGCCGCGCATCCAGAGGGCGCCCGGCCAGAGGCAGCCAAGGGTCAATCATCGCCTCGACCTGAACACGCGCCCGGTCCAACAGGTGGGCCAGTGGAGCGGCCAGACTCATACCGGGGGACGCATCCTTGACCGCCTTCGCGGCCGCCGCCGGCTGGTTATCCAACCTCACGAAAATGGTCTTGGTCGCCCAGATGAAGCTGGCATTGGACAGTCCCAGCAGGATACCGCACAGCACTCCCAACCAAAGCCGGCTCTGATATCGGCGCATGTAGGGCCAGCCGAATTCAAAGACTGACTTGAAGTAGCGCATCGGGCGGCAGTCTAGTATCAGCTTGGAGACCCGTCGAGTGCTTGCGTGACGGATTCAGGCCGACGAGTGATCCTCCCAGTCGTCGGTCAAGCCGGAGGTATGTGAGTTGCGGCCGCACATACGCTCAACCGAATCAGAAGACTTGGGCAAAGTGCCGCATGAAATCCCCCGCCATTGGCTGGGCGATGGCACGCAGAGTCAACTCTTTTGCCCTCCGCCGGGCCGGGCTTGGGCTTTACCCCGAGTTCAGTTACACTTGCTGCGCATGGCCGAAACTACCCCACCCGCGCCCACGCTCGCAGCGGAACTCCTCCGTGAGGCGCGTGTCTTTTGGAGACGGCTGCCGGATCGTTCGCTGTTCCTGATCCTGCTCGGAGCTTGGGGGTTGCTGTTCCAATTCCTTGGCCATTGCTCCTTCAACTTCACCAACCATCCCTCGCTCTTTGCGTGGATGTGGGGCGCTTGGAGCGCGCCCGCGCTCGAGGCAGAACACGGCAAGCTCGTGCCGTTTGTAGTGCTGGCACTACTGTGGCTCCGGCGCAACGAGCTACTCAACACGCCCGTGCGCCGTTGGTTGCCTGCGCTGGCCGGGCTGGCGGCGGCACTGGCAGTTCATGTCGTAGCCTTTACCGTGCAGCAGCCGCGCCTCTCGATGGTAGCGCTGGCGGGCGGCGCGTGGTGGCTCGTGGGCCTCGTGTGGGGACCGGGCTGGTTGCGGAAAACTTTCTTTCCGTTTCTGCTGCTGGGTTTTTGTGTGCCCTTGGAGTCGCTGGGAGAAGGGGTCTTGTTCCGGCTCCGCCTGCTGGTGACTACGCTCTCTGTCGGCATCGGGCATCACCTTTTGGGTTTGGACGTGCTGCAGGAAGGCACGCGCATTTTTAACGCTGCCCGTACCTTCAACTATGACGTGGCCCCCGCGTGCAGCGGCATCCGCAGCCTTGCCTCGCTGCTGGCTCTCACCACGATCTACGGCTATGTGACCTTCCGTGCGCCGTGGCGGCGGGTGGTCATGATTGCCCTAGCCGCACCGCTGGCCGTGGCGGGCAACGTCGCACGCATCACCACCGTCATCATCCTCGCCGAGGCGTTTGGCGAGAAGACCGGCGCTGCAGCGGAGACAAACCTCGGCTATGTGACCTTCGCCGTGGCCATCGGGCTTATGCTCGCGGCGGGCTGGCTAATGCGAGAACGCCCACCTGCATCAAACCCTGCTGGGCTAGCTGCCTCCTCCGACGGAGACCAGCCCGGCGCAGTGGCCCTGCCACTCGTTAGCCCGGCTTTTCTCGGCGGGCTGCTGCTGATGGCTTTGGCCAGCGGGGCGATTTTTAAATTGCAAGCCCGGCAATCGCTCGGCCACCCCGGCGTGCTGGCGGAGGCGCAGTCCGGCTCTCAGCGCTGGCGCATCCCGCTACCCGAGCGCGTGGCCGACATGACTTCGGAAGAAGTGCCCATGGTCCGGGAGGAACTCGACGGCCTGCCGCCGGACACGTCCTTCGGCAAACGGCTCTATCGCGCGACGAATGGCGCTTCCTTGCTTCTGCAAGTCGTCCTAATGGGCCGCGACCGCACGAGCATCCACCAGCCGCAATACTGCCTGACTGGCCAAGGCTTTCTAATTGAACGAACCGAGGAAGTGCACCTCACGCTGGGCGCACCTACGGCGCGC
>Ga0194118_10002567_pt1 | contig 22697 bp, 19 predicted proteins | sample TA2MahsurfametaG_2_FD_148662 | JGI IMG/M metagenome (GOLD analysis project Ga0194118, IMG submission 148662) | Freshwater microbial communities from Lake Tanganyika, Tanzania - TA2015013 Mahale N5 surface | ecosystem: Environmental > Aquatic > Freshwater > Lake | place: Tanzania: Lake...
TTGGGTCCATTCTGAAAAACATTTTCGAAAAATGGACATTTTTTTTGTCCAATTTTGAAAAGTGAACCCAAAATACCCCCGAAAAATTCAATTTGTGACGATAAAAAAATTTTAGCGTCTGGTGCCGAAAAAAAGTTAAAAAAATTTGTGACGATAAATTTTTTTATTTTTCAAAAAAAGGGTTTAGACAAAATATTTTATTATATAAAAATGGAAACCGAGGAAACCAAATTCGGCGAGAAAAACGAGCGTTTTTGGTGTAAAAATTGTGACTTCAAATGCATTTATAAAAGTGACTATAAGAGACACTGTCAGACGCTAAAACACATTTATGGTCACAATGGAAACCCAGGAAACCAAAATGGAAATAAAAAAACGAGTGAGCATACATGTAGTTGCGGCAAAACATTCAGGTCAAAATCTGGTTACTGGAAGCATGACAAAATTTGTTTTATAAAAAACGAGACACCAGAAAAACAAGAAAATAATATTATTTTAAAAAATGATATTCAATTAACATCAGAGAAAGATGAAATCATTCATTTTTTATTGAAAGAAAATTCAGAATTCAAAATGATGATGATGGAACAAAATAAACAAATGTTTGAATTAGCTAAGAACACAGGGAACAATAATACAAACAATTCGCATAACAAAACATTCAATTTACAAGTATTTTTAAATGAAACTTGTAAAGATGCAATGAATATTATGGATTTTGTGAATTCTATGGAGATTGATTTGGATGATTTGGAGAAAGTTGGAGAATTAGGTTATGTGAATGGAATGACGAACATTATTTTAAAGAATCTAAAATCATTAGATGTTACAAAAAGACCATTGCATTGTACCGATGTGAAGAGAGAAATCATGTATATTAAGGATGAAAACAAATGGGAAAGGGAAACAGAGAATAAGGATAAAATTAAAAAGGCTCTCAAATATATTATGCATAAAAATGCCAAGATGTTGAATGTTTTTAAAGAGAAATACCCCGATTGTATTAAAAGTCATTCAAGATATTGCGACCAATACAATAAACTTGTGGTTGAAGTTTTGGGAGGAAAGGGAGATAATGAACCTCAACATAATGAAAAGATTATTCGGAAGATTGCACGGGAAGTAGCTATTGATAAGTCTCTTTAAATATGGTTAAATAAAATATAATAAATTCCCAAAGTAACTTAAAGACCCCTATCGAAATATTGAGTTTTTTTGGGTCCATTCTGAAAAACATTTTCGAAAAAAGGACATTTTTTTTGTCCAATTTTGAAAAGTGAACCCAAAATGCCGGAAAAAAATCAATTTGTGACGATAAAAAAATTTTAAGCTCTGGCGCCGAAAAAAAGTTTTTCAGAAATCTGACGATAATTTTTAAAATTTAAATTTTATTTTGACTTAAAAAATTTTTCCCGTTGTTAATATATGACAACGCTTGACAACGCTTTTAAGGAAAAAGTAGCACAAAAATTTTCATGCAAATTATGTGACTATAATACATCACGAAAGTCTAATTTTGACAAACATTGTTCTACTACAAAACATAAAAATATGGAAAAAAACAACGAAATAACAACGCAAAACAACGCTCCTAACAAAAACGAAGATGTTAAAATTTATTACGTTAATTCGTTAAATAATTGTGTTATTCCCGAAAATCATGGTAATATTAAAAAAGTAGCAAAAGTAGCAAAAGTAGCAAAAAGTAGCAATCCAAATAAATACCAGTGCGCCAACTGCAATAAAATTTTTGGCGATCGTGCAGGTATATGGAGACATAAGAAAAAATGTATTCAAACTGATTCTGATATAGATAATAAAATAATTAAAAACCCTGATAATGGCATTCATAAAGATCAACTTATTGAATTTTTGATAAGTGAAAACAAGGAATTCAAACAAATGATGATAGAAATGATAAATAGCTCAGGTGCAAATAACTCATACAATAATAATACAAACAATTCCCATAATAAAACATTCAATTTACAAGTATTTTTAAATGAAACGTGCAAAGATGCGATGAATATCATGGATTTTGTGAATTCTATGGAAATTGGGTTGGATGATTTGGAGAAAGTAGGTGAATTAGGTTATGTGAATGGAATGACGAATATTATTTTAAAGAATCTGAAAGCATTAGATATAACGAAAAGACCATTGCATTGCACAGATGTGAAGAGAGAAATCATGTATATCAAAGATGAAAATAAATGGGAAAGGGAAACAGAAAATAAAGACAAGATAAAGAAGGCTCTCAAATACATTATGCATAAAAATGCCAAAATGTTGAATGTTTTCAAAGAAAAATACCCCGATTGCATTAAAAGCTATTCAAAAAGGTCTGATCAATATAATAAGTTGGTAGTGGAAGTTTTGGGAGGAAAGGGGGATAATGAACCTCAACATAATGAAAAGATTATTCGGAAGATTGCACGTGAAGTTACTATTGAAAAAAAATAATAAATAATATATGATTTGATACTATTATTTATTACAAATAAGCATTTGCTGGCGGAGGACCATCTTCCATAAATTCACCTGTTAATGAATATCGGTCCGGATAATTAGGCATATATTTTGATTGCGGGGGTTTATATCTTTTATCAAACATTTTTTGCTCTTCTTCCGATTTTTTTTTCCAAGTATTAATACCAAAATTTGCCTGAACGGGTTTTCCAAATAAATTATCAGTTATTATTCTAGCACGTGTTCCAATGTCAGTAGTTAAAACAGAATATTGAGGGTTTTGGTTATATATCATGCGACCACCTTCATTATTACCTTCAACGCATTCGCTACTGCTTGGAGGTAATGGCGGACTATAAGGCTGGCAACCCGGGCAATCAATATCTGCAAAACATTGCTGTCCAGTTTTAGAACATCTAGCAGTAGGACCACAAAAATTCTGGCAACTATAAGTAGTATTTAAGGGCAAATTAACGGTGTGAGTAGTTGAGCCATCATATGTTTCTCGTATAGGTGTTGCAACATCAAAATTTTCTATCTCAAAGGAAGAAGTTATATAATTATTTTTAGTGAGATAATCAATCATGCTAAAAACAAATATCAAAAGGGCGGCGCTTATCCCAGCCAATAAAATAGTTTCATATTTTGAATAACTCAGCTTCATATATATATACATTTATAAAAAAGCAATATATGTCTTGTATAAATATTTTTATATCCATAAAATATAGTAATGTCAAGCACAAGTGACACATCTGCAATTGATGAAAAAAAAGAAGAAAATCAAGGACTAATAGATAGAGGTGATGCAAATTACGGACAATTTTTTACGAATATGGGCATTCTTATCCTTATCATTGTTGTACATTTTTCTCTAAGTGGTTTAGTGCTCTATGGATGCAAAATAGCCCAATCAAATATCCTACCCACTGAAGGTAGCTGCATGCCTTACACAAACGAACCAATTAAAATAGATGAGATCAAATGCAATATATTTAATACTCTTTTTACCGATCCCGCTACATCTATGAAGATCACGTTTCCTTATAATAAAGAGAACAGTAGGAACCTGCTTATTGATCTTTTACGTAAATATAAAATGAGCTCAAAAGTAGGGCCAGTTCCGAATTATTTTATTAGCATTGTTGATAAACTTTTATTAATGAATTTTTCCTCTTATAATGTGTTCTTGAATTTTTTAAATAATGCTCCTGAAATACTTAATGTTTTTATAGGACCGATTATTGTGGCGGTTTTCACATTCTGTTTGTTGCTTTTTAATGTTTTTTACACTATGTATTTGTGGTTTTCAGAGATGAAATGGTTTTTCAGAGAAAACAGTGAAAAGGGTAATAATCCTCCTAAATGGTCTGAAATTTCCTATTCAACATCAAAGGGAAGCTACATCACGAGCATTTTACTAACTATTCTTTTCATAATTATATTTTTTGTAGGATTTCCTATCATTACTTTAATTCCGATGGCAGCCATTTCTTGGGTTCTAATATGCATTGCCACATATGGAAGTAGAATGAATATAAATAAGGATGGTTCAGAGAGATCTACCAATTCTTTTACTGTGATTAAAGAATTATTTGCAGATTACAAGGTTGCAATATCTGCGGTATTTAGCATTTTCATGGTATTAAGTGCCTTTGCAAACTTAGGAAATACTCAAGGTTTCATATCCTTAGTAGTATTAATAATGGTGTATTTAGGGGTAATATCAATTGATATTTTCAAACCAGTAGAATTACCGGCACATTTGACGCCACTTGTAAGCTATGATCAAGCGAACAAAGATTGTTTAGCTCAAATCTCTAGTGAAGATTCAGATTCAAGCGGAGATGATTCTTATTGGGGTTATCTAACCGGTTGGCTATACGGTAAAAACGCTACTAATAAGAGTAAGCCAAAGAAGGGATTCCTATATAATTTAATATATGGGCAAAATGGTGGATCTTTAAAAAAAGAATTAAAAAAATTAGCAAAACAAGGTTAAGAATAGTATAATTGTAAAAATATAATATTTGTTTGGTAAAATAGTATATTTCTAATATAAATGGCAACCGATGCCTTTGGAAGATTACGCGTTTCAGAACCATTTACTACATTTAATTATTATGTATCTCCTCTTTCGCAAAATAATGGATTAGACCAAGATGTATGGGTATCTACAACAGGAGGAGGAGCCACAAATAGTTATAATTCAGACAATTATATAAATATGGATTTGCCTTCTTCTGGTGGAGGTCCCAAATATGCGTTACGTTTGACTAAATTGCCTATGATTTATCAGACTGGAAAAAGTCTCTAATTTATATGACAGGTGTTATGAGAAGCGATACAACATCTACAAATGTAACAACCCATATGGGGTTATTTAATACAGATAATGCGAATCCTCCTTCAATAACAGAAGGAACATATTTTAGCAGCAATTTTGGCGGTACCATTGGTTTGTATTGGAATGATCTTACTCAAACCGGACTGAATTCAGTACCACAGGCGAGCTGGAATATTGATACTTTTAATGGAACCGGACCATCAGGTTTAACATTAACTACTGCAAATTTGACGCAAAATTTACTCATTGTAATAGACCAGGAATGGCTTGGCGTTGGAAGGGTCAGATGTGGCTTTAATTTGAATGGCATTACCTATTACGCTCATCAATTTACACATTCAGGAATGACCGTTCAATATACGAAGACCCCTAGACTGCGGCTAGGATATTACATAGTAGGAACCCAAGCATGCTCTATGCGTCAAATGTGTTGCACGAATATGTTGGAAGGAGGATATTTTTCTACAGGGCGAAGAAATAGCGTAACTACCGCGCTTCCAGGTATAAGTCTAACAACCAATAATACAAAATATATTCTTTTGGCGTTAAAAATAGATTCTACATCTTATCCAAATGGAACCATTGTTCCTCTGAATTTATCAGTTGCTTATTCTGCAGGTACAAACAAGATAGCATATTGTCAGTTGCAAATGCATTCGTCTGTAGGATCCATAGGAGCAATTTCTGCACCTTTAACATATACATCTCTTTCAAATAGCATCACACAATATGCAGTTGGGTCAGGACAAACTGTAACAACCGATGGATTTATTTTAACAAATATTACACTTTTGTCTCAATCCGATTTTGATTTATCAACAACAGATTATCAAACACTTCTCACACGAATGACGGCATCACAATATGATACGTTATATGTAGTTGGTGTAAGCAATACTAATGCGGATACAATGACAGCAGGATTGGATTTTATTGAAGAAATATAAAATTACGGGAATTACTAATATTATATAATTATAGTATATAATATGAGCATTGATTTAAAATACTTTACAGTGACGAACACTACGACAGGTCAAATGCCTATTAGCGGTCGCTCTACCAATTATACAACTATATTGTCTCAAAATGATGTTATCACAAAACTGAGCACAGAAGTAAATGTCCCAGGGGCACCTTATTCCATTACAGGTGGTCCAATGTTGAATATAGGAAATATAGCTACTACATATATTCAGATTGTAAAAGATTTTATAACGAAGGTATCAAGTAATATTTTATTTGTTCCTGAAAATATAATGCGTGTTACCTTTTTGGGAGGAACAACATCTTCTGCAGATAGTTTAATATATGGGTTTGCACCTTCATTGAATACGCCCATAGGAGATGTTACATTTAATACAATTATTGCAAATTCAAACTCTCAAACATTAGGTGATTATTTTGATATCCCTTTCCCAGATGCGACATTTTATCCAAATCTATTTATAGTATTTGTAGTATTGAATGGAGCATGGGCTACTAGAACGATTGTTTCGGGAAATATTTGTTCTATGAATACGGCATCTAGTTCAAATTACTGTATAAATCCGTCTTATTCTAATGCAGATGTAAATCAATCACATTTTATATGTGTAAATGGTATAAATACAGAAATAGGAATTCCAAGCAACATAGCTTTTGGAGTAGAAACACAACCTTTAACGACGAGCAAAGACTATTCCAATTTAAAATTTGCAATATCAAGCGCATACTTAAATGATACATATACAAATGATACATATGCGCAAACTCCAATATGCTATTGCAAAGGCACCAAAATTTTGTGTCTAGGGGATGATTGCGAAATATATGTAAATATAGAAGATTTGAAGGAAGGCGATTATGTGAAAACGCATACAGGCAATTATAAACCCATTTTAATGATAACTAAAGGATATGTAATCAATAACCCATATGGTAACAAATTTAAACGCATATATAGAATAAAAAATGATGATAATGAATATTTATATGTTACCAGTTTTCACGCAATATTAACTGACGAATTAAGTGATGAAGAATACAAAACAACGATAAAGATTTTTGGTAGAATTGAAAAAATTCATAATAAATATAGATTGATTGCTTGTACAAGTAAAAAATTTGAGCCAGTTATTGATGATAATAGATATGAAATATATCATTTAAGTCTAGGAAAACAGGAAATAATATATGCAAATAATATTTTATCAGAAGCATTTGATTATGAATGGTATTTTGAGTCATACACTAGAAAATATGAAAGTAAAGATAATAAAAATTATATATGCAAAAATGATGAAGAAATAGTGTAAATAAAATAATAAAATTAAGAAAAAATAGAATATAAAAAAATAAGTATATTATACTTCATGGGCAAAAAAAGTAAGGATGGAAAAGAAAAGTTAGGTAAAAATCCTTTGGTCAGTATTATTACACCAACATTTAATCGTCGTCCGTTTTATCCGATGATTATTCAATGTTTTCAAAATCAAACTTATCCTAAGGATAAAATGGAATGGATCATTATAGATGATGGAACGGATAAAATAGAAGATTTGGTAAAGGATATACCTCAGGTGAAATATTTTAAATACGATGAAAAAATGACATTAGGAAGGAAACGAAATTTGGCACATGAAAAAGCAAGCGGTGACATTTTAGTATATATGGATGATGATGATTATTATCCTCCTGAAAGAGTTCGTCACGCGGTTGATATGTTACGCACAACCAATAAAGCTTTATGTGCTGGTTCTAGTGAGATGTTTATTTATTTTAAGCACTTAAATAAGATGTTGAAGTTTGGTCCTTATGGAGCGAATCATTCAACAGCTGCAACATTTGCATTTAAGAAAGAATTATTAAAAATTACAAAATATGATGATGATGCAGCATTGGCCGAAGAGAAGAATTTTTTGAAAGATTACACAATTCCTTTTGTACAATTAGATCCGAAAAAAACTATTTTGGTTTTTTCACATAATCATAATTCATTTGATAAGAAAAAACTATTAGAAAATGTGCAAATACCAAACAAAGTGATACATTATACGGATTTGACCGTAGATGATATAGTTAAAGAGCCTGAAATAAAGAAATTCTTTATGGAAGATATTGATGGTATTTTAGACAAATATGAACCCGGAAAGCCGCATAATAAGCAAGACGTATTGAAACAAATAGATGAGATTACAGAAAAAAGAAATAAAATAAATAGTGATCATATCAAACAAGAAAGGGAAAAACAAGAAAATTACCAGAAACTCTTGTCTTATGCTGCATCCAAGGCTGTCCAGCCAGATGGTACTGTTCTAGAAGATTATAAAAAGAAAATTATGGAAATGGGGTCAATTATAGAACAATTAACAATGGAAAATAATAAATTGAAGGATAAAATGAAGCAATTGATTGCGGCTCAAATTCAACAAAAAAAGGCTGCAGAAAGTGAAAAAGTATCCGAGAATGATGTAAAAACAACATCGGATGATTGGCAAATTGTTAATCAAGAATAAAAATATAAAATAAAAATCATAAAATAATAAAAATTTTATATTATGATTTATTCATTTTCAAATTCATTCATTTCTTCAAAATCAATCTCTTTATCTTCTGTTTCAGCTGCATCTTCCTTTGTATATTTTTCTAAGTAACGATAAATACGATTAATATCTAATTTATTAATTTCATAATTTTCCAACAAAGAAACAATCTGATTGTCATCGTATTTTTCTTTTAACTCCATAAAAAATCCATAAAGATCCTTTTTATCCATGGCTAATTGTTGGCATAAATTTTGTATAAATAATGAATTGTTATATTCGGTGGAATACTTTGTGAGAACCTTTGTAAAACGTACTTCAGTAGGATTATATTTTACCTTCTTATCAAACGTTTCATGATATAATTTATTGTTTTTCATAGTCTTAATTAAAGAACTCATTTCGTTAAACTGCCATATTTGTTTTTGAAACGTAATACGATCAATGTAATCCGCGAAACATATATTGTTTAATTGAGATACATAAAAGGGGATAGATACTGATTTCGGTATTTTATTAATGACATCAATAATATTTTCATGCCACAATAGTCCTACGCTAGTTCGGTCGGTTTCATTCATAATATCATTATGCTGATCAATATGATACATATTATTCATTAATTTTTCAGTTATTTTTTTAGTATCGTCATTATATGACTTTAATTGAAAAATATTGTCTAACAAATCATCTCTAAATAATGCAGGTTTGTTCAAATAAATATTATAAATATTATTCAACTTTCGCAAATCCCCTTGCACAAAATCAATAATTTTATTGCTCAAATCGCTACTTGTATTTTGAATGAGGGAACTAACAATGGTTTTCATTTGGGGTTGTGTAGGTGTTTTCAATTCAACGACATTACAAACCTTAATTAGTTCTTTAATCTTTTTATCTACCCGATAATTTCCGATACAAACAATGGGTATCATTGTAATTTCTTCCACTTTTTGTTTCTTCGTTTTCTTGGGTCGGATCAACTTAATAAGCGTATTAATTCCACCCTTATCACCACTATTCATGCCATCAATCTCATCCATAATAATTGCGATTTTTTTTACGGTTCCTTTAAAAAGGCTCATAATATTGCGATCAGACATATTATGTTTGGTAATTTCATCTATTACAGACTTATTTCTAATGTCACCTGCGTCATATTTGATAATATCGTAATTCAATTCTTTAAGAATATTTGTTACAAATGTTGTTTTGCCGGTTCCGGAGTCTCCATAAACATATATTCCACGTTTAAATAAAAGATTATTTTTATTACTCTCAAAAGCTATTAGAGTTGTTTTAATAAATTCTGATTTTTCATCACGACTCAAAATTTTATTTATATTCAATTTATCCATATTATATTATTCATTACATTCTTTTTATGTTGATTTTTGCGATAAGTTTGGTTTCATATATTCTTTAATTAATATTCTGCATTTATTCGATTCATTTTCAATACAATAGTCCAACAAAAAAAGAATATAATTAGGATAATGATGATGTTTATATTCGTAATTTTGTATTTTATTCCATATAGGAAGATTTTCTTTAATTATTTCACGAAAAGCCATATCGTTATCTCTGCGAATCATATCCCTAACATAACTTTCAAATTGATTTCCAATTATATTATTTCTTAAGAGTGAATGATATTGGTAATAATTTGTTTTATTTGTAAATATTAAATATTTATGAGGAATATATTCTCTTATTACATTCACCATATCTTCCGGCAAATTCATTACATTTAACAATTGGAAATTATTTTTTTTGTTATCCATATATAATAAGATGGTAAGTTTTTATATTTGAATTATGTATTAAAATATAAAAAATACGAAACTACAAAATTAATCGCATGGGGATACAACTCCATAATTAATGCCGTCCCAAGCAACCTTACATTTGTTTGCCCATTTGTATTTTTCACAAGTTCCTCCAGAACCATCAAAAGGCCTAGTATTAAAATTCATGACTAAATGATCCGTTCCTTGTCTGGGTGGGCAAACGCCTAAATCTTTAACATTAACGCATACCGACTTATCACCGACGCCTCTTACAGCCCAATAATCTGGGCAATGAGGAACAATAGGAGGCCAATTTTCATCTTTAGCACTTACTAATGATATTGTTATAACAATTAATATTACAATTAAAATAATTGCTGCTGCAACCAAAATCATTTTTTGAAATGAAGCCATTATTTATATATTTAAAATATATAAATTTTTCTATTAGATTAATATAAATGAATATTGTGAATAATGGACGAGTAGATATAAAAACGCCAAATACTAGCGCTCTATTTCAAATGTATGATAAAATACCAGCTCATCAATGTACAACATTTAGAAACCCAACCGAAGGTCTTTGGGATGAAACAATTCTATCCAAGGCCTTTTTCTCTCAACAAAATATTCAAATGATTCAGAATGGTATTAGAGCAGGAGTATATCAACGTTCCAACTCTCAATATATAATTGGACCTCAGGATTGCGACTCATTAAAAATAATCATGCGCAGTGTATTTTTACAACATGCATCAAATCAGTTTGACAATATTACTTCTCAGATTGAGGAACTTAATAAAATTGTATTAGATTATTGTATTCAACAAGTATATAGTGAGGCGCAGGGCTACATGAAGTATGTAGATGATGTAAGTACATTAGTTGTACCGATTGCTCACCCAGTTCAAGCAAGTAATACAGATAGAACGATTGAATTTAAAACATGGTTCTAAAAAATTAGTTAAAAATGCATCAATTATATAAAAAGTATTATATTATGGATGATAAATTTGTGGTAATATGTGCTACGGGTAGATCGGGATCTACTACAATGTTGAGAATATTAAATACTGTACCAAATACTAATATCTGCGGTGAGAACGATGGAGCAATTATTAGTTTATTAGAGTTTTATAAACATATAAAATACACCACATGTACAAAAACACTACAAACATACAACTCAACGTCTTTAGAACAGATTGTTAAAGAGAGAAGAATGAGTCCATCGTGGTATAATAGTTATAACTATAATGCAATCGTAATGTCTATTCGGTACATGATTATTAATCTTTTTAAAAATAAACCAGATACGAATATGTGGGGTTTCAAAGAAATCCGGTTTTTGCACCGAAATATTGAAACTCTCAAAGAGTTGAAAGAACTTTTTCCTCAGTTGAAGGTTATAATTCATGTGAAAAGAAATATAGCTCAACAATGTAGAAGTCAATGGAAAGCATGGAACCAAAAAGACAGGGATACTATTGAAAAAATGGCAAAAGCAAACAATGATTTTTTTAATTTCTATGCGCGACATAGAGATTTTTGTTACTTTTCTACATTTGAAGATATGTTCGATATGAACAAGTTGAGAGAAATATTTCGTTTCATAGGTTGCGAGAATAAATTTAATGAACAAAAAATTAAAGAGATTCTAGCGGATAATTTACATTGAATATATTATTCATATTTTATATATTCAATTACTATTTCTCTCTTCATATCTATTCTAAGTCTTGGAAAATAATGAGAAAATGTTAAGATCCATGAAAAATGAGGATATGAGTCTTGTAAATATGGTTAATGAAACAAAAATAAGATATTAGTATTTCAATAAATCAAAAATAATAAAAAATAAAAAATGATTATTCTGTTTTTATTTTTATATAATTATTTATTCGCTTTATTACTAATAATAGTTATGATTCATTTTATTCCTCATCCTCCACAACAATAAGAGACTGTTTAGCAGGCTTCTTTTTATTTACAACCTTCTTCTTTTTTGTTTCCATTGTACCATTCATCATTCTTTCTCTTTCTTCCTTGTATTCCATATATACTTCTCTCAATTTATCTAACTCATTCAACCACATTTGGTTGCTTGATGTATTTTTTACAGTTTCTAATTCGGATTCTTTGTCGCCCTTTTCCTTCAATAATTTTTCAATGTTTTCGCTGGTTACCGAATCCATGGGCATCTTTGTCAAATATTTATACTCATCGTCATTATAAATTTTATCGTATCCTTTCTGCTCAAGAAGTTCAATCACCTCTTGCTTCTTTTTCTTTCTCAAATCAATTGTATCGTCTAAATTTTCTTGAATATATTTTGCTTTGTTGGATAATAATACCAGTTCTTTTTCAAGAGCATCAATCATATATTCTTTTCTCTCTTGATACATTTTCAAACGCACTTCATAATAATTATCAATGATTTCGCTCACATGTTGGAACTTTTGCAAACTGTCATTTGCATCAAATAAATGCATATTACTTGTAGAATTGGTTGTGTATAATTTTAACATTTTCTCAAGACCATTGCATTCATAATCCTCTTCTTTGGCTTCTAGTTCTTCTATTTTGCCCTTGACAAATGTAATCGTGAAATCTACATTTGTGTCTTTGCTCATGTCTTCATAGTCTTTAACAATCGCGGGAATTTTCTTTCCCTCTTTATCCACGCCAGGATCAATTAAATTCTCTAGCAGCTCCTTGAAGTCTTCGGTCCAAAATCCGACAGGTAACTCAGTGACACGTATTTTATCAGCGGCAACTTTTTCATATACTCCCTTAAACATCCACTTCAGGTTTTTAACTAGATTTTCTTTATCGGTCGCCTTTTCCATATCTACGCAGCACTGAATTTTTCCCTTGAAACCTTCATAATAAGGTTTGAATATTTTTACACCAGACAACTGATCAGTAAGTTTATCTTTAAGATAATCAATAATATCCAATGGATTATAACACATGATATCTGTGCTGAAACCAGTTCCAATTCCTTTTGATCCATTGACCAAAACCATTGGAATAATTGGTGCGTAAAATACTGGTTCAACCATCAAACCGTCGTCATTTAAATAAGTGAGAATGTTGTCATCTGCTTGGTTGAAAATATGGCGTGTTATTTTAGATAATTGAGTAAATATATATCTTTCAGATGCACTATCTTTGCCGCCTTGCAAGCGAGTGCCAAACTGACCATTCGGCATGAACAAATTAATATTATTAGAACCGACAAAATTTTGGGCCATTCCAACAATCGCCGCGTTCAAACTAGCTTCACCATGATGATAACCAGAATGTTCAGATACATAACCGCTGAACTGCGCTACTTTGATTTCCGTAGTTAAGTTCTTTTTAAATGCCGAATACAATATTTTTCTCAAACTGATTTTGAGACCATCCATTAAATTGGGAATACTGCGATCACAATCATATTTTGAGAAATGAATCAATTCTTTATGAATGAATTCTTCATAGGATACGTTTGTTTTGGATGTATCCAAATAAGCATTTCTATCGTAGAATTTTAGCCATTCTTTTCTGTCATCCGATCTCTTTTTATTGAAAACCATATCAATGGTATCAGTGCTTTTGTCGGAATGAGTGAAACCAACCATTTTTTTATTTTCAAAATATTCCCTGAATTCTCTACCAGTACTCGTTCCCAAACCCTTGTAATATTTTATCTTCCAACCTTTTGCATCATTTTCTTGCTTCCACAATTCATATTCACCATCATTATAGAAATTCAATTCTGTAGAACCTTTTTTCGCTTTTAGGATCGGAGTATTCATAAAACCAATAAATCCAGGAATAAGAGAGAGACTGGGCCATTCGGATTGAAATAAATTAATGCCCAAACCTTTGATATGACTACCATCCAAATCTTGATCCGTCATGAATAGAACCTTACCATAACGCAAGTTGCGATAAACGTCGTCAATTGTTTTATATTGTTTTCCAGTTTCCAAGCCAAGAATTTTCTTGATTTCTGCAATTTCCTTGTTTTCCGAAATTTTCTTGACCGGCTCTCCGCGGACATTAAGGATTTTACCCTTCATTGGATACACACCAATCGTATTACGATCTTCTGAAGTGAGGCCTGAAATAATGCCTGCCTTAGCTGAGTCACCTTCGCAAAAGATAATGATACATTCTTTGGATTTATCCGTGCCCGCCCAATTCGCATCGGTAAGTTTAGGAATACCGCGAATGCTCTTGGTCTTGGCGCCATCTGTTTTTTTAGCTGCTTTGTTTTCCTTCACTTCGGTCAAAGCACACGCCGCATCCATGACGCCCATTTTTGCGACCTTTTCAATGAATTTATCGCTGACATCACACTTAGAACCAAATTTAGAAGAAGGGGTATTCATATAATCCTTCGTTTGGCTATCAAATGCAGGGTTTTCAATGTCACAACGAATAAACAATATCAGTTGCTCTTTAATTGTGTTCGGATTAACCTTGGTCTTTTTCTTCTTTTCAATATATTCAACTAATTTTCGCGTGATCTGATTCAAAATATATTCCACATGTTTGCCGCCCTTTGCAGTATGAATACCATTCACAAACGATACTTGGATGAATTCATTTGTAGGAGTAAGAGCAACCGCATATTCCCATCGTTCGCCATTATCCTCATACACACGTGGAGATGCGTTCTTGTCACCGATGTACATATCAATATATTGTTGAAAATTCTTTACGGGTATAAGCTGCGAGTTATATTTTACTTTTAGATTTTTATCGGTGACTGCAGCAACATCATAAACACGCTTTTTAAGCAGCGCAATCATATCACTAGTAAGCCCAGAAATACCAAGTCTCTCATAATCCGGTTTGAAAGTGATTTTCGTATAAGGCTTAGTTTTGCATTTTGTGATGGATGGCTTCCCGATGACATCCAGATTAGTTGTAAATTCTTGTTTATATTTCAATCCGCGAACATGATCAACTGTTTCCACAGAACCGTAGGATGACCAAATCAAAACAAGTTTGAAACCGAACCCATTCTTACCACCTACAATTTTTTTTTCAGTTTTATCATAATTGGTGGAAGTTCTTAGATGCCCGAAGATCATTTCAGGGATCCAAATTTTATATTCTGGATGTTCGGCAACATCAATACCATTACCGTCATTGATCATAATAATGGTTCCGTCTTCTTGAATGGAGACGTCAATGCTTGAAACAGGCAACGCATTTTCCTGTCCATTTGCAATCGCTTGCTGCATACGAACAACGTGATCGCGGCAATTGACAATACCTTCGTCAAACAATTTGAAAAGCCCTGGAATATATTTGATATTTTTTTCTACAATCCTACTATCGTCATTATTCATAATCCACAGGTCAGCATCTACTTCTTCAACAGATCCGATATAGGTATCTGGATTATCTAGGATGTGCTGCTTATCCGTTTTTTGCTGATATTTGTTAGCGAGAATTTCGTCAGTAGCGTCCATGTTTAATTTATGATGAATTAATATTTTTAAGATAAAATAATTTCAATTTTATTTTAAACAAATCCTTTTTAGTAATTTTTTATATTTTTTGAAAATCCTAGCTTAGAGTATAAATCATGAATTATTTCTGAGCCGGTGGTTTCAAATATATCGGGAAACAAGCCGTGAATAAAAAATATTATTCCGGCTTCAAATGCAGCGAATGAATATAAAAATGCTTGCGACATATGTTCGAAATATCCCATTTTAATTTTTTCAAGATGTCCCATATAGATAAAAAATAGAAAAAATATTTAAAAAACAATTGTAAAAAAAAGATTTATACAAAAATAAAAATAAATAAATAAAGTAATATAGAAAATGTCTTCATCGCGTCAATTTACACCAGGTTCTAAAGCATATTCATCACGGATGATAAGATATAATGCTGTTTATAATCAAGTGAGGCGAAATTTAAATAATGATCCTACGAATCCTGTGTTTTTTTATCCGCCTGAGTTGCAACAAAAGGAAATCGTATGTAAATGCTTCAATAATGTGCTAAAAAAGTTTGCTCCTTCTTCTCAAGGAACCGACGCCAATTTAAGTCAAAATATGAGATTTGCACAACAAATTAGGACGCCAAGGAATGGAAGCGTTACATTTGGTAATTTTTATTTAGGAGAACCATTAAATCTAAATTATCTTGGTAATTTGGAAGGACAATCCGGAGGAGGAGGTGTTCCAATAAGAAATCAATTTAACTGAATCTTCTTTATTTAGAAAAATAATATTTTCTCCTCTAATTTTATAATGACACGTTTCACTAGAAGTGCAAATGGAAAATATGTTGTTAGTGGCAAAAGTTACGATATGCTTATTGGCAGTCGTGCTCAAGTGTGGCATGGAACCGCATTTAAGACAACCGGTGGTTTGACCAAGGGCGATCTCATGCAAAACAAGACTGGTCGCATTGTTTCAAAATCTAAGCATAACACTGCGAAGAGAGAAAAGAGACTTGTTAAGGCGGGTTATGGAACAAAGAAAGGTAAGTTCGGTTATGTGAAAATTGGTAGCCGTTCTCGTTCTCGCCGTGGTGGTTCTGGTATGCCCCATATGGCTGAACCTGCTCCTTTAGAGAGAGCTCTTATGGCTGGTGGATCTCGTAAAGGTGGATACAAACCAAATGGTGGTCGTCGTCCAAATGGTGGATCTCGTAAAGGTGGCTACAAGCGCGGCGGTGGCGTGAATTATGCTCTCAGCCCAAGTCCTTATGATGGTCAAGGCGTTGGAACATCTGGTAATGCCGTTCAATTCGCTGCTGGCATGGGTAACTAAACTTACAAACTAAATAGATAATGATTATCATGTTATATATTTAGTGCTTTCTAGTTTTTCTATGTTTCCTTTTTCTAGTATGTTTTCTAGTTTTCTTTCCTCGTTTTTTGTTACCACGGGTGCGTTTGTTTTTATGCATATGTTTCTTTTTCCGTGTGCCACCCTTTAAATTAGGCATTTTTATGATGGTAGATTTTTCAGAAGAACTTCTTTTTGGTCTCTCTTCTGTAACAATTGATCGTTTTATAATTGGTTTATCTGTTGGCGTTAATTTAATTCCACTTTGAATATTAGGCTCAGGAGATGTAGTAGCAGATGGGGATGCAGACAATAACCCATAAATGCCACGTACATCTGTAGGTGATGAACTAGGAGACCGAACTCTTTTTCTTTTTCCAGGTCTATCATCTGAAACGATAGCTGTTTGTCTTATTGAATGCTCAGGAGTTGTTGGAGCATCTATAATAGATTGAATAGGTTGTGTATCCGCAGTTTCACGGTCTGTCATTGATCTTGTCATTATATCATATGTACCTTCGCGTTTCAATAATGGTTGCATTTGACGTGCTAAATAATCATATAATGGTATAGGAAGCTCCGACGCTTTTTCATTTGCTTCTATAAGATATGCAATAGGATTAGGTTGTTTTCTAATAAATTCTTCATACTTTGAAAAATCATCCTCTGCATTTTCCACTTCTTCTTTTAATTGGTTCATCAAAATATTAAATTCCTCTTGCAATTTCGCATTTTGTATTAGACCTGCAGCAACATCGTCGGATTGATTTGTTATAGGTGTGCCGGTTTCACTTGTTGTAGATGGTGTTTCTCTTTTTGGTCCCAAATCCTTTAATACTATATCCACACATTCATTTTCAGGCATTCCTGGATCAAAAACTGGCGATTTAGGACCAATAAGAGGAGAATTGTCTGGACCATTCTCAGGATCATTATATTCTTCAATGATATAATCCACAAACTCCTCCAAATAATGAAAGGTAGTGCCTTTTTTTAAGTAGCCAGAGAGCGAAGGTATTTCAATTCGTTCCACTATATCAGACTGTTCATCAAGAGGATAATACACTTCATTACATAATTGAAAATGAAATGCCAACAATGTATAAAAATCATAGAGTATATAATCCGATAAAAAGACCGATCCTAATTTCTTTTTCAAAACATTATGTATATCTTGTAACAAATAACGATACATATTCACCGTTTGCAAGGTCCATACACAAGGACCGTCTCCTATATCTCTTTCATAAATAGGAACCCCCAGTTCTCCAGAATTTAAAATTGGCTCGCCACCCCTTTGTCGTACTGTTTCTACCTTATGTCTTTGACACCAAATAGCAAAGGATACCTTACCTCTTTGTTCTCTCTGTGAGTCATTACATGGGAAGAATAATATATTTTCAGGATGTTCAGTATCTTGCTGTCTGCATTGAGTTAGAAATGTCGTCATGGTTGATGCATAATATTTGCCTTGTTTTTCATAAAACATCTCATATACTGTAAAATTGATTTTCAAGAATTGTAAAAATTCGGGTAATAATGGGTCGCGTGTATTGTCTATTTGAAACTTACTCATTTTATCTCTAAAAATGTTTAATAAATTGGTAAAATCAAAATCAGGAAGTGTTACATTTGCATTGTCTGCGAGTGTGATCATTTCATCTTTTTTAATTTGTGTATATTCGGAAGGATTGGTCAAATAGCCTACAAAAGATGTCAAGAAATCAATTACAGAAATAAGATATTCTAAAAAATCATTTTTAATTTTGATCTCTGTTGTTTTTGAAATATATACATCTTGGTTATTCTTAATTAAATTAATAATACCTTTAACTTTATCATTAAAATTAATAATTTCTACTGCAGTTTGGGTTATTTTTTCCATGTCGGTAAAATTTTGAGGTAAATAACGCTGTAAATAACGTGTCCTACCTTTTTCTTCTTTTTGTTTCGCGGATGATTTTGGATGGTCTGATTCCATTTCTTCATTTTTAAATTCATATACAATACAAGGCATTTGTATCATAATAGAAAGCAAAAATACAATGCTGTCAATGGTCGTCATAACAAAATTCTTTTTTGTAGGGTTACGATTATTATCAAGAACTTTATTTTTACACCTATACCATGCCAACATAGTAAAAACTTGTAAGACATCACCCATTTCTTTAATTTGAATAACAATATCTTTCTTAGGACCTACTTCGGATTTCTTTTGAACTTGTTGTAAAAAAGCGTTCTTATTTTCATTTCCGATCACATATTCATTAAGAGGTGTATCACGAGGAGTTCTACCAGGATAAAAAATTTCACCTTCTATTTTTTCTTCTGGATAGTATTCAATCTCATAAGAATAATTATATGTAGCTAGTTCTTCGTTTCCTTTTGTTTGAGATCCTTTGGTTAATAATGTTGAAAGAAGCTTTTTACATTTATCAAATTTTAAAAAATAATCTAAAAAACTTTGATCAAATTCCAAAGACTGACCAAGATCAGGGAAATGAACTGCGTCTGTTGCAAAAGAACGAACAAATGGATCTAAAATAGTATTTGAAAAACATGCCATATCGGTGCAACCATTAGTAATATCTTCGTTCAAATTCATTCCACTCTCTCTAAACACGAAACTCTCTTTTTCATTTGCACCAAGTTTAATTTCTAAGCTAGCACGCGCCTTGCTTTTAGCCCATGATTTTGTTTCTATAAATCCTTGACTAGCAACATGATTTACATATGCTTTTTTAATTACGGAAAGCATAGAATACGCAGGAGGCGTTTCTCTAGTTTTAAAACCATATGCATGTGATATAACGTCATCCAAATTAGATGAACCTAGAAGGTCTTTTTTGGAATCTAAATACCTGAGATTTTTCTGAACATTTATGATATTGTGTGGTTCCACATTTGTAAAATCTTTATATGGCAATTCGTTCGTTCCGCAATTGATTAATATCGCCTGGGTAGTATTATTATAAGATATTTTTATAGGTGGTTTAGAAGTAGAACTAGAACTACTTGAACTACTACTTTTTCCTCTTCTAATATTTGCCATTTGAATATTTATATACTATGAGAATATAAATATTTGATATGTTACGTTAAAATGTCTTAGGCAAGAAAAAACTCAGTTTCTACAAACTTCTCATAAACAATATGTTGTGCATATTTCAAATATATGTATTTTTCAAAAAATGATTTGCTTACAACAAAACGACCGGTTTCATCACAATAATTATAATAATGGGAATATATTTCATCTATTGATATTAAAGGAAGATCATACTGATCGCGTAATTTATTTTTAATGAACTCTAAACATTCTTCAATATCCTTATTTTTATTCCAGAGAGAACAAGAAATATTCATAATATACTTGTCTTCAATAATCTCAATGTTCGGAAAGAAATGCCTTAGTATTTTTAATACATTTTCCTCACTTATATTACCATTTGTAGAGAGAAGAGACGTGTTATTTTTAGCCCAATTTTTAAATAGCATACATATTTCATCTAATTCCAATTCATTTTCGCTATATTCATTATCTATAGTTAGAGTAATTGTATTGTCCCAAAATTTAATAAAATCACTTTCTATCGGCAAATACATGCTCGTATGACTTGTCAAACAGTCATTTACCTCATCATAATAGGAAGACTTTATATTTTTGATAAAACTTTTCAATGTATTGGAATAAATAATATTGGGTATGGATTTACTTGATAAGAACTGTTTCCAAATAAAGTGTATATGTTTCCAATCTATTTTTGCATTCAAATCTGGAACAAATTTTATTCTTGACTCCAAAAACTCATTAACAATATACTCTTGAGAATTATTTTTCAAGTAATTTACATAGTTTTTAAGATCATCGTCTGCTTTGGTTACTATAAAATTATCTGAGTTCTCATAACGATTTGAATAATGTGCTGAAACGCAAAGCAGATCAAGTCCTTTCTGTTTTAATATTTCATTCCAAATGTCAAATGAAAATTTATCATTCATATTTAGAAGACGGCAATTTTCGTAAGAATGAGTATCGTGATATTTAGTAATAAAATTATGACCAATGTTATAATTGCCAACGTGTATATGAACAATATCATCAAATACAGATATGAGTTTTTTCATAGTAGGACTAACTAGAAAAATAAGGCTTGACTTTTTCTTGAAAATGTTATCCCCTATAATGGTTAAGAAATATTTCGCATGATTTTTAGAGGGAAATATTGAGGGATATATAAGATTTAATACATTTTGTATCGTATCCGTTTCAGGGATGCTGCAAAATAAATTCCGGTCTTTGATTTGTTTTAGGATATTTATCTTTGTTTTATATTTCCACTGCAACAATTTACGATCCTGAGAAATAGACGACAATAGTTTGTGAAGTATATCATCTTCTCTAATTGCATAATAGCTTGTACCATCGTATTGGTAAAATCCATTATTAGAATGTAAATAATAGTATTGATTTTTTGTCAAAAATACTTGTATGAATAATTGTTGTTCATTGATTAAATAATTATTCCTGTCTTTACGTTTGATGTGATTCTTTAGCTCATTCTCTAGAGAATTCTGCAAATAATTAACAACATGGGTTTGTATTCGCTGTAACATATAATCATTGCCATCATATTTTGCAATTAATTCATCTATTTTAGAATAACAGTTTGTTTTTATTTCATCTATTAAAAAAGACATCTAGTAAATAATGTTATTAAGTATTTAATTCCTTTTTCAAATAATAAATTTAATTAGATGTATATTGTTATTTTTAAGAAATATAATAATTACAATTAGAAATGCGTTAAATATTTATTTACATAAGTATTTAAAGATTAATTTAAAAAAAGATGTATAATGTCTAATTTTACAGATGTCAATACAAAAAATAATGGTGGAAGTGAGGGGAATGTTTTAACTATTAAGACTGTCCAGATTGCACCGTTTCGTACTTTGATGACAGCATTAAAAGATATATTGTTGGAGACAAATATTACATTTCAGCAAGATGGAATAAGAATTATTAATATGGACAAATCGCATACTATTTTAGCACATTTGCATTTAGCTGCCAACAAATTTGAATTTTACGAGTGCAAAAAAGAAAAAATCATCATTGGCGTGAATATGTTTCATCTATTTAAATTGATTAATTCTATTGATAATGATGATACGCTTACAATTTATATCGAAAACGGTGATTATGTGGATGGTATTGTTTCCCATTTAGCTCTAAAATTTGAGAATGGAGAGATTAAACAATGTAAAACTCAGAAGTTAAGACTTATTGAGCCTGAGCCTGAGGAGTTAGAATATCCAGATGTGAAGTTTTCATCTATTATTAATCTACCCTCTAGTGATTTTCAGAAGATTATTAGAGATTTATCAAATATATCAGATAAGTTGGAAATCAAATCGGTTGGTAATGAGCTGATCTTTAAATGTGCTGGTCAATTTGCATCTGCAGAAATTCATCGTGCTGAATCGGATGGAAGCATGGGGTTTTTGTCCAAACAGGATTCATCTAAGGTCATTCAAGGAGAGTTTTCATTAAAGAACCTAGGTTATTTTATTAAATGTACGAATTTGTGTTCGCAAATAGAGGTATATTTGGAAAACGATTTGCCTCTCGTTGTAAAGTATGATGTTGCAAGCTTGGGATCTATTCGTTTGTGTCTCAGTGCGTTGCCTGCGTCATAAAAAATAAAAAACAAATAAAAAACAAATAAAAAACAAATAAAAAATAAATAAATTT
>Ga0194118_10002574_pt1 | contig 22667 bp, 6 predicted proteins | sample TA2MahsurfametaG_2_FD_148662 | JGI IMG/M metagenome (GOLD analysis project Ga0194118, IMG submission 148662) | Freshwater microbial communities from Lake Tanganyika, Tanzania - TA2015013 Mahale N5 surface | ecosystem: Environmental > Aquatic > Freshwater > Lake | place: Tanzania: Lake Tanganyika...
TAACAGCTGTATCAACCTTGAATGTATCTAGTGACTCAACATTATTTGGTCCAACAACAGCAGTATCAACTTTAAATGTTTCAGGTAAAACAACTTTATTAGGTGCAGTAACAGCTGTATCAACCTTGAATGTATCTAGTGACTCAACATTATTTGGTCCAACAACAGCAGTATCAACTTTAAATGTTTCAGGTAAAACAACTTTATTAGGTGCAGTAACAGCTGTATCAACCTTAAATGTATCAGGTATAACAACTTTTTTAGGTCCTGTTATTACTACTTCGTCATTAAGTGTATCTGGAAATTCAATAAATTTAGGACCAATAACTAATTCTTCAAGTGTTGATATAATTGGAAATACAACAATTAAAGCTAATTTGAATGTAAGTAATAATACAACATTAAATGGTTCTGTAACAGCTGTTTCAACTTTAAATGTATCAGGAAATAGTACATTATTTGGTGCTGTTACAAATATATCAACTTTAAATGTATCAGGAAATAGTACATTATTAGGTCCCGTTACTACTGTTTCAACTTTAAATGTATCAGGAAATAGTACATTATTAGGTCCCGTTACTACTGTTTCAACTTTAAATGTATCAGGAAATAGTACATTATTAGGTCCCGTTACTACTGTTTCAACTTTAAATATTTCTGGTAATACTACATTATTTGGTCCTTCAACAGTTGTATCAACTTTAAATGTTTCTGGAACAACTTTATTATTAGGTTCTGTTACAAATATGTCATCATTAAATGTATCTGGAAATAGTACATTATTAGGTCCCGTTACTACTGTTTCAACTTTAAATATTTCTGGTAATACTACATTATTTGGTCCTTCAACAGTTGTATCAACTTTAAATGTTTCTGGAACAACTTTATTATTAGGTTCTGTAACAAATATGTCATCATTAAATGTTTCAGGAAAAAGTACATTATTAGGAGCTGTTACTCTTATGTCAACATTGAATATTTCAGGAAATACTTTAATGCAAGGTCCAACTACATTTTTATCATCTATTAATATAATTAATGACACAAAAATAAAAGAAAATTTAAATGTATCTGGTAATACAAGTTTATTGGGATCAGTAACAGCTGTATCAACTTTAAATGTATCTGGTAATACAAGTTTATTGGGATCAGTAACAGCTGTATCAACTTTAAATGTATCTGGTAATTCAAGTTTATTAGGATCAGTAACAGCTGTATCAACTTTAAATGTATCTGGTAATACAAGTTTGTTAGGATCAGTAACAGCTGTATCAACTTTAAATGTATCTGGTAATACAAGTTTGTTAGGATCAGTAACAGCTGTATCAACTTTAAATGTATCTGGTACTACAACTTTAATAAATGCGATGACATCAATGTCAACCGTTAATATTAAGGGTAATATTACAGCAACTTCGAATTTAAATATTAGTGGAAACACAATAATTGAAGGATATATTTATGGACAAAGTTTAGATAATATAGCAGCAGGAGGAACATTAAATATAGGTTCTTCTAATGCTTCAGTAATTAATTTAGGAAATGGTACAGGAATTCAAACAGTAAATATAGGTACAAATGGTGGTGGTGTAACTACAATTAATATAGGTGGTATAGGAGATATTATTAATATTGCAGGTACATCTAATAATATTTTAACAACTGATTTGCAAATTAATGATAAGTTGATAACTTTAAATAAAGGGTCAACAGGATCAGGAACTGCTCGTAATTCAGGTTTTCAAATAAGAGATTATGATGATGATGGAAAAGCATATTTTAAAGTAAATAGTACTGGTACAGGATATTTATTAAAACCTCCAGAAGATGCGAGAGAAGTAAATTTTGAAACCAAAAATTTTTTTAATGGTTTACTTAAAATAAGTGGAAATACTATATTTGGTTCTTCAATAATTGATACTGAAATGACATTTAACCCAAATGTTACTATGACATCAAATCTTAATATATCTGGTAATAGTACATTTTTAGGTTCAGTAACGGCAGTTTCTACTTTGAATGTATCAGGTAATACAATTTTACAAGGACCAACAACAACTTCATCAACACTTAATATAGTTAATAATGCTATAGTTAATGGTAATTTAATTATTAGTGGTAATTCAAGATTAAATGGTCCTATTACTGCTATTTCAACATTAAATGTATCTGGTAATACATTATTACAAGGTCCAACAACAGCTATATCAAATTTAAATATTAGTGGAAATACAATTATTGAAAATGCATTAACATCAATGTCAACAGTTAATATTAAAGGTAATATTACAGCAACATCTAATTTAAATATAAGTGGAACATCAACATTAAACAATACAACTATTAATGAAACATTACAAATAAATAAAATAACTTTAAAACCTGCAAATAGTTTTAATTTAGTATCAAATGGTTTGATTAATTTAACAAATGGATTAGCTTTTTTAAATCCATCTTCTGATGTTACAGGAATTAAATTATCAAGTTCAACAGTTACAGGTGCAACTTCAATTATAGTAAATAAGTCAGAATTTACAATTGAATTTTCTGAAACTGAATCTTATATGATTTCACCTACATCAACTTTTATTTATCCACATACTACTATTTTAATTGTATGGGATGGATCTAATTGGATACCTACAAGAGATGCTTAAATATATTATAAAATTTATTTAATAATATATTTTATAGTAGTATATAATGTCATTAAATATTGTTAAACGTGGTATTATCATTGCTAGACAAGGTTTATCAGTAACAGGAACTACTTCATTATCAGGTGCTGTTACAGCTGGGTCTTCATTAAATGTTGTTAATACATCAACACTATCTGGTGCTGTTACAGCTAGGTCTTCATTAAATGTTGTTAATACATCAACACTATCGGGTGCTGTTACAGCTGGGTCTTCATTAAATGTTGTTAATACATCAACACTATCTGGTGCGGTTACAGCTGGGTCTTCGTTGAATGTTGTTAATACATCAACACTATCGGGTGCTGTTACAGCTGGGTCTTCATTGAATGTTGTTAATACATCAACACTATTAGGTGATGTAACCACAGGATCAACATTAAATGTATCAGGTAATACTATTATAAAAGGATCACTAACAGTAAATGGTAATTCTATTTTATCAGGATGGAATGTAAAAGATATTATAGCAGGTTCTAATATTACAGTTCAAAATAGTAATGGTAATTACACAATTTCATCTACAGCATCTGGTGGGGGTGGAGGAACATCTAGTACAACTTTGGGATTTGATACACCTACATTTTCTTTAACATCTTTAGGTAGTGCAATTAATGGAACCCAAACTAATGAATTTTTTGGACAAGAAGTTTCTATTTCGTCAGATGGTACTGTAATAGCTGTTGGTTTAAGTAATACAGGTACAGCTAAAATATATGCATGGAATGGAACATCCTGGATTCAAAGAGGTACAACTTTTAGTTAGATTTATATAAATACGCAAACTTATTTTATAAATTAAATAAAATTATTTTATAATATAATTATAATAAATATTAATGGTAGACTCTAATTCAGATAGACGAAATATTTTATTAATTGATACTAATTTTAATTATTTTCCAAGTATTACCACTTTTATTGATTTGAATAAATCTGATTTTATTTATTTTAATTCAAATGAACATACTTTTAATGATATTAAACTAATGATAAGACAAAAGAATCAATTACAATATAATTCAGTTTGTATTCTTCAAAATTATTCTAATTCACAATTTTATCAAATTACAACAAAAGAAAAAAAATGTTTACTTTCATCAGTTGAAACAGATGATTCTTCTTTAAGCTCTTGGAATGAATTTATAGATTTTATTAATTCTTTAAAAACAGAATTTTCATTTACTAATTTAGATTTATTAGCATTTACTCTTTATTCTGATTTAAATTGGAAGTATGTGATTGATAATTTAGAAACTCAATTACAATTACCAATTAGAAGTTCAATTAATTCTAGTCAAGTTGAATATTCATTTTTTGAAACACATAAAGGAATTAATTTGAGAGATTCGTATTTAGTAAATCTACAAACACCTGTAATTCAAGAATTAAATTCTGTTAGTAACACAAAGAAACTTTTATTAATTGATAATCGTATAAGAGACATTGAAACAATTATTAATTCTATGAATGAAAACACGTACTGTATTGTTTTTAATTATTTTTATGATACTTATGATACTCTTTTATCAAAAATTAGATTTTTAAATGGATCAAATAGATATATATTAGATAACTTTTTTTATGAAGAACCAGAATTACCTGTTAGAAAAGATTCGGAAGGAAATCATTGTACTACTTGTGATGAATTTTCAATTGATGATTTAGTATTATCTCATGCTACTCTTCAATCAGAATATTTAGCACATCAAAATGATCCAACAACTAGTTTATGGGATTTTCACAATGATAGCACTAGTATTACTATTCAAAAACCTATATTCTTTCAAAGAGCAAAAAAAGTAGAAATAAATTCAACAATTTATTATAGACAAAGACCTTTTGTTAAAATTACCGATTTAGATGCTATTTATCAATTAGCTCAAACTTCTGGTCAAGTTACTAATATAACATTTGAATGTGTAGGTATTATTCAACACACTGTTCAACCTTATTTAGGATATAAATTAGTTAATACTGTTAATGAAACTGCTATTATTGAAGATGTGAAAGTCACTGATCAAAATTTATTATCATGGGCATCTTTTTCTTCATTTGTTCAAAGTTTAAAAACAATTTATCAAATAACTACTTTAGATTTAATGGCTTGTGCATTATATGCTAATCCTGATTGGAAATATATTATTGATAATTTAGAAAAAAAAGAAAACATTACTATCAGAGCTTCTAATGATAATACAGGTTCACCAAATTATAATGGTAACTGGATTTTAGAAACAAATAATACTAATCTAACAGATGTATATTTTACTAATTATATTAATAATTGGCAATATGTGTTAGCAACTTATATTGATAATAGATTTTATGCTCTTAGATTTAATGATAGTATGTATGCTACAAGAGGATATGATGAACGATTAAAGATAGCTGCAGGAACAAATAATTTTACTATCGAAACATGGTATTATGAAACTGCAGCTAGATATAATTGCACAATTGTAGATATGGGTGATTATAACTATACATTTCAAATTAGAAATCTTAATTTAGGTAGTCCTGTTGGTTTATCATTTACAAATAAAAATTATAATGGAGGTGGTAACTGGTTATATGCAGAATCAGCTGTTGTTCCTGTTGCACAATGGTCACACTTAGCTATTACAAGGTCTGGTTCTACATTTACATTTTATGTTAATGGGGTAGCAAAACAAACTTTTACAAATTCAGAAAGTTTATATTCAAATAATAGTACTTTTGCGATAGGTTGGCAAAGTCCTGATAGTTGTCAATGTAATAGAATGAAATCCGATACCTCGTTATATGATATTCGTTTATGGAATGTAGCAAGAACAGCATCAGAAATTTTAATGAATCGTAATAGAATAGTTCCAGCAAATTCTTCAGGATTAGTTGCTAACTATTTATGTACAGATAACAGTGGAACTTTTAATGATAGAACATCAAATGCATTAAATACAACAATTCAAAACTATAATTCAGGAAATTGGACAAATAGTTTAGTACCTATACCTAATATTGGTTTCCTTATTAACAATAATTATTCATTAACTAATTATAATAATACTGCATTAAATGCAGTTACACATTTTGATAATATAACAAATACTGATTTTTCTAATGTAAATTTAGCTGGAGTTAATTTTACTAATGCTAATTTAACTGGTTGTAATTTTACTAATGCAAATTTATCTAATGCTATTTTAAATGGAGCTAATTTAACAAATGCTAATTTAACAAATGCTATTTTAGATGGAACTTATTTAATTGGTGCTACTTTAACTGGTGCTACTACAACAGGTTCAACTATTGCAGCTGCAATAAGAACTACAACTTTAACTAAAAGTAATTCATCAGCATTTTATTTAACACCACCTTCTGGTGCTACAACTACTTATGGTCCTACATGGACTCAATTAGGCTCAACTGTATATGGAGCAAATACTAATGATTATTTATATCATGTTTCTATTTCTAAAGATGGTAATGTAATAGCTGTTGGATCTTCAGGTAGTGATGTTGCTGGAACTGATAGAGGTTTTATTAAAATATATACATGGAATGGTTCTTCATGGGTACAACGTGGTGGAACTTTTTATGGTATAAATAATAATGATACAATTGGACATTCTAAATTATCAGCTGATGGTAATTATATTGCATTAACTTATAATGATTCAGCTGTATCTAATAAAGGCTTTACTGGGGTATTTGTTTATGATTCTAATAAAACAGTAGAAGATACAAATGTTAATAGTGCATCATATGGTCCTGTTGGTTGGTCACGAGTAGGTGGATTTATTTATAATGAATTTGTTGGTGATAATAATACTACAATTGGTTTGTCAGGTAATGGACAAATAATCGCACTAGGTTGTCCAAATAATGATGGAACATCTGGTTCTTCAACTGATAATCGTGGTAATATAAGAGTCTATAGATATGACCCTAGTAAATTATCTGAAATTACAGATCAAGCAAATGCTAATTTTGGTCCAGTTGGATGGACTAGAATGGGTGTAGATATTGATGGTGAAGGTGCTGGTGATAATTTTGGTGCAGTGATAGATTTATCTACTGATGGAACTGTATTAGCTGGAGCAGCTGTAAATTCAGATGTTAATGGAACTGATAATGGTCAAGTTCGTGTTTTTAAATGGAATAGTAGCTCTTCAACATGGGTTCAAAGAGGTAGAACTATTTATGGGCAATTAAATGTATCGTGGGATACTGTATATAGATTTGCATCCGCTTTATCTTTATCAGCAGATGGTAATGTTATTGCATGTGGTAATAATAATTTTGCGTCTTATGGTGGTATTACTAAAACATTACAATGGAATTCTTTTAATAATGATTATCAATTAGTAGGACAACATATTAAAGAATATGGTGATTGGCAATTATCAGGAACATGTGTTTCATTATCTAGTGATGGTCAGATATTAGTTGTTGGTGCATATGATGCTGATAGAGGGTTATCAAATAATGGTGCTCTCCGTGTTTATAAATTAACATCTTATGCTACTACACTTATAGCATCTCCACCAACTAATATGACTGGATATAGTTTTAGTGATACTACTATTTATAGAATGACAATTACAGGAAATAGTTCAGGTGGTATTGTATTGGGTACAAATCTTTATACAGCTAATTCAAATATAGCAGCTGCGGCAGTTCATGCCGGTGTTATAGCAAATGGTGAAACTAAAGAAATATATTTAAAGATGGAGCGCTTTCAATATAAGTATTTTGGTTCATCTAGAAATGGTGTAACAACATATGATTTAACAGATAGTAGTATGACTTATTTATCCTATTATTTCATGAATTCCCCAAAGTTATGGATAATGATTGGCAATGAAATTGCTGGACAATCTGCAAATATGTGGCTTGGTTTATCATGTGCTGTTTCCGGTGATGGAACAAGATTTATAACAAGTGGTCAAAATAATAATAGTACTGGTTTATATCAAGTATATTCATTAAGTTCAACTGATAATTATTCACATACTAGTAGTATAACTAGTGTAGCAGAAGTTTATGGTGATATTATAATACCTAAAAAAGCAGGTTCAACAGATATTGCATCAAGACAATCATCTACAATTACTACTACATTATTAGAAATAACAGGAACAGCACCAACTTTTACTTCATTCCCTAGTGTATCTAAATATACAAATGATCCTCAATTCACTTTAACTTTACCTGAATCTAATAGTTCTGGAGCATTCACATTAACAACTGGAACTTATGGAGGAAAAGTTAAATATACTCGTAATGCATTAAGATTTGATGGTGTTAATGACTCCATTATTTTAAATTCATATCCATCATTAAATACAAATCAACTAACACTTGAAGGTTGGATTTTTTTAACAACTTATCCTTGTAGTGTTGTTGTTATAAATGATAATTCTGGTCTTGATATTTTAGCTGATGGTCGTATTAGTTCTTGGTTAAAAACTTCTGGTATATGGGCAAATATTATATCTACATCTTCTGTTCCATTAAATACATGGACTTATGTAGCAGTAGTTAAAAATGATAATGGATATAATAAAATTTATATCAATAATAATATTGTTTTTAATTCAGCTGATACAGGTTCTGGAAATATGACTCCATGTGATGGTTTAAGTTTTGGAGCAAATTCACAAGCTAATAATAATTATAGTAGTTTTATTTTATCTGAATTTAGAATTTGGTCAATTGCAAGAACAGAAAAACAAATTAGAGACAATTATAATAGAGAAGTTTTATCAAATTCAACTGGTCTTCAAGTATATTTTAAATTTAATCAAGGAACAGCTGGTGGTAATAATGCTGGATTAACAACTCTTACAGATTCTACAAGTAATGGTTATAATGGTACATTAAGTAACTTTGCTTTAACTGGTTCTACTTCAAATTATGTTACTGGTGTTACTATTTATAGTAAAGATAAATATAGTATTTCTAATGAGACTCCAGCTATTGCAACTATAAATCCAGATTTATTTGTTAATGCATTAAATTTTAATGGAACAAATAATTATATTGATTTAGTTTCAAATATTACAGAATTAGGTCAGGCTAATTTTACAATTGAATGTTGGATTAAAACAACTGTTTCTCATGCAGGTATTTTAAATTGTCAAGATAGTGATAATACATGGGAATCTGGTGAAAAATCATTTTATTTAGATAAAAGTGGTAAGCCTGCATTTGTTGGATTTGGTAATAATTTTATTTTATCAACTCAAGCTGTTGATGATAATAATTGGCATCATATTGCTGTTGTATGGTCTTATTCAACTACTACTGGTTATATTTATATAGATGGTAAAGATAGAACTAATAAATTAAACAATTTACTATATCAAGCAAATAATAATAATACTGGTAGATTTATTGTTGGTGTTCCTAATTATTCTGAAGCTGTTAATTATTTTAGTGGTTCTATGTGTGAATTACGCATTTGGTCTGTAGCACGAACAGCTAGTCAAATATATCAAAATTATAGAAGAGTATTAAATGGTGACGAAACAGGATTAGTATCTTATAATCGTCTTAATCAAGGAACAGCTAATGCATCTAATTCTGGTTTAACAACCGCTACTAATAATATGTTATCAGGTGGTTATGCAGGCACATTATATAATTTTTCTTTAGTTAGTTCTACTTCTAACTGGACAGATGGTTTAACATTACGTCCTAATAAAGATGTTACAATTACTGGCGCTGGTGTAGCAACAATAACTGCAATTCAAGAAGAAGATGGAATATATGATTTAGGAACAACTACTGCTACATTAACAGTCACTTTAAAAAATTTCTCATCAATTCTTACATTAGATGGTGATAATGATGCTGTTAATGTAGGTGTTCCACCATGGACATATTCTACACAATTTAGAACAACAATGACTGTAGAATTTTGGTTTAAAACATCAGATACTAATAATCAAAAAACATATCCAGTATTAGTAAGTCGTAATATTTCAGGAAATATTTCATCAACTTCACAATTTTCTATTCAAATGACGCCCACTGGAGAAATTGGATTCGGCTTAACTAATACGACTGATACTGGATTTTATCACTTTACACCATTAAGTTATAAAGATACACAATGGCATCACTTTGCTGGTACATATAATTCAGCAACTGGAACTAAAATTATATATATTGATGGTGTTGCTGTAAAAACTGATATTAATGCTAGTTTTGGTTTATTATCTAATAATTCTACTATTAAATTAATTTTTGGTAGTGATGATCATGCTATTATTTATGGTACAACAGATAGACAATTTCGTGGTTCATTATCAGATATTCGTATTTGGTCTACAGTTAGAACAGCATCTGAAATATCAAATAATTATCGACAACGTTTAATTGGAAATGAATCTGGTTTATTAGGTTATTGGAAATTAAACCAAGGACAAGGAACTGGATGGGGGTCTTATACAGTAGCATTAGATAGTACAAGTAATCGTGCAAATGGTACTTTAACAAATTTTGCTTCACCTTCTAGTAATTGGACATTATCAACTCTTGCGTTCTTACCACGTATATCAGATATAACATTAGGTTCTAAAAATGGTGTATATAGTTTAACAGATTCCTCATTTACATTTATTGATCCATTATCAAACAGTTTTGGTAATTTTACATATGCTATAAATAATTCATCAATAGCTACTATAACTAATGGTACAGCAACAACTAAAACAGTTTATTCAAATAGTGGTTCAATTACCATTCCATCATTATCTTTATTTGATTTTCCAGAAATTGCTTCTCTAGCAGACTGGGAAATTAATATTGGTTTTACAGTTACAAGTGGTGTTGGTTCATGGCGTGCATTAATTGGTGATATGTATAATGAAATTTCAAACCGAGGTTGGGGTATATGGGTATCAGCAGCAACACCACAAAAAATTCATTGGTCATTTATTGGTAACACATTTGAACCAGCTCAAACAATAGTAAGATTAAACACACCATATAATTTAAATGTTGTTAAAAGTAGTACAGGAACTATTACATTAACATTACAAAATCTTTCAGGAACACATGATACAACTCTTGTTTCTTCAATTAGTAATTTAGTATCTTCATATAGTTTTGATAGTAATTCTAATGATAGTTCTGGTAATAATAATAATCTCACAAATGTAAGTTCAGTAACATTTAATACATCAGATTATAAACGTGGTTCTGGAGCTGCATCATTTAATGGTAGTAACTATTTTGAAATAGCAAATGATGGAAGATTTTCACCAGATAATTTTACAATTGCTTTTTGGGTAAAAGCAAAGGCAACATCAGGAATACATCAAACATTAGCTTCGTGTCGTAATATTGTTAATAGTAATGTTTTATCAGGATGGATAATATATATTGCGCCAAATAATAATTTAGAATTTTTTACTGGAGCACCTAGTGGATTTGATGGAGGAGCAATATATAATAATTTTGGAGGATTATTACAAAATACATGGGTACATATTGCAATTACATTAAATAAATCATCTGGAACATGTATTATATATATAAATGGATCTTTATATTTGAATACTGCAAGAAATTATGTAAATAATACTGGATCAAATATGCGTATTGGTGCAGGTGTAAATGAATCATCTGCAGATTTAATTGTAAGAAGTGGTACTCTAATTGATGATTTTAGATTTTATAATAAAGTATTATCTTCATCTGAAATAGCAAGTTTAGTTTCATCAATTAGTAATTTAGTAGCAGCATATAATTTTGATAGTAATAGTATTGATTCATCTTCTAATAATAATAATAATCTAACAAATGTTAACACAGTAACATTTAATACATCTGATTATAAACGAGGTTCTGCTGCTGCATCATTTAGTGGTACTAATTATTTTGAAGTTTCTAATGATGGAAGATTTTCACCTGATAATTTAACTGTTGCTTTTTGGGTCAAACCTGTATCTGCTACTGGAGTTTATCAAGCACTTGCTTCTTGTCGTAATAGTCCTAGTCCTAATAATTCTGGATGGATGATTTATATATATTCTAATGATTTAAATATTTGGACTGGTAATGGTACTAGTTGGAGTGGTGCAGATGTTAATTTATTTACTGGATTTGGTACTTTAAATACTTGGATTCATCTTTCTTTTACTTTAAATAAATCAAGTGGAGCTTTATTATTATATATTAATGGTTCTCTATTAACTTCTACCACAAGATCATATGCTAATAACACAACTACAAATTTACGTATTGGTGCTGGTGCTAATGAATCAGTAGCTAATTATTTTGTTGCTAATGGAACATTAATTGATGATTTTAGATTTTATAATAAAGTTTTATCTGATTCAGAAATAAATAGTCTAGTATCAGAATCATCATATAGTTCGTCTTTTAGTATTGGAGTAAATACAATTGGAAAAGGTCCTGTAACAATAGGTGGTTGGCGTTCTAATGGTAGTGAAATTTTTCCTGGTACTATTTCTAATGTAAATGTTAAAGTACCTACAAATCAACGTCTTGTTACTTTATTAGCTAATACAAGTGGAACACCTGCAACTATAACAGCTACTCAAGAGAGTTTAATTGATTTCGATGTAGGAACAAAAACAGCTACTTTAACAGTAGGTAATATAGCACCTACATTGAGCAACTTTACAATAGCAGCTAAGAATTTTGGTGATGCAGCATTTAGTTTAACAGCACCTACTTCTAACAGTGGAGGTGCATTTAGTTATACTAGTAGTAATACAGCTGTTGCTACTATATCTGGTTCAACAGTTACCATAGTTGGTGCTGGTTCATCAACTATTACCGCAACACAAGCTGCATCAGGTAGTTTTTCATCAGGTACTATAACAGCTACTCTAACAGTAAATTCAAATTCACCAACATTATCTAATTTTACCGTAGCAACTAAGAATTTTGGTGATGCAGCATTTAGTTTAACAGCACCTACATCTAACAGTGGAGGATCATTTAGTTATACTAGTAGTAATACAGCTGTCGCCACAATATCTGGTTCCACTGTTACTATAGTTGGAGGTGGTTCATCAACTATTACCGCAACACAAGCATCAACAACAAATTATACATCAGGTACAATAACAGCTACTTTTACAGTTAATCCCATAGCACCTACTATAGGAACTTTAACAATACCTGCTAAAAATTTTGGTAATGCATCATTTAATTTAACAGCACCAACCTCTAATAGTGGAGGTTCATTTACTTATACTAGTAGTAATACAGCTGTTGCAAATTTAATTATGAATATTAATATTACTGATTATAATGGTACATATATAATTGTTGGAAATACATCAAATACAAATCCAAATATTAATTTAATACGCGGTTTTACCTATAGTTTTAATATCAATGCATCAGGTCATCCTTTCTGGATTAAAACAGTAAAAGAAACAGGAACAACAAATCAATATAATACAGGAGTTACAAATAATGGGACTGCAACAGGTTCAATTATATTTAATGTTCCATTAGATGCACCATCTACTTTATATTATTCTTGTCAGCATCATTCTTCAATGCAAGGAACAATATATATAACTAATAGTGGTGCAAATAGTGGACAAGGTGGAGATACAGTTATTATTATTGGAGCTGGTTCAACAACTATTACTGCAACACAAACCGCAACAACTAATTATACATCAGGAACTACAACAGCTACTTTTACAGTTAATCCAATAGCACCCACATTGAGTAACTTTACAGTAGCAGCTAAGAATTTCGGTGATGCAGCATTTAATTTAACAGCACCTACATCTAATAGTGGAGGAACTTTTACTTATTCATCAAATAATTCATCTGTTGCTATTATTAATACAAATTTATCTGTAACATCAGGTTTAGTAGCAAGATATGATGCAAGTTCAGAATCTAATTATACATTAAGTGGAGGCATAGTTACTCAATGGAATGATTTGACTGGCAACGGTTATCATCTTATACCAAATGGAACCGGACCAACATTAACAACTATCAATAGTGTGACTGCATTTGATTTCAATAATAGTAAAGGATTTATAAAAACATCTGTTCCTTTAAATTCTGCAATCACTGTTTTCATGGTGATAAAATACAGCACGAATATCGGGGTTTGGGGTTCATTTATACATCATGGTAATAGAGATTATGACTGGGCTATCGAACGCGATGCGGCGTCGAACAATCTACAATTCCAATCGAATAATATAAATGGTCCTCCTCAATTAAGTGCTTCAAATAACGTAAATTATATTTTAATTGGTCGTATCAACGGAAGCACTCGTGAGTTTTGGAGATACTCTGACACGCAAGCATCAGGTTTCGCAACTGGCACCGGCAATTCAATTTCAATCGGTAATAAAACTTTATATATTGGTAAATCTGATATCGGCGAAGCATGTAATAGCACAATTGGCGAAATACTTTATTATAATGCGTCCCTATCTGATACTGATATCAGTTCCAACCTTAGTTATCTTCAAAATAAATGGTTTAATACTCAAAATAGTTCTACAGTTACTATAGTTGGAGCTGGTTCTTCAACTATAACAGCAACACAAGCCGCAACAACTAATTATACATCAGGTACAATAACAGCTACTTTTACAGTTAATCCAATAGCACCTACATTGAGTAACTTTACCGTAGCAGCTAAGAATTTCGGTGATGCAGCATTTAGTTTAACAGCACCTACTTCTAACAGTGGAGGATCATTTAGTTATACTAGTAGTAATACAGCAGTTGCTACCATTTCTGGTTCTACAGTTACTATAGTTGGAGGTGGTTCTTCAACTATAACAGCAACACAAGCAGCAACAACTAATTATACATCAGGTACAATAACAGCTACTTTTACAGTTAATCCAATAGCACCCACATTGAGTAACTTTACAGTAGCAGCTAAGAATTTCGGTGATGCAGCATTTAGTTTAACAGCACCTACTTCTAACAGTGGAGGATCATTTAGTTATACTAGTAGTAATACAGCAGTTGCTACCATATCTGGTTCTACAGTTACTATAGTAAATGCAGGTTCTTCAACAATAACGGCAACACAAGCAGCAACAACTAATTATACATCAGGTACTATAACCGCTACTTTTACAGTTAATCCAATAGCACCTACATTGAGTAACTTTACAGTAGCAGCTAAGAATTTTGGTGATGCAGCATTTAGTTTAACAGCACCAACTTCTAATAGTGGAGGTTCATTTACTTATACAAGTAGTAATACATCTGTTGCTACCATCTCTGGGTCTACAGTTACTATTATAGGTGGTGGTACATCAACTATTACAGCAACGCAAGCTTCAACAACTAATTATACATCTGGATCAATAACAGCGACTTTCACAGTTAATCCAATTGCACCTACAATTAGTAATTTTAGTGTACCAACTAAAAAATTTGGAGATTTATCATTTAGTTTAACAGCTCCAACTTCTAATAGTGCAGGATCATTTAGCTATACTAGCAGTAATACATTAGTTGCTACTATGTCAGGAAGTACAGCTACATTAACAGGTCCAGGTACTACTACAATAACAGCAACTCAAGCTGCAACAGCTAATTATACATCAGGAACTATAACAGCAACATTTATAATTACTCCAAATCAAGGAATGGCATTATCTGGTAATGGTTTAGTATTTGCTCTTGGTAAACCAAACTTTAACTCACAAGCAGGAAAAGTGGATATATATAGTTGGAATGGAACAGATTGGGTTCAAAAAGGCAGTACATTAAATGGAAGTGCTGGTGATAGTTTTGGTTATAGTGTATCATTATCTAACACAGGCAATATTATAGTTATTGGAGCTTATAGTGGACAATCATCTAGAGGTTATGCAAAAGTATATGAGTTTATTAGTAATAATTGGCAATTGAAAGGGTCTCAAATTAATGGTGATAATGTTAATGATGAATTTACTAGATCAATTTCATTATCTTTAGATGGTACCACATTTGCCGGTGGTAGTCCATCTTCTAATTATGTTAAAATATTTAGTTGGGATGGATCAGCTTGGACTCAAAAAGGTTCAAATCTAACAGGTGAAGCAAGTAGTAGATATAGCGAAAGCATACAATTATCATCGAATGGAAGTTTAATAGCTATAGGCGCACCTAATTTTAATACTAACACTGGTTACACCAAAGTTTTTGAGTATGTATCAAACTCATGGACTCAAAAAGGTGCAACATTAAATGGTACAGCAAATAATGAATATTTTGGATATAGTTTATCTTTAGCAGGAACTGATTTAGCTGTAGGTGCCTATGGTGGAACAACTAATACTGGTTATTTAAAATATTTTAAATTTATTAATAGTTCTTGGCAACAAAGAGGAGGAACACTAACTGGGGGTGCTATTGGAAATAATTTTGGTTACAGTGTAGCATTATCATCTAATAATAAATTAGTAGCTGGTGCTTATGGAGTATCTAGTAACACAGGTCAGGTCAAATCATATAATTATAATCCTTTTCCAAGTAATCCCACAAATGGTCAAGTTTTTTACAATCTTGATGATAATAATTTATATATTTATGATGAATCAGGTTGGGTATATAATAATTTTACAAGTGATGGATCAATTGTTAATTCTAGTACATCAATCTTAACTGGAGCTGTAACTGTTGGATCTACTTTAAATGTGTCGGGTAATACTACTTTAATTGGTAATGTTGGTATTGGTCAAGCTCCAAGTGCTACTTATAAATTAGATGTATTGGGAACAGCTAGAGCTTCCTTATTTACTACAACATCAGATTATAGAATAAAAGAAGATATTAGTAATGTTACTAATGAAGATGTAGATGAATTACAACCTGTTAAATATAAAAATAAATTAAATAATAAAGTAGAATACGGATTCATAGCTCATCAAGTTCAAGATGTTTTTCCAGAAATGGTACAAGGAGATAAAGATGGTGAAGAATTTCAAAGTATAAATTACTTAGGATTGATTCCAATTATGGTTCATGAAATCAAACAGCTAAAAGAAGAAATTCGCAATCTTAAACGAAAACGAGATGAAGATTAAAAGAGATCGCGAAGGTAACACAAAAACCGTTTCTTTATCCGGACCAGTTTCTCGTCTTCATACAACCAATAGCAGTCATGATGAAGTTTGAGTCCCATGTCTAGCTTTGCATAAACAGGTAAAGTATGTTTCTCGGTTTCCCATGCTGGAAGTGTGAATGAAAAGCCAGAATCTGTTGAAACTTTAAATTGATGAACATCAGCTTGCTCAGTCAAATCAAAATCCACCTTACGATAGTCATTCAAATCAAATTCAATATTCACGTTGTTGAATTTGATCTGTTTCTGCATCAGCTCAAACTGCTGTTTCTCACGTTCTAAAAGCGACCTAGTGATACGATAGTAGACCAGATGATGATTAGGATACAATTTGGTATTCACCGTCTCGGTCATTTTTTCATCAACCTGGTTCACACGAAACAATTCGCACTCTGAAACAAAAAAGTTGTAAACATCATACTTGATGCACCTTGCTACTACATCAGCTTCCAGTACAAGAGAGAATGACGAACCAAGAAAAATTCGTTGCTTCAAATCATTCTTGCCAATTTGTAGACACATTGAAGAGTACTGTCCAACAATTTGATTGGGACAGTCTAAAGCCTTTGTCTTGTTATACGGGCATTTTTCAAGATAGCATGCAAAATCAGTAGACTTGCATTTGGTGAATGGATCACAGTTCCATTCACTTCTGATAAGTTTAGACATGCGTGAAGATTGAGAGGTTCGTGGATAAATCGCAATTCTTCCACCGATTCCAGCGCGTGCATCTACCTGACAGGTAGCAATCAAAAGAAAAACAAACAAATAGGGATATTTCATTTTTAATTGTTTATAAATAGAATATATGATTTTTTTTTCAATTTTTTATCTATAGTATAATAATGAATATTTTACTAATTGATGATAGTATCAATGATTATCAAAAAATTATCAATGGTTTAAACAATAATACAAAATATATTTTATTTAATTATAATACTGATACACTTGAAAGTATAAAAAATAAAATAAATGAATTAAACATTACTAGTTTTAATTCATGTGGTTTGATTAGTCATAATAAATATTTAAATTACTTCAAAATAGTTGATAGTATGAATGAATGTTATCTTTATGATATTCAAACATGGTCTGAAATGAAAAATTTTATTAATTGGTTAAAAGATAATTATTCTTTATTAAATTTTGATTTTTTAGCATGTGCTATTTATAGTAATATTAATTGGAAAAATATAATTGATTCATTACAATCAGAATTAAATATTAATATAAATGCATCTTCTGATAATACTGGTTCATCATTATTAGGTGGGAATTGGTTTTTAGAATCTCACTCTGGTGTTAATTTGAAAGATGTTTATTTTACTGATTTAATTGATGAATTTAAAGGATTATTATTAATTGGTTCAAATTTAGAATTTCCTTATAGAACAACTTATCAAATACCTACTATTAATAGTGTTCCTACAAGAGTATCAAGACCAAGTATTCCTACATTACCTACATTACCTACATTACCATCAAGACCTACTTTACCTAATACTAGTGGTGGGACCGTATATTGGTTTGGAACTGATAGAGGAACAACATTTTCAAGTGTTAGTTCTAATCTTCAAAGTGGTGTAATTTACATATTTGCAGCACCTGAAGGATTTGCAGCTTTAAAAAGCGATGGTAGTTTAGTTAGGTGGGGTTCTACATCTAATTCAGGAGCTTCATATACAGATTTAACTCCCAATACAGCAAATTTATCTAGTGGTGTAGTTAGTTTTGCAGCAACTGATAGAGTAAATTTAGCACTTAAAAGTGATGGGTCAGTAGTTGCATGGGGTCAATTAATTGGAGATGGAGGATGGGCACCAACATGGCAAAGTTTTCCATCTGGATTATTAAGTGGTGTTAATTTTATTGCATGTGCTGTAGTATCTAATATAGCTTGTTTAAAAAGTGATGGTTCAGTAATATGTTGGGGTGCTAGCTATAGTGGTGTTCCTGGTAATTTATATCCTAGTGGAGCAAATGTTAATAGTAATGTTGTTAAAGTAGTTGGTGGATACAATTCATTTATTGCTTTAAAAAGTGATGGTTCAGTAGTTTTTTGGAGTCCATCTGCAATATCAAATCCAACAACTTTTTATCCTCCTGGTAGTAATATTACTTCAGGAGTAGTTGATATATATGCTAATAATATTCATTACATAGCTTTAAAAAATAACGGAACAGTTGTTGTATGGGGTTTTGATGTAAGTGCTTATAATACATTATTATCTAATATTACAAATGCTGTTAAAATAGTGACTGGTGATAATATATTTATTATAATTAAATCAGATGGTACTTTTGTTAGAATTCCAATTCCTAATATACAAACTTTTAATGGTGTAAATGCTAATATAATAGATGCATATCCATTAGGAGGTTATGATGTACCCTATTTTTTACGCTCTACGGGTGAAATTGCATTTTTAGGTGGAGATGTTGGTTATACATATTTATATGGTATAGATATATCTGCTGTTCAAAATGTTAATAAATTTATTGGAACTGTATCACCATATTTATTAAAATCAAATGGTGATTTAACTACTATGAATAATCAAGTAGTTGTAACAAATGTTAATGATGTAGCATATATTAGAAATTCTAACAATTTACTATATATAAAATCTGATGGTTCAGCTGGTAGTCTTAATATTAATTCTTCTAGCATATCAGCAAATTTAACTTCTAATATTATGTTTGCTAATGCATCCTATTATTCTATTGCTGTATTAAGGGTTATTCCTTCACCTACATTTGGTTCATGGTCTATTACTCAAAAAAATTTATCAATTGGATCTTTTACAGTAACTCCTCCCACTAGTAATTCTAATGGAGCTATAACTTTTTCAAGTTCTAATAATAGTATAGTAACAATAAGCGGAACTACCATTAATTTAGTATCAGCAGGTTCAGTAACTATAACTGCTACTCAAGCAAGTACTGGTAGTTTTAATTCTGGTACTATAACAACCAATTTACTTATTTTAGGAGCTTCTGGAAATTTTACATCATTTAATTTTACTGGAATAGATTTAAGTAGTTCAAATTTAACAAATTCTAATTTAACGAATGCTACTTTAACAGGTGCTACTATTACTAATACAGATTTTACAAATGTTAATATAACTGGAGCTAATATAACAGGTGTTAATTTTTCAAATAAACAAAAATTACAATTATTAAAAAATTCTAATAATAGAAATAATAATGATGTTACATTAAGTACACTATCTGGTGCAGAAATAATTAATGCTGTTCCTACAGCTACATTAATTTCAGATATTCCAAATTATGCATCATTAACTTTTACTGTTCTGACACCACCTGTTGGAAATGTTATAAATATTGCAAGTAATGTTTCACAATTTATTATTCCTACAGCGACAAATGAAACTTTCACTATTAATAGTGTTGTATATTTTAGTAATGGTACAGATATAATTAAACAGTCAGATTCAAGCATAGTTAAAAATCTCATTATTAATAATAAAAATTATCGTTTACTAAATGGTTCAGCAATTGGTGTTATTTTAGAAACCAGTTCATTTGATATTAATGGAGTTGGTTTAGATTCTATTTTTCAAAGAATTACCGATACCCCTTCTTTTGCTTATCCAGTAACTATAACTAGTAATACTAATTCATCAAGTGCTACAACTGGTGCATTAATTGTAACAGGTGGTGTTGGTATTGGTGGTAATATATATTTTAATGGTAATTTATATCAAAATGGTACTTTATTTTCAGGTGGAGGTGGTTCTAGTCAATGGACCACTACTGGTAGTAATATTTATTATAACACTGGTAATGTAGGTATTGGAACTACAACACCTAATGCTCTAATTCAAACTAATAATAATTTAGCTAATAGAAAAATAGTATTATATGAAACTAGTAATAACGATCATCAATATTATGGTTTTGGTATTAATTCTTCATCTTTACGTTATCAAGTTGATGCAGCTGGTGCTTCTCATATTTTTTGTGCTGGTTCATCATCAAGTACCAGTAATGAAATAATGAGAATATCAGGTAATGGTTATGTAGGTATTGGAACTAACAGTCCTACACATCCTTTGACTATTTCTACATTTGTTGCAACAGGTGCAATAACATCCACATCATTTTTACAAAATGGAAATAGTACTATTATAGTTAATAGTGGTAATAATACTTTTAATTGGTCTTTTTCATTAGTTACTCAATCATCTATTAGATGTGGTGGTGATTTAGTATTTTTTTCTGATATTAGAATTAAAAAAGATATTATTGATATTGATGATAATGAAGCATTAATAAAATTAAGATTGATTAAACCAAAAAAATATAAATACAAAGAAAATATTACAAGAACATCAGATGAGGTTTACGGTTTTATTGCTCAGGAAGTAAAAACAATTATACCAAATAGTGTTGGTTACCAAAAAGAATATATACCAAATTTCTATTGTATGGGAGATATTGAATTAATTAATAGTGAAACAAATAAATACAGTGTTACATTATTAAATGATATTACATTTGACAGTTTAACTGATGAAAATCAAACCCATAAAGTGAAATTTTATGGAGAAAATAATATATTTTATGAAGGAACAGTAATTTCATATGAAAATAAAATATTAATTGTTGAATTAGATAAAAAATACATATTATCAACAGATGTTAATTTTTCTAATAAAATATTTGTATATGGACAACAAATAGATGATTTTAATGTTTTAAAGAAAGATGCTATATGGACAATTGCGACTGCAGCATTACAAGAAGTTGACAGACAACAACAAGCAGATAAATTAAGAATAGCTGAATTAGAAAATAAAGTATCTAATTTAGAAACTTTAATTAGTAATATTCTAAATAAAATCGGTGGTGTCTAATTGAAATATTTTAGAAATAATGATTCAAATACATCAACTGTTCTAACATCAGATTGCAAGAAACTAAGTAAATCAGTAACTGCTCGTCTTTTATTCCAATATCCACCAAGTATCATTAGTAAACATAATTCTGTAACTTTATCATTAGTCAAATTATCAAGGTTTAACTTTGCAAATAGTTCTTCAAATGGCATGATTGGATACTTTGGACAGAATACTATTTTTTTATTAGAATCAAAACCTTCACAGTGACCTCCAAAACCAAAATGTTCTTCAAATTCAAAACGATGTACTTTTTTTAATGGTTGATGAATCTCAACTTCTATTGGAATATCTAAAAGAGTAACATTAACAACACCTTCAAGAATATTAGCTTCTAGATAACCATTATAAGTTTCGTGCATTGTTAGTTCTTTATTAAAATCTTTAGGAAAATCAATAATATAATTTCCAGCAAGAAAATATTTGTTATTGAGTGTTTGTAATTCTTTGTAAAGACTAGACATTAATTTATAATTTATTGTATATAAATTTATTATAAATCAATTTTTTACCTAGGAGCAAATAATGTGCTATTATTTCTTACAATAGAATTAGTAATTTGAGTAGTTGGTGGTAATGGTTTTACTGGAGACAAGCTTAAAGTGCTTACTGATTTTGGAAAAATAGTAATACTTTGATTGTGAAAAAAAGAAGGTGATGGCATTATAATATAATAGATAAAAATCTTAATATTTATTTAATCAATTTTTTTATTATTTTAATAGCCTCACTAACCATTTCAGTATGTTTACAATTAGCTGATCTTCTTATAAATTGACCTCCATGAAAATCTAGATATTCTGACCAATCAATATTAAATTTACCTAATTTTTTACAGAATTCAGGGTTTTCACTAATTGCAGGATTACATAACATTTCATTCTCTTGAGTTGTTATATCATCTACATCACAATTTTTGGAATTATAAATTAATTCACGAGAACAAGGTAATACAATAACTTGATT
>Ga0194118_10002583_pt1 | contig 22602 bp, 21 predicted proteins | sample TA2MahsurfametaG_2_FD_148662 | JGI IMG/M metagenome (GOLD analysis project Ga0194118, IMG submission 148662) | Freshwater microbial communities from Lake Tanganyika, Tanzania - TA2015013 Mahale N5 surface | ecosystem: Environmental > Aquatic > Freshwater > Lake | place: Tanzania: Lake...
ACAGTTGCGATGCTCCGGCGGGCGGGTGCTATGCGTGGTGGGACTCGGTGCCGATGCGGAGCAGGCACGGCTCGAAGCCTACCGTCGGGTAAGCGGCATTCACTTCGAAGGCGCGCAGTTTCGACGCGATATCGGCACGCGCCCGGGTTTTTCTGCATCGGGGATGTGAACATCGCGGGCATGAACAACGCGGGGACGAAGATCGCATGAACTACGCGGGGATGAAGATCGGGGACAGGAAGATCGGGGGCATGAGGATTGGGAGCATGAACATCGGGGGGATGGGGGCGTGAGCACGCTGATCGAAGAGGCCCGGGACTACTTCCTGGGCCTTCAGGCCAGGATCGTTGCGCAACTCGAGGCCGTTGACGGCAGGGTATTCGCGACCGATCGCTGGGATCGGCCTGAAGGCGGTGGCGGGATTTCGCGGCTGGTGGAAGACGGCGGCCTCTTTGAACGCGGCGGCTGCAATTTCTCGCATGTAACGGGGCAGCAACTGCCGCCCTCGGCAAGCGCCCACCGGCCTGAACTCGCCGGGCGCCGTTGGGAAGCGATGGGGGTCTCGCTGGTACTTCATCCGCGCAACCCCTACGTCCCGACGGTGCATATGAACGTGAGGATGTTCATGACCTTTGCAGCGCCAGGAAGCATGGAGCTTGATGCCGGCTGGTGTGGAGGCGGCATGGACCTCACGCCCTACTACGGTTTCGAGCACGATGCCCGGCACTTCCACCAGACCTGCAAGCGGGCGCTTGATCCCTTCGGCGAGCAATGGCATCCACGCTTCAAGCGCTGGTGCGATGAGTACTTCTACCTCAAGCACCGCGAGGAGGCGCGCGGCGTGGGCGGGATCTTCTACGACGATCTCAACCAGCCGGACCTGGAGGGTGCCTTCGCACTCACCCGCGCTGTTGGGGATGCGTTCAGCGAGGCCTACCTGCCGATTGTGGACCGTCGCCGGTCGATCGACTACAGCGAGAGGGAACGTGACTTCCAGGCCTACCGCCGGGGGAGGTATGTGGAGTTCAACCTTGTCTACGACCGCGGAACGCTGTTCGGCCTGCAGTCACGAGGACGCACCGAATCGATCCTCATGTCGCTGCCTCCCCTCGTGAAGTGGCGCTACGACTGGCACCCCGAACCTGGAAGTCCGGAAGCTGCGCTCTACAGCCTGATCCAACCGAGGGCCTGGGTCTGAAGCGCACCCTCAGCGCTGCGTCAACCTGTGCCTGGGTAGGCGGAAGCTTCGATCCGCCGCACCTCGGACATCTGGCTCTGGCGCGTTCTGCCCGCCTTGCGCTCGGGCTCGACCGGGTTCGGATGATGCCCACCGGAATGTCATGGCAAAAGGCACATACGCGTGGCGAAGCCTCGGCTTCCCCGGCGCAGCGCCTCGCGATGCTGGAGCGCTTGATCCCGGATCCGGAGCGCGGCTGGCTCGACGTCGATCCGCGCGAAGTGCGGCGCTACGCTGCGGATGCCCAACCCACCTACACGATCGACACGCTGCGCGAACTTGCCGAGGAGTATCCGGATACGCGTCGGGTACTGATCCTCGGCGCAGACCAGTTGCGCAACCTGGCCACCTGGAAGGACTACGAAGGGCTCCTCGATCATGCCCACCTCGCGGTGACAACCCGGCCCGGTTTTGGACTGCAGCAACTTCCCCCAGCCATCGAGGGCCTGTTGCGCGACTACGGCAGCGACCATCTCGGAGCAGGCACAAGCGGCAGCATCGTCATCTTTGCAATGCCGCCGGTACCGGTGTCGTCCACCGATCTGCGCCAAGACCTGGCGCGCAATACGGCACCGGTCGAGTTCCTCGGCGCGGCGCTGCTCAACTACATCCGCGACGAAGGCCTCTACAGGGGCCCTCCGCTCGCACAGGGAGCATGATGGATATTCGAAGATTGCAGCGTGTGATCGTTGATGCCCTCGAAGATGTGAAAGCTCAGGACATCCGGGTCTTCAACACCACCCAACTCACGAGCCTCTTTGATCGTGTGATCATCGCCAGCGCCACCTCCAACCGCCAGAGCCGGGCACTCGCATCGCGGGTTGCAGAAACGGTCAAGGACGCCGGTGGCGAAATCCTCGCGGTGGAGGGAGAGGCTACCGGGGAGTGGGTACTGGTGGATGCCGCCGATGCAGTGGTGCACATCATGCAGCCTGCAATCCGTGACTATTACCGCCTCGAGGAAATCTGGGGCGACAAGCCGGTGCGCATGAAACTGGGAGCAAGCCGAAGCACCGACAAGTCCCTGGCCTGATCCCTTCAAGGCATCCCGCGTTGCGCAGCATCGTGGTCAGCGTCGGGCACAAGGCTCCCCCCTGGGTTCAAGCTGCAACCGAAGACTATGCACGTCGGCTGCCCAGGGACTGGGAGATCCAGTGGCGTGCGCTCAGGGGCGAGGCGCGCCTTGCCTCATTGAGCATCGAGGCGTGCATGGAGCGCGAGGCACGGCGCATCGACGCAGCGCTCAGTGCGCAGCCCTGCCATCGCGTCGCGCTCGACGCGCGAGGCTGCGAGATCGACTCGCTCGATTTCGCAAGGCAGTGCGGGAAGTGGCACGATGCGGGAGTTGTGCCGGCTTTTGTGATTGGCGGTGCCGACGGGCTTCATCCGCGAATCTGCAAAGAGGCCGATCGCGTGATGCGCTTGTCGCAGTTCACCCTGCCGCACGACATGGTGCGGGTAATCCTCGCGGAGCAACTCTTTCGCGCATGGACGATCCTGCATCAGCATCCCTACCACCGGGGCTGAGCAGCAGGCCGTCGCGATGGACCTCTACCTTGCCTCGAGCAGTCCCCGACGCGCCGAGCTGCTGCGCTTGCTGCCCGTGCGCTTCACGCTCCTTGCTCCCGGTGAAGGGGAAGACGCAGAGGCCCTCGAGGCTGTGCGTCCCGCAGAATCGCCGGCGCACTATGTGAAAAGGGTTGTGCAGGCCAAGGCGCACGCAGCACTCGAGCGCATGCAGCGGCGTGCGCTCCTGCCGCAGCCCATCCTGGTGGCCGACACCACCGTGGCGCTCGGCGGCCGGATCTTCGGCAAGCCCAGGGATACCGAAGACGCAGTGAGCATGCTGCGCACACTGGCGGGACGCCGTCACCGGGTGCTGACCGCAGTGGCCTGCATCCGGCCTGGCGGCGCAGTGCGGCTGCGGACCCAGGTTTCCACTGTATGGTTCGCGCGGATGGCCGAGGCAGAGGTGCGCAGCTATGTGGCGCGGGGCGAGTCGATGGACAAAGCGGGCGGCTACGGCATCCAGGGAAGCGCAGCGGTCTTTGTGCGCCGGATCGAGGGCAGCCAGAGCGGCATCATGGGGCTGCCACTCTACGAAACCGCGCTCGTGCTCGGACTTCGCCGCGCGGTACACCCCCGATGAGCGAGGAGATCCTGATCAACGCGAACGCCTACGAAACCCGTGTGGCGATCGTGCGGCAAGGACAACTGCAGGAGTTGATGATCGAGCGGGCTGCAAACCGCGGACTGGTCGGCCATGTGTTTCTTGGAAAGGTTGTCCGGGTACTTCCCGGGATGCAGTCGGCCTTCGTGGATATCGGTCTCGAACGCAGCGCCTTCCTGCATGTGGCCGACCTCTGGCAGGCACGCCAGGCAGGCGCCCGCCAGGAGTTGCGCGATGCGCCCACGCTTGCCGCAATCGAGATCGGGAAGGTGCTCCATGCCGGGCAAACCCTGCTCGTGCAGGTGATCAAGGACCCGCTCGGAAGCAAGGGGGCGAGGCTCTCCACGCAGATCAGTATTCCTGGGCGACTCCTCGTGTACTTGCCTCAGCAGAGCCGCATCGGGGTGTCGGCGCGTATCGATCAGGCAGAGGAGCGCGACGCGCTGCGCCTGCGGGTGGAGCGCCTGTCTGCGGCGGAGGAGTCGGGCGGATTCATCGTCCGCAGCTCCGCCGACACCGCGAGCGACGATGAACTCGCGCACGACATGCGCTATCTGCGCCGACGCTGGGCGGAGATTCTCGACGCCCTGCGCACCTCCCCCGCCCCAGCATTGATCTATGCGGAACTGCACCTCAGCCAACGCTGCCTGCGCGACCAGGCTGGAGAGCACACGGTGCAGATCCGCGTGGACTCGTTGCAGGAAGAGGCGCAACTGCGCGACTTTGCGCGCGCCTATGTCCCAGGCGTTGCGGATCGCATCGCCCTCCACAATGCAGACCGCCCGATCTTTGACCTGTATGGAATCGAAGACGAAATTTCAAGGGCGCTCGAACGACGTGTCGACCTCAAGTCGGGCGGCTACCTGATCATCGACCAGACCGAGGCGCTCACCAGCATCGATGTGAACACGGGCAGCTTCGTGGGGGGCCGCAACTTCGACGACACCATCTTCCGAACCAACCTCGAGGCAAGCCACGCGATCGCAAGGCAGATGCGCCTGCGCAACCTGGGCGGCATCCTTGTTGTGGACTTCATCGACATGCAGCAGGCACAGCATCGCGAAACCGTCCTTGCCGAACTCCGCAAGGCGCTCGCCAGTGACCGGGCCCGCACCCATGTGCACGGCTTCACTGCCCTCGGACTCGTTGAGATGACCCGCAAACGTACGCGCGAGTCGCTCGCCCGGGTCCTTTGCGAGCCCTGCGGAGTGTGCGAAGGCACCGGAGCAACGAAGACCACGCAAACGATCTGCTACGACATTCTCCGCGAAATCCGCCGGGAGGCGATCCAGTTCAACCCCAATGCCTTTCGGATTGTGGCGAGCGCCGAGGTCATCGAGCGCTTTCTCGACGAGGAGTCGTCGCACCTGGCGAGCCTGAGCGAGGCGATCGGCAAGCCGGTCTCGCTCGCCGTTGAGGCAAACTGCCGCCCCGAGAGCTTCGACATCGTGCTGATGTAGGGCTCCGCCCAGGATCACCGCAGCCCTGAAGCAGAGGGGTTGCGGCCGCACGTTGCCGGCTCACTTCAGTACCCGCATGAGCGTAGCCTCAAAGGCTCCGGGCTGCTCGTACTGCACCCAGTGCCCCGCGTTGGGCACAAGCTCCAGCCCCTGCATGCGATCACGCGGCAAATTGATCGCCTGGATGTTGAGTGCGAGATCGTCCACAGCAGCGGGATCGTGGAGCATGATCAGCGCGAGGTTGTGGCGATGAACTTCGCGCTGCTCCCCGGGATCCGGCAGATTGCGCCAACTGCGCAGAGCAAGGCGCATTCCGGCGCTCAGGCCGAGTCCAGGCGCACCCACGATCACCAGGCGTCTCACCCGATGCGGGGTCTGCGCAGCGATGAACCCGCCCACCAGGGCCCCGAAAGAGAATCCGCAGACATCGCTGGGCTTGCCCTCGAGGAGTTGCGCAAGTCCGAGCGCAACCGGAGCCGCCGAAACATCGGCGTCGCGGCCGCCATCGGGTGGCGACGAATCACCAAAGCCCGGAAGGTCCGGCACAATCAGGCGGCGAACCTTCGACAGCGTCTCGATGTTACGGAGCCAATGCATCCAGCTGCCACTTCCGCCGTGCAGAAGCACCAAGGGCTCAAGCCGCTCCTCGCCCCAGATACGCCACACCATCCGACCCGCCCCGCAAGGGGTATGGAGCGTGCGGCGCGGAGGCAGCAGGCGGAGAGCCTCAGGCGGCAGCACCATCGCTGGGCATCAACGCCAAGCTTTTCACCCTGGAGCCCGGACCATTGCAAGCTAGGGCCGCACGCCCGGGCCCTCGTGCAGCATACCGGCTGCACGGACGGCCAGAAAGAGCTCGAGCTCGATCATCTCGGGCGTCATTGGCGTAGGCTGCTCGGCGCGCACGCCCGCAAAGCAACCGCGCACCCGGCGGGCGAGCGACCCGGCGGACTGCCACTGCAACCGGTAGACCGGATAGGCGGTGGGATGGCCCTGAGGGATCGGACTGCCGCCCAGCCGTGCGCCCGCACGCTGATCATGGCAATGGGTGCAGGCAAGCGCAAGCTGCCCGATCCGGGTCGAGAAAAGCCGCTTTCCCCGCTCGATCGACTCGGCAAGCCGGGGGTCGCCCAGCGAGGCAAGCGGTGAGCCTCGCGACTGCATGGCGAGGTAGCTCTCGAGTGCGAGCATCGCATCGTGTTCGGACGCAAGGGCGGGCTGCTGCTGGTGCCGTTCACGGCACAGGTTGATGCGCATTTGCAGGTTCACCGGAGCAGCAAGGCGCTCATCCCAGGCCGGATACCTCGCCGCCACCCCGCGCATCGAACGCTCAGCCTCGCCATGGCAAGTTGCACAGGCGCGCCCGGCCGTGGGATCGCGCCAGCGGCGGGCACCGTCCGCCACCCAGAGCATCACCGGGTTGTGAGCATCGTCACGCTGTAGTGCCTGCGTGGCCGCACCCATAAAGTCAAAGCCCGAGCGTCGGCTGTCGTGCGCCTGCGCCGGGGTGGCTCCCGCAGCCATTGCACCTGCCGCGGTGATCACCATCCACGCTGCCATCACCAAGGCCCCAGGAGTGGGCCGTAGGAACCAAGGTGCCCTCGCGGCCGCCCTGGCTCTCGCCCTTTCTCCTGCTTTCGCCCTTGCTCTCACTCCACGAAAAGCGCCACCCGCTCGGTATGGGCAAAGCCATGGTCGCCTCGCCAGCTGAACAGCAACTCGCCACTGCGCTCCGCAACCATGGCGAAGGCAAGAAAGGGATTGGCGGAGATGGCGGGATAAAGCCGCGCACGGAACACTGGTTCGCCCTCGAAGTCACAGCGGAATTCGCTGAGGATGTCGCGCGGCAGATGTGCGCCATCGGCGCCGCGGCGGTATCCGGTTTCCATCGGGTGACCGATCGACACGCGGACCTCGAAAGCCTGCCCGCGCCTCACCCGCGGGGGCAAATCGATCAGGGTTCGGGCAGACATAGCATCAATCCTCGATACATGCCGAAAGCGTAACGATCACTTCTGCCTCGCCGTACCAGAAAGCACCATCCGAGAGCCGCGCCACTGCGACCAGCTTCTGTGAGGTGGCAAGCCGGATCCGCGTTGAGACCCTGGCCGCTGCACTGCACAGGCCCAGCTGGAAGTTCGCCACCTCATGCTGCGGATTGCGTTCGCTGAACAACGCGATCGCAGCCACATGGTGGTCGGGCCGCATCGGATGGTCCACAACGACGGAGAGCGGCACCGTGTTGCCGTTGTCAACCAGCGGCGCGACCTGAACCAGCACTTTCCCGGGCCGAAGCGTCGCTCCACCGGTGAAGGCGCGGATCGCAGCGTTGAGCGAGGGGGCAGGCTCGAGGGCGGGCACGGCTGCGGGAGCGGCGGCGGTCCCAAGGGCGGGCACGGCTGCGGGCTGCAGGGCTCGCACGGCTGCGGGCTCAGCGGCAAAACCCGTTGCCAAAGCGCCTCCCGAGGCTGCAGTCCCCGGGGTGGCGGAAGCCGGACGCAGTACCGCGGGCAGGACCGCACCGAGCACACCGCCGAGCAGTCGCCTGCGCACACGCCGCGCAGGCGGGCTGCCGGATGGTGGCGGCGGCTTCACCGGGTGCCCTGTTTCATTGGAGGGTGAGGAGCCAGGCTACAACGTCTTCAACCTGCTGAGGGCTGAAAATCGCCTTGCCACGCCAGGCCGGCGCCACGCGCTGTGCTGGATCCACGACGCCATACGCTGGCATCAGGGACTCCGGGTTGATGCGGCGCGAATCGTGGATCCGCAGGCGCAGCGACGCCGCATCCAGCCTGCTGCCGACTCCCGCGAGTGGCGGCGCGAGATTGCCTTGTTGATAGGGGTCGCCGACCGGTGCACTGTGGCACAGGAGGCAAAGCCCCCGCTGTCGGTCGGCTGCCAGCGCGCCGCCGCGGGCAGGATCGCCGGGATGCACACCGGGCCGACGCTCGAACCCTACCTGGGCAACCGCCTGCTCCGCAGCGGATTCCTTCGCTGGAGAATGGTCTGCGGCGGCGCTTCCTGCAAGAACAGGCTCCGCAGCACTTTGGCCGGTAGAGGCATTTTGGGCGAGAGCGCTCGCGGTTGCCGCGTTGAGAAACAAGGCAACAAAGCCGATGCGCGCGGCGCGAAGGCAGACACCGGTCGAGGCCATGATTGCCGCTAGGCGCGCCTGAGGCTTTGGCCTATGAGCGGCAACTGGCGAATGCGCTGGCCGGTGGCCGCGAAGATTGCGTTGAGTACCGCAGGGGCAGCCACTGCGATCGTGGGCTCGCCCACCCCGCCCCAGAAGCCGCCCGAAGGCATCACGATGCACTCCACCCTGGGCATATGCGGCATGCGCACCACAGGATAGGTGTCGAAGTTGCTCTGCTCGATGCGGCCATCCTTCACGGTGCACTGCCCGAAGAACGCCGAAAGTCCATACGCAAACGAGCCCTCGATCTGTGCCTCGATCTGCTGTGGATTCACCGCATGCCCACAGTCGGTGGCGGCTACGATCCGATGCATGAGCAGTTGGCCCTCTGCGCTCACCGAGACCTCGGCACAGGCGGCAACGTAGCTGCCAAATCCGTGCGTCTGCGCGAGTCCGCGGAACACCTTGTGCCCATTGATCGCGGGCGCAGGACTGCCCCAACCGGCGCGTTCGGCCACCGCATTGAGGACCGCAAGGTGCTTGGGATGCGCGCCCATGAGCTTGCGGCGCAACTCGAGCGGGTCCTGCCCGGTGGCGGCCGCAATCTCATCCATGAAGCATTCGAGGTAGATCGCATTCTGGTTGAGGTTGACCCCCCGCCAGAAGCCTGGCGGAACGTGCGGGTTACGCATGGCGTGGTCGATCAGCAGATTCGGGAAACTGTAGCCGATCATGGCCTCGGCGCCGCCGTCGTTCAATCCCTGAAAAACCACCGGATCCCTGCCATCCCGGATGTTCTGCGGAAAAACGCCGGCAAGGATCGACTGACCCGAGATCCGCATATGCAGACCGGTGATGTTGCCGGACGCATCCAGGCCCGCGGTGAGCCTGCACTGCGTTACCGGATGGAAACGCCCCTGGAGCATGTCCTCTTCGCGGCTCCAGAGCAGCTTCACAGGCGTCCCCGGCATTTCCCTGGCAATGGCAACCGCCTGGCGAACCCAGTCGTGCACCGCACCGCGCCGCCCAAAGCCACCGCCCAGGTTGATCTTGTAGACCTCGCACCTGGCGGCCGGCAGACCCGAAGCTTCGGAGACTGCGGCGAGCGCAGCCTCGCCGTTCTGCGTGGGAGTCCACACCTCGCAGCGATCGGCGGTGAAGCGGGCCACCGCATTCATCGGCTCCATGCACGCATGGTTCTGGTGGGGATAGGCATAAACCGCCTCGATACTGCGTGCCGATTCGCGGATTGCCGCGAGGGCATCGCCGTTGCGGTTGCCGATTGCCGCCTCGCTGGCGTCGAGCCCCGCACGCAACACCTTGGAAAATGCCTCGCTCGAAGCGCTGAGGTGCGGGCCGAAGTCCCAGCGGATCGGCAGAGCATCGAGCGCGGTCCTGGCCTGCCACCAGGTTTCAGCTACCACCGCAACGGTATCGTCATGCACCCGCACAACCTTGCGCACGCCTGGACGGCTCTCGATCACCGAGGCCTCGAAGCCCAGAAGCTTTCCGCCAAACACCGGACACTTACGGATCGCCGCGTTGAGCATGCCGGGCATGCTGAGGTCGGCCCCGTAGATCTGCTTGCCGTTCACCTTCTCGACCGTGTCGAGGCGCGCAAGACGCTTGCCGAGAATCTGCCAGTCCCTGGGGTCCTTCAGCACCACCTCGGTGGGGGGGCTGAGCCTGGCTGCAGCCGCAGCTACCCTGCCGTAGCTTGTTGTGCGGCCACTAGCCGCATGCCTGATCACACCCTTGCTCACGCTGCACTGCGCCGCAGGCACACCCCACTCGATGGCGGCGGCCTCAACCAGCATCATGCGGGCTGCAGCGCCGCCCTTGCGGACATAGTCCTGCGATTCACGGATACCTCGACTGCCGCCGGTGGAGAAGTTGCCCCAGACACGCTTTCTCGCCAGATTCTCCCCCGGCGTGGGCTGCTCCGTTGTGACCTTGGCCCAATCGCAACCCAGTTCTTCGGCCACCATTTGCGCAAGTCCGGTCAGCGTGCCCTGCCCCATTTCGGAGCGGGCGATGCGCACCACCACGGTGTCGTCGGGCCTCACCACCACCCAGGCATTCAGCTCGGGAATGGTCTCGCCATGGGCGATCGCCTCGCGGGCAAAGGGCAAATGAAAGGCAAGGCTCAATCCGCCAGCGGCCGAGCTGGCCAGGAACTGCCGGCGGGTAACTGCGGGCCCGCTCACGCGATGCTCCCGTCGGAGTGCTGGATCGAAAGGCCTGCGGTGCGCGCATCGCCGCCCTCGGCAACCACCTTGATCGCGGCGCGCACCCGGTTGTAGGTGCCGCAGCGGCATATGTTGGTCATGGCTTCGTCGATGTCGCGGTCGCTCGGCTTGGGTTTTTCGCGCAGCAGTGCCACCGCCGCCATGATCATCCCGCTCTGGCAGTAGCCGCACTGCGGCACATCGAGCGCAATCCAGGCCTTCTGGACCGGATGGGAGGCATCCCTCGAAAGACCTTCGATAGTAAGGATCTTCTCGTCTGCAGCAACGCTCGACACTGCTCGCACACAGCTGCGAACGGGAACACCGTTGATATGGACGGTGCAGGCACCACAGATCGCAACTCCACAGCCGTACTTCGTGCCGGTGAGGCCGAGCTGCTCGCGCAGCACCCACAGCAGCGGGGTGGTGGGGTCAGCCTCGAACTCACGATCCAGGCCGTTGATGTTGAGACGCGACTTCAAGAGTTGGCTCCCGGAGATGATTGGCACGAGGCCGGCACGGAGGATGCAAGTCCACGCCAGGATCGTAAGAGAGTGTAAACGGGTTTGCTCAGCCCCGGGTGCCGATCGGCAAGCCTCGGGCCGGATCCGGTGCCGCAGAGGTGAGACAACCGGCTCGGGCCGCGGGCTCGCAGAGCCCTCAGGATGCGCCGGCGCCTGGCTTTCTTTCGCGCGGCACCCTGCCCATGAGGTAGAACTCCGGATTGGGCATCATCCCCGAGAGATTTGCCATCCGGTTGCTCAGGGCAAAGAAGGCCGCGATTGCGCCAATGTCCCACGCATCCTCATCGCTCAGGCCGTGATCGTGCAGAGCCTCGAAATCGGGATCATCGAGAGTATCGGACTCGAAGGCCACCTTCATCGCAAAGTCGAGAATCGCGCGCTGCCGCGGCGAGATGTCGGCCTTGCGGTGATTCACTGCAACCTGATCCGCAAGCATCGGCTTCTTCTCGAAAATGCGCAGCAGCGCGCCGTGCGCAACCACGCAGTACAGACACTGGTTGGCAGCACTGGTGGCCACAACGATCATTTCGCGCTCGCCCTTGCTCAGGTTTCCCTCCCTGAGCATCAGGGCATCGTGGTAGGCGAAGAAGGCGCGGAACTCCTCCGGTCTGCGGGCAAGCCTGAGGAACACTTCGGGAACGAATCCGGACTTCTCCTGAACCTTGAGAATGACGGCGCGGATGTCGCCGGGAAGAGACTCGAGTCGGGGCGAGGGGTAGCGTTCGGGAGAGGTCATGATCATTCCGATGAAGAAGGTTTGCGACGGCTACGGGCTTTCGGATGCGAGGTCTCGGGGGGTTTCGGAGCGCTTGAGGAATTCCCGACTCCGGCGCGGCTGGGCGGACCGGGCGCGCCGGGCGCACGCAGGCCGCTCAGAAGGAGCAGCATGAGGAGCAGAAAGAGGCGCGCCGCTGAGGGATCACTCGACCAGGGCTTGAAGAGGCAGCCCACCGCCATCATCGCCACCAGCATGCGCGCAGCGGTGGCCTCCCAGCCGGTGAGCCACGCTGCCGCCTGCCAGAGCGAAACGAGGAGTCCCAGGAAGAGCAGAAGTCCGATGAAGCCGTGCTCCACCACCAGCAACACATAGGCACTTGGCGCACCTGGCGTGTTGGGCGTGGCGGGCATGTCGCGCGCGCGATCCTGGGCGGCCGGGGCATCGCCCTCAACCCTGGCTGGAGGATTCGCACTGCCCGCCAGACGCACCTCCGACCAGCTCCCCAGTCCGTGCCCCACAAAGGGCGAGCGCCCGATCATCGGTACGGCCGACTCGAGCACGCTGCGCCAATCCTCCCTGGGGTGGACCGCAGATTCGCTGGCTTCACCATCGCTTGCGCTCAACGCGAGCAACCGGGCCCGCTCGGCCGGAAGCACAAGGAGAACCGCAAGCATCGCAGCCACCAACCCGCCTGCAAGGACAAGCGGCGGCGCGGGTAGCTTCCTCGCCTCGCGAAGCGCAATCCCCAGTCCAACCAGGGCAACGATCCAGGCCACCGGCTCGGCAATCAGCAAGAGGGCAACCGTGAGCAGTCCCGCAGCCATCCAGCGTGCCCGGCCTTCGAGCCACAGCAAAGCCGCGAGCGCGGCAAAGGCAAGCATCGATCCGCACACCACGCCGCCGTGCGGAAGTCGCGGGCTCATGCAGGCCTGAGCCCTGACCTCGCCACCGGTTTGCACCAGGCAGTCGATCGCCACGTAGATCACCCAGAGGGCCACGATCGCCTGCATCGCGAGAAAGGCGCGCCACAGTCCCTCGCGGACTTCATCGGTCATCATGCAGCCTGCAGCCGCAAGCAGCACAAGCCAATTCGACCAGCCCGCAAGCAACGGCGCGTAGGCGGCTGGCGTGGCCCATGCAAGGCTCAGCAGCGTCCAGATCAGATAGAGCGCAGCAGCGGGCAGCAAGGCAAGCCGCGCGAAGCGCTGCCGCAGCAGCGCCGGCTCGATCGCCGCAATACTCACGAGAAGGCTCACCGCAAACCCCAACGCCAGCCCACCCGGGCCAAAGCTCCCCATGCACAGCGTGATGAGGACACAGGAGGCCCAGATGCGGCGCGCAAGGTTCATGGGTTCAACCTGGCGCGGGCGGCTGCAGGAAGCCTGCTGCCACCCGTGCTGTGCAACCTGCTCCAAACCGGACTCATTGCAACTCCCCACCCTGGCAAAGCCGCGCGTACACACCGTTGAGGGCGAGAAGTTCGGCGTGCACCCCTGTCTCCACGATTCTGCCCGATTGCATCACCACTATCCGGTCGGCGTTCATGACCGTCGAGAGCCGATGCGCGATCGTGAGGGTGGTGCGTCCACGCATCAGCTGCTTCAAGGCCGTCTGCACTGCGCGTTCGGACTCGTTGTCGAGCGCCGAGGTGGCCTCATCGAGGATCAGGATCGGCGCGTCCTTGAGCAGCGCGCGGGCAATCGCAAGGCGCTGCCGTTGACCGCCGGAAAGACGCGCGCCGTTTTCCCCGATCCGCAGCGCCATGCCCTGGGGCTGGGCCTCCACCCAGTCGAGCAACTGCGCATGGCGCAGCGCCTCGCGAATTGCCTCATCGTGTGCACCGCTTCGGCTGCCGTAGGCAACGTTGGCCGCAATCGTGTCGTCGAAGAGCCGAACATCCTGGCTCACGATCGCGATCTGCCGGCGCAGGTCGGACAGTGGCACCTCGCGGATATCAATGCCGTCGATCAGCACCCGCCCCTGCTGCGGCAGGTAAAGCCTGGGCAGCAGGCTTGCGAGCGTGCTCTTGCCCGCGCCCGAGGGACCAACGAGCGCCACCTGCTCGCCCGCTCCGAGTTCCAGATCGATCGCGCGCAATGCCTCGAGGGTACTACCCGGGTAGGCAAGGCTCACGCCTTCCATCCGCAAGGCGCCGCGCACCCTTCCCAGGGGTGTCTGCCCGGGATCGGGCTCGTGCTCCTGATCGATGAAGGCAAAGACCGAGCGGCACGCGGCGATCATGGTCTGCAGCGGACCGGCAAGGTTCGAGAGATTGCGCAAGGGCAGCAACAGCATCAGGAGCGCGGTGACATAGGAAACAAAACTGCCCACCGAGGCAGCGGACTCGCGCGAGTTCGCCATGGCGATCACCAGCACCACCGAGACGGCAATCGAGGCGATCACCTGATTTGCAGGCGATGCAAGCGCACTCATCACCAGAAAGCGTCGGCTCACCGCGCGCAGTTGCTCGATCACCCGGCCAAAACGCTGGCGCTCGAGGGTGTGTCCGCCGTCGACCTTGATCACCCGCTGCGCTGCGATGCTCTCGTCAACCCGGCGGCTGAGTTCGCCCATGATGCGCAAATGCTCACGGCTCAGCCGACCGAGTCGGCGGTTGATGGCGATCAGCGTGAGCGCGAGCGCAGGGCCCATGCCAACGATGATCAGGGTGAGCCTCCAGTCGAGCCAGACGAGCCAGGCAAGAAGGCCAAGCACCGTGATCACATCGCGGACCAGCGCCGTGAGCGAGCGGGTGCCCGCGCTCATCACCAGCGAGGCGTCGTTGTTGAACTTGGCGATGATCTCGCCGCTGCTGCTCTGGTCGAAGCGGCTTGCCGGAAGATGAAGCAGGGTTTCGTACATCTGCCCGCGAAGGTCGGCGAGCACCCGGGTCTCGATCCATCCCATGCCGGCAGACGATGCCAACACGCAAAGACCACGCCCGCACATCAGCCCGATCACCGCCACCGGCACCTGCCACAGCGGCAGATCGGCCGCAGGCCCAAAGCCGCGTTCGAGCCCGATCTTGAGCAGCGCCGGAAGCACCGGTTCGGCAAGGCCGGCAAGCGCCATAGCCACAACCGACATCGCAAGAACCTTGCGGTGCGGGGTGAGGTAGCCGAGCAAACGCCCGAACCCGGGCGGAAGTTGCAACCGCTTCAAGGCAAGGGCAGACCGCGCATCAGGCGTAGACCACCTCGGCCTGACAGCCCTTGAATTCGCGGGCGATCCGATCGAGCAGGGCATCGTCGGGCCTGACCCGGCAGGATTCCGGAAGGCGCATTTCGCAACTGCCGAGCGACCCGCTGTAGTGCACCACCACCGGGCAGCCTTGTTGCGGCCCATCGGCACCAAAGAGCGACAAGGTCTTGTGCAGGAGGCGGGCATCGGCCTGACCGTTGAGTTCGAGGCGCAGCGAGCGTGCAAATTCGCTGCGCGCTGCAGCCAGATCGAGCACCCGCTCGGCCACCACCCGCTGGCCTGCGTTGTAGTCGTCGCGGCTCACCTTGCCGAGCACCACCGCCAGTTCGTCCGACCTGAGGGCGGCGCGGTGGCGTTCGAGCACCTCGGCAAAAAGTGTGACCTCGACCACTGCGCTCCCGTCGTCGAGGCTGAGCACCAGAATCTTGCCGCGGCGGGTCATCTGCGGGCGCATTGCGCTCACGATCCCTGCCATCCACAGGGGCTGCGCGCCGGCTTGGAGCCGGTCGAGCGGCGTACGCACGAAACGGCGCACTTCCGCCGCGTAGGCCTCGAAGAGGTGCCCCGAGAAGAAGTAGCCGAGCGCGAGCTTTTCCTCCTGGAGCTTTTGCTTATCCGACCAGGGCACCACCCGCAGATCAGCGCTTGCCGGATCGTGGATCATCGCCTCGGCAGGCCCGAAGAGGCTCTCCTGGCCGGCACTCGCCTGGACCTTGTCGGCCCGCTCGATCGCAGTGCCAACTGCCGCCAGCGCCCGGGCACGATCGGGTTCGATTGCATCGAGTGCGCCGGCGCGGATGATCGCCTCGAGCATGCGTCGGTTCACCTGGCGCCGATCCACGCGCTCGCACAGGTTGAAGAGGTTGCGGAAGGCGCCCGCGCGCCGCGCCTCGAGCAGGTGATGGACAGCGGCCTCGCCAGCCCCCTTGATCGCCCCGAGCCCGTAGCGGATCACCACGCCGTCGTTGCTGCGGATCGCGGTGAAGCGCCAGTCCGAGCGGTGAATGTCGGGCGGCAGTACCGGCACATGGTTGGCGCGCGCATCGGCAACGAAGAGGTGGACCTTGTCGGTGTCGTCCATGTCGGAGGACAAGGTGGCGGCCATGAACTCGGCAGGAAAGTGCGCCTTGAGCCATGCGGTCTGGTAGGTGAGTACTGCATAGGCAGCGGTGTGCGACTTGTTGAAGCCGTACTCGGCAAACATTTCCATGAGATCGAACAGCTTGGTGGCGAGTTCGCCTGCATAGCCCCTGGACCTCGCGCCCTCCACAAAGATGCTGCGCTGCTGGGCCATCTCCTCGGGCTTTTTCTTGCCCATCGCGCGGCGCAGCAAGTCGGCGCTGCCGAGCGTGTAGCCCCCGATGATCTGGGCGATCTGCATCACCTGCTCCTGATACACGATCACGCCGTAGGTGGGCTCGAGACAGGCCCGAAGGTCGGGGTGGAAGTAATCGATCCGCTGCACGCCCTTCTTGCGCAGGATGAAGTCGTCCACCATCCCCGAGCCGAGCGGCCCGGGACGGTAGAGCGCGAGCACAGCGATGATGTCCTCGAAGCGGTCGGGCTCGAGCTTGCGCAGGAGTTTCTTCATGCCCTCGCTTTCGAGCTGGAACACCGCAGTGGTGTTGGCCTGCTTCAGGACCCGGTAGGTGGCCGGATCGTCAAAGCCCTTGGTGGCCTCATGCAGGTCGAAGTGCGGGTTGAGTTTGCGGATACTTTCCACCGCCGCATGGATGATCGTGAGGTTGCGCAGCCCGAGAAAGTCGAACTTGATCAGCCCCACAGCCTCCACATCGTCCTTGTCGAACTGGCTGATGATCGCCGAGTCCTCACCGGGCTGCCTGAAGAGCGGACAGTAGTCGGTGAGGCGCCCGGGGGCGATAAGCACACCGCCTGCGTGCATCCCGACGTTGCGGGTGAGGTCCTCGAGCGACCCGGCAAGCGCCAGGATCTCGCGCACCTCCTCCTCCTCCGCCTCGCGCTGCGCGAGCAGAGGCTCGATCTCGCGCGCCTTGGCGAGCGAGAGCGGCTTGTTCTGGGCCACCGGAATGAGCTTGGAGAGCTGGTCGCAGAAGTTGTAGCCAATGTCGAGTACCCGCCCCACGTCGCGGATCACTGCCTTGGAGGCCATCGTTCCAAAGGTCACGATCTGCGCCACCGCCTCGCTGCCGTAGCGCCTGCGCACATAGTCGATCACCAGGCCACGCTTGTCCTGACAGAAGTCGATGTCGAAGTCCGGCATCGACACCCGCTCGGGATTGAGAAAGCGTTCAAAGAGCAGCGCGTAAGGGATCGGGTCGAGGTCGGTGATGCCCAGGGCGTAGGCCACCAGCGATCCTGCTCCCGATCCGCGCCCAGGACCTACCGGAACGCTGTTGCGTTTGGCCCAGTTGATGAAATCGGCCACGATCAGGAAGTAGCCGGCATAGCCCATGCTCACGATCGTCTCGCATTCGTAGTGCAGGCGCTCGAAGTAGGCCTCCCGGTGGGCGTTGCGCTCGGAAGGCTCGGGAAAGCACTGTTGCAGGCGCTCCTCGAGTCCGGCGCGGGCCTGCTCGCGCAGAAAGCCGTCGGGACCAGACCCGGCAGGCGTTGGGAAATCCGGGAGCACCGCCTTGCCCAGCGTCATTTCAACGGTGCAACGCAACGCGATCGCCACGCTGTTCTCGAGCGCTACCGGCAGGTCGGCAAAGCGCTCGGCCATCACCTGCTGGGTGCAGAAGTACTGCGACTCGGCAAAGCGACGCACGCGGCGCGGATTGGCAAGCACTTCGCCCTCGGCAATGCACACCTTGGCTTCGTGCGCGCGGAAGTCGTTGGGGTGGATGAACTGCACCGGATGCGTGGCCACCAGTGGGATCCCGGTTGCGGCGGCAAGGCTTGCACACTGGCGCACATAACGTTCGCAGGCATCGTCGCCGGTGCGCCAAACCTCGAGAAAGAAGCACTCCGGCGCAAAGCGCTGCTGCCACTGCAAGGCAAGCGTCCGCGCGTGCGCAGCACGACCGGCGGCAAACGCCTGACCGATCTCGCCTTCGGGCCCGCCCGAGAGCGCGATCAACCCCTTGCTCAGAGGCGCGCCATCGTTGCCCCGCTCCGTGAACCAGTTCTTGCGGACCTCGCCGCGACCCCGGTGCGCGTTGTCCAACCAGGCGCGCGAGAGCAGACGGCAAAGCGCAAGGTAGCCGCAGCGATCGCAGGCCAGCACGAGCAAGCGGAAAGGTCGATCGCGATCGTCGTCGTTGGTGATCCACAGATCGGCGCCGCAGATCGGCTGGATGCCCTTGGCACGCGCAGCCCGGTAGAACTTCACCCAGGCAAAGAGATTGGCAAGATCGCTGAGTGCAACCGCCGGTTGCCCGTCGGCAAGCGCAGCATCGACCAACGCATCGATTCGCACGATGGAGTCGCTCACCGAATACTCCGAATGGACCCGGAGATGGACAAAACGTGGCGAGACCATCACCGGATTCTACCCCCCGGGGCGAATACTCCGCGCGGAGTCGGCATCGACATCGCCTCTACAATCGGCGCCCTCAACGTGAGGCTTCCCGGGGTGCGGCCCGGCGTTGCGCTGCTTCCCGGAGGGGGTGTTCGCGCGGGTCCCGCAAACCTTTTGAGCAAACCACTGGAATCTCCTCGGCTCATCATGTCTCCCGCATCCGGCACTGGGCGCACCGAGCGCGCAGCCACCCGCTCCCGCTTCCGCTTCCGCTTCCGTACCCTGAACCACGCTCAGGCGATCGGGCTTCTGGTGGCCTGCGCCTGCATGTGGTCGGTGGCGGGCCTGATAAGCCGAAAGCTCGAGGAAGCGCAGAGCCTCGAGGTAACCTTCTGGCGCAGCTTCTTTTGCCTCCTCGCGATGGGTGCCGGACTCGGCTGGCACTGGCGGGGTGAGGCCTTGAAAGCCGTGGCGCGCATCGGGCGCTGGGGGCTTTTTTCCGCGGCGATGTGGGCCGTGATGTTCACCTGCTTCATGATTGCGCTCACCCGCACCAGCGTTGCCAACACCGTGGTGGTGATGAGCCTTGCACCCCTGCTTGCCGCCATGCTCGGAAGGCTGGTGCTCAAGGTCACGATTCCCCGCGCCACCTGGGTGGCGATCGCGCTGGCCGCAGGGGGGGTGTGGTGGATGGTTCGCGAAGGCATTTCCGATGAGGGACTGGAGGGGATGCTGATCGCTGCAGGGGTGCCGCTCGCCTCGGCGGCCAATCTGGTGGTGCTGCAGGCCAAGCGCGCCGAAGTCGACCTGATTCCGGCAGTGCTGGTGGGGGCGCTGATGTCCTGCGTGCTCACGCTGCCCTGGGCAGTGCCTTTTCAGGCCAACCCTTCCGACATCGGCTGGCTTGCCTTCCTGGGAATCTTCCAGCTCGCCATACCCTGTGCGCTCCTCGTGTGGGTGGCGCGATTTCTTCCGCCGCACGAAATCGCACTGATCTGCCTGCTCGAGGTTGTGCTCGGGCCGATCTGGGCCTGGCTCGGCGCGGGCGAAAAAATGCCCCAGGCCACGATCGAGGGGGGACTGATGGTGATCGTGGCGCTGATCGCCAACGAACTGCGCGGCCGCTGGATGGTTGCGCGCGCGTGAGCCGCTGAGGACTCGAATGGGATACCGCGCGCCCGGAGCGCAGGGAGGGGAATGCAGCGCGCCCCTTGACGGCCTGCTCACCGACGTCGACGGCACGCTCACGCTCGGCGGGCAGTTACGTGCCTCCACCTACGCGCGGCTCTGGTCGCTGCACCAGCGTGGTTGCCTGATCGTCCCGGTCACCGGCAGATCCTCGGGCTGGGCGCAGATGATGCTCGCGATGTGGCCGGTTGACGCAGTGGTTGCCGAAAGCGGCGCTGTTGTGCTCTGGCGCGAATCGGAAGACGGCCGCACGGTCCTGGCGGGCGAAGCGGCGGGCGGCCGCTGGTTGTTGCGCCGCCAGACCTTTGGCGACCCGAAGGCGCGGCCACGGCTGCTTGCGCTCGCCGGTGTACTCCTCGCGGACTACCCGCAGCTCAGGCTGGCCCACGACCAGGCGCAACGCGAAGTGGATGTGGCAATCGACTGGAACGAACAGGCGCGTGCCCCGCAGGAACTTGCCGAGCGATGTATTGACACCTTGCGCAAGGCAGGATTCAGTGCGCAACGCAGCAGCGTGCACATCAACGCCTGGGCCGGCTGTTTCACCAAGGCCTCGAGCAGTCTCTGGCTTCTCGAGCAGTGCTTCGGCGTGGAACGCCCGAGGGCGCTCGAGCGATGGTTCTTCGTGGGCGATGCACCCAACGACGAGAGCATGTTTGCCACCTTTCCCCACCATCTCGCGGTGCAGCCCCCGGGGGCGTTCCACGGCAAGGTGCAAAGCCTGCCCCAACGCTTCAGCGGCGTGTGCGAGTCAGCGGGCTTTGACGCCTGGGCGCAGGAGCTTCTCGACGCGTGGAACCGCGGATGAAGTCCTTTGCGGACCCGCAGACCGGGCGGACCGCAGACCGGGCGGACCCGCGAATGAAGGCCGGCTGAACCAGCAGACGGCAGACCGGGCGGACCCGCGTTGCAACGGGCGGGCAAGAACGCCGGGAGGCGCTCAGCGCAGCATCGATGCGATCCGCTCGCCGTAACTCCGCGCGGTGACAAGGTCGCCCGCTGGAGGGCTGATTTCGGGAGGCACGTTGTCGGCCTGCGCCATCACGCCGATCGATGATCCGAGGCGGTTGGCCTGATCAGGAGCCCCTGCCACCGCTGAGGGAAGCATCCCGGTGCCAACCCAGATCATCGAATGCTGCATCGCCAGCGTAACCATGTACATCAGCGTGGAGTACTTGTCGCCACTCATCGAGAGCGAGCAGGTGAACCCGCCCGCAATCTTGTCCTTCCAGGCCTGCGTGAACCAGCGCTTGGAACTTGCCTCGGCAAACTGCTTGAACACCGCCGACGCCCCGCCCATGTAGGTGGGCGAACCAAAAACGATGGCCTGCGCCTGATCGAGCATCGTCCAGCCTTCCTCGCTCATGCCTGAGACGTCGAGGCACTGGACACTGCGTCGCGCAGCGCTCACGCCTTCGGCGAGCGACTCCGCAACCCTGCGGGTGTGGCCATAGCCCGAGTGATAGGCCACCACCACTTCGATGGTGGCCGCATCGCGTGAAACTTCCATGGTGTTCGCTCCTTGCGTGGCTACTCAGGACGGAAGGTTGAAGACGAGAATCTCTGCGTCCTCGCCGTGGCTGATATGAAGCGTTGGCGTTGACAAGAGTCCGATCGCATCGCCCTGCGCGAGCATGCTTCCGTTGGCCCTGACTTGACCGCGTGCCACTTGCACCCACACCCTGCGATCGGCCAGTCCCTCCAGAGTGGCCGACTCGGTGCCGTCGAAAAGACCGGCGTAGACCAGAGCGTCCTGATGGATGAGGAGCGAATCATGGCGGCCGTCGGGCGAGATCAGCAGTGCGAGCCTGCCACGCTTGCGCGCGCTGCCGAAATGGCGTTCCTCGTAGGAAGGCGGGTGACCCTGCCGGTCGGGGAGGATCCAGATCTGCAGAAAATGCGTCCAGCCCTGAGTGCTTTCGTTGTACTCTGAGTGCGTCAGCCCAGTGCCTGCGCTCATCCGCTGAACGTCGCCGGGCCGGATCGCCGACCCGTTACCCATGCTGTCGCGGTGCGCGAGTGCGCCCTCGAGCACATAACTGATGATTTCCATGTCGCGATGCCCATGCGTGCCGAAGCCTTCGCCAGGAGCGATGCGGTCCTCATTGATCACGCGCAACACCCCGAACTGCATCCAGGCCGGGTCGTGGTAGCCGGCAAAGGAGAAGGTGTGCGCGCTGCGGAGCCAACCGTGATCGGCCATTCCCCGCTCTTTACTGCGACGAACGATCTGCATGGGTCTTCCGGGCCGGAGCGGCACCCGAGGTTGAAGTCGGCGGCGAGTATACACAGCGCGGGAGGCGTGGATCGCGGGTGCGAGGCGGCTCAGGGGGATGGCGCAGTTGAGGCACGCGGTCGCGAAAGCGGGTTGAAGTCTGGTGAACAGCGGCCACGCGGCTACGTTGGCCGCTTCGCACCATCGCCGACCGGACCGCTGCACGCGGGCTCGCTGCAGACCGCGCTTGCCAGCTGGCTCGACGCCCGGGCGCACGAGGGAAGGTGGTTACTGCGGATCGAGGACGTTGACACGCCCCGCTGTACCCGCAGCGCCGCGCTCGACATCATCGCCTGCCTTGCAGCACACGGTTTGCACCCCGACGGCGCCATTGGCTGGCAAAGCCTGCGCCGCAGGCGCTACGACGCTGCAATCGCGAAGCTGCTGGCCCTTGGAAGACTTTACCGCTGCGACTGCAGTCGCAGCAGGATCGCTGCTGCGCTGCGCAGGGGCGGATGGATTGACGCTCCGCACCGCGAGCGGCCCTACCCCGGACTGTGTCGCTCCGGGATGCGAAACGGGGGCGAGGGGGCACTGCGGCTGCGGCTGGACCCCGGCGAGATCGTCTGGGAGGACCGCCAGATGGGATCGCAAGTCGAAACGCCAGCGCTGAGCATTGGCGACTTTGTGCTGCGCAGGGCCGACGGCATCGACAGCTACCACCTCGCAGTTGTGGTGGACGACGAAGCCGACGGAGTGACCGACGTGGTGCGCGGCGACGATCTGCTCGGATCCACCGCGCGGCAGATCGCACTGCAGCGCGTTTTGGGCTACCGCAGCCTGCGCTACCTTCACCTGCCGGTGCTGCGCGATGTGCGAGGGGAAAAACTCTCCAAGCAGCAGGGAGCAAGGGCACTCGACGTCCGGGACGCGGTGCCTAACCTGCAAAGCGCCGTGGAAGCGCTGGGGCTGGGACGCATCGGAGAGGGCGGCATCGAGGGCAGCGGCGAAAGGGGCATCAGGCGCACTCGTGATGGCGGCATCGGGAGTATCCGCGGAGTGCGCGTGGAAAGCATCCTCGCC
>Ga0194118_10002585_pt1 | contig 22590 bp, 35 predicted proteins | sample TA2MahsurfametaG_2_FD_148662 | JGI IMG/M metagenome (GOLD analysis project Ga0194118, IMG submission 148662) | Freshwater microbial communities from Lake Tanganyika, Tanzania - TA2015013 Mahale N5 surface | ecosystem: Environmental > Aquatic > Freshwater > Lake | place: Tanzania: Lake...
GTTGAACCAGCGAATCCAGTAGACCCAGTAAATCCAGTAGATCCATCGAATCCAGTAGACCCAGTAAATCCAGTAGCCCCAGTAAATCCAGTAATTCCTACACCAGTGGCTCCAGTAAACCCAGTAATTCCTACACCAGTGGCCCCAGTAAACCCAGTAGATCCAGTAAACCCAGTAAACCCAGTAGATCCAGTAAACCCAGTAGATCCATCGAATCCAGTAGACCCAGTAAACCCAGTAGATCCATCGAATCCAGTAGACCCAGTAAATCCAGTAGCCCCAGTAAATCCAGTGGCTCCAGTAAACCCAGTAGATCCAGTAAACCCAGTAGATCCATCGAATCCAGTAGACCCAGTAAATCCAGTGGCCCCAGTAAACCCAGTAGATCCAGTAAACCCAGTAGATCCATCGAATCCAGTAGACCCAGTAAATCCAGTGGCTCCTACACCAGTGGCTCCAGTAAACCCAGTAGATCCATCGAATCCAGTAGACCCAGTAAACCCAGTGGCTCCAAATAAGCCAGTAGCTCCTACACCAGTTGCTCCAGTAAACCCAGTTGCTCCAGTAAACCCAGTTGCTCCAAATAAGCCAGTAGCTCCTACACCAGTAGCTCCTACACCAGTAGCTCCAGCAAATCCAGTAGCTCCAGTAAATCCAGTAAACCCAGTGGCCCCTACACCAGTTGCTCCTACACCAGTTGCTCCAATAAATCCAGTGGATCCAGTAAACCCAGTGGCCCCTACACCAGTTGCTCCTACACCTGTTGCTCCAGCAAAACCAGTCGACCCTTGTTTACCTGAAACTGTAGAAGTAAGGTCTGAAACTTTTACGATGTATCTTTGTGACATTTAACGCCCTTTCTTTTAGCGCAGCCTTAAAAAGCTGGTTGCACCGACATTAAAATTCATTCCATCATAACCAGTTGCCCCTGCGATTATTCCAGTCGCTCCTTCATATATAGCAGCAGAAGGGTTTACTATAACAATTCCTTCTAGAACTCTTTTTAGAATATTATTTTCAGAATCGAAAATTTGAACATCATAAAAGTATCTACCAGGTTTAATGTTAGAAGTATATTGATATGTTTGCTGCAATCTAATATTCCCGTTGGCGGCAGGGGCAACAATTGAACAAGTTATATCGTATATTTCACTTTGACTGTAAAGAGAACTCCGCATCTTAGCTGAAGCTGTGTATTCAGTGAGGTCGATTGGATTGTTCGATGCGTCGTTTAATGTGATTGTTACATCAAAGTTTGCACCCTTTTCGATTGTTAGATTAGTAATCCCAGCCATATAGCTTATTTAGTTTCCTTCCGTTATAGTCGTGATAATATCATACTGTTCGTTTTTATTAGCAGTAAGAGGATCGACTACTATATTAACTGTAGCTAGTACCTGTTCGTTATTAAAGTTAATAAAGTTAACATCAATATCCTTAATAACACCAGCGGAATCTTTAACAGGAGGATAGACCCAACCAGCAGCTGTAAAATTTAAAGTCCATGTAATAATTCTATCGTCTGCTACGTCCCCTTGATATTGATCCTCAGACGTGATAGAAGTCAAAGAAATCGGAACGTCCCTCTTTACTCCGTGGGCTGGGATATCGTTCATAGTAACTGTATAGAACGGGGTAAAGTAAGGTACGATTTGTTCGATAATCTGAAGACCGTCGTCAATATACTTAACAAAGGCATAAAGAGTAAAGTCAAAATTATAAGGAATAGGGTTATATTGATAAGAAAACGGAGACTTAAGCGTTACGGTTCCTGTACCAACAGAAGCAAGAGTAATTTTTGAACCTTCATTAGCAGCAGCTGCAGTAGCTGCTACAGAAATAGTATTGTTGTCTACTTTAATTGCGTAATAACTTACTCCACTAGTTAAACCTCCGATAACAGTTCCGCTAGGAACATAAACAAACGATCTACCAGTTGATAACCCATGATTATTGATAGTTATAGTGCTGTTCGTGGTGTTAACAGCTGCAGGCAAAAACGTGATATTAGGAAGAGCTGGATAAACTACTTTATTCAGTGTGTTTGTTTTTCTTGTAGGATCATAAGAAATACCTGTTAATTCAAAGGCCAACCTTGGAACAACGACTTTGATATCTGTACTGTTATTTTGTATCTGAGAATTTCTCTGCTGCAACATAATAACAGTTTTGTCACCAGGAGCATATGACAAAGGAACCTTGATAAGGCTTTGCTGTTTACCTGTATTGTCGTATCTCTGGACATAGATCTCGTTAAACAACGCTCCGAAAGAAGCTGTTAGATTACGAATAGAAGAAAAGTAAAACGGTCTTTTGTTCATTATAATTTCCCGAATGGATTGTTTTCCGACCAATCCTCGTTTGCATTAGCTATTTCTTCAATAGGTTTGTTCTTAGTAAAAGGATCACCTATTCCTGTTGCGCCGTTGTTGTAATATTCTTGCTTCACTGAATTAACATCTAACTGACCAACATCAAGATCTTCATTTGAATATTTAAAGGCTTCACAAGCAAGTACAAAGTACTGACGAGAACCTAGAGGATAGAGAGGATTTTTGTCTTCTATAAACTTAATTTCGAATAGTGAGTTAGAAGTTGGATAATAGATCAGGTCTCCTTCGGTTGGCGCGGTTTTTCCGATATACTGTTGAAACTTTTCTCTTGAACAAATCAAACGTAGCTGGTAATTTAATTGAAAACCGAAGTTTGTTATCTGCGGCCCGATACCGAAAAACGCATCATAGTTCTCGATCAACATTTCAATTTTGTAGTTCTTTGTAAACGAAGAGAGAGTGTCCTCTTGAAACAAATCATCTAGCTTAACTAAATCACGAGGAATGTAAACAAAGTCTGCGCCTGCCATCTGAATCGCTTCATTGGCGATACTCTGGAGTAGATTCTGTTCCGAAGAAGAACCGATACCTCTGCCTGATTGAAAGTATTTGTTAGTTGGCATATTTTAACCCAAGATAAAATCGCTTGGAAGCTGTAGATCATTGTACAGTTGCTGTTCCAACTGTTCGATTTCAGTTTCGGCTTCAGAATAAATCTGTTCTCCGTTTAGAGTAATCCCGCCTGGAAGATTTACGTTACCAAACTTTTTAAGGTTACCGCCCCATTGTTTTTTAATAAGAGCAGTTGAATAACCTTTAAGAAACGAATCGTCCCACATCTCAGGGTACAACTCAGGTTCTAATCTAACATATACCTTAAACATTAGAGCAACAGATTTCTTCTTGATTATATCAAGTGATTCTGTAAAGTAGATTCTGTTTGTTTTACGATTAAAGTGAAACGACTTTACAGGAGACATCTGTTGTTGAATAGTTTCGGTATAGCCACGGAGAGCATTATAATATTGAAGATTACCAGTAGCTATACCTGGAGTTACATAGAAATCATTTAAGAAAAATTGATACTGTGCAGAGAAAAGATCGGTACCAGAAAGAAAGGCTGACGCAACGAAAGGATAGACCTTAACAACAGAGAAAATCATATCTGGTAATTGAATATATCCGTTTGCTACATCGGAATCCTGTAATTGCACGAAAAGATAACGTTCTTCTGTACCATCAAAATGATAGTCGTAAAACTTGTCTAGAGCGTCATCGATACGCTCCATGACTTGTTCCCTGTCAACGTTTATTTCGATAACTGGATGCCCAAGCCTTCTCAGGCAATATTCAGCTAACTCTTCTTTTGATCTTGGTCTAGCCATTAGTATTCCTCTAAACTATTTATAAAGAATAAATGGCTAGATCGCCATTACCCTAAATCTACAAACGGTTCTAATTGTGCTGCTTGAGTTGGTGTTAGAGTCAGAGTTTGTAGTTCTTGTAGAGTTAACTTCTTAAATACAAAATCTATAGATTCTGACAACAGAGGTTCGAGTTCTTCCTTAAACTTTTCTAGGTTTTCTTCTTTAACCTTGGAGATGCTCTTCTCTTTGTTTTCCTCGCCATACTTTACAACAAGATTATTTCTTTTTTGTTCAAATTTGTTTAACTCTTCGCCAGCTACTCGTAGAAACTTAGCTAGTCGAAAAGCCACTAAACTCGGAAGTTTTTCCTTAGAAAGAACAACAAAGATTTCTTCTGCAGCCTTTAATTGACCAATAGTAAATGTCATAATAATTTATTCCTTTTCGTAATTACGAGATATAATATATATTATGAGGGGTGGAAACCACTCGAAACTATTTATAGGAGCCGAAATGAGAACAATCAAAATCTTGTTGATGATTTTGTTATCCCCTTGTATCGGGATCGCAAGATCAAATAAACAAGATCTAACATGTTTGACACAGGCAGTCTATTTTGAAGCAAGAGGAGAATCTTATGAAGGTAGATTGGCTGTAGCAAATGTTGTTATGAATCGTTACAATACAGGACGCTATAAATCTGTGTGCGATGTAACTGCTGAAAAAAGTCAATTTTCTTGGTGGAATAACAGAAGAAGAAAGATTTCAGAGAAGGCTAAATGGGAGGAAGCTTTTTTAATTTCCGAGTCCGTGTATTATGGTCTAACAAAGGACAATACAAACGGAGCAACATTTTTTCACGAAAAAAAGATTAGACCAAGATGGAGTAAGAAACTAACAAGAGTAGGAGTTATCGGAAGTCATGTATTTTACAGTTTAGCAAAGTTATAACTAAACTAATATAACTTTTTTTGCGACATACTTATTGTAACGTGTAAAAGGTCCGAAGTAAAGAAATAAATTATAAAAATATTTCTTTGCTTTGGACTTACTTTGGAGGTATACTATAAAAGTGAGCCTTTATATCGATGTCAAGTATTTAAATCTGTCGTCTTCTAATCTATCCCTTTTTAAGAAAAAAGGAGAAGCTCTTTGGAACTTCAGGTGTCCCTTTTGCGGCGATTCTGAAAAAAAGAAATCAAAGGCAAGAGGTTACATTTACAAGAAGGCAAACGACTTATATTACAGGTGTCATAACTGTGGCTATGGAACAACGTTTTCTAAGTTCCTTGAAAAAATTGACCCAGTACTTAAAAGGGAATATGTAAAAGAACGATTCTTAAACGGAGAAACTGGAAAGCACAACTACAAGAAACCAGTTCTGTTCGCTCCCCCGAAGTTCCAGAACAAAGTAAAGATCAACCTGCAATCTATAGAAGACTTACAAGAAGATCACTGGGCAAGGAAGTACGTTCGTGACAGGTATATTCCTGATAGTCATTATCGCAACCTGTACTTTGCCCCAGACTTCAAGAAGTTTGTAGAAGAAATGGGTTCACCAAAGTTTGCAGACCTTAAAGAAGATGATCCGAGATTAGTGATTCCTTTCTACGACGAAGAAGGAAATTTATTCGCCTTTCAAGGAAGAGCTCTTAAGGACTCAAAGGTTCGCTATATCTCTATCAAGCTAAATACTGATGCGCCGTTAATTTATGGTTTAGATCGTGTGAACAAGGATGCTCCTGTCTACGTTGTTGAAGGTCCGCTGGATTCCCTATTTTTAAAGAACTCCATTGCTGCTGCTGGATCTGACCTTTCAAGAGTACTCTCGACTATCCCTAATCCAATCTTTGTCTTTGATAACGAACCAAGAAACAAAGAGATCTGCAAAACGATGGCAAAGCTGTTGTCGTCTGGTAAGAAGTTCGTTATTTGGCCTAATAGTTTGCTAGAAAAAGACATCAACGACATGGCTCTTTCTGGTCGTAATTACGAAAAGGTGATTCAAGAAAACACCTTTGAAGGTATTGAAGCTTGTGCAAAATTTGCTTTTTGGAGAAAAGTATGATTGGTCAGATTTTTAATGACGTTTATATCTTGATTAAATTTTTTCTGATTGTGGTTGCTATCTTGGTTGTGTTAGGAGCAGCGTTTATTCAATTGTTTGGACTATAAAATATTTTGTAAAAAGAAGGATTAAATATGTATACATATAGAGCTACTGTGCTGAGAGTCATAGACGGAGACACGATTGAATGTGAAATTGATCTAGGGTTTCATATCCAGCTCACACGCCGTGTTCGCCTAGCAAAGATCAATGCACCTGAGATGAATTCAAAAGACACACAAGAACGTATTGCTGCGTTTCAGGCTACCGATTTCTTGAGGAAAAATATTGAAGGTAAAGTTATTGCTATCAAAACTGAGTTAGATAAATCGGATAAGTACGGTAGAATTCTCGGCTACATCTTTGGAGACAAAGATGAACAACTTTTTCCGTGGGTTAGTTCGTTTAACGCCAGAATGATCAAGGAAGGATACGCTGTAGAATACAAAAGATAATATGGCATCGTATAAAAAGTATGAAGACATTTTGAAGATCGAACTGGTGTCGCATAGCACTTCACCAGCTCCAGAGAAGTATGGTAAGGATTTAAAAGAACTAATTACCTTCTGTGCACGAGTCTCAAATCCTTCTAACCAGTCAAATATGGATACGGCTGACAAGCTAATTAAGTATCTTCTTAAGCACAAACACTTCTCGCCTTTTGAAATGGTAAATGTCTGCCTAGAGATTACTTCTACCAGAGACATCATTCGACAGATTCTTCGTCATCGTTCTTTTACATTTCAAGAATTTTCACAACGATATGCTGATCCAGTGCAGGAGCTAGACTTCTGTATTCGAGAGTGTCGGTTCCAAGATACAAAGAATCGGCAGAACTCTATCTCTATAAATGCCGCGCTACAAAATGATCAAGATTATTTTGAGCGTAATCGCATCAGTTCAATCTTCTATAATTTACAACATGAACATATTCAAAAATGCAAAGAAGATTATTCGTTTCTAGTGTCACATGGTGTGGCCAAAGAACAAGCCAGAGCTATTCTTCCTGAAGGCAACACAATCTCTCGTTGCTACATGAGCGGAACTCTCAGGTCTTGGCTTCACTATATAGAAGTTAGAGAGAAAAACGGTACACAAAAAGAACATATGATGATTGCTCGTGAATGCGCAAAGGTTATCTCAAAGTTATTCCCACCGATCATCGATTTACAGGAGAACATTTAATGTCATTAGAGAATTACACTTCAGAGATCTTATCTTCGGACTTCCTTCAGAAGTATGTTGGGAAGCAGCCCGATTGGGGGTTTAGTAATCTCGGGTACATCGTCTACAAGAGAACCTATTCAAGAAAGATTGATGAGAACACCACTGAAGAATGGTGGCAGACTGTTGCACGTTGCGTAAACGGTGCACAAAAACTAGGAGCCAAATATACTCCTGATGAGGCTCAACGGTTATATGATCTCGTGTTCAACCTGAAGTGTAACTTCGCTGGCCGTATGTTGTGGCAGCTTGGTACATCGACTGTTGATAGGTTTGGTGCCAACTCACTTCTTAACTGTTGGTATACAGCTATTCGTAAGCCCGAAGACTTCTGTTTTATTTTTGAGAACCTCATGCTTGGGGGAGGCGTCGGCTTCTCAGTAAAACGCGAAGACGTTCACGAACTACCAAAGGTGAAGAAGGGTGTTGTAATTGCTCATAAGCTTACTAAAGACGCAGACTATATCGTTCCCGATTCGCGCGAAGGTTGGGTGATGCTGCTTAAAAACATCCTCAATTCATATTTTGTGACAGGTAAGTCGTTTAGTTATTCAACTATTCTTGTTCGTGGCGCAGGTGAGACTATTGCTGGATTCGGCGGCACTGCTTCTGGTCCGCGTATTCTTATTGAAGGAGTGGAAAAGATCAGCAAGGTTATCCTCAATCGCGAAGGAAAGAAGCTGCGTTCTATTGATGTTCTAGACATCGCTAACATTATTGGTTCTGTTGTGGTTGCTGGGAACGTTCGTCGCTCTGCTGAAATCGCTGTTGGTGATCCAGACGACTTTCATTTTCTACGTGCAAAGCGTTGGGATCTCGGGAACATTCCTAACTGGCGAGCCATGTCGAACAATACAATCTCGGCTGATTCTTATGAGCAAATTAGCAATACAGTATGGGATGGGTTTGAAGGCAACGGCGAACCTTATGGTCTCTTCAATCTCCCGCTAGCTAAAAAGTATGGTCGCCTTGGCGATGAACGTAAAGACGACTGCGAAGGTGTTAATCCTTGCTTGACTGGAGATACTTTGATTACCACGGATCAAGGAGATAAGCTTCTGAAAGATATTATCTTTAATATTGAAGATACTAAGGTATTGACAATGAACACCGATACCAAAGAACTTAGTTATGAACGTCTGGTTTACCGTGGGTTGACTCAAGAGTTTGCTAATGTTATCTCTGTCAAATGCAAGGATGGTACGGTGTTGAAGTTGACTCCAAACCATCATGTCTTTGTAAAAGACAAAGGTTGGATTCCTGCTTCAGATCTAAAGAGTGGGGATAAGGTTTTCAAGGTCAAGAAATAGTTTTTTATAAATATACTTAGGGATTGGAGCCTAAGTATATGTTGACCATAGAGAACCTAGATGTAGAAAAGTTTGGTAAGATAAAGGAATGGGTTGATGTTTTGTACTCGCATAGTCCATCAAGATGCACTATGCCAAAGTCTAAAAGACAAGAGTGGGCAGAAGCCCATCCTTTATCTTCTGATCTAGTAGAATATATGTCCATGATATATTCCTCTGGATATGGCCTAAAGGTAATATCTAGACAGTTGGGAGTTTGTTATTCTCAGTTACGTGGTCTGTTTCAGGATCATTGGAGAATAGAAATAAACAAAGGAAATAATATTGTTTATGATAAGACCAAGCAGTTCAGATCAAAGAAGGCCAAAGAAGATCCAAACAATCCATTTAGAGACTGGACGAGTAAACAAAGTAGAGTTAAGACTAATCATGGGGTTCAGGGTTATTATATAAACAAGAAAAATCAAAAACTTTGGCTCAGATCAACTTACGAATATATCTATTGTAAATGGTTAGACGAACATGATATTGATTATAGGTACGAGGAAAAAATTTTCCAACTAACAAACGGAGAAAAATATAAACCAGATTTTTTCATCGGAGATTCTACTATTATTGAGATAAAAGGAAACTTTTATACAAATCGAAGATATAAAGCGGACATGCTAAAAGAGAAACATCCAGAGTTGAAAATCGTAGTTATAGATGACATCGCACAATATACAAAAAAAGGATATACACAGGAGATAAAAGAATGGAAGAAAACCAGATTATTGAATTAGAAGTAGAATCTATCGAAGTTGAAGAAAATCAAGATGTCTACGATTTAACTACAGAACACAATCACAATTTTTTTGCGAACGGAGTTTTGGTACATAATTGTGCCGAGATTACTCTTTCAGATAAAGAATGTTGCAACCTTTCAGAGATCTACCTTAACAACATTAGCTCGAAGGAAGAGTTGATTGAGTGTGCAACGCTCTTGTACAAGACGCAGAAAGCTATCTGTGCGATGCCGTTTATTCACCCAGAAACAACTGAGATCGTTCACAAGAACATGCGTATTGGTGTTGGAATTACTGGTATCTGTCAGTCGAAGTCGAAGCTTGAATGGCTCTCGGATGCTTATAAAGCGTTGCGTAAATTTGATAAAGTATGGTCAAAGGAAAACGGTTGGAACGAATCTATCCGTCTTACCACAACAAAGCCTTCAGGTACTCTTTCCCTGTTAGCTGGATCTTCCCCTGGTGTTCATCCTGGATTCAGCCGCCACTTTATTCGTCGCGTTCGTATGTCTTCTTCTGATACGCTTGTTGCTACTTGCCGTGGACTTGGTTATCACGTCGAGTTTGCTAAGAACTTTGATGGCACAGAAGATCATTCCACCTGCGTTGTTTCGTTCCCCTGCTCTTTTGGAGAAGATACAATTCTTGCTAAGGACATGTCAGCTGTTGATCAGCTTGAAATGGTTAAGAAGATCCAGACGGTCTGGTCTGACAACGCTGTTTCGGTCACTGTTTACTACCGTAAGGAAGAGCTACCCGCGATCAAGGAATGGCTGAAGGAAAACTACGCCAACTCCCTGAAGTCTGTTTCGTTCTTGCTTCATTCTGAACATGGTTTCGCACAAGCGCCATATGAAGAGATCACTGAAGAAGAATGGAAGAAGATGTCAGCAAAAGTACTTCCTCTCACGAATGTGATGATTTCCGAAGGCGCTGACCTAGAAGGTCTAGGTTGCGATCAGGGAGTCTGCCCAATCAAGTAACGAATCTGGGGGGACTGGAAACAGTCCCCTTCTACTGGAGAAATATTATGAACTACTGTACTTGCCCAATTGAAAATCGCCAAGATGTCCCAGATAAAGTGTGTTTGGTTTGCAATAAACCAACTAGCTCTTACCTAACCGAAGGTCCAAACAAAGATATTACATACTCATGTAGACGTTGTAAATACTTGTACCATACAGTTGACTCTAGTGGATTGTTTACGGTGGAGAAGTATCGTTGTAGAAAGTTGAACGATAGCACAGTTCCGTACAACTTGGAGACTCCTCAGTATTGTCCGTTCTTCATGAAGATACCTTTGAGGTAGTATTGATGGAAATTATTGCTGGGTTGAGTATTGTTCTTTTAGGACTAAAGTTGTTGATTGATGTGATGAATTATGTGTTAGATAAGGAAGAAGAAGATGTGTCAAAGAATTAGTCGTACTGAGGTTTATGCCATAGCATTCTGCTTGGCAGCTTTGGTTATGCTTAGTGGCAAAGATAAGTTTGGTTTCTGGTTGTTCATGGTTGCTGCGATAGTTTGTACTGTTGTAGATATCATAGATAGAATTCGATACAACAAGGAAGAATAAAATGCCGATCTACGAATATGATTGTACTGAATGTAATAAGAGATTTGAGGTTATTCAGAAGATGTCGGATCCAGACCTAACCAAGTGTGAAGGTTGTGAGAATCAAAAATGTTCAATAAAAAAAGTTCCTTCGACGTATGGTATGAACTTCGTAGGAACTGGGTTTTATAAGACGGATTATAAAAAGTGATGTAAAAAAAGGGAGCCAAGCGGCTCCCCTTTTCTTTAGTTGTTTCGATATTTAAGTAAGGCCAACTCTTTTGCCTTTGCTTCTAGATCAATGTCACACGGTACATGCTCTACGATCTTGTTGTAAATATAATCAGCGTGTGCGCGAGGATTACCGCTGAACTCTTCGTAGATCTTCTTTGAATCTGAGTAGTGAAACAAAGGAAGCTTGTCGCGCCAAGTCTGTGCTGCGAGTAACGCTGCTTCTCTTTCTGGGACGCCTTGTGTGTGAAAAGAGTGATGAAAATAATCAAACGTAATCGGCGTTTTAATCTTTTCTGTGATATACTGGTGCAACTGTTGTACTGAGTAACAAGATCCCTTGTCGTCGTTTTCTACAACAAGTCGCTTCTGAAGATTTGGTGACAGGCGATAAAAGTTGTCGCAGAACTTGGCAGACGCTTCCTCTGAAAACGAGCAACCAATGTGGATATTCAGTGGATTCCAGTGTGAAGCTTCTAAACCCATGAGATCAAAAAACTCTGAATGTGTTTCTAGGTCTTTGATTGCTGCCTTTACAACGTTTTCTTTCGATGACGCCAACTTAACAAAATGACTAGGATGGGCCGAAAGACGTATATTTGAAACTCTTGCCAGTGTTCCACACTCAAGAAGAATATCAGAGATACGTTTATAATCTGGAAGGTCGGATAGGGAATATTCACTGGACCAAGGAAAGAGTTCAGAAGTGACGCGAAATACCTTAACATTTTTCGCAGCGTTCCATTCTATAATTTTTTTTAAATCAGTAACGTTTGCCAACGCCAGTTGTGATGCATAAGTAATTCCCTTTTCAAGAAACGTGGCCTTTCGCATTGTGCGACTGGTGACTACGCCAGATTTCTGAAGCGTCAGGTTGATACAACAATATCCAAAGTTTAGCATTATTTTAGTATATACCGTCTTCTGCGTAATAGTTAAGACATTTCTTTTTGACCTTGGCAAGACAAGCGGGAATCAGCTGAGGAGGAAACATCGATACTCCGACTTCCCATGCCTTCCATTCGCTGTCTCCGCCGTCGTGAATTCTGTAGTCCATTATGTGACCGAACTCGTGAATGAGTGTTGCCAGAAGTTTATCTGCGTCTTTCTTAGGATCGTCTGCGTATAATTCGACCAGGTCCGAGTCCAAATAAGCACACCCATTAAAAGGGAAAGGCGAAAACTTCAACTGCTTCGCCGTTCCCATGTATTCAACATCAATACCATATTCGTTGACGTATTGTATGGCATCTAAAAGTTTTTGCCAGTTGCTCATTACTTATACAACTATTATAGCACGAAGTCCGAGCAACCACAAGCACCAAATTGCCTTTAGAATCAATGGTTTAGCGCAAGTCGTTGATTCTAAAAGGAATATAGTCCACCTTATTATATGCATGCATACGCGCGAGAGAAAATTTTTATTCCTTTTATTTTCAATGACTTGCAGCTAAACCATTGATTTTAAAGAGAATAAAAAACTTTACAAATTGGATTAACCGTTATACACTAGTTCTATATGAAAGAAACAATCGTTATCGGAACAAGCGTGACCTGGAAACAGTACTGGAACAAGGATAAAACTCAAGCTGTAGTCAGCAACATCTCCTGTCATAACGGCAAGCGTGTCGCTCGACTTTTGTTTAAGGACAACCCTGAAGTTCCGTTTTATGTTAACGTTTCCGACCTCAAGGCTGTTAAGAACTAAGGTAAATCTCAATGAGTATCGATGAACTCACTCGCGAGATTGTCGGAGACGGCAGACCTTGCATGCTTAAGGAATTAGATTCTGACGGCAAAACTCGCAAGCTATTTGGTTGGACGATCAACGAAAGCTTTTCACTCACCTTCAAGGTAGAAAAACACAACGAAGGAAAAGTTTGCCTCAAAAAAAATTTTTCTTCCATGGAAAAGGCGCTTGCTTTTTACAACAATCTATAGTATAATAAATTTATGACTACACTTGGAATAGAAGTTTTTGAAGGCGTTCTCTATGATTCTTCGCATGGTTCGCCGTTCGACCGTGGTTCCTCTGATTATTATTATCACCGCAAGCCAGTGCCACACAAGTGGCTAGATTCTGGTGGTTACCAAAGGGTGGAGTTAGCCGACGCGGATGAAATTGCTGCGTACATGGCTGGGTACAGATCTGCTGTAGAGCAGGGAATACAAAAAGAATATTGTCACTGGAGCGAAAGACTGTAATTTAAATATGCGTATAGCAAACGAAAAAGAAGCAATGTATGGTAAGGAGCCTTCTGTTGAGAATCTGCTAGACACAAACGCAGCAGGTTGGTCGTCTGAGTTCAGCGACGCTTTAAACTGGTATAACTATTCTCCGAAGAAAGAAGAGAAGAAGAAGTGGTTCCTGCAGTACCTAGAAACAGTAGGAGGAAACGTGCAGCTTGCCTCTTTGGTTTCTGAGTCGTCGTTTATAACTGCAGGATCCATTGCTCGGTTGTGGTCGCGTGGAGTACAATCAGAATCATTACGCGAAAAGCTTCAGGCCTTCGAGGAAAAGATTCTACGAGAGGGAGAAGAACTTTCTAAACACGCAGCTGCGGCTGCAGAGAAACGCAACGCTACTAAAGCAGCAGCAGTGCGCCGTGATATCGCAGAAGCTATCGCACATATTGATATGGTGATTGATGGATTCATCGAGACTGGTAAGACTACGTTCGACGCAGCCTCCTGGATTCGTAATAATAAAATTTCAAAGGAAGCACAAGAAGCGATTCAGACTCGCTTTAAACGAGTGCTGGATGAGTTGATTGCCTCAGAAACTGATCCAGAATTAAATGAAGGATATTCAACGTTCAATAAGAAAAAGAAAACTGTTTTCATTGAACTAATGACTGACATTGTTAGCACAAAGATTTGTACTACAAAGTCAGCTGGTGACCGCAAACCTCGAAAGAAGAAAGTAATTCCTCCCGAAAAGCTTGTAAAGAATTTACAATACATGAAGTCGTTCAATGAATTGAATTTAGAATCTATTGATCCGACTATCATTATCGGTGCAACTTCGCTCTGGGTTTATAACACAAAGTATCGCATACTTACTAACTACGTTTCGGATGAAGGTTTGTCTGTTAAAGGTTCTACCTTGCTAAATATCAACGAAGCTGAGACAAAGTCCAAGAAGTTACGGAAGCCTGAAGTAACTGTTCCAGAAGTACTGAGATCAGGTAAGGTTCCGCTTCGAAAGGTTTTCGATAATCTCACAACTGGTTTCTTGAAAGCAAATGGAAGGATCAATAAGGAAACAATTCTCCTGCGAGTGGTAAAGTAAATGAGCAACGACACAACGATTAATTTCTTAGTAGAAAATGGCTGGGAGTTCAATAAGAATACTGGTAAGGCTTGGCACTGGAAGTATTCTGGTGAAAAGGAAATGAGTATTGACGATTCCATGAAAGTACAGGAACATTTCGATCCTGAATCTGTTAGAGAGCATAAGATGGTGAACAATCTTAACTCCAAATACGCTCATATGTATAATGAGTATTTGGATTCTTAGAAAAATTTCCTCCTATAGTTCAATTGGAAGAACAGCTGATTTATATTCAGTATTAGCGGCAGATTACCGTAAGGTTCAGGTTCGAATCCTGATGGGAGGACCAAGAAAAAAGTAGTTAAATTTTAGAAAAAAAAGGTATAATAATATTCTAATGGTCAATATTGATATTCCTGCATTTAAATGCTTGATTCGTCAGTCGCATTTTACAAAGAACGAGGCGCATCGTGATATCTTTCACGAGGCATATGCGTTTGGTGTGCAGTCTATTTCCTCGAAAATATTGACTTTTCATTTAATGACCGACTATGGAATGTTACGTAGTCGAGTGCCTTTGAGCGAAATTTATCTAAAGCCACCAACAGAAGATATTCCCTATTACTACAAGCAATTGTGGGATTGTTTTGGCGAGTATTGTACGATTACGAAATTTGATTTTTTAAAAGAAAAACGTGCCGAGGTGCTACTGCGAGATAAGCGAAAAATTTGGGCAACATATCTTTTCACCATCGATTGGTTTAATAATCCATATAGTGAAGAGCCGTCTGATTATAAGTGCGGTCACGTACTAGTCGCCGATGACGGTTATCTATTATGTCAACCAAACAATCGCCTGTTTTGGCGAGATAGTAATTGGGTCACAAAACAATTTCCAATCGCGCCTAAAGAAATAAAAGTTGATCAGGAACACCTATCGGTTGAAACAGTTGCTGATCGATGGGTTACCGAAGATACCGATAGTTTTTATTATGAGGTAACTAAAGCATGAGCGTATGAACCAATCCAGACTGTGTCGCCGCGCAAGGCTATAAAGCTTCTTGTTCGTGGTGTCGCGATTGCTGAGAAGTATTCAGAAGAAGTCTGGCGTGGCGTCACCAGCCAAATCGTGATTCCTTCAGTTGTTCGTCTGTTGAACTTCTATAAAATTCCGCATAGAATATACAGGCTATCGAAGCGAAATATTTTTGCCAGAGACAACTGGACTTGCCAATATTGTCAAACACAAACGTTTGGTAATAGCGGTACAATCGACCACGTCATACCACGTTCGCGTGGAGGAGAATATTCTTGGGACAATTTGGTAACGGCTTGCAAATCCTGTAATTCAAAAAAGGGAAACAAGACGCCAGCCGAAGCAGGAATGAAATTGTTCAACAAATCACCAAAGTTGAACTACAGAGCAATCCTGCGAAATCTAGGAGCCTCCCGCGCAGAATGGCGTGAGTACTTGTTCCTTGGAGCCTAAATTTTTATTTCCTTTAGAATCAATAGTTTAGCTGCAAGTCATTGATTCTAAAGGAAATATAGTTCTAGCTTTTTTTGCGCCAATGCGCTATACTAGTTCTATAAGGTTGATTAAAGGAGAAAAGAAAATTATGGATTTGTTTGTTTTGTTCGGTGTTGTGACTGGCTGGTGGCGTGCTGATGTGCTGGGCGTGTACTCCACCCGAGAAGCGGCTGTCGAAGCTGCCGCCTCCTTTGAAGAGACCGAAGGCCACGGTCGATGGTATGATTCGTTCCAAGTTTGCGTGCATTATCTGGATGAACCTGCTGAACTTGGACAAAACCGCGTAGAAGATTTCGTCCTGTAGCTCAGTTGGAAGAGCACCGCACTTTTAATGCGAGAGTCGCAGGTTCGAGTCCTGCCAGGATCACCAAAAAGATTGTTGTGGTTTTAGAAAAGAAAAGGTAGAATAAATTATGACTGGTGATTACTTGTGCCGTTACTACATCAAAGGACGTCTGACAGAAGAGGTTGTATACGCTTCGTCTCCGTTCCAGGCTCAGCGAATTGTTGAAGCGAAGTATAAGGGATCCGACTTCCGTTGGTCTGGACCTCCGAACTTGGCTAAGAACTCCATACGCTGGACCTAAATATAGTTTGACATTGACCTCGCGAATAAGCCAAGTATGGCGATATCGGAAAGTCGATCGATCGACTCTTGGAAGATTCTGTTCTCTCTCTATCTTCCTTGTAAAGCCGCTGCTGTTTGGAAGTTGCGCGATCCACCGACGAGGTCAATCCAGAATCGCTGGCCTAGCTCAATTGGCAGAGCATCTGATTTGTAATCAGAAGGTTGTCAGTTCGATTCTGACGGTCAGCTCCAAATACGCGAAAGTTAAATAATTATGATCCTTGTTGACTTAAATCAGGTTGTGCTGTCAAACCTTATGCAGCAAATCAATATTACCAAAAGTGAGAACGTCGAAGAGAACTTTCTGCGGCACATGGTTCTGAATTCTATTCGTTCCTACAAGACTAAGTTTGGCCACGAGTTTGGTGAGATTGTTTTATGCAACGACACCTACAACTACTGGCGCAAAGACTTCTTTCCTTACTACAAGGCAAACCGCAAAAAGGCACAGGAGTCTTCTCTGTACGATTGGAACGTAATCTTCCAGTCGCTCAACAAGATCAAAGACGAGATCCGCGAAGTCTTCCCCTACAAATTCGTGGCCGTTCCGCGTTGTGAAGCCGACGACGTGATTGCTGTTCTCACTCGCGCCTATTGTCAATCCGAGAAGATCCTTATCGTTTCAGGTGATCACGATTTCGTTCAGCTGTTCAAGTACCCTAACGTCCAGCAATACTCTCCTGTTCAAAAGAAGTTTATCACCGAAGAAAACTCTGTAGAATTTCTCAGAGAAAAGATTATCTACGGAGACTCAGGTGACGGCGTTCCTAACATTGCTTCCGAAGACGACACCTTTGTCGCTGGTAAACGACAGCGTAGGGTAACAAACAAGATTATCGAAGCGTTGGAAACAAATCCCAACTATCAGCGCAACAAGGTTCTTATTGATTTTGACTGTATTCCTGATATGGTTTCAGATGCGATTCTAGCAGAGTTTAAGAAGCCGATGACAGGATCAAAGGATAAGGTTTATCCTTACCTGATAAATAATAAGCTGAAACTGTTACTTACAGCACATGGAGAATTTTAATGGCATACGTGAAACCACCTTCTGAAATTTTTGCGGAAGCGAATCTGATTGACACAGTAAAGGAACGAGCAGAATTTTTGCGAGCCCATATGCGTCCTTCTATTCGCATTTTATTGGCTTGTGTCTTTAACCCTAAGATTGTCTTCCCCGATTTCTCAGACGTTAAATGGAAGCGACTCAACAATCAACGTGGTATTACTGACACGAATATCGACAAAGAATGTCGTAGAATCTATGTCCTTTGCGATGAAGTTAACATTCCGTTCGAACGCAAAAAAGCAAAATTGATTCAGATGCTTGAAGGAATGCATGTTGATGATTCTGAACTATTATTTAACTGGATTCTCAAGAAGAAATTACCAGCATCAAAGATTACTAGTTCGTTTATCATCAAATCTTTCCCTGAACTTTTTGATTTAAATATTAGTCCAGTAGTTTACGGACGTTAGAAATTATAGTATAATAATTATTGAAAGAGGTAATAAACTAAAATTATGTCAAAATTCGATTCTTTTACACTTGATGTACTCTCAAACTTTTCTCAGATCAACAATTCAATTGTTGTTCGTAAAGGCAACGAAATTCGTACAATGTCAGAAAATAAAACCATGATGGCTGAAGCTATTGTTCCTTTTACGTTTGATCGTGACTTTGGTATCTATGATTTACGCAAACTACTAGGATGTGTTTCTATTACCAAAGATCCTGACGTCACTCTGGATGAAAAGCATCTCGAATTGATATCAGGGAATAATAAGATCAAGTATCTGTACACGGATATTTCTCAACTGCTAACTCCAACCAAACGCATAAACCTTCCTAGCACAGAAGTCACGTTTGAACTTACTTCAACTGTTCTGACGGAGGTAATTAAATGTTCTCAGGTTCTTTCTGTTGATGATGTTTGCATCTCTTCCGAGCTCGGCAAAATTATTATCACTGATCTTGACAAGTCTAATCCAACCTCTAATTCTGCAATCTTTAATGTTGCTGGTACTTCTAAGGGTGACTTCAAGGCTCTCATGAAGATCGCTAATCTGAAGTTTATTCAAGACGATTATGAAGTAAAGATTTCTTCAAAGGGTATTTCGACATTCGAGTCAAAGAACCGCCCAGTGAAGTATTACATTGCTATTGAGGCTGATTCAAAGTTCTAATATATGCCTAACCAAAACTTTTCTCATCTAAAGAATTATAAGATCGAGGAACATAATCCCTTGTACGGGAAATTTCTTTGTGTTCTAAAAGAACTACAAAAGGAAGACAAGTTGATCTCTTGGCACAAAGATATCGAGGGACGACAATACCCAGTACATATTTGTTATCCAGAAATAGATTTTTCTACTTGGATGCATTTGAGTGAACCAGAGGTTCTGATGAAGTACACTTATATTCGGTCGCACGAAACAGCCAATTTACAAGACCCTTCTTCTTTCTTCCGAAAGAAGAGAAAAGAGCCTGTTAGTAAGGCAGAATGGTGTTGTAACTCTGAGTTAAATACTAAAAAAAGAGGTCCTTTTGTTGGAACTTCTATCGAAGATAACACCGAGATTGTTGTTGCTTCTAGGTCAAAATTTAAGTCACCGAAGAAAAAATTCAACGGTGAAGATATCTTCCCTGCACCTTCTCGTGTAGTCTCTGTTTTACCAATTTAATTGACTTAGTTGTTTTGATAAGGTATACTATATTATGAAAGTTAATACATTATGGACGGAAAAGCACAGACCGCAAACGATTGACAATTGTATCTTGCCTGACGATATCAAGGCATCGTTTAAGGCGTTTGTTGACAAAAATGATCTGCCGAACATGTTGCTGACAGGTAAGCCTGGGATGGGCAAAACTACAATCGCCAAGGCTGTGTGTAATCAATTAAATTGTGATGTGATGGTTATAAATGGTTCTGACGAGGGTAGAACCATTGACACTCTGCGAGAGAAATTAAAGTCGTTCGCGTCAACTGTTTCTCTTTCAGGCGGCTTAAAGGTTATTATTATTGACGAGGCAGACTACATGAATGCCCAGTCGGTACAACCTGCGCTTCGTAATTTCATGGAAGAGTTTTCTTCTAATTGTAGGTTTATTCTTACCTGCAACTTTAAGATGAAGATTATTGATCCATTGATCTCGCGTTGCACCGTGTTCGAATTCAACATTCCCTCTTCACAGAAACCCAAACTAGCAGCGCAATTAATGAATCGCATTTCTAATATTCTGCAAGAAGAGGGTGTTGAGTTCGACAAGAAGGTTGTTGCGGAAGTTATTATGAAATTCTATCCAGACTTTCGTAAAACTATCTCTGAGTTACAGCGTTATTCAACCCAGCGAGGAAAAATCGACGTTGGTATCCTTGCGGCGATTGAAGATGTAACAATCAAAGATCTAGTAAACTCGCTAAAGAGCAAAGACTTTGGTGGGATGCGGAAGTGGGTAAATGAGAATCTAGATAATGATCCTACACAGATTATACGTACTGTGTTTGATTCATTGGAGGATCATCTTGAACCTGCTTCTGTTCCTCAGGCGATTATTATTCTGGCTGATTATGCTCACAAGTCATGTTTTGTAGCAGACATGGAATTAAACCTTTCAGCGATGTTTATCCTAATCATGGCTGAATGCCAATTTAAATAAACCATGCCAGAGCTAAAAGACATTCTTAAGTCTATCAACATTACAAAGGACGGGGATCTGATTGACGATTACAACAAGTCAGATTACCCTCCCTTTGTTGTGAATAGATGCTTCTCGTATTATCCAGACACGATCCTTCACGCAAATGAAATGAATATGCGTTCTGATCTAGATAAGAAACTACAGTATAAATATCTTCTGAACGCAGTTCGGAAGAAGAGTAGATTCTCTCCGTGGTTGAAATATAAGCTTCCTGAAGAGATCCAGTTGATCAAAGATTATTATGGTCTGTCAACTGCAAAAGCCAAAGAAGCACTTCCCCTGCTTTCAAAAGATGATTTAAAGAACATCAAACAGATTTTGGATAAAGGTGGAATTAAGAAATGATTGAATCGCTAGTCGAGGTAACTCTAGATTCAAGGGACAATTTTCTAAAAATAAAGGAAACCCTGACTAGAATTGGTATCGCCTCTAACAAAGAACGTAAATTATATCAGTCCTGTCATATCTTGCACAAACGTAGCAAGTATTACATCGTGCATTTTAAAGAGTTGTTTGCTCTTGACGGACGCAAGTCTACTATGGATGATTCTGATATAGAACGTAGAAATGCTATTGCGATGCTATTAAACGAATGGGGTCTTTGCAAGATTGTTGATATGGAACAGGTAAAGAACTTCTGTCCCTATAACAAAATCAAGATCTTGTCGTATGGTGAAAAAGACAAGTGGGAATTGATCTCTAAATATTCTATTGGTAAAAAGAAATTTTAGGGAGAACGAATGTGACTTATAAGCCAACTGAGCGAAGTGCTAAAACAGCCTACACGAAGTTGAATAAAGCCATATTTAATTCCCAACTACCGCCATCTTCTTATATTGATTTTGATATCGGGGAGATTCCGATGAAGTGGTGGGCTTATTGCGAGTACAAAAAGATAACAGGATTTAAGATAAAGTTACTTCCTGAATACATTAGCCGCGATTTCTTTATTGCGATTCTGGCACACGAAATGGTCCATGTGTGGGAACAGTTAACCTATTCCCGAATGACACACGGACCTAATTTCTTTTCGTTTAAAGATATATTCGAGTTAAATGGTATCGAGCTAACTCGATGCTATGATCATGAAGACTTTGTTTAAAGTCTTATGATTTGGTTTTTATGAATCCAAGTTTATTCCCGCCTGAGTAACCAGCCCAACCAAAAACGAACTTAGCGTCCCTGAACTTGGCCAAAGAAAACGTTATCGTTTTGGGTTTGATCGAAATATTCACTTGCGAGGCTTCAACTAAATTTGCTATCTTATTTAGTACATCAAGATAGGGTTTTCGGATATTGAGTTCTCGCCTCAGGGATTCGCCTAGCGGACCAACAATCAGGCGATTTGGTTCTCTACCCGATTCAAACATTTTCTCCGTTGGTCTAGAATTCGCCTTGGTGTAGAAAGTACTTAGTTGTTTTTTGAGTTGTTGCGCTGTTTTATTTTTAGCCCATTCATCTATTTTCTTGTTTGTGATTTTCGCAACAGGCACGTTCATCACCTTAGACAACTCTTTAATCGCATCAGTTTGTAATATACGGTGGCCTTCAATCATCCCGTCTTTCATCGAAAGGGATATGATTTTTCTCAAAGAAGAAATGATTTCTGATTCTTCGGTTGTGAAGTTTAATTCAATCCCTGTTGCTTTGGTTGGGTTCTTGATAACATCGTCGATGCTATCAAGAATATTACCGATGGAAACCTTCGATCCGCCTTCGGATTTAACTGAATATGGTTCCAGAGTTTTCTTACTGACACCATAGAGATCGATGAAAGGTAAGTTTGAAATATCTGGAAATTTGATTTTTGTCAATCCTGTTTCATTATTCAGTAGCCAAATAGCACTCAAGATCTCACCGAAGTCTTTTGAAATAACGTTCAACTCACTCAAGAATTTTTCTGGGACGGTAATATTGAACGAACTTCCCTTACCGTTGACTGTTTTAGCAAGGTATACCAAAAATTTCTTTTCTTCTGGTTTTAGCTTTTTGTTCGTTTCAAGAAGAGAAATGATACCGTCGCTTGTCAAGGTCTTGTCGGCGAACCCCAAGCTATCTGGGGTCAACTCTTTATTCGCGAATATAACGGAAGTTGTCTCTCCTCCTCGAGTTTTACTGCCTTTAAGGAAATAAGAATCTGCAAGAGACTTAGATAACATCACTTGGAACTTATCACCAGATTCGTCTTGTAGCCCAATCCAAACAGGTTTTTTCGTGGTGCTGACTTTGGTAGGATAGACTTGAGTTATATTTTTATCTTTCTCAGGACCAATGAATAACACCGTGAACAGAGTTCCTTCTTTGTAGGGTCCGATGACGAAGGGTTTGTTTAGGCGCACAACTGAACCTTCAGGGTAATTATCTGGGTGTGAACCGAGATTCGCCTCTTCTAGCTCTTCTGCTTCTTGTAAGATTGCTTTAAACTTTTTGAACGACAACATCTTTCCCATCTCTGTTTTGGTCCTTTTTAGATTTTTGTTATAATGACTCGATAGTGAAGTGTGAATAATTAAATGTAACATCAGAAGTCACAACTGTT
>Ga0194118_10002594_pt1 | contig 22546 bp, 18 predicted proteins | sample TA2MahsurfametaG_2_FD_148662 | JGI IMG/M metagenome (GOLD analysis project Ga0194118, IMG submission 148662) | Freshwater microbial communities from Lake Tanganyika, Tanzania - TA2015013 Mahale N5 surface | ecosystem: Environmental > Aquatic > Freshwater > Lake | place: Tanzania: Lake...
TCTTATGAGCCAATGCCTTCGAGATTGACGATCGGCACAATGCCGCCCATCACCATCGGCCATTGCACGAGGCCGCGCTGATCAAGCCATTCACCCTTTTGCGGGATGTCTGAACCGGCAAAAGTCACCGTGCGGGCTTCAATCTGCTTGCGGCCAGCGCCCGAGCCAACGCCCTGATAGTTCACCGCAGCGCCGGTCGCCTTTTTATAAGCATCGGCCCATTTCAGGTAAATCGGAGCCGGGAATGTCGCGCCAGCACCCGACACGTCCTTCGCCATAGCGCCCGTAAAAGAAACCGCAGCCACAAGGCCAGCAGCCAAAATTGTCTTCAAATTCATGGGATAATCTCCAACAAGGGGATTTTAGGGTCGATCCCAGCGGCCGCGCCCAACAAGGCAGAACACCGGACCACGGAACACAGCACGCTCCGATACGAACGACCTAGGCATCGCCTATGACAGATTTATGACTTTTCGGGATGCTGCCAATTAAGTCAAACTTTGCGACGAGGGCAGCAGCTTTGAGCTCTATTGATTTAATCAATACTGATATTAGATCGGGCAAAATAATTGAAACTCTCGGGGATTGCGGGCCCCCGCAACCACCTTTACCGAACGGCGTTCCGCCTCATGGAGCGCCGTTTTTGCTTTTTTTGGCCCGCGTTCGGCGTCTAGCTGAAGCCGTCCTTGATAGGCTGAAGCCGTATTTTCCTTCACTTTCAGCCCATATTGGGCGGACGGCGCAAGATTGTCTTCCGAGCGGAGATTTTCCTGAAACTGGTTTTGTGGCATTGGTTGACGGATTGTTGGCGGACTATCCTCAATTTGATCGCGCGTATCTTACGCGACTTTTGCGTCTTTACCGCACATGCGCCCGTAAAATTCTTGGATCGGCAAAATCAATGGCAGATCTCGGTCAACATTTCGGCGGTACATTGACTATGCGAGAGATCGACTATCTTATCGAAAATGAATGGGTAAAGACAGTAGATGACATTCTCTGGCGTCGGACGAAGTTAGGTCTGGTTTTAACAGAAGCTGAACGACGCTACCTCGAAATAAATTTGAACGTGAAAAGATCTAAATTTTGAACTATTAATTCGTTGAAATATGAGAGCTAATTATGAAATATGATACATTTAATGAAATTTTGCGGTAATATTATATAATTCAATAAATTTTTTATATTTCTCGTCGTAAGTTTTTTTTAACATATGATTTGCTGTTATGGAACTTTCAACAGGATTCCATAAATCAATAATGTTAGCCGGAAAATCGCCAATCGCACGGCCGGCCAAATAAGCGTCTCCGTAAGATGCTCCAAAGCTAATTCTTCTAACTATTTGTGTGATATTTAAGATGTCTGACGTCGCTTGCGACCAAACTTTGTTTTTAGTTCCGCCGCCTACTGCATGTATCTGATTGATTGGTATATTAGCGGCACAGTAGGCTTCGAAAATTGCTCTTGTTGCAAAGGCAATTCCCTCAAACACAGACCTTATCATGTCTGAACGCTTATGAGTAAGATCAAGTCCAAAAAAAGCACCCTTTGCGTTAGGATTGTAGAATGGTGATAAGGCTCCTGAAAAATATGGTAAAAATAAAAGTCCTAATGCTCCTGGTGGAGATGTCATAGCTTCTTTTGATAGTTCAATGTGTGCTAAAGAAGGTTCCAGTTCACGTGCTAACTCGCTTCGAAACCAGTGTGAAAGTGTTCCAGCTGTAGGGTGTCCTGCCATCGCAGAATGCTCGCCTTTAAATAGCCAAGGTGCATACCAGAGATTTTGATTATAGTGACGTTTAGAAGATATAACTATGGTAAAGATTGATGATCCATACATCATCATAAGATCGCCCGGCTGACGTACTCCAACACTTAAGGCTTCTGAGGCGGCGTCAATAGTGCCGGTTATAACTGGCGTACCAATTGATAGTCCTGTTTCATCCGAAGCGCTTTTTGTTACATATCCGGCGATTTCATCGCTCCACAATAATTTTGGTAATTGTTCAGGCTTAATTAAATCACTGAAGAGTTCAGACGACCACTTGTGATTTTCTATATCATAAAAGGGAGCATAATTAGCTGCTGAGTAGTGATCAATTGTTATTTGACCTGTTAATTTGAATACTAAAAATGAAGTAGAGTTGAGTATATATGAAGTTTTATGGTAGATTTCCGGTCTATTTCGTTTGAGCCACAATATTTTTGGACCGACTGATTGTGTTGATAAGCTATTTCCACAAAATTTATAAATTTTTTGTTCACCAATTTGATTATTCATATCCAAGATTTCTTGTGATGAACGACTATCAACTCCATATAAGATGGCATTCGAAAGTGGTTTATAATTTTGATCTAAAGGCAATAAACAAGGGCCAATTCCGCTAGTACCGATTGCTCTAATGTCCTTAGCCTCTATCTTTGTTTCGTAGAGTAATTTTTTCGTTATATAAACAAAGTCACCCCACCAATCTTCATCAGAACGATGTTCGGCAAAGCCTGCCTCTGGAACTAATAATTCATGACGACGTACAGCCTGCGCCAAACTTCTGCCGTTTTCATCAACGAGCATTCCTTTTGACTCAAAGGTTCCTATATCAACTCCAAGATAAAATTTCATTTTTTCTCCATCAAGGGCACTTTAATTCAACCCTAGCTAAATATTGAAGTGCAGCTTTCCTTAATTTTTTGAGGTGGCTGAGATTTCGATAAGCTCTCGGTTCTGCTGACCTGAATATCGAGGACGCCCAATGACCTATCATCATCTAGGCATATAAAGAATAATGACAGATTTCTGTATTTTCAAAAGAGAGTTTAACATAGTTTCAGATTGCTAATCAATCCCAAGTGAGCCGAATTGAGCATAAGTCGGTGTCAAGTCCTCGTGTCGATCTATCAGTGATAAGCGCACTGACGAGGATTGTTTTGGGAACGAGCAGGCGCATGCGCAGCGTATTGTTTCAGTTCGTCAAAATTGAGCTCCTATTACGGCGGCAATAGGAGGGTTTAAGATGACTGAAAAGCGATATTCGGATGAGGATTATTTTAGGTTTCTGCAGAAGTTGAAAATGGGTCTGGCGTCGGGCGCTAATGTCGCCAACGTGTATTGAGTGATCGGGATCAATGACTCAATCTATTACATCAAACCCAACAATTTTCGTGAGACGATAAAGCTCAAACCGATAAAACTCAAGGCTTTCAATAGGAAGAGTCGGCGGTAGCGTACAATTATTTATTTTAAATACTATATTTTAAACATGCTCCTATGTTTAATATTGGTCACATAGATACTATATCCAAAACTTGTTCTCGAAAAATTTTGTGAAAAAATATTCAATCAATACCATACCAATAATCGAGAGTTGACTGCTTTTTTTCAATATATTTCAAGTCTATCGAGATATTTGGAAAGAAATCAATACCGGTTATATTCTCAATTTCATGAATAGATGAAATATAATTTTTTAAACTTTTAGATTTCACATCAGTATTTGGAAAAATAAATGAAATAATTTCTTGATTTTTTGGATCAAGTATTATTTTAAATAAGCTTTTCGGAACTGCAACTTGATTTCCAATGGTTGTATATTTCGACTCAAAAATCGTACCTTGAATAATAAAAAAATCACGCTTATCTTTTATTACCCATTCTCTTACTTTTACTTCAAGATTCTTCCAAACACCTCTATTGATTTTTGGATTTTGAGGTACGATATTAGAGAGCAAAAATGATTCTGACATTGAAATTTTATTTGCACTATGGTTACCTGCTGGGCTCATGTGACCCTTGTCAAAACCTGATTGAATATAATCCTTATTAGTTGATCGATATTCAGGTTTTAAATCGTAATCGATTTTGAATTTATTTGTTCGAACTTCGTTTCCAAGTCGAGTAGCTGTAAGATGTTCGACGACGTAAAGCGAATTTTTTAAAGGGTTTTTATATGCTACGGCATATCCTGAACGACATAGATAGGTAATTTGATGTTCATCCACGGTAATTTTCGGCGCACCCCAATATACATGATGAGGGCATCTTTCATCTATCTCATTTGAAAATGAAATAGTAATTGAGAAAAAAATGAAAATACATAAATTAATTACAAATAATAATTTAGAACTCCAATGATCAAGAAATATTATTTTATTTTTCATAAATAATTACCTACTTGATTGAATTGGACTGGACCACGATCGAAAGGAAATAAGCATTTAAATTGCAATCAAAACATTATATTCACCCCTTTATTCAGATGTGATACTACTCAAAGACAATAGCCATGTTTGAATTTGCGCTCTTTATGATGATTCACTTGCTCACGCCTCAGGTCTCTATACTCGCTCTATTAGCAGTAATAAATAACTTCCACGCAATCGTTTGATAGCGTCGTCTCAGCATTTAAGTGACCGCGTATCTTCAAAAGGTTAAGCCAACTTTTATCACCCAAAATATATAAGCCAACTTTTATCACCCAAAATGTATCTGAGTGCATATTGTTTTCTTCTTATTTTATCTATCATTAGCACAATTACGATATATTAGCTAAGACTACTACGCAAGGCGGCAAGCTCATCGACTTAAGAGGCTTATTAAAAGTCTTTAATGGCTTAGGTGTCGATAATCACGATTCATGATTTTTATATTTTATAAGCTCCCAAAAGCTACTTTATTAGCAGGATATTCTCTTTGGTAAGTTCTTGTATCTTATTTTTACATGTGCGAAACGAATCAAGGACTAATTCAAAGTCCACTTTTGTGGTGACCGCATTGTCAATGGTTAAGAAATCTTTATCTAGCTCACGTTTAACGTAGTAGCATTTTTTATAGTGGACTAAGATCTTCTTGGTTGTAAATTTACATCCAAGTCCTTCAAGGGATGGCTGACCAAAATTGGTATCAAGCCGATCGATATCTATTCGGGGTCGCCTTGGGGTGAGACCGTCAATAAATCGCTCCAATGAAGCGATTTTAGATCTAACGGTTACAGTGAAAGCTTTAGCGGCACTCTACGTCGTAAAATTCTCAATGCCGAATGGTTTTGGCAATATGGCAAGCTCTAACCAGAATCAATTCTGGCTTAAACAGCACAACCGTATTCGGCCGCGTCGCGTCCTCGGCATGTGCCCACCCTTATCCAAAACCAACCCAATAAAACTATAGATTACCGTATATAAACATGGCACTGCAATCGGCCAGGCTTGATCGGGTCAAGGTTAAACATAAGCCACGTCTGCTGAGCGATAATGGCTCTTCCTATATCGCAGGCGATCTTGCCAAGTATTTGTCCGATCAAGATATGGAACATGTTCGCGGAGCGCCCATGCATCCACAAACACAGGGCAAGATCGAGCGTTGGCATCAAACGCTCAAGAGCCGCATCTTATTGGAAAATTATTACCTTCCTGGTGATCTCGAACAGAAGATCGGCGACTTCGTCGCCTATTATAATCACCTTCGATACCACGAGAGTATTGGTAATCTGACCCCTGCGGATGTTTACTTCGGTCGGGGATAATCCATCTTACTTGAACGCGAAAGGATTAAACGAGACACACTTAAAACAAGACGCTTGCAACACCATAGAAATGCCGCTTAACATCAAAATCCAATGTGTCAGATCCTCTCTTCGATCAAACACCAAAACGTCTCAAATTATCTGACGATGGACACGCCAATGAATAACGCGACCCACAATCTCAGCCTTGAAGAGCTGGACAAGAGTTTCTTCTTCCACCCTTCGACCTCGATTTCGGATCACCTGGCCAATGGTCCACGCATCATGGAAAAGGGTCGCGGAGTACGGGTTTACGACAGCAAGGGAAACGCCTTCATCGACGGCTCAGCCGGGCTGTGGTGCGTGAACATCGGCTATGGCCGCAGCGAAGTTGCCGACGCCATCGCGAAGCAGGCCCAAAGGCTGGCCTTCTTCCATTCATTCACGTCCATGTCCAATGAACCCGCGATCCGCCTGGCCGAAAAGGTGATGTCACTGGCCCCCAAGGGAATGAGCCGGGTATTCTTCGGGTCGTCTGGATCGGACGCCAATGACACCAACATCAAGCTGATCTGGTATTACAACAACCAGCTCGGCCGCCCGAACAAGAAGAAGATTATTTCGCGCAAGCGGGCTTATCATGGCATCTCGCTGGGCGGCGGCAGCTGCACAGGCCTGCCGATCAATCATGATATGTTCGACCTGCCATTGGCGATGGACCGTTTTCGCCACATCTCATCTGTAGATCAGTACCGCGAAAAGCCCGAAGGGATGACCGAGGACGATCTCGCGACTCATCTTGCCGCTGAACTTGAGGCGACAATCTTGGCTGAAGGACCAGAGACGGTTGCCGCGTTCATAGCCGAACCGTTGATGGGAACTGGCGGCGTCCTGCCTCCGCCGCGGGGCTATTTCCCCAAGATGCAGTCGGTGCTGGACAAGTACGACGTCTTGATGGTCGCGGATGAAGTCATCTGCGGCTTTGGTCGGCTCGGCTCTATGTTCGGCTCGGATCACTACGGCATCCGCCCGGATTTCATGACGCTCGCCAAGGGCTTGTCCTCTGGCTATCAGCCGATCTCGGGCTCGGTCGTGTCGGAACGTGTCTGGCAGGTGCTGGAGGAGACTGCGCCCTCGATGCCGGGCTTTGGCCATGGCTACACCTATTCCGCCCATCCCATCTGCGCCGCAGCGGCGGTGGCGAACCTTGAGATTGTGGTGAATGAAAACCTGACCGCCAACGCGGCGGCGGTTGGAGCGCATCTGAAGGCCCGCCTGAAGGCGCTGCTGACCGACCATGACATCGTGGGCGATATCCGGGGCGAGGGACTAATGATCGGTATCGAACTTGTGGCTAACAAGGCCACAAAACGCCCCCTCGATCCGTCTCTTAAAGCCGCAGGAAGGGTGATGAAAGAGGGCTACACGCAGGGCGTGATTTGCCGCGCGTTGCCGCACCGCGACGTTCTCGCAATGTCGCCGCCGCTGGTGCTCACCAGGGCCGACGCCGACGAATTTGCCGAAGGCCTCGCCAGGTCAATTCGCACTGTCGCCGACCGGCTAGTGGCATCGGGCGATTGGTCGCCCCGCGCCAACTAAAAGGTACCAAGATGTCCAGATACAACGAACCGGCCATCGGCACCAGAATAATGGCTCAACTTTAGGGGGCTAAGACATCACCATGCACTAACATTCAACCCGGACCACTCGATCGGGGCAGTCCAATCCGCTACTAACGCAACCTCTGAGTCACGTAAAATTTTTCGATCTGTATTTCACGCCATTCGGATCGGAAAACAATTTATTTTTATATTTCATATACTTAGCTGGAATTTCCCTGACCCAAATAAGTAAGATTTAATTCCGACATCTATTCGTACTCTTAATGGTATGAAAGCCTGAATATTAAACCGTTGCAATATTCAGATTTTGCTAATACTTTTTTTTGTCGCGAAATAATTCGGGCAAACAAATAATTCGGGCAAACATTGGGAGGATTCGATATGAAATTCTTGAAGAACAGTCTTATGCTGGCTGCATTCGTATCCGTGGGTTTGTTGGTTCCTGCTTCAGCAACAGAAAAAATTGTAATTGGTTACTCCGCACCAGCCCTTTTGGGCGGGCAGGGACAAATTCAAGCTGGCCTTGTAAACGGCGCCAAAGCAAAGGGTTGGGATGTAATTACGGTAACGTCAGGCGGCGATGCTCAGAAACAACTCAACGACATTAATGACTTCATTGCGCAAAAGGTAAAAGCCATTGTCGCCGTTCCGGACGATAGCGCCGGCATTTGCCAAGCGGTGAAAGCGGCGAAGGCTGCAAAAATTCCCTTCTTCACAATCGATCGTGCTCCTTCAGGCTGTGAGATCGATATGGTGGTGTTGTCTGACAACTATCTCGCCGGCAAACAGGCCGGTGAAGCAATGGTTGCTTTCCTCAAGCAGCGCTTCGGATCGGAAAAAGGTAAAGTTTTGGAAATCACCGGAAACCTCGCTCAAAACGTAGCACAGCTTCGTGGCAACGGATTTAATGACGTCATCAAGAAATTCCCTAACATCAAGGTCATTACAAAGGTCGGCGATTGGGATGCTCCAAAGGGCGTTGATATCGTTCGTGACGTGGCGACTGCAGAAGCTGATCTTGATGGAATCTATATGCATTCTGATTGTGTCTACTCGGAAGGTACCGTCCAGACTTTGAATGAGTTGGGTAAGGGCGCGCTCTCGGGTGAGAAAGGCCATATCTTCCTTGCAAGTGTCGACTCCTGTCTGTCAGCACTTGAATTGATGCGTGCAAAGAAATTTGACCACGCTTCCAATCAACCAATCCCTGACTTCGGCGTATTAGCTGCGGACTACATTGAAAAGAGAATTAAGGGTGAGGCAATTAAGCCGGGTGAAGTAAAGAAGGATGGAGCACTCTGGTCGCCTGCGCGTATTGAAAAAGCTGATGTTGGAATGCAGCTATTCCTCTCCACAACGGCCATCAACTCATCGAATATGAATGATGAACGGCTTTGGGGAAATATCGAGAAGAAAAAAGGCGGTTAATTGAGCTGCTAAGTTTATGATCAATGGTTTAGCGCGGCATATAATCCTGCCGCGCTAACTTCTGCCAAAATTAAAAGCGCATCGGAGTTGAGGATTTGGATTCGAAAGATCTAGTACCCGTCGTCGAAATGAATGACATCGTCAAAACTTTCCCCGGTGTGTGTGCACTCAATACCGTATCTTTCAAAGTCATGCCCGGACAAATTCATGCTCTTGTCGGAAAAAACGGCGCAGGTAAATCCACTCTTATGCATGTGTTGAACGGGCTTTACGAACCTGACTCAGGACGTATCAACATACGTGGTAAGACATATGAAAGTTTGACAACGGCAAGAGCAAAAGAAGCCGGTATTGCGCTTGTATCGCAACATGCGCAATTCATTCCAGGGCTCAGTATTGCTGAAAATGTTTTTTGTGGAGCTCTGCCGACGAAATTTGGTGGTTTCGTTGATTGGAATAAAATTCATCGCAACTCTCAAGAAAAGCTTGCACGTTTTGATCTACATGTCGATGTTTCGCGACGGATGGAAGATACGACCGTCGCAGAACGTCAAATGATTGAAATTGCAAGAGCAATGTTTGCCGATGCGAGTGTGATCATTCTTGATGAACCGACAGCGCCACTACCCAAACATGATGTCGCAAAACTTTTTGAATTCGTCCGTCGGCAGCGAGCGCGCGGAGCATCGTTCATTTATATTTCTCACTATCTTGAAGAAATTTTTGAAGTCGCCGACCATGTCACCGTCATGCGTAATGGTGTTGTTGCAGGATCATCACCCGTTAGCGATATTACGCAGCCCGATTTGATTAGAATGATCAGCGGCGCCAATGTTGAACGTTATAGACGTACGACGGAATCAATTGGTGCGCCGGTTCTTGAAATCAAAGGCCTTACGCGCCCTGGCATTTATGAAAATCTGTATCTGACATTCCATTCCGGTGAGGTTGTAGGGTTAACGGGTCTTGAGGGCAGTGGTCCAGGCGAGTTGGCCCGAGGTCTCTTCGGTTTGGAACCATTGGGATCAGGTCAAGTGATTTTGGCTGGCAAACCCTATCGGCAAGGAAGTCCTATAGCATCACTCGAGCAAGGGCTTGCTTATCTTCCGCGTGATCGTCACGGACTTGGAATTGTTGGAATGCGAAGTGTGCGCGACAATATTTCCTTTTCGATTTTAAAACGGCTTGAACCACTTTTAGGCCTGATCAACAGCAGAAAAGAAAAAGAACTGGTTGAGAACTACATCGATATACTCGGAATTAAAACTCCCAATATGAGTACCGCGGTTGAAAATCTGAGTGGCGGTAATCAGCAAAAAGTTGTTGTCGCAAAATTATCTGCGACCGAACCAAAAACGTTTCTTCTCGACGAGCCGACGCAAGGCGTCGATGTTCAGGCAAAGGTAGAATTGCTTCGTATTGTCGATCAACTAAGTCAGAGGGGCGTTGCCATAGTCGTTGTATCGGACGAATTGAGTGAAATGATCGATATCTGTGATCGAATTGTTGTGTTTTATCGTGGCCGGATTATTCGGCAATTTCTTAAGAACCAAGACGCAATTACGACGACCAAATTACTGTCTGCCATTGAGGGTGAATCTGAGGAGAAATTAGATGCAAACGTCTAAATATATTCCAACCCTCCTTGACCATCTAATCTGGATAATCCTAGTAGCCGTCTTTATATTTTTCGTGTTTCAGTCGCCTGTATTTATGACGTCGACGAACATCACCAATATCCTTTCGGCAGCGGCCGTACTTGGAATCCTTGTTGTCGGGCAGACCTTCGTACTCATAACGGGAAATTTTGATCTCTCTTCTGAGTCGACGCTTGGAATTGCAGCGCTGATCGGGATGTTCCTAATCGTGCCGGCTCTCCCGCCTTATTGGGGCGGAGGAATTATGTTGAATCCCTATTTTGCAATCGCAGCGATTTTGGTGATGGGATCTCTGATCGGCTACATCATTGGTCTATTGATCACAATCGGCAAGATGAACAACTTCATTGTCACATTGGCTATGCTTCTTATTTTGCGTGGTTTGATGATGGCATTTACAGAGGGAAAGCCGATAAGTGGCTTGAACTTCGATTCGGCTGAAACATATTTTTGGCTAGGTCATGAAGCGCTTATTAATATTCCGGATGTGTTTAAATTGCCGGTGGCTGTTGCGGCGACTGCATTGGTCTTCGCATGTGGTCATGTCATCTTGAATCATCGTCGATTTGGTCGCGAGCTTTATGCAATTGGCGGTAATAAGGCTGCAGCGGTGGCATCTGGTATTGATGCTGATAAACGGATTCGGCAAGCATATGTCATAAGTGGCGCTCTTGCAGCGATGGCGGGATGGATGCTGGCTGGGCGTGTTGGTTCTATTCAAGTTAATCTTGGTGAAGGGTACATCTTCACCGTTATGGCTGCCGCGGTGATTGGCGGTATCAGTCTTCAAGGTGGTCGCGGCACGATGCTCGGCGCACTTGGTGGTGTGTTACTCTTGTCGACGATTGATCGTGGTTTGAATTTGATGCGTGTTTCAGTCTTCTGGGTCAAAGTGATCCAGGGCTTCATTATCATGATTGCCATGTTTATTGACGCGCAGCGCGTCCGCTACCGGTCTCCGCAAGCCAAGGCCACATCGTCGGATGGTGGAAACACAAAAAAAAGTGAGTAGATCTGCTCGTCTACATTATTTCAGATATAATTCTTCAAGCTGATATTCAACGCGGCAAAGTTAAAAAACTTTGCCGCGTTAAATGTCTTAAAGGAGGCGTGGCCCGGGGCTTGCAGCCTGGACTGCTTCAAGGATTGCGCGCGTATCAATTTTGCAATGACGATAGAGGTCGTTGATTGTACCGCTATGACCGAAATGTTCGACGCCCAAGGAGATAGTGCGGTGACCTTTTACGCCGCCGATCCACGATAAAGTCACTGGATGCCCGTCGAGAGCTGTAACAATCAACGTGTGCTGCGGGATTTGCGCCAAATGGCGCTCAATGAGCGATAGGCGATTTTTATTGCTGTCATTGAGTTGTAGCCGCGTGGAGGCCATCCAACCAGCATTCAACCGATCAGCAGATGTTACAGCCAGAAGCCCGACATCACGACGCTGATCAGAAAGATGGCCCACAGCATTGATTGCCTCGGGGAGAACCGCGCCCATAGCAATAATGATGCAATCCGGATTAGGGCCGGGGCGTCTAAGCCAATACCCCCCTTCAATGATATCAGCCTCAAGTTCTGGATCAATTTTTCGCAGAGGCTGTTCGATCATTCGCGTTGAGAGCCTTAGATAAACGGAGCCACCTGTATTATCGCGTAACCACGATTGAGGTTTATCTTTAAAATCACTTTTGGATTTTTGAATATATGTGAGTGACCAGCGGAGGATCACTTCCAGCTCGTCGACAAAGGCGGGCTCAAAGGCTGCCAAACCATCTTGGGCCATGCCGATTAGAGGCGTGCCGATAGATTGATGGGCTCCACCTTCCGGTGCTAAAGTGATGCCGGATGGTGTACCGACGAGAATAAACCGAGCATCCTGATAGCAGGCATGATTGAGAGCATCGAGACACCGATTTATGAACGGATCATAAAGCGTTCCAATGGGAATAATTCTCGTGCCATTTACGCTATGAGATAAGCCAAGAGCAGCGAGCATGAGGCAAAGATTATTCTCGGCAATACCGAGTTCAAAATGTTGCCCTTTCGGAGAAAAATTCCAGGTAAAAAGCGACGGAATTTTTTCTTTCTGGAAAAGATCTGCAACTGTATTTTGAGCAAATAATCCGCGCCGATTAACCCAGGGACCTAGATTTGTGGAAATCGTTACATCAGGTGAACAGGTGACAATATGATCTGCAAGAATGTGATCAGATTTACCGATATCTTGTAGAATTAAGCCAAAGCCCTGTTGTGTCGACATTCGTTTGTCGCTGCGATATTCGAGCTGTGATGGAATGCTAATCTTTTCAGCATTTAGTCGCCGGTTTTTCAGCAAGATTTCAGAACGTTGCTTGATTAAATCCTCAATGCGCTTTGAGCCTTGCCCTAGTGCCTCAAGCCGATCCCATTCATGCCCTGGTCGAATGCCCATCTTTCTTTGCCAGTCTGCCATTTGAGCAGGCGTCATTAATCCGGAATGATTGTCCTTGTGCCCCTGAAATGGAAGCCCAAATCCCTTTATCGTGTAAATGAGAAAACATTTTGGTTTATCGTCACTAATAATTGAAAATGTATCAATCAACGTCGGAATGTCGTGGCCAGCAAGATTTGACATTAGCGCCAATAATTCTTCGTTGGTTCTTTTTTCGATCAATTGTGTGACAGCACCTTGATCCCCAATTTCGTCAAGCAATTTCTTGCGAAAAGCCTCTCCGCCTTGAAAGCAAAGTGCCGAATATTGTAGATTTGGGCATGTATCAATCCAGTTCCGTAGAACGTCGCCACCGGGTTCTTTAAACGCGCTTTCAAGTTGCGCTCCATATTTCAGGACGATGACATCCCATCCAAAATTAGAAAAAATATTTTCAATTTTCTCCCAAAGTCCCTCTCTAATAACCGCGTCGAGACTCTGTCGGTTATAGTCGATTATCCACCAGCAGTTTCTCAGTCCTTGCTTCCACCCCTCTATGAGTGCTTCATAAATATTGCCTTCATCCAATTCAGCATCGCCCACCAGTGCGATCAGTCGTCCTTCAACACGATGGTTCATCAAGCCCTTCAACCGGACGTAGTCTTGAACAAGAGATGCAAATAATGTTTGCGCAACGCCGAGGCCAACTGATCCGGTCGAGAAGTCAACATCATCGCAGTCCTTCGTGCGGGATGGATAGGATTGAACACCATCAATGCTGCGGAAATTTTCCAATTGCGATTTTGTCCGATTACCGAAGAGGTAATGAATGGCATGATAAACGGGCGAGGCATGGGGCTTTACTGCAATCCTGTCTTCACGACGCAGAATTGAGAACCAGAGGGCTGTCATAATCGTCACGAGTGACGCCGAGGAGGCTTGATGGCCACCAACCTTCAAGTCATCTATATTGGGCCTGATGTGGTTCGCATTGTGAATCATATAGGTGGAGAGCCACAGAATCTTTTTTTCAATTTTGCCTAACAAGTCGATTGAATCATCTCGGCTGATCAATTCCATTTTGTGTCCTCCCAATCCGACAGCAAAAATGGTATAGAAAGCATTAGGCGATTTTCGTCCAAATATTGCAAATAAGATGAAATTAATGGATAATCATGCCAATACTAATATCTATTTGAGGAAAATATTGCATATGAAGCTGGATTCGATTGACCGAAAAATCATCGCGACCCTGCAGACAGATAGTCGCCTCACTCTGCAACAAATTGCCGATCGGGTCGGCCTCACGGCGTCACCCTGTCATCGTCGTATTACGCGACTTGAACGTGATGGAATAATCACCCGCTATTCGGCTATGGTGAACCAGAAAGCCGTCGGGTTACCTGTTTCAGTTTTTGTTTCAATTAAGCTTGAGCGACAAAAGGAGCGCGAGCTGGAGCTCTTTTCAAAAGCCATCGCAAAATGGCCTGAAGTCGTAGAGTGCTATCTTATGACCGGACCGCGTGATTATCTTATGCGAGTCGTTGCCCCCGACCATATGGCTTATGAACAATTTTTAAAGCAGAAGCTTACACGACTAGAAGGTGTGGCGTCTATTGAATCAAGTTTCGCACTTGATCAGATCAAATATTCTGTCGTGCTCCCGCTTACGCCGTAGTCGTAGCGGATCTATCACGATCCTTGCCAGCTTGGTGGTTTCACCGATCTGCCAGTTGCCGCTGCTTCATAGGCAGCCTCAACAAGCGCATACGTTTTCAAATTGTCTTCTCCCGACGTATCGGCGCTCTCTCCGGATTGAAAAGATTGGAGCATATGACGATTTGTATGAAGCACTGCCTCTTGTGATCCATGCCATGGGCGACTTGTCCAGGACAGAAGCGGACTTCCAATCTGCTCCTCAAAAAAGATACCTTGCGTTGTGACCTGCATTTTCTCTCCACGAGTCACAATGATGGCACCGTCTGATCCTTCGATTTCAACCAGCGTTTCCGGGAAAGCGTCTGGTATTTTTTTGGTTTCATAGGTTGCCTCAACAACGGATACGCTACCGGACTTATGCTTCATCAATATCGTTGCCGTATCTTCGCCTATTACCTTGGGATTTCTCTTTTGCGTTTCGCAGGTTAAATGGTCGACTTCACCAAGAAAATAGCGGGCAAGATCAAGAACATGAATACCGACATCAAGGATGACCAGGCGCTTTTCTTCTGCAAGATAGGGCTGACCGCGATAAACATCGTAACCCGTGCGAAATGACAGGCGCGCCCAATTCGGAGTTCCGATTGCGCCAGTATCAATCACGGACTTCACACGCCGCATGCCCGTGCCAAATCGGAAATTTTCATGAACGGCCAGCCAAGTTCTATGCTTGCGAGCCGTTTCGACAATTTCAATACACTCGGTCCAGGTGGGTGCGAAAGGTTTCTGGACAATTGCGCCAACGCCTTTTTGCGCTGAAATAGCCGCAAGTGCTTTGTGGCTTGCCATCTGGGTCGTAATATCGACGAGATCCAGCTTTTCCTGCTCGAACATATGCCGTGCATCCGTGTAGGCCTTCGCGCCAAATTTTTTAGCGGCCTCTGTCACCTTTTTCTCGTCCATGTCGCAAACGGCAACAAGATCGGCCCCGTTACTCTTCAAATCGGTCCATGCATGGAGGTGGTTTTGGGCATAAAATCCACAACCGATTAGGCCAACCCTTGTACGCCGCTCATTTGCCATTTCGATTTCTCCACAAATTGGTATGATAGCCTATTTACATTACCGCCAATTTTCAAGATCATAACTTTCAAAAGTTACACTTGAAAGAAAGCAGAAGAACGGTCCCAAAGCTCAAGGGATTGTTTATAATAAAGGTGTGCGGACGCAATGTTCCGCCAGTTTGGGGATTTGCGATGTGTCAGAGGTCTTCTTAGCGTATGGTTTTTGAAGTTGTTCGACGCCGAAAAGTTTATGAAGACGTTGCTTCACAAATTGAGGCTGCGATCACGGTTGGGCATTACGCGGTGGGAGATCAACTGCCGTCAGAGCGCGACCTGATGGATCAGTTTGGTGTTGGCCGCCCCGCCATTCGAGAGGCTCTTCTAATACTCCAACGGATGGGTTTGGTGCATCTTTCGACGGGTGAACGTGCCCGTGTTATCCAGCCTACAATTCATGCTTTGGTGGATCAGCTTTCTGGCGCTGCACGGCATTTTCTAGCATCGCCGGGTGGCGAAACTGCATTTCAAGATGCTCGGCGTGTCTTTGAATCGGCCATCGCCTACAATGCTGCCGAACAAGCGAGCAAGGATGATATTAACAATCTTCGACGTGCGCTTGAGGCCAATCGGAAAGCGCTCAAGGACATGGTCGAATTTGAAAAAACCGACATTCGCTTTCATGTCGAGCTCACAAAGACCGGTGGAAATCCCATTTTTCTTGCTTTGCATACGGCTATTGTCGACTGGCTGTCGATGCTGCGCCATACATCTCTGAAGCTTCCAGGCGTCGCAGAAGAAGCTTTTAAAAGTCATGAAAAAATCTTTTTGGCTATTGAAAAGCGTAGCCCAACGGATGCGTGGCTTGCAATGGATGACCATCTCAAGAAGGTATTTCAATATGTAAAAGCGGCCCGTAGCAAAATAGCCGATTAACGCTGTGAGCTAAAAATAAGAAAGAAGCAAAATGGCGTCAGCAAACTCAACAAAAGGCGTTCTCTTGGTAACAGGTGCCAATCGCGGAATCGGCAAAGCGATTGCGATTTTGGGGGCACAAGCTGGTTATTCCGTCGCAGTTCATTACGGGCAGTATCGTGAAGAGGCAGATACTGTGTGCCATGCAATTCATGGACTTGGGCAAGAAACAGTCGCTGTGTGTGCTGATATGGCCGATGAAGATGCCATCACAAATCTTTTTAAAACGGTTGATCATGCGCTTGGTCCTGTGAATGCGTTAGTCAACAATGCGGGTGGAATCATTGCGATTTGCGAAATCGCCGAAATAAGTGCTGAGATTGTCCAACGGGCGCTGATGGTCAATTTGGCTGGCCCCATATTGTGTTGTCGCGAAGCCGTGAGGCGAATGTCGACCCGACGGGGAGGAAAGGGCGGTGCGATTGTCAATATTTCATCCATGGCCGCTGTTTTGGGTGGTCTACCGCATGAGGTCCATTATGCGGCAAGCAAAGGTGGCGTGGATTCGTTCACAATCGGATTGGCTCGTGAGGTTGCGACCGAAGGTGTGAGGGTGAACGCAATTAGGCCTGGTGTGATTGATACACCGATCCACGAACGTCATGGTGGCGCAGATTTTCTCGACCGGTTCAAATCAAATCTTCCGATGCAACGACCGGGCCAACCAGAAGAAATCGCAGAGGCGGCACTCTGGCTGCTGTCTCCGGCAGCTTCCTATGTCACGGGCTCTATCCTGAATGTATCGGGAGGCCGATAGATTAGTTCTCAAAACTTTTATCAGAATTATCTAACAATATTGATGACTTCAAACAAAGACGATCGAAAAGGGATTCGAAAAAATGTCAAATGTAACGCTCAAATTATTAACAAGATCCAAGAAGCCAAAATTTGGAACATTTATTGTTGAATTTGCTACTCCCGGTATCGGTCATATTGTCAAAGCGGCCGGCTGTGAATTTGTGCTGTTTGATATGGAGCATTCCGGTTTCGGATTTGAGACAGCAAAGGCCGCTATTCGGTATTTCGAAGCGGCAAATGTATCCATGATTATCCGGGTGCCATCAAAAGATTATGATCAGATAGCGCGCATTGCAGATATGGGCGCTGAAGGTATCATGCTGCCGATGGTCAACAACGCGGCCGAGGCACGAAAAATTCTAGATTGCATGAAATATGTTCCCGAAGGCAATCGCGGGGTCGGGCTTGGTGTGGCGCATGACAATTACGTTATGGCAGGAAACGTCGCTGATCGTCTGAAAGCGGCCAACAAACGCACATCTTTTTTCTGTCTGATTGAAACCGCGGATGGTGTCGATAACGTCGATGCGATCGCCGCACTTGATGGCGTTGACTGTCTTTGGGTAGGACATTTTGATTTGTCTTGTTCACTCGGCATTCCGGGTGATTTTACAAACAAGAAATTCAAAAATGCGATTGAGAAAATCATTGCCGCAACGCGCAAGCACGGAAGAGCCTTGGGACGGCTTGTATCGACTGTCGAATCAGGAATTGAAGTTAATAAGCAAGGCTTCGATTTTATCTGCTATTCGGGAGATGTCTGGATGTTGCAAGCTGCGTTATCGAGCGGCATTGATCAGTTACGTAAAGCCTGCGTCGCAAAGAAATGATTTCAATTAAACGGGGGGATTGAAATGCAAAACTCGTTTCGCGTGGGGCTGTCAGGCGATTTCCTAAGAGCTGACGGATCCCCGGTATTTCCAGATTTTGATTTGACGCCCTTAATAACAGTGTCTGGCGTTGAACTTGTATATCTCGCAGTAGGACCTGTGATCCGTTCAGAACAAATTGCCGATATTGACGTTTTGATCTTGCTCACACCAAGATTCGATTCAAGCAGCATTAATTCGAACGGACGGCTTGCAGCGGTCGCCCGTTTCGGAGTTGGCTATGACAGCGTAGATGTATCCGCTTGCACAGCAGCCAATATTCCACTCGTGATCACGCCTGACGGCGTTCGTCGCCCTGTCGCGGTCTCGATACTGACATTTATTCTTGCACTCTCAGGTAAGATGATGATCAAGGATCGAATTACGCGAGCTGGGCCTGATGGCTTTAATTCACGCGGACAATATATGGGCGTCGGACTTGTCGGAAAGACGCTTGGTTCCCTTGGAGTTGGCAATATTGGCGCAGAACTTTTTCGGATCTGTAAGCCGCTTGATATGAGCTATGTTGCTCACGATCCCTATGCCGACCCCGCTATTGCCGCCAAGCTTGGCATAGAGCTCGTTGATCTGAACGATTTATTTCGTCGTTCAGATTTGCTGACAGTCAATTGTCCACTGAATGACAAGACGCGTCATATTGTGAATGCCGAACGATTGGCCCTCATGAAGCCGACGTCTTATTTTATCAATACCGCGCGCGGACCAATTGTTGACCAGCGTGCTCTAACAAATGCTCTTCAAAACAAGCAGATTGCCGGCGCCGGGCTTGATGTCTTCGAGATTGAGCCTGTTCCAGCAGATGATCCAATTTTGAAACTTGATAATGTTATTCTTGCTCCGCATGCTCTTTGCTGGACTGATCAATGCTTTGCAGGAAATGGCGCTGCAGATGTGCAGGCAGCTCTTGATATTATGCGAGGGATTTCACCTCGTGGCGTCGTGAATAAGTCGGTGCTTGAAGCATTACCATTTAAAACCAAGCTTGCCAATTATGCACAGCGTTACAATCAGTAGCAAATGATATTATGACTACGCCATAAGGCGTCGAGTAGGAAGAGAACAATCGAACTCTTTATTTTTTAGACGATCATGTCGTCTGAAAGAAAGACCTAATAGAATTTCTGGAGATTGATCATGTTAAAGGAACCATCACGCTCTGTCCGATTGTTTGGCACAGATGATCCTGTTGAGGAGCCTCGTATCATGAGGGCAGGGCCACTCGTGGCCGAGTTTGAAGCCGGCAATCTCCGCTACATTAAGTTCCACGGAATTGAAATGATCCGTGCCATTTCCTATATCGTACGGGACAAAAATTGGGGAACTTACAACCCGCGCATTTCGAACCTGAAGATTGACGAAGCAAGCGACCATATTGCGATCAGTTATGACGCGGAAGCGGGCAACGCCGGTGAAATTTTGAAATATTCGGCAAAGATTGCCGGTTCTGCAGACGGCGCGCTTCGATTTGAGGTAGTGGGAACGGCGGTCTCTGATTTTCTGACCAATCGCACTGGATTTGTCGTGTTGCACCCCATTGAGGGCGTGTCAGGTGCTCCGGCAACAATAGAACATACAGACGGGCAAAAAGTTGAAACAAGATTTCCGCTTTTGATCGACCCAGTCCAACCTATGATGAACCTTCGCGCCATAACTCATGAGTTCGCTCCCGGCGCTAAAGTTCGTTGCCTCATGGAAGGCGATACATTTGAAATGGAGGATCAACGCAATTGGACTGATGCTTCTTACAAAACCTACGTTCGTCCTTTGGCGCTACCTTGGCCTTATAAAATTCAGAAGGGTGAGACGATTTCGCAAACCATTTCGCTCTCTATTTCCGGTCAAATGAAATCGATTTCAATAAGCCAATCGACGCAGCCTGTAGAAATCAATATCGGCAAAGAGTACGGGGCAGCGCCAAGTCTGGGAGCCGCGCTTGATCCAGAAGATATTGATTTTATTTTAGCCAATCTATTTGTTCTAAAGAATATCGGTGTCCATTATTTGATATGCCATTATGATCCACGACGCGGACATAACCGGATCACGCTTGCGCGTCAGATTGATGTTGCCAGAGCACTCGGATGCGAGCTTTGGCTTGAGGCGCTGGTTACAAGTGTCGAAGAATGGGAAAATGAAATTTCGGAACTCGGCAATAGTCTTAATGCGCTCGGACGCCCCTTTTCCGTAGTGATGCTATCTCCAGTGTCTGATCTGAAATGTACTTTGCCTGGATCGATTTGGCCACCATGTCCTCCTGCAAAGGATATGTTTGTTTTAGCCCGCAAAGTCTTTGGCGATGTAAAACTGGCAGGCGGAATGTTCAGCTTTTTTACCGAACTCAATCGAAAGCATCCACCTGTTGATGCCATGGATCTCGTAAGCTTCACCACATCTGCTCTTGTCCATGCAAGCGATGATAGGTCTATTACCGAAAGTCTTGAGGCATTACCGCATATCGCCCGTAGCGTTTCGTACCTTTCAAAAAATTTACCATGGGCTGTTGGACCGAGCGCGATCGGTATGCGCGATAATCCGTACGGAGCGAGTGTTATTGATAATTCTCGCGATATTCGTCAGGCTATGAACCGCAATGATCCGCGTCATCGTGGTATCCTCGCTGCCGCATTCGATATTGGATATTATGCGCAAATGGCATATGGTGGCGCAAAGGCGATAGCACTTGGTGGATTGGCAGGCCCTTTCGGTACCATTACGGATAAAACGCCTTGGCCAAAACCCTATTACGATCAGGCTAGAGGGCTCTATCCTGTTTACCATTCACGTCGGGCACTCGCTCAGTTAAAGGAGGCGCAATTGCTTGAAGTAACCAGTGCTGTGCCACGCGACATTATAGGGATTGCTGCAAAGACACTCGATGAATCGATCGTTTTACTTGCGAATTGCACGGGGCGTCAGCAACAGGTCTCCGTCTCGGGACTATCGCAAAAAGTGCAAATGACAATATTGAATGCAGATAACTTTTCTGTGGCTGCTCACAACCCGGATTTTCTCAAGCAGAGCCAGGATGCAAATATCGACAATATCGTTCTCGATTCCCATTCATTTGCATGCCTGCGTCAATATAATTGATGGCTTCGAATATTTAAAATAAGTTCATTTTGAGGGTACTTGACGGATATTACTATGAGTAGGGGGTTTGCTCTTATCACTGTTGGTGCGCGAGGTGGGGTTCGGCATTGCTGGGGCAATGTTGAATTCAGGATATCAGTTCTTAGTCTGCCCCCAGAAAAGTGATCCTCCCTGATGTATGGCTTTTGAGCCGACGGAGGACGGAAGAATGAGCAAGAAGAGAAATTAGCCGAGAGAGATTGCCGTCAAGCTTTAGCAAGCCGAAGTTCTGACGGCGCAATGGCTGCCGGTAGCAGCGGCAATCTGATCGATAGCTGTGCCGGAAGTGACATATTACCGTTGGCGGTCCGAATATGGTTGCTTGAAGGACCTCAACCGTCCTCAGCTTCAACAAATCATGTGGGACACTTCCGGGGAAAAAGGGAAGGAAACCAACGATAGCTGGCATGTCCCACTTTCCGTTAAGTCATTGAAATCATGGTGCCCGGGGGCGGAATCGAACCACCGACACAGCGATTTTCAGTCGCGTTTTTTTGGTTCTAAGTTATTGATTTTATTCAATGTGTTTGACACTTGGGGCTCAAAACCAGCTTAATCAAATCAATAGCTTATGGGCAAAGTGTCAAACTTATTTTGACGAGAGTTGAATCACGATCCGATCTTTTTGGAGGGGCTCGTTAGGATGCCAGCGATAGAAGTTCTGCTCGAATATCCCAATTTGCCGAGTGAGGTAGCCGACCGCCATCTCCATTCGAAGAACCGCCCGCGGTTCTCATTTACTTCTGCTTAGTACCGTTCACAATCACATTTTCTCAATGGATAAAATGCTCATCGGAACCGCTTACGGTTGCTCACCCTTTATTCTCGCAAGAATTTCCTGATTTCGGGAAACGACGATCTGCTCGCTCGGCGGGACGGCAGCCGGCGGACTTATGTTAGGTAGCGCCTCTCCCTCAATGACCTCCGCGGGAGTTAAATTAGGCCTAGGATCCTTGAGACGCCCGAGGCGCCGTGTAATGCGGAAGCCGAAAGGAAGCTGCACGGAAAACCACCACGTGCCGTACTGGCTGCGGCCGACTCGAAAACCTCGCATCCCCCAGCTCAATCCGAAGTCATGCGGCGGTGGACGATAACCTGTCATGACAATACACGTCTCTCTGCGATTAGACTAGTTTGCCCCAATTTCCCCATGTATTCTAGACGAAATCTGGTGGGATCCCAATGGCCGACAAGCGTACGCAGGCTCTTACGGTTCACGATGTGGCCCTGCTTCTGAGCGTCACCGAGAAGACGATCTATCGACTTGCGTAGCGTGCCGAGCTGCCAGGTTTCAAAGTTGCCGGAGCTTGGCGCTTTGGAATTATGTAAACATAGGATCGGAATTTCCCTGGCCAAAGAGCCTACTCCAAAAGAAGAAACTTGCAGTATTGGCCTGACCCCATGAAGCGATCCAGTGG
>Ga0194118_10002596_pt1 | contig 22517 bp, 20 predicted proteins | sample TA2MahsurfametaG_2_FD_148662 | JGI IMG/M metagenome (GOLD analysis project Ga0194118, IMG submission 148662) | Freshwater microbial communities from Lake Tanganyika, Tanzania - TA2015013 Mahale N5 surface | ecosystem: Environmental > Aquatic > Freshwater > Lake | place: Tanzania: Lake...
AGGGCCGCGTCAAGGCGTTCTACGACCAGCGCCTTCGCGACCGGCAGTTCGGCGGCGCGACCTGGACGAAGGTGTGCAAGGAGGTCATCGCCGCGCTGCCGAAGGACGTCTACGTGTCCTTCGATATCGACGGCCTGACCAGCGAGCACTGCCCGCACACGGGCACCCCGGTGCCGGGCGGCCTCACGTTCCCCGAGGTCTGCCACCTGCTGGAGCTCCTCTCGGCGAGCGGACGCCGCGTGATCGGCTTTGACCTTTGCGAGGTAGCGCCGGGTGCCCCCGGCGACGAGTGGAACGGCTGCGTCGGGGCGCGCGTCCTGTACAAGCTCATCGGCTGCGCGCTGCGGAGCCGGAAAATGAGGGATTGACGCCGGGCATCGAGGTGCGACGCCGGGCATCGAGGTGCGAGTTTCCGTCCCGCGCCCCTTGAGCGCCGAGACGACGAGCCGCTTCGCCGTGTCGATCGACGCCGACACCAGCAATCGTCCGCCGACGAGCAGCAGTGCGAGCCCCGCGAGGAACTGGAGCCAGTGGCCTGTCACGGGTGCGGCCGGCCGGTGGGCGCCCTCGGCGCAGCCGCAGGCGCCACGACCCGACGCGCGTCCACGAGGTTCGCCTCGGCCACGCGGCCTGCGGCGTGGTCCAGCGCATTGTGGACTGTGGTCGCGACACGATGTCCGACTCGCCCAGCAGCCTGCTGAGCGGCTCGTAGCGGACGCCCATCGCTTCGCAGCGCGGATTCGGCGCCGGCGACTCGCGGTGACTTACGATCGTCGCATGGCCCACATCGCCTTGCCTTCGGACGTTCCCGGGATCCGTGGTCCGCTGGCGTTCCGCCCGGACGCGCCGAAGCACCTGCTGGGCCTCGCCGAGACCATCCTGCGCCAGCCTGCCAGCCTCGAGCCCGGCGAACGCGAGACCATCGCCACGTGGACCTCGCACCTGAACGGCTGCCGCTTCTGTACCAAGTCGCACGCCGCCGCCGCCCGCGCGTGGCTCGGTGCCGAGCGATCAGCGGCGCTCGACCGGCTCCTGGCCTCGAACGACACCGGCGGCTTCACGCCCAAGATGCAGGCGCTGCTCGAGATCTCGCGGGCGCTCCAGGCCTGCGTCCTCGGCGTGCGACCGCAGCACGTCGAGGCTGCCCGCGCCGCGGGCGCGACCGACATGGACATCCACGACCCCGTCCTCATCTTCGCGGCCTTCTGCATGTACAACCGCTACGTCGAGGGCCTCGGGACGAGGGAGGCGGCCGAGGCGGAGTACGAGCCGGTGGGCCGTCGGCTGCGCGACCATGATCACGTACGGCCAGAGCGGGATGCCCAGGCATGAACGCCCCCGTCCCGAGGCTCGAGCGCAACGCCGGCATCGACTTCGCCCGGGGCATGGCGCTGCTGGGCATCATCCTGGTGAATGCGCGGTTCTTCTTCCTGCCGATAGGGTGCGAGGTGGGGCAAGGTCCGCTGCCGGAGGGGCTTGGACGATCGACCCTCGATTGGGCGGTGTATGACGCGGTCGATGCGCTCGCGACGTTCAAGTTCATCTCGATCTTCTCGCTGCTCTTCGGGTTCGGGCTCGCCCAGCAGGCGGCGCGGGCGGCCGCGAGCGGACGGTCTCGCTGGCCGAACGCGCTGCGCAGGTTGGCGCTCATGCTTGCAGTCGGCGCAGTGCACGGACTGGTCATCTGGTACGGCGACATCCTGACCCTCTACGCGCTGCTTGGCCTGCTGGTGGTCGCGTGCATCGGGCTTGACGACCGATGGCTCCGGCGCGTCACGATCGGCGTGCTTGCGGTGATCCTGCTGATCACGCTCGCCGGCATGGCGCTGCAATGGGCGTTCGCCGACGCAGTGGCGGCGGCCGTGCCGGCGGAACCGGCCGCCGACCCGGCCGCGGGGCCCGTGCGGGGCTTCGATGCCATGCTGGCGGCGGAGTTCAACCCGGCCAGCCCGGAGTGGATTGAGGCTGAGACGAGCGCGTTCCGCACCGGTCCGTGGCATGAGGCGCTGCTCTTCCGCGCGGCCGGCTACCTGTTCGGCACGCTGGCGGCGCCGTTCAGCTACGGATGGCAGTCCTTCATGATGATGCTGCTTGGCGTGTGGGCGCAGCGATCCGGGCTCTTCGCGGCGGACGCATCGGGGCGGAGGCGCCGACTCGCCACCCGGCTCATCCTGGCCGGGCTTCCGTTCGCCGCGCTCGCGGTGCTTCCGTGGTGGCTGCTTGGGCGCGAGAGCGGCGCCGCCATGGCGCTGACGGGGCTTGGGCTGTCCCTGAGCGCGATCCTCCTGCCGGTGGGCTACGCGTGCCTGGCGGTCGAGTTCGGCCCGCGGCTGCCGGCCATCCTGCGCGCACCCGTGCAGGCGGCGGGATCGATCGGCCTCACCGTCTACCTGGGCGAGTCGATCGTGTGCACCATGATCGCATCCTGGTGGGGGCTTGCGATGTTCGGCACGATGGGCGACGCGCGATTCACCACGGTCGCGGTGGGTGTGTGGGCCGCGCTTGCGGTTGCCGCGCTGGCATGGACCAGGTTCGTCGGCGATGGCCCCATGGAACGCCTGTGGCGCTGGGTGACGTACGGGCCGCGCTGAATCCCGGCCGCGCCTGCGCCGCGCCAGGTGGTGGTGCAAGATTGGGGTGATTCGGGGCCTTCTCGGGGTGCGTCACGGCAACCCGACCGGAAAATTCACGCCCTGCATCTCTGCATCAACGACAAACCCGCAGGCAATGCCTGCGGGTCTGCTTGAATGGGCGATACTGGATTCGAACCAGTGACCCCACGCGTGTGATGCGTGTGCTCTAGCCAGCTGAGCTAATCGCCCGGAGCGCCGGATTGTAGCGGAAGCCCTGCCGATCGTCCCTGCGCGCGCCCTGCAGTTATCAGCGGCAGCACGGGGTTTCGTGGACTCCGCCGCGCGGCGCCGCGCCCCTCAGTGCGCCTTCTGCTCGGCGTTGACGCGGCGCGTGGCCTCGTCGGTGGCGCGGTTCACCTGGTCCTGGGTGAGCTGCGGGCGCTGGCCGTCCTCGCGGGACAGTTCCTCGCCTGCATCCTTCATGCCCTTCTTGAACTCGGTGATGGACTTGCCGATGTTCCGGCCCACCATCGGCAGCCGGCTCCCGAAGAGGAGCAGGCCGATCACCCCGATCACGAGCAGCTCGGTGGTGCCGAGCCCGAAGATGGCGAGGACGGGGGCGGTGGAGGTCATGGCGCGAAGTCTATCGGCATTTCTGGACCGCTCCATGAGCATGGACCGATATCAAAGCCATGCACGGATGCATTTCAGACCGTTCCCCGTCCGCAGGCCGCCTGCGTCGCGCTCATACCGGGGTATTCCTGGCCGCAAGCCTTGCCCTCGCCGTTGCCACCACGGTGTTCCTCGGTGGCTGCGAGTCGCCGGCGAAGGTCACGCCGGAGGAGGACATCGACGTCCAGCTGCCGCCCGGCGAGCACGGCCTGCGCAAGCTGTCCCGCGAGGAGTACCCCGAGCTCGCCGCCGCGTTCGCCGCGCGCGACGACAAGTTCGCGCGCGCCATCGGCATGAGCCAGCAGTGGTTCACCACCGGCACCAGCAAGGCCAACTACTCCAGCGAGCAGATGGGCCCCATCTCGCAGGTGGTGTCCGGCCACGAGCAGGCCGCCGCCAGCGTGAACGCGTTCAGGCAGCTCATGGACTCGAGCACCGATGCCAAGGCGTTCCAGGATGCGGTGTACGAGCAGTTCGACATCTGGCAGACGCGCGGCCGCAACGGCAAGGGCAAGGCGGTCATCACCGGCTACTGCTCGCCGGAGTTCAAGGCCAGCGCCGTCCGCACCGAGACGTTCAAGTACCCGCTCTACCGCAGGCCGGTGGACCTGGTCACCGACACCGTCACCGGCGATCCGCTCGGCCGCCGCAATGCCGACGGCAGCCTGGGCCAGTGGGGGACCCGCAAGGAGATCCTCGAGTCCAACCAGCTGGCAGGCTACGAGCTCATGTGGCTCTCGAGCGCCTTCGACGTGTACATCTGCGAGGTGAACGGCAGCGCCAAGCTCATCCTGCCGGACAACACCGTGAAGTACGTCGGGTACGCCGGCAAGACGGGCCGCGAGTACGTGGGCCTGGGCACGTCGCTCGTCGATGCCGGCGTCATCACCAAGCGCGAGCGCAACCTGCCGGCCATCAAGGCGCTCTACGCGCGCGATCCCGCGCTGGTGCAGAAGTACATCGACCGCAACCAGAACATGGTGTTCTTCCAGATGTACGACGGCAAGAGCTGGCCGAGCGGCTCGCTCGGCGTGCCCGTGACCGACTTCGCCACCGTCGCCACCGACAAGAAGATCTTCCCGCGCGGCCTGGTGATGCTGATGGACACGCAGGTGGCCGACTACGCCGGCCGCATGAAGGACTTCGACCGCTTCATGATGGACCAGGACACCGGCGGCGCCATCCGCGCCGCGGGCCGCGCCGACATCTACATGGGAATCGGCGCCGCGGCGGAGATCCTCGCCGGCAACCAGTTCGCCGACGGGACCTTCTACTACTTCGTCCTGAAGCCCGAGCACGTGGGCAAGTACGCGCCGCCCGCCGCGGCCGCGCCGTCCCCGGTGGCCACGCGCCGCAAGCGTGACATCGGCGACGCCAAGCCCGTGAGTGCCGGCACGCAGCCGATTGCCCCGGCACCTGCGCCGGCACCTGCGCCGGCGCCGGCGAAGCCCGCCACGCCCTGAACGCAGGTCGCGTGCCCGAAGAACCCCGGCGCTCCGCCTGCGTCAGCCGGCGGGCGCCGGCTTCGGTTCGGGGCCACGGATGCACTGCAGGTTCAGGCTGATGGGCACGCCGCTGAACTGCAGGTTCGACGTGTCGTCGAAGAGCCTGAAGTCATCCATGCGCCGGAAGTCCCTGAAACCGTGCCGCATCAGGAGCGCGGTCAGGATGTTCTGCGAGAAGCCGACCTTGTGGAAGTCGAAGGGCTCCACCTGCCCGCCCATCATCATGCGCATCACCTTGAACTGCTCGTTGGCGTTCTGGCGCGCCATGGGGTGCATGAAGAGCTGGCATAGCACCTCCATGTCGGGCACGGAGATGCGCAGCCTTCCGCCGGGCATGAGGACGCGCCGCGCCTCCCTGAACGCCGTGGGCAGCTCGTCCTGGTAGCCGAGGTGCTCGTACACGTGCGACGCGTAGATCTCGACGGCGCTGCCGTCTGGGAACATCGAGAGGTCCGTGCAGCTGCTCCGCACGTCGACGCCGGGCCGGTCCTCCACGTTGACGATGGTCCACCCATCCATCACCTGCCAGCCCCCGAGGTGGAGCTGCAGGCGCTTGGCCGTGGCGTACTTGGCACGCAAGTCTTCCATGCCGGCCGAGTCTAGCGGCGCCCCCCTCGCGCGCAGCCCGCGCGTCAGCCCGGGATCTTCGGCGACTCGAAGGGCGGCGGGCCCGCGAAGCCGCGCCCCGCGGCCCAGCGCAGCTCGGTGAACGAGGCGGGCCACGCGCGTGCGCGCGCATGCTCCATCAACTCGGGGTCGCGCGCACGCATCGCACCCACCTCGCGCGCGAACGCGCGTTCGTCGGCAGCCGATGCGGCGAGCCCAGCCACGGTGCCGATGGCGCCGGCCGGCACCAGCACCCATGCCGCCCGTCGCAGCGAAGACCAGTCCGCAGCCCAGGGCGCGGGCCGCTCGAACGGCGTCCCGCACTCCGGGCACCGCCCGCCGCGCCCCTCGTGCGCGCAGGCGGGGCAGCGACCCGAGCGCCAGCGGCGGTGCGGAAGCCAGTGCCCCCAGAGCGCCTCGGGAACGTCGATGATGGCAGCCATGGGCAGCACGGCAAGCATCGCCGCCATGGTGCCGGCGCACGCGATCGCCGCGCCTGCCGCGCCGATGCCGAAGCCGCCCACCAGTCCGCGCACCGTCATGGCTGCCAGCGTTCCGTACGCCACGCTCGCGGCGAAGATCGCGATGCGCCACGACCACGAGAACGCCGCCGACGCATCCGGCCTCATCGCTCGGGCGTCCGCCGCGTCGGCACGGGGTTGCCCTCGAACCCGTACTCGCGCCAGCGCCGGTCGACGGTCGCGGCGGTCGCCGCGTCGGTGGCCACGAGCGGCGGATACTCGCGAACGGGAAGTCCGTCGCGCCCGGGGCCGGGCCGCTTGCACGTGGCATCCACGGCGATGCGGCGCCCGCGTCGGACGAGGTCGCGCGTGAGGTCCGCGTTCGACGCAAGCAGGAAGAACGCCGCGGCCCATGGCGCAAGGCTCGGGCCGAGGTCAGCGTCGGCATCGCGCACGATCACCAAGTCCGCGGCGCCGCGCTCCCCGGGCAGGGCATCGAGCGCCGCGGACGCAATGCCATGCGCGCGCGGCGCGGCGCCCGCGGGCAGCTCGACGATGGCCATGCGTCCATGGCCGACGGCCGGGAAGTGCACGCGTGCGCCGGTGCCGGCGATCCGCTCGATCGCGGCCTGCGCCGCCTCGATCTCGTCCGCGCCCGGCATCGCGAGGTCCCCCAGCGCAACGCCGTTCCACGCCTCGCCCTCGCGCTTGGCCGTGCAGTCGAACCCGAGCTTGGTGCCCGCGCCCACCCATGGCGCGCTGTGGTCGAGGATGTCGAGCGGTCCCTCGGCGGCGACCGTGTCGCGCAGGAAGTCGCAGGTGCGGAACGCGTGCGACATGGCCGCGGCCTCGTCATGGATCGGCGCGTCGCCGTCGAACACGAAGACCATCTTCGTCCACGCCATCTGCCCGGCGCCCCACACGCTCGACATCACGCGCCGTGCCTGCAGCGGGTACGCCTTGCGGATGCGCACGAACGCGGCGTTGTGGAAGCACCCGAACATCGGCAGGTGGTAGTCCTCGATGTCATGGACGATGGTGCGCAGGAGCGGCAGGAACACGCGCTCCGTGGCCTTGCCGAGGTAGTAGTCCTCCTGCGGCGGGAGTCCGACCACGGTGGTCGGGTAGATCGCGTCGCGCCGGTGCGTGAGCGCGGTCACCTCCACCACCGGGTAGCGGTCGGGCAGGCTGTAGAAGCCGGTGTGGTCGCCGAACGGGCCCTCGAACACCGCGCCCGGGCCGAGCGGTTCGCCGGACCCGGGGTGCCAGCCGATCGGCCCGCACTCCGTGCTCACCCACCCCTCGATCACGATCTCGCTGTTGGCCGGCACCCAGAGCGGCACGGTCTTCGCGCGCACGAGCGGAATGCCGCCGCCGTTGAGGAACCCGCACATCAGGAGCTCGCTGATCCCCGGCGGCAGCGGCGCGGTGGCGCCGTAGGGCATCACCGACTCGCCGCCGAGGCAGATGGCGATCGGCATCCGCCGGCCGAGCCGCTTCCAGCTGCGCCAGTGCGACGCGCCGTCGTGGTGCATGTGCCAGTGCATGGCGAGCGTGGTGGGCCCGAGCAGCTGGCTCCGGTACATCCCGATGTTGTGGCTCGCCGGGCGCGGGTCATCGCGGTCGTCGGCGTGGACGGTGTGCATCCCTGCAAGCGTGATGTAGCGCCCGCCGCCCGCTGCGGTGCCCGCGGCGGCCGCGTCCATCCCGAAGCCGACGGCGGCCGGGTTTCCGTCGAGCGGCCAGCACTTGACGATCGGCAGCCGGCGCAGGTCCACCTCGCCGCGCGCGGACAGCTTCACCACGTCCTGGCACGGGCCGCTGCGGCGGCGCCTGGGGCCGATCCGCAGGAGCGGCAGGAACTCGCGCGCCTTGGCGATCGCCTCCGCGAGCGAGCGCGGCGGCGCGGGCTTGGCCAGGCTTGCGATGCGCGCCGCGATGGCCTCCAGCCCGCGCGGGTCGTCGGCCACGCCGAGGGCGTGCTCCATGCGCCGGTAGCTGCCCCATGCGTTGATCGCGAGCGGGAAGTCGCACCCGCGCACGCGCTCGAAGAGGAGCGCCTTGCCGCCCATGGCGGCCATGGCAGGGTCGAACGCCGCCGCCGCGCGCGAGGGCTGCGCCGGTGCGCGCGCCATGCGGTCGGCGATCTCGGTGACCTCCAGCTCGGCGCTCACCTCCGCGCGCACGCGGTGCAGCTCGCCCGCCGCCTCCAGTGCCGAAAGGAACTCGCGCAATCCGCGGTGCATGCGTGGCGGAAATGGTAGGAGCATCTAGGATTGCGGGTTCGTGCTCGCGATCGACCTCCAGAACGTCACCAAGACCTACCGCGGCAAGGTGCAGGCCCTGCGCGGGGTGTCGCTGCGCGTGGCGGAAGGCGAGATCTTCGGCCTGCTCGGGCCCAACGGCGCGGGCAAGAGCACGCTCGTCAAGATCATCATGACCGTTGTGCGCCCGACCACCGCGGACGGCACCGTGCTCGGCGTGCCCATCGGCACGCAGGAGGCGCTCGCGCGCGTGGGCTACCTGCCCGAGCACCACCGCTTCCCGCAGTACCTCACCGGCCGCCAGGTGGTCGACTTCTTCGGTGCCCTCGGCAAGGTGCCGCGTGCGCAGCGGCGCGCGCGCGTGGAGGAGCTGCTGGAGGTGGTCGGGATGCGCGACTGGGGCAACCGCCGGGTCACCACCTACTCCAAGGGCATGCAGCAGCGGATCGGCATCGCCGCCGCGCTCGTCAACGACCCGCGCCTCGTGGTGCTCGACGAGCCGACCGACGGCGTCGACCCGGTCGGCCGCCGCGAGATCCGCGACATGCTGCTGCGCATCCGGCGCGAGGGGCGCACCGTGCTCGTCAACAGCCACCTGCTGAGCGAGGTGGAGATGGTGGCCGACCGCGTCGCGATCATCAACCAGGGCCAGACGCTCGCGCAGGGCACCGTCGAGGAACTCACGCGCGACAGCCATCGCTACGAGATCGGTGCCTCGGGCGGGCCGGCCTCGCTGCAGACCGTCGCCGGCCCCGTGGCGGGGGTGCCCGACCCGGAGCGGCCGGGCGTGCTCACGTACTCCGTGCCCACCGCGCAGCCCACGGACATCCAGCCCGCCATCGACGCCCTGCGCGCCATGGGCGCGGTGGTGGTGCGCGTCGGCCGCGCGCGCGAGTCGCTCGAGGACCTCTTCGTGCGCAGCGTGGTGGACGAGCGCGGCCGCGCCATGCCCGGCGCCGCGCGCAGCACGGGGGCGCCGCGGTGATCCAGACGCTCGCCATCTTCCTCGATGCCTACCGCGACCTCAACTCGCGCAAGCTGTTCTGGCTTGCGGTGGCGATCAGCGCGCTCGTCGTGGCCATCGTGGCCGCGCTCGGGATCGACGACACGGGCGTGTCGGTGGTGGGCATCCACTTCGACAGCAAGTTCGCCAACAGCGTCTTCTTCCCGCCGGCGATCTTCTACAAGCTGATCTTCCAGAGCCTCGGCATCAACATCTGGCTGACGTGGCTGGCGGCCATCCTCGCGCTCATCTCCACGGCGAGCGTCGTGCCCGAGCTCATCGCCGGCGGCTCCATCGACATGATGCTGTCGAAGCCCATCTCGCGCACGCGGCTCTTCCTGACGCGGTGGGTGACGGGCCTCTTCTTCGCGGGCATCCAGGCGCTGGTGTTCGTGACGGCCTCGTTCCTCGCCATCGGCCTCCGCGGCGGCGCATGGGAGCCCGGGCTCTTCATCGCGGTGCCCGCGGTGGTGGTGTTCTTCAGCTACCTCTACTGCTTCTGCGCGCTGATGGGCGTGGTGACCCGGAGCACCGTGGCCAGCCTGCTCCTGACGCTCGTGTTCTGGCTGGCGCTCTTCGGCGTGCAGAAGGCCGAGCAGTTCCTCAACTACGGCCGCATCGCCTCCGCCATGGAGGTGGATGCCACGGAGCGCCTGATCGCCTCGCGCCTCGAGAAGAGCGCCGACGCCGACGTCGACCGGCTGCGCGCGGACCTTGCCGCCGAGCGCATCTCCGTGGAACGGTGGAACACGGGCTACTGGCCTGCCTACGTGCTGGTGACCATGCTCCCCAAGACCAACGAGACCACCGACTGGCTGAACCGCACGCTCGTCGAGCGCGCGAGCTTCCGCCGGCCGCCAAGCGAGGAGGACGAGCTCCGCTTCTTCGGCTCCACGCGCGTGAAGCGCAAGGACTTCGAGGAGGCCGTGTACGAGGACGCCGAGCGCCGCAAGGGCGCGCTGTGGACCATCGGCACCAGCCTCGCCTTCGAGGCCGTGATGCTCGGCGGCTGCGTGTGGCTGTTCCGTCGGCGCGACTTCTGAGCGTGCGCGCGCCCGGTGCGCCGTGCGCGGCGGGCTGAGTCGCGCGGATGCGTCCCTGCACCGCCGCGCGCGCCGCGCGTTACGATCCTCGCGCGTGTTCGTATACCGCAAGGGCATCTTCTGCCTCGAGAACGAGTGGTTCGGCCTGCGCTCCCCCATCAGCGTGCGGCCGGCGCTGGAACTGCTCCGCGCGTCCGACTACCACGTGGCCTACATCCACCGCGACGTGGCCACGCGCGCCGAGCTCGAGCACTACATCCGCAAGTGGTTCCAGGAGCGCAACTCGGGCTTCGAGGTGCTGTGGCTCTCCATGCACTCGCGGCGCGGGCTGCTGCTCCCGGGCGACATGCGGCGTCCCGACGAGCGCATCCACATCGACCGCCTCGAGGAGATCCTGGCCGGCAAGTGCCGCGGCCGCTTCATCCACTTCGGCGGCTGCCGGACGCTCTCCATCCCCAAGGCGCGCATCACGCGCTTCCTGAGGTCCACGGGCGCCGTGGCGGTCTCCGGCTTCGGCGAGGAAGTGGACTGGACCGAGTCGACGCTGTTCGAGACCGCGCTGATGCTCGAGCTCCAGAAGCACCCGATGACCGCGGCCGGCATCCGCGCGGTGCGCTCGGCCATCCGCCGATCGCGCCCCCGCGACGTCGAGCAGTCCGGGTTCGCCATCCACGTCAGGAGCTGAGTTCCGCGCTGCGAGCGCGGGCGGCCTGCATGGCGGCCTCGACCGCCTGCGCGAAGGCGCGTTCCTCGAGGGCGCGCACCGCGGCGGCGGTGGTTCCGCCGACGCTCGTCACCGCCGCGCGCAGTTCCTGCGCCGTGCGCCCATCACGGTCGAGGAGCGTGGCCGACCCGAGCAGCGTGCCTGTCACCATGGCGCGCGCCTCGCGTTCGGGGATGCCCATGCGCACGGCCGCCGCGATCTCGGCCTCGGCGAGCAGGAACAGGTACGCCGGCCCGCTGCCGACGGTGGCCACCGCCGCGTCGATCATCCGCTCCTCGATCTCCACCGTCCGGCCCACGCCCTCGAAGAGGTGGCGCGCCTCGTCCATGTCGGCGGGCGTCGCGCCCTCGCCCCGCGCGAGCGCCGTGACCGCCATGCCCACCTGCGCGGGCGTGTTCGGCATGGCGCGCACCACGCGCACCGTGCCGCCGAGCGCCGCGCGGATGCCTGCGCTCGGGTGCCCGGCCATCACGCTGACGGCAAGCTTGTCGCCCGCCATCGCGCCGATCGCCCGGGCCGCGTCGCGGAACGACTGCGGCTTCACCGCAAGCACCACCGTCCGCGCGCCGCGCGCGTCGGCGGCTTCCGTGGAGGTGGCCGCACCGAGCTGCTCGGCCTCCTCGCGGCGCCGCGGGTCGAGTTCCACCACGAGCGTCTCGGCAGCCTGCAGCGCGCCGGATCTGAGCGCGCCGAAGAGGATGGCCATTCCCAGGTTGCCGCAGCCGACGAACGCGGTGCGGGGCGTGCGCGAGGAGGGTGCCATGCGCGGGAGGCTAGCGCCCGCCGCCTCGGCTACGATTTGCCCGATGTCCGCAGTCCAGATCCTCGACTTCGAGCAGCCCATCGCCGAGATCGAGCGCCAGATCTCGGTACTCGAGGGCCGTCCCGACGCGTCCGCCATCGCCGACGAGATCCGCACGCTGCACGAGACGCGCAGCAGCCTGCTGTCCAAGACCTACGGCAGCCTCACGCCGTGGCAGACCGTGCGCGTGGCGCGCCACCCGCAGCGCCCGCAGACCCTCGATTACGTGCAGATGATCTGCCGCGACTGGTGCGAGCTGCACGGCGACCGCCGCCACGGCGACGACCCGGCGATCGTGACCGGCTTCGGGCGCATCGGGAGCATCAAGTGCCTCGTCGTCGGCCACCAGAAGGGCCGTGACACCAAGGAACGCCTGGCGTGCCACTTCGGCTGCGCGCACCCCGAGGGCTACCGCAAGGCGCTCCTCAAGATGAAGCTCGCGGAGAAGTTCCGGCTGCCGATCGTGACGCTGATCGACACGCCCGGCGCGTATCCCGGCATCGGTGCCGAGCAGCGCGGGCAGGCCGAGAGCATCGCGGTGAACCTGCGCGAGATGAGCCGCCTGCGCGTGCCCGTCATCTGCATCGTGATCGGCGAGGGCGGCTCGGGCGGCGCGCTCGGGATCGGCGTCGGCGACCGAGTGGCCATGCTGCAGAACAGCTGGTACAGCGTGATCAGCCCCGAGGGCTGCGCGGCCATCCTGTGGAAGGAAGCCAACGAGAAGACCAACAACCTCGCGGCCAACGCGCTGTCGCTCACCGCCACCCACAACCTGAGGAACGGGCTGATCGACGACGTGATCCCGGAACCCGTCGGCGGCGCGCACCGCAACCCGAAGGCGATGGCCGAAGCGATCCAGCACTATGTGGTCGACCGCGTTCGCGAGCTTCAGCGCATCGACCCCGACACGCTTGTGCGCAAGCGATACGAGAAGTTCCGTGCGATCGCCAGCGTGAAGTGAGGCGCGTCGGCGGTGGACCGCGGACGCTTCCCGCGGCGCCATGGCATTGACGGAATGCTTGAAATCTGCTAGATTCCCGCGCTTCCAGCCGTACAGGGCGGCGGAAGCCACCCAAGTCCGGGCTTTCCGAAGGGCGCGCATTCATGGCCAAGACCAATAAATCGGCTGCTGTGAAGAAGCCCGCCAAGCCGGCGGCCAAGGTTCCTGCTTCCAAGGCTCCGGCCACCAAGGCTCCGGCTTCCAAGGCTCCGGCTTCCAAGGCTCTGGCTTCCAAGGCTCCGGCTTCCAAGGCTCCGGCTCCTAAGGCTCCGGCTCCTAAGGCTCCGGCCACCAAGTCGAAGCCTGCGGCGAAGCCCGTCCCCAAGGTGGGGCCGAAGCCCGGTGCCAAGCCCCCGGTGAAGGGTGCCGCCAGGCCCGTGGCGGCGAAGCCGGCGCCCGCGGCCAAGGCCTCGCCTGCCGCCAAGCCCGCGCCGATCGTCCTCCCCAAGATCGTCAACTCGGGCCCCAAGGAAGTGATCCCCGCGGTCGCCCCCAAGGCTGTCTGGCGTGCCTCCAACGAGGCCCCGCCGCCGAAGAAGAAGCCCGGCAAGGGCGCGCCCCCGCCGTCCATCCGCGATCCGCGCAAGGAGGCCCTGGAAGCCCTGCGCGCGCAGCAGGCTGCCGCGGAGCGCGCCGCCAACAAGGGCAAGAAGATCGACTTCACCAGCGTGAAGAGCGTCGCCCACGTGGCGGCCAACATGAAGCCCGACGCCAACGGCTACGTGCTCGTGAACGGGCGCCGCGTGCGCGTGATCGCGGCCAAGGCCCCGGTCAGCAAGAAGAAGGCGGCGAGGGCCGTGGCCGAGAAGCCGCGCGACGAGGGTCCCACCGACGCGCAGATCGCCGCCATCAAGACGCGGCTCAATGCGAAGGAACTCACCGAGTACAAGAAGATCCTCCTCGAGGCCCGCGCCGAGCTCATCGCGCGCGTCACCGGGCTCGAGGACGAGGCGCTCCGCAGCTCGGGCGGCAACCTCTCCAACATGCCGCTCCACATGGCGGACATCGGCACGGACACCTTCGACCAGGACCTCGCCATCGGCATGGCCGAGACCGAGCGCGAGCTGCTCCGCGAGATCGACGAGGCCCTCGACCGCGTGGTGGCCAAGACCTATGGGGTCTGCCAGCTGACGGGCAAGCCCATCCCCAAGGCACGCCTGGACGCCAAGCCCTGGGCCAAGTACACGATCGAGGCCGCGCGCCAACTCGAGAGGCTCGGCCGCCGCTGATCGCGCGGCGCGCCGCGGGGCTCGTAGCATTCGCGCATGCCGTCGGCCCCGAGCGTCCAGGCCTGGAGATCACCCGCCGCGTGGGCGTTCCTGCTCGCCGTGGTGGCCTCGGCGCTGGCGCTCGACCTCTGGAGCAAGGAGTGGGCCTTCCGCACCGTCGCGGGCCAGCCGGTGGTGCTCGAGTACGAGCAGGTGTCCGGCAACACGGGCCACGCCGTGCCATGGCACCCGGGCCAGCAGGTCATCCCGCCCGACCTCCTCGACTTCCGGCTGGTGCTGAACCACGGTGCCGTGTTCGGCATCGGGCAGGGCAGGGGGCCGCTCTTCATCGCCTTCACCGTGCTCGCCGTGGGCACCGCGCTCTGGGTGTTCGGCAGGCACACGGGTTCGCGCAGCCGGCTCAGCCACGTGGGCCTCGGGCTGGTGCTCGCGGGCGGCCTCGGCAACATGGTCGACCGCGTGAGCGTGGGGGCGGTGCGCGACTTCATGCACCTCTTCCCGCGGCGCGAGCTGCCGTTCGGGCTGCACTGGCCGGGCGGCAGCAATGACTGGTTCCCGTGGGTCTTCAACGTGGCCGACCTGGAGCTGATCGCGGGCATGGTGCTCCTGATGCTCGCCATCCAGCTCAACGAGCGCCGCGCCGCGAGGGACGCCGCCGCCGCCGCGTCCCCCGCCGCGCAGGCCTCGCCCGAGCCGCCCGACCAGGGCGGAACCGGCGGGTCGGGTCTTGCAAATTAACATTTCAATGGTAATCTGCAAGGGTGATTCGCCGCCTTGCCGCCCGGAACCTCCGTGCCGCGCTGCGCCGCTACCCGGCGGTGACCATCGTCGGCCCGCGCCAGTGCGGCAAGACGACCCTCGCCCGCGCACTCGGCGGCGAGTACTTCGACCTTGAGCAGGAATCCGACCGGGTGCGGCTGGAGCTTGAGTGGGACCGGCTGTCCGCCGGCCGCTCGCGCGTGATCCTCGACGAGGCGCAGTCCTGGCCCGCGGTCTTCCCCAGGCTCCGGGGCGCCATCGATGCCGACCGTCGCCGCAACGGCCGCTTCCTGCTGCTTGGGTCCGTCTCTCTGGCGCTGATGCGCAGCGTGGGCGAGTCGCTCGCCGGTCGCATGGCCGTGGCGGAGCTGACGCCCTTCCTGCAACCAGAGCTCCGCGCCGCCGCCATGCGCGGCCGGCGGTGGCTGGTCGGCGGCTTCCCCGACGGCGGCATCCGGCGCGCTGGCGCGTTCCCCGGCTGGCAGTCCAACTACCTGCGCCTGCTTGCCGAGCGTGACCTCCCGGCCATCGGGATTCCCTGCTCGCCGCAGGTATCGATGCGCTTCCTGCGGATGCTCGCCGCGCTCAACGGCCAGCAGTGGAACGCATCCGAGCTCGGGCGCAGCATGGGCATCAACTACCAGACCGCGTCCGCCTACGCGGACTACGTGGAGGGCGCGTTCCTCATCCGCCGGCTGCCGCCATTGCATGCCAACATCGCGAAGCGGCTCGTGAAGGCGCCCAAGCTCCTCTTCCGCGACTCCGGCCTCCTGCATGCGCTCCTCGGCATCGGCTCGGAGGATGCGCTGCTCAGCCACCCCGCCGTGGGCGCAAGCTGGGAGTCGCACGTCGCCGAGCAGTGCCTCGGGCTCCTGGCGGCGCTGGGCGTCCCGCACGAGGCGTTCCACTTCCGAACGAGCGACGGGCACGAGCTCGACCTCGTGCTCGAGGTCGGCCGCGAGCGCTGGGCCGTCGAGGTGAAGCTGACGAGCGACCCGTCTCCGCACGACATGGCGCGGCTCGACAAGTGCGCATCGATGATCCGTGCGACGCGCGCTTTCCTCGTCTCGCGCACGCGCCGGGATGCGGGCGGCGGTGCACGCGTGTCCTGCGGGCTCGACCGCCTGCTTCGTGAGGTGGCCACGCTCGCTGGCTGAACGGCCCGTCAGCCGCCCGCGCCGGCGGCCCCATGCGCGTCAAGCCAATCCTGGGTGATCGACTCCGGCAGCGCGTCCAGCGCAACCGCGCGGTCGATGCCGAACGCGCCGACCATGGTGCGCCGGATCATGGTGCAGTGCCCGCCCGTTCCGAGCGCCTGCCCGAGCTCGCGCGCGATGCTGCGCACGTAGGTGCCCTTGCCGCAGTGGATGTCGAGCGAGAGCAGCGGCCACGCGAAGTCGGTCACCGCGATCGAGTGGATCTGCACCGGACGCGGCGCCAGTTCCGGCGCCTCCCCCTTGCGGGCAAGCGCGTACGCACGGCGGCCGCCCACCTTCATTGCGCTGAACGCCGGTGGCCGTTGCATGACGGTGCCCGTGAAGCGCTCGGCGAGCAGCGCCTCGACCTCGTCGCGCGCGGGTGCCGCGGCGCGGGCGCCGGGCGCACCGAGCGCCACCTCCGTCCGCTCGCCCTCCGTGTCGTCGGTCGCGGTGAAGGCCGTCAGGTCGATGGTGGTGAGGTACCGCTTCTCCGTGGCCATCAGCCGGTCGATCTCCTTCGTGCACTTGCCCAGCGCAAGCACCAGCACCCCCGTGGCCAGCGGGTCGAGCGTCCCCGCGTGCCCTGTCCGCGCCCCGCCCGCCCGCCGCCGCACGATGGCCACCGCCTTCATGCTGGAGAAGCCGAGCGGCTTGTCGAGGGCGAGGATGCCGTGGAGGTCGGCCATGGCGACCAAAGTTACGTGCGCCCGCCCCGCTACACTCCCCCCAACTCAGGACAGGTGTCCGAGCGGTTGAAGGAGCAGCATTGGAAATGCTGTATACGGGTAACCGTATCGTGGGTTCGAATCCCACCCTGTCCGCCTGAAGCGAACGGGAGACGGCCGGATCGGCCGTCTCCCGTCGTGTTTCGGGGTTGCGAGCGCTGCGCCCGGCGCGGGGCGCGTCTCCGGCGTGTGCAGCGTGGCCCAGCAGGCAAGCTTCCATCCGCTGCCCGACGGTTGCCAGATGCCCAGCCGGCAGCTCTTGGCGGCATCGAGCCGGCTGCGATCGATGCGGGGGTGCGTTGCATTGCCGGGGTGTGCCTGCTTCCGCGGGGATTGGTACGTTGCTCTCTCCATGAATCCCCTGGCGATGTCCTCCCTTCTCGTCTGCCTTTCCATCGCCGCCGCCTGCCAGTCCGCCGGCCCCGCGAAGCCGCCGGTTGCCGCAGCCGCGCCCGGTGCGGCGCCGAGCCCGAGCGCCCCCGCCGCCGGCCCTCGCCCCGCCGCGGCGCTCGAGCCGCTCGCGTTCATGGCAGGCGCATGGACGCAGCAGCAGGCCAACGGCGCGATGATCGAGGAGCACTGGATGGCACCGCGCGGCTCATCGATGCTCGGGTCGTTCCGGCGGATCCTGGGCAACGGCGCGGTGCCGTTCTACGAGTTCACGCAGGTGGTCGCCGAGAAGGACCGCGTCGTCCTCCGGCAGATGCACGTGCACGGCAACTTCGAGCCCGACCCCAAGCGCACCGAGCCCATGGAGCTGGTGCTCGAGCGCGCGGGCGCCGGCAGCGCCACCTTCGTGCCCGTGGCGGATCCGGCGAAGGCCAACGCCGGTCCGCTCGCCCGCGTCACCTACGCGCTCGACGGTGCCGACATGCTGGTGCTCACCGTCGAGCCGCGCGCCCCGGAAGGGAAGCCCGCGGAGGCGCCGCTCGTGTTCCGCATGTCGCGGTCGCGCTGAGCGCCCATGCTTCGCTGGCTGCGAAAGGTCTCGACCGGGCTGCGCAACCGCTCTGCGCGCAACTGGACGGCCCGCTGCCTCAGTTGCGGGCATCGGTTCCCCTATCCGTGGATCCGCGTGGGCGCCGCCGGGCGGCCGTGCAAGCTGATGCCGTGCCCGCGCTGCGGGCGGTGGCGGTGCTGCAGGGTGGAGCCGGCGCAGGCCGACCCCGAAACGCCGAAACCGAAGGCGCATTGGCCTTCGGCTTCGAAGTGACGAGTCGGGCTGGCGGGATTTGAACCCACGACCTTTTGACCCCCAGTCAAACGCGCTAGCCAAACTGCGCTACAGCCCGAGGGGGCGAAGTATAGCGCGCGCGCCGCAAGTGATGCCTCTCCTGGAGCTGCCAGCAGGGATTGCCTGTCAAAGCCGCGAAAAATGGAATCGGCCGCCGCATCGGCGTCATGAAGTGCGGTTCGCCGGACCTGGACGGTAGTGGACGTTGGCGGACGGCAAAGGACGTCGTCGGACGGCAGGCACTTCAAACTGGGAGCAAACTGACGTGGGGGCGAGCGCGGCGGTTGGCACCACTGGTTCGAAGACCAGTACCAGTGGCGCGGGACGCTTCCATTGCCGAGTTCCATGCGCATGATCCTCGAATGGACGCGCCCAAGGTCCCGAACCCGAACCCTGATCTTCCCCAAGTCATCGACGACCATCAATTGGCTGGACTCTTGAGGGTTGACCCCCGTTCCATCCGCCGACGTCTCGACAAAGGAACGCTGCCGGCGCCGACGTTCAGAGAGCCAATTGAGGTCGGGCAATGCAGGAGCGGCGGAACTGCCGTCAGATCGTGACGGCCCGCGCGCAGGCCCTCGGACGCGCGCAGCAGCCAGCCACGTACCTCCAAGGTGCGCACATCGGGCGCGTCAGCCGCCATAGAGCAGCTTCCCCTCGCGACGGATCGTCGAGGGCAACGAGGAGACCACCCCACGACGGGCGGCGAACTCGGCACCGCGTTGGTGCAACCATCGTACGGAACCACCGCTTACAGTGGGCTTGTCGGGCGCGCGCGCGCGATGCCGGAGGAGCGACTTCCTGTCAACTACCACCACCGCAACCGCCACCACCACCACCACTGACGATGGCGATGTCGAGGATGTCGGCATTCGGGTCGGTTGAGACGACGATGGGCTTCCCGGGTGTGCCGTTCGCAACCCAAATGGGCGTCAGCGTGCTGTTGCCGTTGCCGACCACATAGGCAGTGGTGCCGTCGGGCGTGAAGGCGACCCAATGAGGCTGGGCCCCGTGGGCCAGATGGATGGTGGATTTAACCTGCACGGGAGTGACCGAGAGATCTATGGGAACCACGGCGTCGATGGAGCTGCCGGCGATCGCGACGTACGCGAGCTTCCCGCCGGGGGCGATCTCCATCTGGATCGCTGGACCCGGCATGACAATCGCTTGTCCTGCGCTGAACGCGGCCACGTCGATGGGCGTGATGCTGCTGCTCCCCTTGTTGGCGACGTAGGCCGTGGCGCCGTCCTGCGTGATGGCGATCCAGTTGGGGTTTAACCCCACGGCGATCGAGTCGTAGACGATTCCGGTGGCGCCACCGCCGGTGACCATGATGCGCGTGACGGTGGAGCCGGCAGTCTGGACAGTGCCCCAGTTTGCGACGTAGCACCAGCTGCCATCAGGAGTGAAGGCCACCGTGTTGGGCCCGGCAAAGGGAACGGTGATCGTCGCGCCCACCTCGCACGTGTGCAAGTTGACCGTCGTGACCGTCTGGTCCGCGTAGTTCGCTACCCACGCCCACTGCTCATTCGTATGCGGGACGAAGTTGATGTCAACCGGCTCCCATCCCACAATGATCGGGCAGCTCACCTCACCAGTAGCCAGGTTGATCTTGTTGACTCTGCCATGGCGCAGGTTCGTGAACTCGTTGGTCACGAACGCGTGGGCGCCGTCCGACGTCACGATGATGCAGTTGGTCCCCGCCCCATTGCCCACCTCGATCGGGCAGCCCGCCTGTCGGGTCGCGAGGTTAATTGGGATGACCGCGCCAATTCTATCGCACGGACCCCAATACCCCAGAAGGATGGCAAGGTCTTCACCCGCAACCACACCGTCGCCATTGAGGTCGGCAGTGCAGCTGCAGCTGGGGCAAGTGGGGCAAGCGCCCCACTGCGACAGGAGGTCGCCCAGGTCGGAGCTGTTCACGACGCCGTCGCTGTTGAGATCAGCCGACTGGCAAGTTCCGAGGGAGCTATTGTCCGCCGCATTCGTGATGAAGGCGGTGAGGCCGCTCTGCGCCGATGCACGCTCGCCGCCACCGAGCACGGCAATCAATCCAGATGCGAGAACGAAGTTGAAGATGGCCGGGCGGCGATCGATTTGCATCGGGTGATCCTCCTTCGTTTCACCGTACTTCCGTACAGTTCCGTACAGCCGATCCGCGGGGCAGGGGGTTCCCATGCCCGGGCATCGCCTCCTCTCAGGTGAAGGCGTGAAATACAGGCTCGGCGGATCATCATGCGGCCGGGCGACCCAAGAATTTCAACAGTCAAGTCTATTGGAGAAAAATTCCGGGGGCCACGGTGATCCGGTTGGCTTCAGAGTCCCGCCTATCCCGGAGATACGGGGTCCGTTTCCATTGCATCCGCTCCCCCTTGGCCGCGTGGCCTTGGGGTCCTCGTGAGGCCGGTGGGTCGTGTTCCCCGGCAGTGGCGGCGGTCGATGAAGGTGCGGGCGGTTCCGGAGGAGAGAGACTCAATGATTCAGATCCGATCCATGAGGTGGCTGGGGGTTGCGCTAGCGGTTGGCGCGAGCGCGTCGGTTGCGCACGCCGGCGTCGGCGACGGCGCAGTTCAGTGGCCCCCCCCGTTCGGAAACGGTCATTGGTACGAGCTCATCAGCAAGCCGGCCTCGTTCGAGGCCGCCCAGGCCGCGGCGATCGCCCGAGGCGGTCACCTCGCGGTGCTCACCTCCGCGGACGAGAATGAGTTCGTGTTCTTGTCGGTGGTGAGCCCGGGCGGGCACAGCAACGATCCCGCCTGGATCGGGGCGCAGTCCATCGCCGGCGAGTGCGATGACGGCTCCCGCTACCTGTGGGTCACGGGTGAGTTGTTCGACTACAACAATTGGGGGCCCAAGTATCCGGGGGACCTCGATCACGAGGTTTGCGCGGCTGGCTTCATCCCGGTCTTCGCGTCGGCGTGGGCCAACTACGGGCGATCGGAACAGCTCAACTACGTCATCGAATGGTCCGCCGACTGCAACGGCGACGGCATCGTCGACTACGGCCAGATTCTGCAAGAGGATTTCGCCGACACGAATCAGGACGGCATCCCCGACATCTGCCAGCAGCCCACCTGCGCCGACGCCGACATCTACACGAACGGCGTGGTCAACGGTGCCGACCTCGCGGCCCTGCTTTCCGAGTGGGGGCCGGTGACGCCGGCGACCCGCGCTGACATCAATCACGACGGCTCCGTGAACGGTGCGGACCTCACCTACCTGCTCTCATTCTGGGGGTCGTGCCCGTGAGCGAGTTCCGGATCCTTGCCGACTGGGGGGACGCCCCCCGGCAGGACATCCCGCCGTCGGACTGCCCGCTGGCCCTGATCAACCCCTGACCGCCTACCGGAGGTATGGTTCGACTGACGCCGCTAGCCGCAGATAGCCGTCGCCTTTTCATGGAGCGCAGAGATGACTTGGGAGTACCGAACAGTCATGGTCGCCGCGGAGTGGGCGTCACTCATGGGCGGCAAGATGGACTCGTCAAAGCTCGACCAGATGATGAACGAGGCAGGCCAAGACGGCTGGGAGCTCGTTGCCGCCTTTGACACCAACATGGCGCAGGGCCGGACACACTCTGCGGTGCTGATCTTCAAGCGTCCTTGCGACCGGTAGGCCGCGGATCAACCCCTGACCACGGTCGAATCGTCCTTCCGCGAAGCCCGTTCCCGGCTTTTGCTTGACGGGTACAGGCGGCGGTGGTCCGCTTCCCTTGACCCCTGGGGGGGCATTGCCGGGGCGGGTTAGTTCCGGTTGCCGTCGATGTCCGCGAGGCGCCGGGCGAGCCGGACGCGGCGGTCGTCGGTGAGCTCCGTGATGAGCTCGACGATGAGCTCGACGCGGGCATCGCCGACTGGGTCGGCCTCTCCGTGAGACAAGCCCGAGACAAGCCGAAAGCGTGGGCGCGGGTTTCCGGACGCCGCACTGCCGAACGGATGAGAATTGGGGGTGTCGGGCGTGGCATGGATTTCGCCTACCTTCCCGAGCACCCGCATGAACACGAACACCTCGATCCACCGTTTGATCCTCGCCGGCGCCCTGATTCTCGTGTCGGCGGTCGTAGCCGTGCCGGCTCGGGCGCAAACGCTGAACGACCTGTATCCGGAGATTGCAACGGTGCTGGCGGCAGACGGCGCGACGGCCGATTACTTCGGCATTATTTCGGTCTCGCTCTCCGGCGACACCCTTGCGGTGGGGGTGCCGTTCGACGACGTCGGCGCGAACCTTGACCAAGGCAGCGTTCGCGTGTTCGTGCGCAGCGGCTCGTCGTGGACGCTCCAGGCGACGCTTGTCGCTGCCGATGGTGCGGCGGTCGATTACTTCGGCAGTTCGGTCTCGCTCTCCGGCGGCACCCTTGCGGTGGGGGTGCCGTACGACGACGTCGGCGCGAACGCGAGCCAAGGCAGCGTTCGCGTGTTCGTGCGCAGCGGCTCGTCGTGGACGCTCCAGGCGACGCTTGTCGCTGCCGATGGTGCGACGGCCGATTACTTCGGCGATTCGGTCTCGCTCTCCGGCGACACCCTTGCGGTGGGGGTGCCGTTGGACGACGTCGGCGCAAACGGTGGCCAAGGCAGCGTGCGCGTGTTCGTGCGCAGCGGCTCGTCGTGGACGCTCCAGGCGACGCTTGTCGCTGCCGATGGTGCGGCGTTCGATAACTTCGGCGATTCGGTCTCGCTCTCCGGCGACACCCTTGCGGTTGGGGTGCCGGTGGACGA
>Ga0194118_10002598_pt1 | contig 22514 bp, 16 predicted proteins | sample TA2MahsurfametaG_2_FD_148662 | JGI IMG/M metagenome (GOLD analysis project Ga0194118, IMG submission 148662) | Freshwater microbial communities from Lake Tanganyika, Tanzania - TA2015013 Mahale N5 surface | ecosystem: Environmental > Aquatic > Freshwater > Lake | place: Tanzania: Lake...
GCGCCCAGCCCCCAAGAACCTGCCGGTCGTTCTTCAAGGGGCGCCAACCCTCCCCCACATCGACAGATCCCCTTCCGGCTGCTAGGGTTGCAGGCTCGCCAGACCGTCTCCCCTGACTCAAGGCCGGCGCCTCGGGGCTCGGAGACCGCATCAGGAGCCCACATGACCGCCATTCGAGGCATCGCCGCCAGTCCGGGAATCGCCATCGGCACGGCTGTCATCGTGGCCGAGAGCCTGAGCCAAGTCTCTTTCCGTCAGGTAGCCCCTGAGGAGGTCGGTGAGGAACGGGCCCGGCTGGAAGCCGCGCTGACCGAGAGTGCTGCCGAGCTGACCGAGCTTCGTGATGCAAGCGCGGCCACCATGGGGCGTGAGGCCGCCGCGATTTTCGATTTTCATCTTGGCCTGCTCAAGGATCGATCCCTCGTCGGGGCGATGGTCGCGGACATCGAGCGCGAGCAGGTCTGTGCCGAGTACGCGGCGAGCGAGAACTTCGTGAAGTTCGCCGACCGCCTCCGAGCACTGCCGGATCCCCTGTTCCAGGAGCGTGCTGGCGATGTGGTGGACCTCGAGCGTCGCGTGGTCAGCAAACTCATCGGTGCCAGCGGCAAGCGGCTCAAGGATCTTGGCGGTCCGGCGGTCGTGATCGCGCACGAACTCACGCCGAGCCAGACCGCGGAGTTCCACCGCGCCAAGGTGGTTGCCTTCGCCACCGACGCCGGCGGCCTCACCGGCCATACCAGCATCATCGCGCGTGCGCTGGCGATGCCCGCGGTGGTGGGCTGCAAGGATGCCACGACGCATGTCGAGGATGGCGACCTGGTAATCGTCGATGGCGATGCCGGACAGCTGGTCATCCGACCTGATGAGGGCGCGCTCGCCCACTATCGCACGCTTGCGCAACGCAGCGAGTCGCGGCGCCGTGCGCTGCGCGAAGGCGCCGACCTGCCGAGCGTGACCCGCGACGGCACGACCGTCCACCTGCTCGGAAACATTGAGTTTCCTGATGAAATCACCTCAGTGCTTGCCAACGGTGGCAGCGGCGTCGGACTCTACCGGACCGAGTTCCTCTACCTCACCAGCCCGCGTGTGCCCACGGAAGAGGAGCACTACCGCGCCTACGCGCGCGCGGTCGAACTCTGCGCCGGCCGCACCTTGGTCATCCGCACGCTCGATCTGGGCGCGGACAAGTACACGCAGGAACACCTCGACGAGCCCGAGCGCAATCCCTTCCTCGGCCTGCGCAGCATCCGCTTCTGCCTGCAGAACCCGGCGCTCTTCCGGACCCAGCTTCGGGCGCTCCTGCGCGCGAGCGCACTGGGCCCGATCAAGGTCATGCTGCCCCTCGTCAGCAATGTCATGGAGCTACGCCAGACGCGCATGATGGTGCATGACCTCTGCGAAGACCTCGATGAAGAAGGCATTCGATACGACAGCACCCTGCAGATCGGCATCATGATCGAGGTTCCCAGCGCGGCACTCATGGCCCGGACCTTGGCGGCCGAGAGTGCGTTCTTCAGCGTGGGTTCGAACGACCTGATCCAGTACACGCTCGCCGTCGATCGGGGCAATGAACGGGTGGCACAGCTCTATAATGGGGCCAATCCCGGTGTCCTGACGCTGATCAAGGCGAGCGCGAGGGCCGCCGCAAATGCGGGCATCGACTGCAGCCTGTGCGGAGAACTGGCCGGGGAGCCCCTGTTCACCTGCTTGCTGCTGGGGTTCGGGTTCCGTACACTCTCCATGGCTCCCGCGCAGATACCCGTCGTCAAACGGGTCGTGCGCGCGACCACGGTCGAACAGTGCGAGCTCATCGCGAGGAAAGTGGGCTCGTTCGACTCAGACAGGCAGGTGCTCTCGTACCTGCGGGACGAACTTCGAAAGGTCGACCCCGAAGCCGTGAACCTCGACGGCTGACGGTCGACGCAACAGAACAGGCGCCTCTCGCGCCGCTCCCCGCTGAAGACCCCCGGGCCACCCGCCCGCGGCAGGACAGCGCCCGGGCGTGCGAGCGGCGCGGGCAGACGGCGGCGATGAACACCTTGAACGGCACCAACAACGACCATCCGTCACGCGTGCATCATGCGCCCGTGGCGCGCTGCGGTCATGGTGACCCATCCGCACTGTGCGGATCCCAAGGAGCGCATCACCCCGACTGCCATGCTGGCCGCGACATTGCGGCAGGATTGACTCATGGCAGACACCAACGCAGAACCACACGACGACTCGACCGCTGAGGGCCACACGCCAGCGGCCTCGAGGGCCGAAGCCGGCCAGATCCACCACGCCGCCTCGTCGCAGGGCGAAGAACACGCGCATCATGAAGACCGGCATGGCGCTGAAGACGCCGTCGTCGACATGGCCGATTCGGGCGACGACGAGCCGATCGAACCCGATCCGGAGGCGTTCGACCGCGTGGTCGAGCGGATCGACGCACAGCCCTCGGCGGAAGACCTGCGCACCCCGTCGGTCGGCGTCGATGGCGATGCGGAGTTGCTGCCGATCGAGCCCGTGGCCGCACCCACCAACCTGATGGACGACGAGGCCGAGGTCATCGGTTCCGACCACGAGCACCACGACGAGCACGACGACGGCCACGACGAAGCCGCCGAAAAGAGCATGGCTGCCGTCAGCGAGGCGGCGGACCACCTTGAGCGCTCGGCACATCGCCAGAGCCGCTCCAAGCCTGCAGCCAAGCCTCAGGTGATGATCGTCAACGACACGACCGACGAGTGCCGCATCGGCATCCTCGAGGAGAACGTGCTGCAGGCGTACTTCGCCGAGCGCACGGCCACGGCCACGCATGTCGGCAACATCTACAAGGGGCGCGTGCTGAACATCGAACCAGCCATCCAGGCGGCGTTCGTCGACTTCGGCGAGGGGGCCAGCGGGTTCCTCCACATCAGCGACCTGCACCCCAAGTACTTCCCCGGCAAGGAACGCACCGAGCGCGTGGGGAAGAAGATCCCGCGCCGCGAGCGCCCGCTGATCCAGGACGCGCTCAAGAAGGGCCAAGAGATCACGGTCCAGGTCATCAAGGAAGGCATCGGCTCCAAGGGGCCCACGCTGACCAGTTACATCAGCATCCCGGGCCGATTGCTCGTGATGATGCCGGACATGGGCCGCGTGGGCGTGTCGCGCAAGGTCGAGGACGAGGATGAGCGTCGCTCGATGCGCCGCATGCTCGACAGCCTCGAGCTGCCCGAGGGCTTCGGCTTCATCATGCGCACGGCCGGCTACGAGCGCTCGCACTCCGAACTCAAGCGCGATGCGGCCTACCTCACGCGCCTGTGGGAAGCCATGCAGGCCCGCACCGCCAAGACCAGCGGCCCGTGCGCGCTCTACACCGAGGGCGACCTGCTGATCCGGACGATCCGCGACTCTGGCGATCCGTGCATGAAGGGCATCGTCGTCGACTCGGTGAGCGCCTTCGACCGCGCCACGCAGTACCTCGATGTCGTCGCGCCGGCGCACGCACCGGCCGTCTACTACTACGACCGCCCGATCCCGATCTTCAGCGCCTTCGGCATCGAGGAGCAGGTCGAACTCATCCACCAGCGGGAAGTGCCGCTGCCCTCGGGCGGAGCGCTCGTCATCGACCAGACCGAGGCCATGGTGGCGATCGACGTGAACAGCGGACGCAGCCGCTCGGCGCGCGATTCCGAGACCAACGCGTACCAGACCAACATCGAGGCGGTCCGCGAGATCTGCCGCCAGCTGCGCCTGCGCGACCTCGGCGGCCTGATCGTGAACGACCTCATCGACATGCGGATGTCCAAGCACCGCAAGGACATCGAAGCCCGCATCGAGGAAGAGCTCAAGCGCGACCGCGCCAAGGCCACCCACCTGCCGATCAGCGAGTTCGGCATGGTCGAGATGACCCGCCAGCGCATGCGGCCGAGCATACGCAAGACGCACTACATCGACTGCCCGCACTGCGCCGGCACGGGCGAGGTGCGCATGCCGGATGTGGTGGCGGCCGATGCGCTGCGCCGCATCTCGCTGCTCTTTGCGTACCTGGCCGTGAAGCGCGTGCACCTCACGGTGACCTCGCGCGTCGCCGGCGAGCTGCTCAGTGTGCGCCGCCGTGCGCTGCAGGAACTCGAGGAGAAGTTCGGCAAGCAGGTCGAGGTCACGATCGACGACCACCTGCGTGCCGACCAGTTCAAGGCCGCCGCCTTCGACGAGCGCAACCACGCGCTCGAGCTCGATCGCCTGCCGCGCCCACCGCGCCCGCTGCTGGCCGACCTCTACACCGAGATCCCGGAGTACGTCGACGACGAGGACACGGACGAGCGCGTCAAGCGCCGCCGCCGTCGCCGTCGCAAGCCGGCCCCGGCCGATGCGAACGCCATCCTGCTCGCGGGCGGCTTCGACGACCTGCCGGCGGTGATCGAGGACGAACGCCCGCTCATGCATGTCATCCGCGAGTCGGAAGACGAGAAGCGGGCCGCGCGCAAGGCCGCGAAGGCCGAGTCGCGCGTTGAAGCCCGTGACGACGATGATGGTGGCGACGACGATCGGCAGGAGCGCACCGAGCGCGGGAGCCGCGACGATCGTGGTCGCCGCGGCGGTCGCAAGCGCCGTCGTCGTCGCAACGCACCCCTCCTGCCGCAGGCCGTGTCGGTGGCCGAGGCCGCCGCGCTCTGCGGGGTCGAGCCGGCTGCGCTGCTTGAGCAGCTGCGCGCCGCGCACGAGGAAGTGGCACCCATGGTGACCGAAGGCCTCGAGATGCTCACTCCTGAGCTCGTGGCTGTCGCCCGGCACCTCTTCAATGTGCCGGTACTTGGTGCAGCAGCCCCAGCCGCTGGCGGCCAATCGAGCGAGGACGATGCCGATGGAAATGACTCCGGCGAGGGTGCATCCAGCGAAGGCTCGACCGGCACGCACACCGAGCGCGCCGAGGGTGATGATCGCGATGGCGGTCGCCGCAAGAAGCGTCGACGCCGTGGCGGTCGCAACCGCCGTGGCCGGGGTCGCGATGGCGCCGAGGGCGGATCGCGCGAAGGTGACGCCGGTCCGGCAGTTGAGGGCACCGAGCATGAGGCCGCTGACGCGGGTGAAACGAGTGACGACGATCGCAACGAACGCGTCTCGGCGGACAACGGCACAGCGACCGATGCTGGCTTGGACGATGGCGACAGCGACACCGACGGCTCGGACGACGGTGAGCGCACAGAGGGCGCCCCACGCGATGGCGACCGCGACAACGACAAGCGGCGCAAGCGCCGACGCCGTGGCGGCCGCGGCCGCCGTGATCGCGACGATCGTGGTCCGCGTGGTGAGCCTCGCTCGGATGGCGAGGGCCAAGGCGGCTCGACAAGCGGTCCTGAAGGTGGCGCTTCGTCGGGCGGTGCAGCCCCGCCGAGCGCGCCCGCATCACCAGCCCCTGTCGAGCCACCGAGCCCGGCACCGTCCGCCGACGCCGCAAAGCCCAAGCGTCGCTCGCTCTACGGCGCGACCACGCGTCGATTGAAGCCCAGCGAAGCTCCCAAGGGCCGGGCGGAGTGATCCGCCATGAACGCGCTGCACGCTGATGCGCCGGCGCGCCGGCTGATCGTGCTCGGGAGCACCGGCTCCATCGGCACCTCCACCATGGATGTGCTGCGGCGCTGGCGCGATCATGGCGGTCCGCGACTCGAGGTCGTAGGCCTCGCAGCGCACAGCAATGCAGCGCTCCTGGCGCAGCAGGCTTCGGAGTTCGGCGTGCGTCATGTCGCAGTCGTTTCACCTCGTGATCCGTCTGAGCTCTCCGCATGCACGGCGTTCACTGGCGAGCATGCCGCTCGCGACCTGATCCAGGCCATCGCGCGGCCTGGTGACCTCGTGCTCGCTGCGATGGTGGGAGCGGCCGGGATCGCACCCACGCTTGCCGCCATCGATGCCGGCTGCGACATCGCATTGGCCAACAAGGAAACGCTGGTCGCCGCCGGTGAGCTCGTCATGGCGCGTGTGCGCGAGCGCGGCGTCGCGCTGCTGCCGGTCGACAGCGAGCACAGCGGCGTCTTCCAGTGCCTTGGCGATCGAAACATCAGCGAGGTCGCGCGCATCGTGCTCACGGCCAGCGGAGGCCCCTTCCGCACCTGGGATCGCGCCCGCATGGCCTCGATCACGCTGGCCGATGCGCTCAAGCACCCGACCTGGACGATGGGCCGCAAAGTCACCATCGACAGCGCGACGATGATGAACAAGGGACTCGAACTGCTCGAAGCCCACTGGCTCTTCGGCGTGGACCGCAACCGGCTCGGCGCGATCGTGCACCCGCAGAGCATGGTCCACGCGATGGTCGAGTTCGTCGACGGCAGCGTCATGGCGCAGATCAGCCCGCCCGACATGCGCCTGCCCATCCAGATCGCGCTCGCGCATCCGCAGCGGGTGGATGGGCCGACGCGTCGCGTTGATTGGGCGCAGCTGGGATCGTTCCAGTTCGAGCCCATCGACCGCGATCGATTCCCGGCACCGGGGCTCGCGCTGCATGCGATCGAGCGCGGTGGCACGGCAGGCTGCACGCTCAATGCGGCAAACGAGATCGCGGTCCAGGGCTTCATCGATGGTCGGATTCCGTTCATGGGCATTGCCGAGCTCGTGGGCGAGTGCATGGCCGCGATGCCATGTGGCGCTGCATCGTCGCTTGATGCGGTGCTCGCGGCCGATGCGGCCGCGCGTGCGTGGTGCTCGGATCGATTGGGTCGCTCGCCCGCGCTGCGTGCCTGATCGGGCCTCGGCCGGCGCGGGTTGCGCCGCACCGACGCCCCGGCTGGCGGAGTTGAGGGGCGGTGCGAAGAGATCGCCGGACGGACTGCATCGAACCGCGGCCGCGCGGCATCACTAGACTCCGGGCATGGACCTCGTTGGCGGGCTGAACCTCTTCGTCGTCATCCTGGGGTTCGGGTTCCTGATCCTCGTGCATGAGCTCGGCCATTACCTCGCCGCGCGCTGGGCGGGGATCCGTGTCGACAACTTCGCGATCGGCATGGGGCCGGTGCTTTGCTCGTGGCGGCACGGACTGGGCGTGCAGTTGGGCAGTTCGCAGCCCGAACTCTGCCGACGGTTCGGCCGCGCCACCACCGCGACGATCCCCGAAGCCGCGCTGCGCGAGGCGGGCCTTGGCGAGACCGAGTGGACGCTGCGCCTGCTCCCGCTCGGTGGCTTCGTGCGCATGCTCGGGCAGGACGACGCCGCACCGAACGACGACCTTGCCGCACAGGGTGATCCACGCAGCTACCGCAGCGCACCGGTCGGCAAGCGCATGGTGGTGATCTCGGGTGGGGTCGTCATGAACATTCTCTTCGGCATCCTCTTCTTCATGATTGCGTTCCTGGCCGGCGTGAAGGCCGAGGCGCCGGTCGTGGGCGGTGTGGCACCCGGTTCGCCGGCTGCTCGCGCAGGGATCATGGCGGGCGACCGCATCGAGTCGATCGATGGCACCCCCACCGCAACCTTCACCGATGTGATCCTGGGCGGCGCGATGCATGTGGGGACGCAGCCCTTGACCATCAAGGTTGACCGGGGCGGCGAAGTCCTCGAGCTCAAGGCCCTGCCCGAGTACGAAGCTGCCGCAGGCCTGCAACGCCTGGGCATCGCACCAGCCGAGGGCGTGTCACTCTCCGCGGATCGAGAGAGCATTCCGCTCGTGCACCAAGCCTTGCTCAGCGCTGGCTTCTTCGATCGCGCGCGAGTCCAAGGCGCGCCCACCGGTTGGTTCGAGTGCGCAGGCGACCGCGATGCGTTCGTGCGTCAGTGGGGCGGCGCCACGCTGCGCACGATCGATGGCCGCGATGCCACGAGCGCTGCCGGGCTGCGGGTCGCGGCGCAGGCAAGTGCAGGAGCGATGATCCCGACCACCTGGGACCTGACCTGGGCCAACAGCGCGAGCACGATCTCCGTGGCGCTCGAACCCGTCGCGGATCTTGAGCCGATCCTCTACGCGCCTGGGTCGAGTGCCGGTGCCGCCGATCTTGAACTCGGGGTGGCGGGCCTCGTGCCGCTGGTCCTGGTGCGCGATGTGCTGCCGGGCAGCGCGAACGCCGCGATCCTCAAGGCTGGCGATGTCATCCTCGCCGCGGGTGATGAATCAGGCCCACGCATGGATGAGTTCCGGTCGCTCATGGCCAAGCGTGCAGGCTCGGTCGTGCCGCTGGTCGTGCTGCGCGGCGGCGAGCGCGTGCCGGTGAACGCGCGCGTCGATGGCAGCGGCCGCCTCGAAGTGATGATCGGCTACGCCATGAGCCTGCCCATGATCGCGGGTCCGATCGAGTCGACGCAGGAGGGCGATGCGGTCATCAGCACGCCCGCTGCGGGGCTGGGCCTGGTCCCGTGCAGCACCGTCGTCTCGATCGGCGGCGAGGCCGTGCGCGACTGGGCCTCGATCCGCGGCGCGATCCAGCGCGCGCTCGCAGCAGGTGCGCGAACGGTCCCGATCATCGTGCGCATGCCCGGTGCGGGCGAGGCCACCGTCAACGCCGAGTTGCGCTTCAACGACGCGCAGGCCAAGTCGATCGAAGCCCTTGCGTGGTCGAGTCCGATCGGTCCGGAGTGGTTCGAGCCGTCGATGGTCACGATCAGCGCGGACGGCAACCCGCTGCTGGCGGTTGCGATGGGCTTCAAGGAGTCGCGCAAGCTTGCGATCATGACCTGGCTCACGATCGATCGGCTCGTGCGCGGCACAGTCGCGGTCAAGCAATTGCGCGGGCCCGTGGGCATCGTGCAGATCGGCACGCAGGTCGCTGACCGCGGGTGGACCTACCTGGTCTTCTTCCTTGCCGTGATCAGCGTGAACCTGGCGGTGCTGAACTTCCTGCCCCTGCCCATCGCCGACGGCGGCCACATGTGCTACCTGATCTATGAGCGCATCACCGGTCGCGAGCCGAGCGTGGTCTTCCAGAACATCGCTTTCCTCGCGGGCTTGCTGCTCTTCGGAGCGCTCTTCGTGGTGACCTTCTTCAACGATGTCTCCCGACTCGTGACGGGTTGACGAAACCAGCGGGCCTTTGCGCGCGAAGCCCCCGCCATGGACCAACCCGTTTCGATCATCACCGGTGCCGGCAGCGGCATCGGCCGCGCGACCGCCCTCATGCTCGCCGAGCGCGGTCACCGCTTGACGCTCGTGGGGCGCACGGCGCTGGCGCTCGAGGAAACCGCCGCGCTCATCCGCGAGCGCGTGCCGGGGGCCACGATCTTCCCGTGCGTCGCCGACGTCTGCGACCTGGACCGTGCAGCGATGGTCGTTGAGCGTACGCACGCGGCGTGGGGTCGCATCGACTGCCTGGTGAACGGCGCCGGTGCAGCACCGAAGGCCCCGATCGAGGCGACCGACGAGGAGCTCCTCGAGAACACCTTCTATGTGAATGCCTTCGGGCCTGCGTCGCTGATCGCGCGCTGCTGGCCGCACTTCGTGCAGCAGAAGTCCGGCTGCATCATCAACATCAGCACGATGGGTGCGTTCGATCCCTTCCCGGGCTTCTTCGTCTACGCGGCAGCGAAGAGCGCGCTCGACTCGTTCACGCGCAGTGCCTGGCGCGAGGGCCGTCGCCACGGGATCCGATCGTTCTGCATCAATCCCGGCGCCGTCGAGACGAACATGCTGCGGCGCAACTGGGACGAAAAGATCATCCCGCCAGCGAAGGCGCTCCCGCCCGAGGCGATCGCGACGGTGATCCTTGATTGCATCGAGGGCCGCCGCGACGCCGAAGCTGGAAAGTCGATCCCCGTGCCGTCGCCGTGAGGCGCTTGACCGCGGCCGGGTGGCTCACAACCGCCGGCGCGCGCCGGTCGCGCGCTGCATGTCACGCTTGGCTTCCTTCTCCTTGATGTGCTCCCGCTTGTCGCCCTTCTTGCGGCCGAAGCCGACGCCGACCAGGACCTTGGCGCGGCCCTTCACGAAGTAGATCTTGAGCGGGATCAGGGATGCCCCCTTGGCCTTCTGCTGGGTGGCTAGCTTGTCGATCTCGCGCCGGTGGGCCAAGAGCCGCCGGACCCTGGTCGGGGCGTGTTGGTGCTGAGGCAAGGCTTGGGGGTACTCGGCGATGTGGACCCCGTGCAGTTCCAGGCTGACCGGGACGGCCTTGGCCATCACGAACCCCTGATCGAGCTGGACTTGGCTGTTCCGGAGGCTCTTCACCTCTGTCCCGAGGAGCTCGATCCCGCACTCCAGCGTGTCCTCGATGGCGTAATCATGGCGCGCACGACGGTTCTCGATCGTCGGCTCCCGTGAGGTGGAGCGCTCCTTGGCGGCCATCGGGCCAAGGCTACCCCTGAAATGGCCAAAAAAGTGGCCTCTGGCGGTCGCCAAGTCCTCGCACTCGGGCAATACTCCAAAGGTCCGGAACAGCGGTGCCTCCGGACCGATACCCCACGACCGGCATCACCTTGCCGGGTCTTCCAACTGATGGAGAAACGAATGCGCCCCACGCTCGGACTCATCGCCGCACTGACCTTGACCCTCGCCCCCACCGCACTCGCGCAGGTCGGTCAACTCCCCCGCACCAGCCCTGCCGAGGCACGCACTGCGTTCCTCGAAGCCAATGCGGGAACGGGCTTCTTCATCAATGACCACGGCAACCTCACGCGCGTCTATGGCCGCGCGTTCAGCCACGGCAACAGCCCGGTCGAAAGTGCCGCGGCGTTCGTCGCGCAGCACGCGTCGATCTGGGGTGCCGATGCATCGCAGCTGCTTCCGATCGGTCCGTGGGGCGAAGGCGCGCACATGATCCCGCTGATGTGGGATGCCTTCACCGACACCTACAACTTTTCGCTCGTGGGCTACACGCAGGCCGTGCACGGGGTGCCGGTCTTCCGCAGCAGCCTCCGCCTGCTCGTGCGCAACGAGGCTGGCTTCCCGCTGGTGCTTGTCTCAAGCGACCTCAAGGACCTTGGCACCTTCCCCGAGACCGTCAAGGCGTTCATCGCCCTTGGCGCGCCGCTTGATCCTTCCCGCTACGCAAGCAAGCTGCAGAAGCGGCTCGCCGCCGCCGCGAACGATGTCCCCGCTGAACTCGTGATCTTCGCCGGCGAGGACGACCTCAAGGTTGCGCCACGGCTTGGCGTGAAGTTCATCGTCGACCGCGGCATGCCCGGCGACTCGGACTACGCGCGCCTGCTCTACATCACCGATCCCGCGACCGGCGAGGTGATGTTCGAGGAGAACCAGGTGTGCTACGCCGATGCCACCGGCACGGTGCAGGGCCAGGCGACCCCGGGCTTCCAGGCAGATGCCTGCGCCGTCGAAGCCACCGCTCCGCTGCAGTACGCGCGTGTGTCGATCGGCGCCACCAGCGTCTTCGCCGATGTGAATGGAAACTTCGTGATCCCCGGGCAGACCGGATCAGTCACGATCACCAGCACGCTGGCTGGCAAGTACTTCAAGGTCCTCAACGCCGCCAACGCGAATTCGACCCCGACCGCTTCGGCGACCGGTGCCGTGGGTACGCCGCTGAACCCGATGTTCAACGAGGGCAACCTCGTCGAGGCCGCGCGCGCGGAAGTCAATGCCTATCGCCACGCGAACATCGTGCGTGACTTTGCGCTCGCCAACAACCCGTCGTACCCGACGATCGCGAACCAGCTGAACTTCACGATCAACGTCCAGGTCAGCGGGACCTGCAACGCCTTCTACAACGGCAACTCGATCAACTTCTACCCGGCTGGCGGCGGTTGCAACAACACCGCCTTCAGCACCGTGGTCCACCACGAGTTCGGTCACCACATGGTGGCCTCGGGCGGCAGCGGCCAGGGCGCGTACGGCGAAGGCATGAGCGACTGCATGTCGCTGCTCATCAGCGATGACCCGCGGCTGGGCCTGGGCTTCCAGTCGTGCAACACCGGCATCCGCAATGCCGACAACACCTGCACCTATTTGTCCACTGGCTGCAGTTCCTGCGGCAGTGCGATCCACAGCTGCGGCCAGCTCATCTCGGGTTGCGTGTGGGACACGCGCGAAGCCCTCGGCGCCAAGTACGGCAGCGCGGCTGGCCTTGCACGCACGAGCCTCATCTGCGTGAACAGCATTCCGCTGCACACGGGCACGACCATCGCCGGTGACATCACCATCGACTTCCTCACGCTCGACGACAACAACAGCGACATCGCCGACGGCACGCCGAACTACAACGAGATCAACGGTGCCTTCACGCTCCACGGCCTGCCCGGCCCGGCGCTGCTGCTCCTGAGCTTCTCGTTCCCCAATGGGATCCCGGCCACGGTGTCGCCCGCTGGCAGCACCACGCTCGCGATGAACGTGGCGCCGCTCGCCGGCACCCCGCAGCTTGGTAGCGGCACCTTCTTCTGGCGCAACGGTGGTACTGGCTCGTTCGCCGCTGCGCCGATGACGCAGGGAGCACCCAACCAGTACACGATCCAGGTTCCCGCGACCGCGTGCCTGAGCAGTGTTCAGTGGTATGTCTCCGCCTCCACCACCACTGGATCGACGGTCACGAGCCCGAGCACGGCACCTGCCGCGTTCTACACCTCCCTCAGCGCGGCGACTGTCCAACAGGTCTTCGCCGACTCGATGGACACCGACACCGGTTGGTCCACTAGCGCATCAACCGACACGGCCACCACTGGCAAGTGGGAGCGGGTGGATCCCATCCCCACCCCTGCCCAGCCCGACGACGACGCTGGCGCAGGAACCCAGTGCTACATCACCGCCAACGGCACTCCTGGCGGCGCGCTGGGTGAACAGGATGTCGACGGCGGCACCACCACCCTCACCTGTCCGATGTTCAACCTCGCCGGCTTCGCCGACGGCGTTGTGTCATATGCGCGCTGGTACTCGAACAACACCGGCTCGGCTCCGAACGCAGACTCGATGCCGATTGAGATCAGCAACGACGGCGGGTCGACCTGGGTGCAGATGGAACTCGTCACCGAGAACCTGAACGCGTGGGCGACCAAGAGTTTCCGCATCGGACAGTTTGTCACGCCGACCGCCACCATGAAGGTTCGCTTCCGTGCCCGCGACGAGGGGGCCGGTTCGGTGGTTGAAGCCGGCGTCGATGACTTCCGAGTCGACGGCATCAGCTGCACGGTCAGCAACCCGGCCGACATCGATGGAAACGGCAACGTCGACGGAGCCGACCTTGGCCTGCTGCTCGCAGGCTGGGGATCGTCCTCGCCCGACGTGAACGGTGATGGCGTCGTCGACGGATCTGACCTCGGCCTGCTTCTCGCCGCGTGGGTCGGCTGAGCGCGCCACATGGCAAAGTGATCCCAGCGGGCTCCGGCATCTGCCAGGGCCTGCTGTGCTTATCGGGACAATGCACCGATCGAACTCATCGACTCGGACCTTCGCTATACTTGCCGCCCCTGCTTCATGCGCATGTGGCGAAATTGGCAGACGCGCCAGCTTGAGGTGCTGGTGGGGCAACCCATGGAGGTTCGAGTCCTCTCGTGCGCATTGACCGTCGCGGATACCGCGACGGTCTTTCTCTTTCGACATGCCGCGGCGATGCTCGCCATCGTGCTGCGGCCGAGTTCCATCCACCCCATCCGCGCATGACCAGTCTTCCCGTCGCCCATGAACCCACGCTGCGCGTGAACGAGATCTTCCACTCGATCCAGGGTGAGAGCACATGGGCTGGCGTGCCGATGGTCTTCGTGCGGCTGACTGGCTGCCCGCTGCGCTGCCATTACTGCGATACGAGCTACGCCTTCCGCGAGGGCACGACCGTGCCGGTAGCTGCGCTGCTCGACCGCGTACGAAGCTTCAGCTGCCGGACGGTGGAGTTCACGGGCGGCGAGCCGCTGGCGCAGCGCCATGCATTCCTGGCCATGGCCGTGCTCTGCGACGAGGGGTTCACGGTCCTGGTCGAGACGAGCGGTTCGATCGACATCACGCCGTGCCACCCGAGCGTGATCCGCATCCTCGACCTGAAGACCCCCGGCAGCGGCGAAGAGGACCGCAACCGCTGGGCGAACCTGGCGGACCTGCGGCCGCGCGACGAGGTGAAGTTCGTCATCACCGACCGCGCGGACTACGAGTGGGCGCGCGAGATCGTGCTGCGCGAGCGGCTCCATGATCGCTGCAACGCCGTGCTCTTCAGTGCCGCGCACCGCCAGGCCGGCGATGCCGACATCCGCGGCTGCGAAGGCTTGTCGCACCGCACGCTCGCGGAGTGGATCCTCGCGGACCTCCTACCCGTGCGGCAGCAGGGCCAATTGCACAAGGTCATCTGGGATCCGTCGACCCGCGGGGTCTGATCCCGCGCCGGCGATCAGTAGACCCAACCCTCGATGAGCGCTTGCTTCGGCGCCACCGTGGGCGCGGGTTCAAGCACCAGCACCAAGGCATCCAGCAGATCGCCCTCTTCGTCGGCGATGGCCTGCTCGCCCACCGACTCAGGCACGATCAACCCCGCGCGTACCGCTCGGGAGAGGATCTCCTCCCGCACCTCTCGCGGGCGCTCGCCCTTGCCCTTGTAGCCCTTGTGCGGCCAGCCACGGCGCTGCAGATCGCTCGCGGGGCAGCTCTCGCACACCACGGTCTGCATTCCTGGGGCGCCGGCAACCACCGGCTCGATGCGAACACCCTCCGCCGCAAGCGGCAGCAGGATCTCGCAGATGAAGGTCCAGGTCTGCTTGAAGACGCGCAGGTTCGTGGGCGGCATCGGCGTGCGCAGCTCGTGATCGCACGCGCGTCGCGGCTCCTGGCGCGTCAGCGTGCGCAGGCCACCACGCCAATCACGCGCACCTGCAAATCCGGCCATCCAGTCGGCGCCGCCCTTCCAGCCCTTCACGCCGGCTTCTTCCAGCGTTGGCGCGGCAAGACCCATCGGTGCATCGATGCGCCAGAGATGCGGACGGCCATCAGCCGCGCTCAGACGGATGCGCTCAAGCAGGCCCTTTCGGTCAGCGCGCTCGACCTGCACCGGGGAGGTACGCCCATGCCGCGTGGCGATGCGGATCTTGTGCGCACCGCCGGAATCTGCACCGCTGAAGTCAACGCCGTGGATGATGAGCCATCGTTCCATCGTGACGAGCCTACCTACGCTGCAGGCAGGACGACCTCAGTTCATCGAACCGCAGCTTCCGGCGTTCTTGCCGCATGGGCAGCAACCGCCGGTGTGCACATGCGTGCTGCCCGCAGGCGAGCCGCCGACGCCGAAGACGCTGTGCCGACGCTTGAAGGTGCGGCCCTTGCCGGCCGGATCCTCGACGGGGCCATCGGCATCCTTCATCGGGCGAAGCAGTTCGATCACCTCGCCGTCCTCGATGCACTCGTATTCGTAAAGGGGCATGACCGTCAGGATAGGCGAGGACGATGATCGAGCGAAGCGTCGTCGCGGCGATTGCGCCCAGGCCTGCCCTTCGACGACTTGCCGCGCGACGGTGCGCCAGAGCGCCGGCCGGTGCCCGAGTTCGTTCCCCGGTCGGCAACGGCCTTCGCTGAGCCGCGCTCGGCCCGGGCCTTTGCGGAGAGTTCGCGCGTGCGCTGCGCGCGTCGCTCGAGGCGATCGCTCTTCTCGTTGCGGCGCGAAGCGCGGATGCCGCGGCGCTTGCGCACCGGGGCACCACCTTCGGTGCGCTCGGCGCGTTCACGGCGACGGTGGATCGTGGCGGCATCGGCAAAGGCATCCCGGCGGACCTGATCGAGTTCCTCAGCCGTGAGGTCGCGCCATTCACCCACCGCCAGACCCTTCAGGCGAAGCGGGCCCATCTTCACGCGCCGCAACTTCTTCACTGGGTGGCCGAGCGCCAGCAGCATGCGGCGGATCTGCCGATTGCGGCCCTCGAAGAGTTCCATGTACAGGATGGTCTTCTGTCGGTCACGCGCGATCACGTCGAGCCGTCCTGCCTTGGCCTTGCGACCGGGACCTCGCTCTCCATCGCTGAGGAACACACCGCGCTCGAGGCGAGACAGATCCTCATCCGAGAGCTGCCCTGCCACCGTGACCTCGTAGCCCTTGTGCATCTCGTAGCGCGGGTGCGTCAGCCGATTGGCAAGCTCACCGTCGTTGGTCATGAGCAGCAAGCCCGATGAATCCATATCGAGGCGACCGACCGGATAGAGGCGCAAGCCGCTGGGATGCTCGACCAAGTCCACCGCGCACGAGCGCCCCTCTGGGTCGCTGTTGGTGCAGACCACGCCCTTGGGCTTGAAGAGCAGGACATACGCCACGCGCGAATCCCGGCGCACCCGACGGCCGTCGGCGACCACCTCATCCTTGACCGGATCGATCCAAGCGGGCAGGCTCGCGACCAGCGTGCCGTTCACCTCGACGAGGCCCTCGGCGATCATCTCCTCGCAGCGTCGACGGCTGGCCACGCCCGCATCGGCGAGGAACTTCTGCAGGCGGACGCCGCGCGAGGCGTCGGTGAAGGGATGGTCGGCCTTGGGCATGCCCGCAAGTATGACCGCTATCCTCGGTGCATGCATGGCGAAACGCTGCTGGTCCTCATGCTCGCTGCGCAGGATGCGCCCACCGGTACGCTCGGCACCGGCGAGCGGATCGCGCCCGCACCGCCAGCACCCGCTGCGCTGGTCGATCCGTTCGCAGCGAGCTCGATCGTCGGCGCGGCGGTCGCCACGCATCGACTCGTGGAACCGCTGCGCGCCACGGCGGGGTTGATCCGACGGTTCGGCGTCGAGCGCCGCGATCCCAACGACTCCCCCTGGGTCGTGCGATGCTTCGACGAGCCGTGGGTCGTCGCGGACATCGCCCGGGCGACCACCGCTCCAATCCGCTCAGGCTTGCCGCCGATGCAAAGCCTCGCCGTGACCGCGGCGCAGGCGCTTGGCCAGCGCTACGAGCCCTCGGCTGGCCAAGGCACGCTCCCCATGGCCGACACGCAAGGTGCGGTCTTCGCCCTCGATTTCCTGGCGAATGGGGCGCGGGTGCATCGCATGGCCCTGCTCGATCCGGTGCTCGAGCGACTCGCATGCGACCGGACGGAACTGCGCCGTCGGGCGATCGGACTTGCCGAGCGGAGTGCGCGATCCGTGCTGCTCGATGGACCGGATTTGGAACAGGACCTTGCCCTGATCCGCGCGAGCACGGCTGCAGGATGGGCTGCCGTGCCGGCGCTGCTTGCGCACCTCGATGCAGAGCTGCCGCGCGGCATCGACTGGACTGCACAGGAACCAGCGCCGATTCCCGAACCGCTCACCGGCAAGATCGACGGCGCGATCCTCGCTGCCGAGATGGTCGATGGACTCGGTTGGGTCGTGGTCGGCAGCACCGCCCCCAATCGCTACGACATGGACGCCATTGCCGCGGTACTCGACCCCGGCGGCGATGATCGATACGGGTGGAACCTTGGCGGTGCCATCGATTCGGTCGTCGTGGACCTTGGCGGCAATGATCGATACGAAGGCGGTGCGATCGGCGGCCCGGGCTCCGGCATCGCGTGCCTCGCGGCCATCGATGACCACGGCGGCAACGATCACTATCGAGGCGGACTGCTGTCGATCGGCGCAGGCGCGTTTGGTGTCGGCCTGATCCGAGACCGCGGCGGCGACGATCGCTATGAGGGCGGCGCGTGGAGCATCGGCGCAGCCATGTACGGCGCCGGCATCGTGCTCGATGAGGGTGGTGCCGACGATGTCCGTGGTGGCACCCTCTCGCAAGGGGTCGGTGGGCCGCGCGGCATCGGTGCGCTCATCGACCGTGCAGGTGATGATCGCTACATCGCAGACTTCGGCGCACCGAGCGTGTACGGCACGCCCGCCACGAACTTGGCCTTCAGCCAGGGCGTCGGCTACGGCTTCAGGCGGTACGCCGCAGGCGGCATCGGCATCCTCTTCGATTCGAGCGGTGACGATCGCTACGAGGGCGGTGAGTTTGCACAGGGTGGCGGCTACCTGCATGGTCTGGGTGTGCTGCATGACGCGGGTGGCCGCGATCTCTACCGAGCCGATCGCTACAGCCAGGGATTCGCGGCGCACATGGCGTTCGGCGCCCTGCTCGACGATGCCGGCGACGACGTCTACTGGGGCCGCACGGCCGCCAACCAAGGCGCGGCATGGGATGCCTCGAGTGCGGTCCTCGTCGATGCAGCCGGCAATGACCACTACCGCGGCAGCGTGCTCACGCAAGGGTCTGGTGCCATGCAGGCGATCGGCATGCTGCTCGACCTGGCCGGCGACGATCGCTACGACGCCCCTGGACCGTACGCGCGGGGCGAGAGCGGCAACAACACCTACCACTGCGCCACGGGAGTGCTCTCGTTCAGCCTGCTGCTCGATGCTGGACCCGGCGCCGCGCGGATCGGTGATGGTCCGGCTACCGGCACCACCGTCACCGGCTCCGCCAATGCAGAGCAACCCTGCGAAAGCAGGCTGCACGGCATCCGCATCGTGACTCCATCCGTGGTGGCATGGCCCACGCCTCCATCGCCTTAGCATGTCCAGCGTGCCCGAAGCCGATCGTTCCCTCGTCACGCTGAAGCCGAGCCTCAAGGGGGCGGGGAGCTTCTTGATCGCGTCGTGGCGCAGGTTCCGCTCGACGGACCCAGCCGAGATGGCTGCCGCCCTGAGCTTCCGCACCCTCTTCAGCCTGTTTCCCCTGCTCGTCGTGGCCACCTTGCTCACACGAGCGATCATGGCCGACCGATTCGAGACCTTCGTGAGCGGATTGATCGCCGAGGTCGGTCTCGATGATCTGCGGATCGGCGACGAAGGCGCTGTTGCCGGCGAATGGCTGCGCGGCCTCGTCCGCGACGCTGCGGGCATCAACCTGTCGGGTCTCGGGCTCGTGGGCGGCGCGGCGGTGGTCTTCTCCGCGATCTGGCTGCTCGTGGCGATCGAGCGCAGCTTCGACCGTGTGGCGGCGACGAACGTGCGTCGTCCGCTGCGACGCAAGCTCCTGGTGTACTGGACCGCGCTCACGCTGACGCCGGTCCTCTTGGGTGCCGTTCCGCTGGGCGTGCGGCTGGGGCTCTCCATCTCCAAGCTTCCCGAGTTCATGCCGGCCCTGGCTGAGTTCATCAGCGGAACCACCGGTTTCCTCTCGATCTGGGCGCTGCTCTACGCCACCTATGCCTTCATTCCAAATCGACGCATGTCATGGAAGGCAACGCTGGCTGGCTCGCTCGGAGCCGCAATCGCGATCGTTGCTGGCAAGGCTGCGCTCGGCTCGCTCGCCGCGCGGAGCTTCGGCGCCAGCAAGCTCTTCGCCAGCCTGGGCCTGCTGCCGGTCCTGATGTTCTGGATCTACCTGATGTGGATGGTCGTGCTCTACGGCCTGCATCTGTCCGTACTCATCGACTGGACCCTGCCGCGCCTGCGCGTGGGTGCGCTGCGCCATGCACGGTGGGAGGCGATCGACGATCCTGACCGCCCACGGGCCACTGGACGCAAGCGAACGCGCCGGATGAGGTGATCCAGCGAGCGCAGTCTGCCTGATGTCAGGGAGCGGGCGCGTTGTTGGGCAACTTTGCCGGCAGCGGTGCCCCGGGAAGAGCCGACGGGGTCGGCCCTGCCTGGAGTGGAGGTGGCATCGGCGCTTTCTCAGGATTCTTGACCGCCCCCGCAGGCTCAGGCACCGGCCGGCCGTCAATGGTCCATCGCTCGACGAGCTTGAACGACTCGGTCCGCTCCGACTCGGGTACCTGCTTGTGCAGCCAGAGCACATAGGAACGCTGGACGGAGTCAATCGAGCCGAAGCACGCTTCGAAGAGGGCCTCTGGCGCCGCGCCGGGCTTCGCATCGCGGCACGCCGCAAGGAATGCCTTGAACTCGGCGGGGCGCTCAAGCATGCACCAACGCACGAGCATGCACGACTGGGCGTAGAAGTCGTCCTGAGCCTGCACTGCGGTCTGCGTGCCACCGCCCGAGGGCAAGACCCGGGTCGTCACGAGCAGACGGACTGGCATCAGGCCATTGGCCAGGAGTGCCTTGCGGAAGGTGCCGAAGCGTTCATCGCGCATCGAATTGGGACCGCCCGGTCGCCGCACATCATCGGTCTCGTAGCCCACGGCGAGACCCTCGGCAAGCCAGAGTGGATTGAGCCCCGTGGGTGACTGCGCGCCGCACTCGAAAAGCATCTGGTGCGTCGCCTCGTGCACTACGACGACCTTCAGGCTGTTGTCGATGGCGGCCTCGCGTTGCGCACGCTGCGACGCCAGCTTCGCGCGCGCCTGATCGACTTGCCGCTGCGCGACGGCGGCTTCCTGCCGGCTCAGCCGGCTTCCTCGCATGCGATTCACCGCATCCTGACGAGCCTTGATGGCGGCTTCGTTCTTGGCGATGGTCGCGTCGGCGGCACGCACGGCATCGGTGCTTTCAGGATCGAAGAGCTGCAGCCGTCGACCCGAGGGCTGGTAGTAGCCGAGCGTGGTCGAGAGGGTTTGGCCATCGACTTCGCGGGCGAATCGACGGAAGACACTCTCATCCGCGAAGAGGATTGCCAGATGCCGCACGCCTGGATCGGTTGCCGGCAATCCACGCTGAGCCAGATCGGCCAGCAGCGCCGCGCGCGTGCGCTCCAGGGCGTTGAGCGTGTTGGCGATGGCCTCGGGCGGAGCATCGGACACGATCAGGAAGTGGTCAGAGGCATGACGCCCTGCCTTGGGCATGTAGGTCGCCAGAGCATCCGGGATCGGAGGCGTGGCTACCGCGACCGTGGGGTTCTGGGCGAGCGCCGCCAAAGTCAGGGCGAGGGCATGCAGCATGCTCTCGTTATACGCGCAGGGCTTGGATCCATGTTCGCCCCGCTTATCATCGGGCCGATGCTCCGTGCGCTGCTGCTCTCCTGCTGCCTCCTGCCCTGCACGGGCTGCTACAAGCACGTGGTGCGGACCTCGAGCGACCCGAGCATGCCACGGCAGACCTACGACCCCAATGTGGATGACACCGAGCCGGGCTTCTTCGATCAGCTCTTCTGGGGCGACCCACCCGCCGGCCAGGATCCGGTCGAGTACTACCGACTCAAGCGCGCTGGCAAGGACATTCCCCCGACCCGGGTTCCGCAGCCCCTGCCGACGCCGCCAGCCGTTCCGGCGCCCAGCGGCACCGGCGACAGCACAGGCGGATCCACGCCCTGACCCGGCGCGGACACCACTCCGGGCATAGACTTTGCCCTCCTCAAGGACGAACTCATCATGGGCATTGAAGCAGCGCTCCCCACCGACAGCATCCTCACGACCCAGCTTCAGCGCGTGGTCAACTGGGCCCGACGCTCGAGCGTGTGGCCCATGCCCTTCGCGACGGCCTGCTGCGGCATCGAACTGATGGCGACGGCGTGCAGCCGATTCGACCTTGCCCGGTTCGGCGCCGAGGTCATGCGCTTCAGCCCCCGCCAAGCCGACCTGATGATCGTGGCCGGCCGCGTGAGCGTGAAGACCCTTCCCGTGCTTCAGCGCATCTACATGCAGATGGCCGAACCCAAGTGGGTCATCTCGATGGGCGCCTGCGCCAGCACCGGCGGCGTGTTCGATACCTACGCGGTCGTGCAGGGCGTGGACCAGTTCATCCCCGTCGATGTGTATGTGCCCGGCTGCCCGCCGCGCCCCGAAATGCTCATCGAGGGCATCATGGCGATCCAGCGCATCATCGACGAAGACCAGCTGCCGCGTGACCCCACCGGCAAGCGCCTGCCGCTGAACATCGCGCTCGAGCCCAACTATGTGCCGCGGCCTCAGCCCGTGCCGGTGACCGTCGGGATCTCCTGACGGATCCCGGCCACGAAGGCCGCCACGCGCTCCATGCCCTTGGTGATCTGCTCCTCGCTGCATGCGAAGGAGAAGCGCACATGTGATCGCGCGCACTCACCGAAGTCCTCACCGGGAACGATCGCCACGGCGTGCTCGTCGAGCAGCGCTTCGGCGAACGCCTGTGCCGAGTCGAGCACGCGCCCGCCGGCAGTGCAGCCACCGAGCAGCGAGGCCACCGAGGGGAACGTGTAAAACGCTCCTGAACTGGGCGGCGCCACCAGCCCGGGAATCCCCGCCTGCAGCCGACCGATCAGTTGCGCACGGCGCGCAAACACGCCGCGCATGCGCTCCACCTCCGCCGCTCCGTTGGTCAGCGCCTCGACGATCGCCGGGAGCGCAAAGCTGGCGATCGAATTCGTCATCTGGCCCTGGAGCTTGATCGCTTCGCGCGCGAACGCACCGCGATCGCCGGGCGCGCACATCCATCCGATGCGCCAGCCGGTCATGGCATAGGCCTTGCTCATGCCATTTACCGTGATGGTGCGATTAGCCAGGCGCGGATCGCTGCCGATACTCCAATGCGCGATGCCTGGCGTAACTTCCGGATAGACGAGCTTCTCGTAGATCTCGTCGCTGATCACGGTCACCTGAGGATGCCGTGCGAGCACATCGGCGATGGCGCGCAGGGATGCAGCGGGCAGCGTGATACCGCATGGATTCGAAGGTGAATTGAGGATGATTCCGACCGTGCGCGGCGTAATGGCACGTTCGATCGCCTCGGGGCGCACGACGAGGCCGTCCTCGAGCCGGGCTGGCACTTCAACGCAGCGTGCACCGGCGAGTTCAACCAGCGGTCGGTAGCTGACCCACGCCGGCGTCGGCACGATGACCTCGTTTCCGGTGCCGCGCTCGATGAGCACCTGCAG
>Ga0194118_10002604_pt1 | contig 22489 bp, 21 predicted proteins | sample TA2MahsurfametaG_2_FD_148662 | JGI IMG/M metagenome (GOLD analysis project Ga0194118, IMG submission 148662) | Freshwater microbial communities from Lake Tanganyika, Tanzania - TA2015013 Mahale N5 surface | ecosystem: Environmental > Aquatic > Freshwater > Lake | place: Tanzania: Lake...
CCTACTTTAAAATGGACAATAAATTCGTTGTCAAATCCCCTTTTATAGAGATAGCGAAGCGCTTCATGCCCTTCATCTGTGTGAAGTAAAAAGTAGTGGAAAAATTCCGCAGCATCTTCTAAGGCCGCTTTTGCAGGCGCTACATGAGGATCTTTGACTTCTTCTTTACCGTTAGCTTGAAGCTGAATACCAAATTTTTCTGCTAAGCTCTCTACAGCTTCGCTAAAAGTCATTTGTAGATGATTCATTAAAAAAGCTATCGCATCGCCATGCGCTCCGCAGCCAAAACAGTGGTAATGAGAATCTCCTGATTGGACTACAAACGAGGGGCTTTTTTCTGAGTGAAACGGGCAGAGCCCCTTGTAATACCCCCCCGCTTTAGTTAAGCGCACATGAGGCGATATCACTTCAATCAGCTGAATTTTTGAGCGAAGCTCTTCTAGACTTTCTTTAGCGTACATGGCTTGAGGATACTTGTTTGGTTAAATCTCATAAAGGCTAAAAAGCGCTAAAGGAGATTACCTGTTATTTTTATTTGCATTACTAAGAGCATATGTAGCTTTAAAGCTGTCAAAAACCAGACTAACACTCTCTTGGCTAAATTCCATTTTGCGAACTTCTTGAGCTTTTATGTGTAAAGTACTTTCTTTTTTGACATTTTTGATCACTACCCCTTTTTCATAACAAACGGCAATAAACTCTTTTGTTGCTGTAAGAGTTTTTGCGTCAATTTTACCAAATTCTTGATCAAAGCTAGGCAATATTGGCTCAAATTCTCTAAAAAAGGCCTCTATTTTGCTAGGGCCATTGTCTCTAGCAAAAAGGGCCGTACCGGGTCCGTTTAACCAAACAACCCCATAGTTTTTATTAGCTGCTACAAGCATAGGAAGAAAGATGTTGCCACGAGGAGCATAGATTTCTGAAACAGATAAACCCTCAATGTTTTCATCTAATATAAGCTCCCTTACTGTGCCTGAACCTTCATGAACAGTGCGAATCCAATTGAATGCAGCCGTTACATTATATCCCATACCTCTCCTATTTTTATTTTTAGAAAAAAGATCATAACAAAATAGACAAAACTCAACAATCAATAGCACCCTCAAACCAAAATTAAATAAATTACTTTTTTACTCACTTTGGTTTTTGCTATTTATAATCTTCTTTCACAACCAAGCCAAACCTAAAATCAATCCCTTTTTAGACCAAAGTAGTGAAGGAATACCCTTTACAGAAATTTACGAAAGGTAAAAAATTGTAAGTAACCCATGAAAAATGATCAATTCCACAAGAAAGTCTACACGCGCCTCGACCCCTTTTCCTTAGGTGTCGATCCTCACTCTTTTGCTAGACCTGTTGATGAGCCAGTGAAAAAAATCATCTCTACCCCTAAGAGGCAGAGCACTAGGGAAGATTTCAAAAAGACCTTTCTCCCCTTGCTGATCGAAGTCTTTGAACTACGGCAAATGATCAAAGGGCATCAAATACGAAACCCCTTAGAAACCGTTACGAAAAGCCCGCAAGAGATTGTAAAGCAGCTGCAACTTTTGCAAAACGAAATCGAAGAGTCTCAAAAATGGTGTGAAGGGATCATATTGCAAATTTCTAAAGCGATAGACGAAGCCAAAACAGCTTTAGCAGAACCTGGTAAAGCAAAAAAATTAACGTGGGGGCAAAAACTACGATTATGGATACAGCGATGATCAAAACTTCCCCTATGATGCAGCAATGGCATGAATGCAAAGAAGAAGCCAAAGAAGCCCTTTTACTCTTTAGACTAGGCGATTTTTATGAAGCTTTCTACGACGATGCTGCTATCTTATCAAGCGAACTAGAGCTTACATTAACTAAGCGTCAAGGCGTTCCTATGAGCGGCATTCCTGCAGTTTCTTTAGAAGGGCACCTTGACCGGCTAGTAAAAAAAGGATTTTTGGTTGCAATAGCAGAGCAAGTAGAAAAAGCTAATGAAACTAGGGGGCTTGTTAAAAGAGAAATCGTTCGTACCGTCTCATCTGCGACAAATATTACAACCAATTCGATTTCTGAAAAGCAAAACCAATTTTTTGGCGCTATAGCAAGAATCAATGCAAGTTATGGCTTAGCATTGATTGACCTTTACACTGGAGAGATGATCGCTCTTGAATTTGAAAATGAAACACAGCTAAAAGATGAGCTTTATAAAAGAGCTCCAAAAGAGCTCCTTATTTCCAAAAAATTTCCTTGCCAAACTGACGCGATTACCCGATCTAAAGAAGATGGCTATTTTGATCTTAAACTTGCTACAAACACCCTCTGTAGTCACTTCGGCATCCACTCTCTCGATAGTTTCGGCCTTACAAGCATGGTTAGCGCTATCGTTGCAGCAGGATCGCTACTTCGCTACATATCTGACGATTTAGGTCATAGCGTTTCACATATCCAAAAGATCCAAAAAGAAACCAATTCTGCTTACATGGGAATAGATCCCACTACAGCGAAACATCTTGAGATCGAAAAACTCTTTGAACATCTAGATTTCACTTCTACTCCTATGGGAGCTCGTTTGCTGAGAAACTGGGTATTTCACCCCTTAGTTTCTGAAAAAGGGATTCTCCATAGACAATCAGCCATCGATTTCTTTCAATCTTTTCCTTTAAAAATTGAAAGAGTTCGGGATCTAGAGCGCCTTGTGATGAAAATCAAAACCGGTCATATATTTCCAAGGGATTTGCTTTCCCTTAGCGAATCCATCAAGCAGATCCCTCTTATCAAAAAGCATCTAAACCAATCAACAGCTGACATTCTCCGAAATGCGAATTCTCAGCTTGTCGATCTATCTTCTATTGCTACAAAAATTGATCATGCTATTGTCTTAGATCCACCTTATCGAATAAGTGAAGGGAATGTCTTTAAACCAGGATTTTCTGAAGAGCTTGATGAAATTCGCTCTCTTCGTCAAAATAGCCAAATTTGGATGGCAAATTACCAAGCCAAATTGCAGAATGAACTTGAGATCAAAACACTCAAAGTAAGCTACACTAAAGCCTTTGGCTATTACATCGAGGTTTCAAAAGGTCAAACTAATAAAGTCCCTGCCGAGTTTGAAAGAAAACAAACTCTACTGGGTGCAGAGCGCTACACAACCTTTGAACTTAAAGAGTATGAAAGAAAAATACTCCATGCCGAAAATCTCATTTTAGAAATTGAAGAACGTTTATTCAAACAATTGATCGATGAAATCGCTCTTCATGCAGAAGATCTGCAAAACATCGCCTCATCTATAGCGATGATTGACGCTGTTTGTTCTTTAGCATCTGCAGCAAAAAAATATCGATGGACTAAACCGGAGATATGCTCCGAAGATTTGCTAGAGCTCAAAGCAGCAAGGCATCCTATCGTCGAAAATATGCTCTCTTTTGGAACATTCATTCCGAATGACACATTGCTAAGCCCTTCTTCTAGACTGCTTCTCATTACAGGGCCAAATATGGCAGGCAAATCGACCTACATCCGCCAAGTAGCTTTGATCGCTATTTTAGCGCAAATTGGAAGCTTTGTGCCTGCAGATCATGCTAAAATCAAAATCATCGACAAGGTCTTTGCCCGTATTGGAGCTAGTGATGATCTATCCAAAGGGCAGTCGACATTCATGGTTGAAATGACAGAAACTGCCAACATCTTGCACAGTGCGACAGCGAAGTCTTTAGTTATACTTGATGAAATAGGAAGAGGCACCAGCACCTACGACGGCATATCGATTGCTTGGGCAGTTGCAGAATATCTACTAAGAGAAGGTTTATCCCCTAAGACTCTTTTTGCAACGCATTACACCGAGCTCACTGAACTTGAAAAACAGCATAAAACCGTGCGTAATTTCCGTGTATCTGTCCACGAATCAGATGAAGGAATTGTATTTTTGCACAAAATTGCTCCAGGCGGAGCTGATAAGAGCTATGGCATCCATGTAGCAAAACTTGCTGGACTTCCAAAAGAAGTGCTCTTTAAAGCAAAACTTCGTCTCACTGAACTTGAAGCTCTTCCTCAAAAGAAGAAATCAAAAGAAAAGCAGCTCACCTTATTTAATGATGAACACCGCGAAGATGAAATCCTTCAAGCTTTGCAAGCGATCAATCTTGATGAATTAACCCCAATGCAGGCTTTACTTTTAATCGCAGAATGGAAGAAACGATTATAGAGACTTTGCCCACCCAGCCTGGCGTCTATCTAATGAAAGATGACAAAGGCGCGGTGCTCTATGTAGGCAAAGCAAAAAATCTCAAAGCTCGGGTCAAGCAGTATTTTGCAAAAAATCCTGACAGCCGTGCCATGATCCCCTTTTTGACTGCAAAAGTCCGCTCAATCGATACGATTGTTACTTTTTCAGAAAAAGAGGCTCTGCTTTTAGAAAATACTCTTATCAAGAAGCATAAACCGAAATACAACGCACTTCTTAAAGATGACAAAACTTACATCAGCCTGATCGTTACTACTAAAGATCGCTGGCCGATGGCTAAACTCGTTCGGCACAAAGATCTCAATAGAAATGAAGGCAAAGCATTTGGTCCCTACACAAACGGCCTTGCTGCAAGAGAAGCTTTAGAGCTTATCTCTACCATATTTCCCCTTCGAGAATGTTCAAATCGTGAGCTTTACTCAAGAAAACGGCCATGTCTACTCTATCATATCAAGCGCTGCATCGCCCCTTGCGCCAACATGTGCTCAAAAGAAGAATACGACACCGTAGTAAGGCAGTGTTTAGCGTTTTTACAAGGGAAAAACCAAGAAATTTTAAAAGAATTAAAAGAAGAGATGCAAGAGGCATCTGATGCGCTCAATTTTGAAAAAGCGGGTAGAATTTATAAAACCATCTTGCACATAGAAAGGATTTTAGAAGAGAAAAACTCCTCTGTATACTCTAAAGAAACAAGCCTAGATGCCTTTGGAATGTTAGAAAAAGAGCAATTTACCTTTATCTTGAAATTGATTTTCCGAGAAGGAAAACTCGTGGATTCAGAAAGCTACCGCTTTTCATCCATCGCCTCATCAGTTGTTGAAACTTTTGAATCATTTCTTCTACAACACTATGAAAATCAAACAGAAAAACCTAAAGAAATTCTCATTCCTTTTATATTAGAACATCACAAAGAAATGGAAGAAATCCTTGGATCTTCCCTGCACTTTCCCCAAAAAGGCTCAAAAAAACAAATTCTCGATTTAGCCATCCAAAATACTAAGGCTGAATTTGAAACACAAAGATTAAGAGAGGAGTCTCAAGAGGAATTATTGCTTGAAATGCAAGAGATGTTCTCTTTGGCAAACTTTCCCGCGCGCATTGATTGTTTTGACACTTCCAACATCAATCAATCAGATCCTGTAGCCAGCATGGTTGTATATATAGACGGAAAAAAAGATAACCGTTTATCACGCCTTTATAAAACAACTGCAACAGATGATTACAACGCATTCAAAGAGGTCTTAAATCGGCGCTATATCAAGGCAAAACAAGAAAACACACTGCCTGATCTCATCATTATGGATGGTGGCAAAGGTCAGCTCAATATAGCTTTAAAAGTTCTACAAGAGCTAGAAATTGCCACAGTTGATGTCATTGCTTTAACAAAAGAAGATGCAAGACATGATAAAGGGTTAACTAAAGAGCGTGTTTGCTTAGTAGATCGAGAAGTTACAATACCGCATCAAAGCGCTTTGTTATTTTTTCTCCAAAATATCCGCGATGAAGCGCACCGAAGAGCCATAGAATTCCACCGTAAAAGGCGTAAACAAAGACTTATCAAAAGTGCTTTGGATGATATTGCGGGAATAGGCCCTGCCAAGAGAACTATTTTATTGAAGCACTTCGGAAGTGTTGAGCGCATCCGAAGTGCAAGTATGGAAGAGCTGTTATCTGTAAAAGGGATCAGCGAGCAAAACGCTAAAGTAATCTACACTAGATTTCACGAAAGCGACTAGCCCCTATACCCTCTAATTGAATTTGTCTTTTTTCAAAATAATAAGAAATCATCGACTCAACAAAAAATTTCTTTGAAATAAGCAGAGGAAGACCAAGCAAAATAAGAGCTATCGTCCTTTTGCTTTTTTCAGGCTGATTCCAAAGAATTTCTGCTATCGCTCTTCCAAACTCCTGACCATCTACACCAAAATCGACAGAGATCTCTTCTATCAATTTTTCTTCTACCGCTTCATCCACCAATCCATGAAGAAGCGAATGGACAACATTTTTAGATATCCATACCTTTTGAGTGAGTTTCATCATGAAAAATTCTTCGTAACAGACCACCTTATTGCTGCTATGCGAATGCCAATTCTCACCTTCTTGTATAGCTTTGTATCTTTTCTGGATCTCTTCGTAAGATAAGCTATTCCACCTGTCTGCTGAAGAGAAAACATACCAAGAAAGCACTTCCTTAAAACACTGTATATCAAAATGAAATTCCTCAAAAAGAAGCTTAGGCAAGTGGTTTCTTCTCTGATTGACTGTCATATTTGTGATAAAAGGAGAATAAGATCCAAAAACCAATTCTGCTAAAAAAGATCCTAATTGGTAAGAATCAACGTTAACATCAAGTAAACCTCTTGCATATAGAGCATTGTAAAGTACACTTCTAGCACCAGATACAGAATCTTCCATAAATTTTGAAGCTGTAATATTTTGAAAAAAGGAAGGGTCCAATCTAAAACAGATGCTTTTTTCTGTAGTTAGATCTCTACTTGTCAAAATTTCTCGGTATTCTCGATATTCTTCACGCACCTCTTTTCCAAGAACCATATCCCCTATGTTATTCATAAACGGGCTATAAATTTTAACATCTTGATAGCCATAAAGAGACCCTATTGAACTCATTTTTCACCTATTGTATTTAAAATCATTTATTTCATTTGGGTATTCAAAGCTTCTTCTTTCGAATTCAAAAATAGAAAAAAGTTCGATAAAGCTCAAAAATCCTATCCGAATCATAGCCATCAAGAAGAGATCTATTTTCTTTTTATCTTGATAATCAGTGGACTGGTAATAAAAGCAGGCTAAGATTTGTCCTAATTTTTCGATAGTAATCATCTTGTTAAAAGCTTCTTGTTCTACAAGAAGCAGCTTCAATCTATGGAGAAACTCATCGTCTAAAATCGAAGAGAGCCAATGAAAAAAATTCTCTGCAATATAAAGATCCGTTGTGATTTCGATGCGTATACCACTATCCATTTTAGCAGGAGGTTGATAGATTCTTTTTGTTCCTAAAAAAGCCAAACCTCCAGCATACATAGGCAGCCTTTCAACCGTCTGGCTAAGCGGATATTTGTAGTTTTGATTTTTCTTAAGGTAGGAGAATACACCAAAGGCTATCGTAAAAAATTCATCCGAGGTGCTGAATTCTTCATAGAGTAAATGCACCATATACTTTTGCCACCACGGGGAATGCTCTAGCTCGTTTTCTAACATTTCTGCTGCAAGATTGCCTATTACCCAAGGTGCAATTTCTTCCATATCAGGTATTTTGGGTTCGATAAAGTGATAAAAAACTGCTTTGGCCGCTTCAAGATTTGCAGGCTGGGTGCTTAGACATGCATATGAAATCGATGGCGCAATGTGCAATTCCAAACCCACATTAGCATAAAACATTTCATCAAATTCTTGATTGTAATGAACATGTACAGAAGAAATGAATTCTTTAGAGATGACAATAAGCCCGGTTTCTTTACGAGAAAATACAGTATGCCAAGAACCATAACTATAATCATCAGAAAGAGGTGAAATCGTCATATACCCTTTTTATAAGAATGCTTAATCCAGCATCTTTAGATGAAAAAACCGACATAGAGCCTCTCAAAAAGTTTTTTTTAACTGTTTAAGAGGCTGCCATTATAAAAAATGGATATATAGATGTAAAGAATCAACTACTTAGAATTCATTAGCGAATTCTTCATCGATTGTATCTGCGAGCTCTTCAGCTTCTTCTTTAAAGAAGCGTTCCTCAGGGATGAGGTTTTTAAATACCACATGAACACAAGCTACATGCAATCCTGTGTACTGAATAATATCCTTAACAAGCTTAGTTTGAATTTCTTCTGCTTTTTCCGGCAAAGAAATCCCGTAAGCAATATTGAGTTCTATTTTCATATTCACAGAATGGTTTTTAGAGTCTTGCTCTACGTGAATCCCTTTAACGCGATCTAAACCTTCTCTGCCCAGCAAGTTATCAAACAAGGTCCCCTCAATCAGAGCGATACCTTTAATATCAGAAAGACACTTGATTGCTATTGCTTGAAAAACGCGGCTTTCAATATCTCTGATAAAAACGGTGTCAGGCAGATCTAGTTCCTTAGTATCCATATCATTGAACTGATCTAACATAAATGTCTCCTTACCACTGTCTTTCAAGTGTAAAGGAAGGGGAAAAAAAACAAAAGCATTCAATTTTATGAATTGCTACTATGAATTTATAGGGGTATAAAATATATGGAAAATTTACACGTTTTAATCGTATTTATCTGGTTTTGTTTGGGATGCATTTCAGCATATGTTGCACATAAGAAAAAGAAAAACCCCTATCTATGGTTTTTTATCGGTTTCTTCTTGGGCTTGATCGGCCTTATCATTCTTTTTCTTACACCTCAGAAAAAAGAGGTCTCCGCACCTTCTCTTGTGATGGCTTCAGCTTACCCATCACCCGCGACACCGGAAGATTTTCCGGCCGAAATCGCTATGCCTAAGACTCGAATACCTACAAATCCGAAAATCCACTGGTACTATATCGACAGCCACAAGGTCTCTCAGGGGCCACTCAATCTAGATCAAATCAAGTGTGCGTATACTAAGGGCGTGATCAATGCCTCTACGTTGATATGGAATGAAGAAATAGAAAATTGGATCCTACTAAAGGATTTCAATAACTACCAGTTCATCTTTCAAGAGTAAGAAGATTAATTTCGCTTAGTTGCTTAAGGATAAATCAGAATTTTACAAGAAAAAAAGCTCAAATTCGATGAATTTGAGCTTTACCCTTTTAGGCTCTTACCAAGAGGATTTAACCATTCCTGGAATTTTTCCGCTGAGCGCTAGTTCACGAAGACAGAGTCTTGAAACCCCAAACTTTCTGTAATATCCACGCACGCGTCCTGTGATCTTGCAACGGTTGCGAAGACGCACTGGTGAAGCATTTTTTGGAAGCTCATTAAGCTTGCACATTGCTTCATAGCGCTGCTCAGGAGTAGAATAAAGACTGAAAACAATTTTTTTCAGCTCTTGTCTTTTTTCCCAGCCGTGGTTGACCATTTTTTCTCGACGCTGCTGTTTGATGATTGAAGATTTTTTTGCCATGATTTTTTACTCAGTTGTTCTATTTTGCTCTGCTTCCCTTTTGGCGCTGTTTGCGGTTAGGGTCTTTTTTGTTAATCACATAACGTACACCTCTTCTAATAACGAGGATGTCGCCTTTTTCGGGATTCGCTTTTACCGATGCTCTAACTTTCATTTTTCACCCTTTTTCAAATAAGTGAGCCCCATACTACACGCTCAACGTTTTATTAACAAGCCAAAAAACCTACTTGCCAATTTTCTGCCGATTCGCTACTCTATCTGCATTCTATATTAAAGGATGTATCATGAAAAGAACCTATCAACCAAGCAAACGCTGCCGTAAAAACGTCCATGGGTTTCGTGCTCGCATGGCTACTCCAGGAGGACGTCGCGTACTTAAGAACAGAAGAAGGAAAGGACGTCACCAATTGACAGTCTAGACCGTTCTAAGCGGATACGTTCAAAATTTCTCTACGCCAAGTTGCGTAGATCGGCTCTTAAATTTGTTGGATCGTGCTTAATTGTAAACTATTCTTTTGAAGAGCAAGAGGCCCCCAAATTAGGACTGAGCGTATCCAAAAAAGTTGGTAAGGCTCATGATCGCAACCGGATCAAGCGTCTTTTCAGAGAAGCTTTCCGCACGAATCAACAAGCTTTACCAAAAACCATAGCCATGAATATTTGTCCAAGAGGTGAAGCAGCAATGCTTACCTATGAAAGTACGTTAAAAGACTTTAAAAAATTCATTCATGAAGTTAAATCAGCCACAAGCGCGAGCAGCTAACACAACACGTGGAAGAATCCTTGTTCTTGCAGGCGCAGGCAGCGGCAAAACTTCTGTCATCATCAGCAGAATTCGACTTCTCATAGAAAAACATGATGTCTTGCCAGAAAATATTTTAGGCCTCACCTTCACTAATAAAGCCGCTGGAGAGATGCGACATCGCGTAGCCTCTTTTATCGGCAAAGAAAAAGCCTCTGAGCTGACACTCACTACTTTCCACAGCTTTTGCTTCCATTTGTTAAAAAAAGAGATCCACCATCTCGGCTATTTAACCAATTTTACCCTCTACGATGAAAGGGACATGCAACGGCTTATGCAAAGCGTTGCTAAAAGTGGCGGAGAGCAGAAATTCCCTCTAGGATTTCAATCTCTTTCAGATCTCAGAAAAGCTTCATTAGCTGCAGCTTCTTCCAAAGAAGAAGAAGAGCGCATCGGTTATTACTCAGGACTTGCTGAAGAACTTGAAGAGTGTTTAAAAGCCTACAACGCTGTCGATTTTGACGGCCTTTTAGAGCTAACGGTACGCCTTTTTGAAAATCATCCTGAAATTTTAGCTCGCTATCAAGATCGCTACAAGTTCATCATGATCGATGAATACCAAGACACAAACCCCATTCAATATCGACTTGCGAAATTGCTTTCCTCAAAACACAACAATTTCTTTGTTGTCGGCGATGACGATCAGTCTATTTATGGCTGGCGCGGCTCAGAGGTAAAGCACATTCTACGCTTTGAGTATGATGAATTGATCAAATTGGAACAAAATTACCGCTCAACGCCTACAATCCTAGCAGCAGCAAACGCTGTCATTGCCCATAACGAAGAAAGACACCCGAAAGTTTTATGGAGCAATCAAGAGCATGGGGAACTGATCCAAATCTTCAATGCACCTACAGAAGAAGAAGAGGTGCAATCTGTAATAGAGCGAATACTCTATTTACACAATGAGCGGCAAGTCCCCTTCTCAGAAATCGCGATATTGTATCGATCCAACAGTCTTTCTCGCCTTTTTGAGGTAGCACTCATGCAAACACCTCGAAAGGTAAACGGCTCGTGGGTAAGAGGAATACCTTACGATATCGTTCAGGGAACAGAGTTTTATGAAAGGGCGGAAATCAAAGATCTACTCGCCTACTTGCGTCTTTTGATGAACAATAAAGATACAGAAGCGCTTTTACGCATTATCAATTATCCGAGAAGAGGTATATCGCCTCGCACAATTGAGCTGATCAAAGCGCACGCCAAAGAAAATAATCTTAGCCTATGGGAAGCCATCAAGTCGCTTAGTAGCGAAAAAGCGGCTCTTTTGCAATTTGTTGAGCTGATCGAAGGGGTAGAAAAAGAAATGGAATATTCCCTAGCCCAAGGATTTGATTATCTCATTAAAGAGATAGGATACCTCGATGTGATCGAAGAGGACACGAAATCTGAAAAAGCAAAAGAGGCAAGAAAAGGGAACGTAGAACTTTTTGCTAAAATCATTGAAGAGTACGAAAAAAGCACAGAAAATGCTTCACTTGGAGATTTTTTAGGAAATACGGCTCTAGATTTGCAAAAAGCCCGGCATGCTGAAAGAAAGCAAGATCGCGTTCAGCTTTTAACTTTCCACAGCGCTAAAGGGCTTGAATTTACTGCATGCTTTTTAGTAGCGCTAGAAGATCATATTATCCCTCACGAAAAAAGCTTATTTGAAACTGGTTTAGAAGAAGAGCGCCGTCTGATGTACGTGGCTATCACACGTGCTAAAAAATACCTCACACTCAGCATGGCAAGATCGAGAAAAAGAAACGGCAAGCCTCTGCCCTCTAATCCCTCGCGCTTTTTGTTTGAAATCCCTAAGGAACTTCTTAGCGTAACACCACATAAAGGGCCTATCCACTACTTTTGATAACGCCGAATTTGTATGAAATATTTACCTTTTTCGCATACACTTGCTCTTTTTTCTTTATGCACAAGCTTACTTAGCGCAAAAGAGGTCTGTTTTCTTCTTATTCGTCACGGGCAAACAGATTGGAATAAGATAGGGAAAATCCAAGGACAGCAAGACATTCCTCTAAATGAGGAAGGGAAACTACAAGCAAAAGCCTTATCTGAAATCCTAGTAAAAGAGCATCCTGATATCTCTTTTATCTACTCTTCTGATTTATCTAGAGCTCTAGAAACTGCAAAAACAACTGCCGATAAACTCAATGTTGCAGTTTCTATTCTTCCAAGCCTTAGAGAAGCAAAAAAAGGGGCCGCTGAAGGGCTCACAAGAGAAGAAAAAAAACGTCTTTACGGCACTCTTCGTGAAGAACTCATCAAAAAATTTCCACAAAAAAAAGAAGCCTGGAAGCAAACTCTTATCGAAGGTGAAGAATCGATAAGCACTTTAGTAGATAGAATGAAAACAAGCTTACTCGATATTGCAGACAAAGTTCCTGACAAATCTAAAATCGCAGTTTTTTCTCACTCTACTTCAATTAAATCTTTGATAGCAGAAATCAAAGATCAAAATCTTTCTGATATCATGATCAAAAACTGTGAAATCACACCCATCTTTTATGATTCTATGGACAAAAAGAGTCCTCTTAAAGTTCTAGAAGAGGGAAAATCCCCCTAGCTAAAAAAGAAATGACCACTCTTTTAAAAAGATAGGTCATTTTCTGTTTACTGTTTAGCTAAAACATCATGAGAGCGAAAATACTCTGATATCATGTAGTTGAGCTTTGCCAACGTCTCTTTTTCTTGATCTTTGAATTTCAAGATGAATTGCTGTAAGGGCTCAACGACCTCTTCTGGCGATTTGATCGCTTCTTCTCTATTGGCTTGAAAATCTAAAAGGGCTAAGCGGAGCATTCCCCCTTCCATATTGTTCACATCTCTTTTGGTGATAAGATCTCTTAGCGCTTTTGCTTCTTGCGAAAATCTTTTTCCCATTCGAAATAGTTGGCTATATTTCTCTAAAAGAAAAAACACACCCTCTTCACGGCTGATTCCTTCTTGCAAAACTGCTCCAACCAAGTGCGGCGATCTCAATTTGCATGCTTCGTTATACAAACGCTCTAATTCAGAAATTTTATATAGCGAGAGATCACTAGATTTGATCTGAAAAAAAAGTTCTTGGTATTTTTCATAAATCGAAAGAAGCTGCTTAGCGTATTCTTTAGGTTCGTGCGGCACATACCCTAATCGAGATATCTCAAATCCTTCGTGATCAAGCAAAATCACACAGGGAAAATCTTGTACATCAAAGCGTTCTTTTAACTCATAATGCTCTTGCATCAAATCTCTTGCTTGATGATTTGCTTCAGGAAAATCCACTTTGACAAAGACAAATGTATTTGTCACAGATTTTTGAAATTCTTCGTTTTCTAAAACATCGTGCAGAAGCTTTTTACTCCAATTGGACCAGTCAGATCCTGTGAAAAGAAGGACTATAGGCCTTTCATGCACCTCTGCAATTTTTTTCGCTTTTTCAAAATCTTCTGTGACAGGAATCTTAGCTGCCATCACAAAAGCAAGTATTGTAGCAAGCATCATCTTGCGAAAACTTCCTTTTCTATGTTATACTTTTTGCCTAAAGAGTACTTTCATGACAAATTTTCTACCTACAATTATTTTAAGACATCGTAAAGAAAATCTTAAAAAATGTTCCTTAACAGGTCTAGAAGGGCGATCTGATCTTCGCTTCTTCCGCTATCCGCAGCAACTAGAACTCATCGGCTGCCTAGACAATTACTTCATCCTCGATCTATCAGCTCCCATCTTAACAGAAAAAGATCAAGATCTTGGAATTTTCCTTGTCGACGGAAGCTGGAATCTTGCCCAAAAAATGCTAAAAGCGCTTCCACCGATACAAAAACGGAGCCTGCCGCACCATTTTGTGACCGCCTATCCAAGAAAACAAACAGGATGTGACGATCCTCAAAGAGGCCTAGCATCCATCGAAGCTCTCTATCTTTCCCATTGGATCACAAAAAAAGATACAAGCTCTCTTCTTGATCACTACTACTGGAAAGAAGACTTTATGAAAATCAACAACATCCAATCTAGCTAATAGAATTTTATGTCTTATTTAGATACTACACTAAAAAACATTTTACTTACCACATTTGGTCAAGATATTCACCTTTCTTCTCAGAGCTTCTTTTTGCAAAATAGCGCCATACAACCCGCTCTTGATTTGATCTCAGCACAAGGATTTTGCCCCATCGTAAAAAGTTTTGATCTCTACGATCAGCATGAAATCACTGTTGTTCCTTATGCTAATTACAACTTCATCATCGCAGAAGCTAAAGACACATTTGATCCTCTAGAAATCAAACCTTTCGAGCCCTCTTCTCACTTTAGCCATGAAGAGCTTAAAACTCTTTTAGCCTCTCATCTTTTTGATCAAACTAAAGCTCCTTTAAGCGATAAAAACCGCTGGCAGCCTTTAGACGTGGCAAGAAACCCTACGCGAAAAGTTTTAAATTCCAATATCACAAAAATCTTTAGCCACTACATGAAAGAAGAGGGAAGTTTTGTAGAAATTGGTAGCGGAGCCGGGTATACCATCCGAAAAGATCTTTCAGATAGGCTAATTAGAATTCAGCCATCGTCGACTGATGCGCTATTTTTGAAAACCCCTTCTTATCATCTAACGATAGAAGAGTTCGATGATGTATTATGTCGATTGCATAAAAAAGTATCCTGCTTTTTTGCGCTCAACGTTTTTGATACAATGGATAGAGAAGAACGACAGGCCAATCTTTCTATTGTCTCTTCAAGGCAAGCTCAAGGCGACCATCTAGTCATTATTTTAGATGGGAATCCTCACATAGGCGCAACTTTAGAAGATATACAAGCAACTAGCCCCGATCATACCATACTGCCTTTACCCCCAACAAGTAAAGAAATCATCGACCTTTCTTTTCTGAGAGTACCTTGTGAAAATCCAAAAAAAATTTCAGAGACCCTATTTTTGAGAGGATTAACAGCTACTTCAGATGCTGTGTGGAATGATCAAGAACTGCCCTCTTTTGGCAAAGATATCTTAAGGCTGAAGCAGACAATTAACCCGATCAGTTTTTTAGATTTTCATCTAACCATGCTAAAGCAAGATCTGGAAATAACCGGCTATAAAGTACACATCTATTTTTCCATCCATTTTGAGATCCAAGAGATCGACAAGACCCATTTTAGATATAAAGATGAAGAGAGGATCATTTTACGAGAAGAAAAGCCCTTGCTGCTAAGATTGACGACACCGTTTAGCTCTATGACTATAGGATATGATCTCGATGACCCCTATCTCGCTCAACATCTGAAAAAAACAGGTCTATCCATGCCTGAAGAATTTGATGAGGATTTCATCGATAATTTGAAAAAAAATCATCAAAAAATTTTAGGAGCTGAGGTCTGCGTGGTTGAAGGGACTAAAAGATAAACTCTTTTAAAATCTCAAGAACGATCTCACAAGATACAAATAAAAAAAGCAGGATAAGAAGAGCTTTGCCACCGCCGAGCCTTCCCTCTATTTTAGGTTTATGCTTCAAATATCTTCCCGACCAGACCATGCAAATCGGCAATAAACCAAGCAATATTGCACAGCCAAATCCCCCTGCAAATCCTAGCGCCCTTAAAAATATGGTCGGATTCGTTGTTGCAATAAGGAATGGGGGTACGTAAATCAAAATGGCAAGACCAAATCGATTGTACTTTGTCTTTTGAATTTTTAATGAGTCTAATAAGAAATCCAATAGACCTAAAGTTACCCCCATCAAAGAGGTTGTTAAAGCAAAAAAGCCAAAGCATTTCCCTAAAAACAAGATAGGAGAGCCAGGAACAAAACTCCCTAAAGGATCAACACTTGTTAACCCTCTTTGTCCTGCTATTACTAGATCATTCATCGGCACTATCGATTTAATGAATAAATCCCAAAGCAAATAGACTGCAAAAGGGATCGAAGAGCCAATGATGATTACCTTGCGCATCTTTTTTGCATCTCGATTCATATACTGCAGCAAACTTGGGATCGTTCCTTGGTAGCTAAAAGAGGTAAAAATCACCGGTAGAGCTAAGAAGGCTTTAGAAAAATCCATATGATCAAATACTTCGTAATGGATCGATCCGATACCAAAGAATAAAAATCCAAAATAAGAAACGATCAATCCCACCATTAAAAGGGCATTGAGAAAACTAACCACTTTAGTTCCTGAATAGACGGCAAAGGCGAATACTGAAGTAAAAAGTAACGTAATCAACGTGTTAGCTTCTTGGTAGCCAAAAGGCAGTGAAACAAGAGCTCCGCCCCCTGCAATATAGGCAATCGTAAGACTGTAAAAAAGAAATATATATACAATCCAAGAAAGCATTCTTCCATAAGGGCCAAGTAAAGTAGATGCCATAGTGACAATATTTGCTCCGGCTGGCAGCCAAAGACCTATCTCTACAAAAATCAAACCCGTAAGCATGCTGAAGAGATAACAAAGAAAATAGACTACCCAAGAAGGGAAAACTCCTCCCTCTGCCGTTGCAATAGGAAGAGCGAGCATTCCTGCCCCTATAGCTGTTCCTGCAACTAACAAGGAACCTAGAAGAACTTTTTGCATGGCGCGAGTTTACATCTATTGCTAGGTTTTTATCCAGTAATATGTTATATCTGCTCGGTATGCAACCGCACATTTATCCCAAGGGATCGCACTCGATCTCAAAAAAAGACATCGACAAAGACGCTCTATATGTCTTAGAGACTCTTAATAAACATGGTTTTACAGCTTATTTAGTAGGAGGATCCGTAAGGGATTTGCTTCTTGGCCATAAACCTAAAGACTACGATATTTCCACCTCTGCCAAGCCTGAAGAAGTAAAAAGCATCTTTAAAAATTGTCTTTTAATTGGGCGCAGATTCCGTTTAGCCCACGTCCGTTTTGGACCTAAAATCATCGAAGTTGCCACTTTTCGAGCAGGCGACACTGACACAAATGCCTTAATTATTCGCGACAATACCTGGGGTAATGAAGAAGAAGACGTCATGCGAAGAGACTTCACTATCAACGGTCTTTTCTACGATGCTGCCAACGAATCGATCATTGATTATGTCGGAGGCTATAAAGATATCCAAAAACAAATTCTACGGGTTATAGGAACTCCTCATGCTCGCTTTAGACAAGATCCCGTTAGAATGCTAAGATTGATCAAGTTTCGCGCAAGACTTGCCTTTACAATAGAAGAAAGCGCCATGCAGGCCATGCTTGAATGCAGACCTGAAATTTTAAAAAGTTCATCCGCAAGGGTGCTAGAAGAAGTTTTAAGGATGCTCGAATCAGGGCATGCCGAAACATTTTTTCGCTATCTTGCAGATGCGGGTATGCTAACCCATTTGCTGCCTGTTCTTGCAGAGTTCATCGAAAAAGATCATAAAAAAGAGATTTTCTCTTTTTTACATATCATCGATCAGCTCGAGGAAATGAAAGAAAGACCTGTACTGCTTTCTTGCCTTCTATTTCCCCTCTTTAGCCGTCATATCGCTATTCTTTCAGATAAAGGATCTAGACGGATGCATTTAGGAGTAATACAAGATGAAGCATTTTTCATTGTGAATGAGTTTTTCTCACCGTTTTTTGTTATGCCAAGAAAGCTTAAGACCGATATCGCTTCGATCTTAACTTCTCAATACCGTCTAACACCTTTAGAGAGAGTTAAAGGGCGCTTTTTCCGCATACCAAGAGTTGCAGACTTTGATCAAGCACTCTCTTTTTTCCAATTACGAGCAGATATGGAACCTGGCCTGCAAGATTTATGCAGTAGATGGCATAGCGCGTATCAATCTCAAGAAAAAAAACACAACCACTTATGATTTTTCTATCAGCGGGTGAAAAGAGCGGAGATCTTTTAGGATCAAAGATCATCAAAGCGTTGCAGCAGCACGATCCCCAAGTAGAAATTGCGGCAGTAGCTGGCCCTTTGATGCGGCAGTCTACTATTACGGTTGTCGAAGAAACAGAATCTTTTGAAGTGATGGGCATCATCGATGTTCTCTCTAATAGCGTATCGCTTTTAAAGCTCTTTTTGAAAATTCGAGAAGCGATATTACGCCTTAGACCCCAAATCGTCATTTTGATCGATTATGCCGAATATCACCTGCTTTTAGCTAAGAGCTTAAGAAAAGCGGGCTTTAAGGGAAAAATTGCTCAAGTGGTCTGCCCTAGCGTGTGGGCGTGGAGAAAAGGGCGCATTCGCTCTCTTGAAAGCCATTTTGATTATCTATTCTGCCTTTTTCCGTTTGAGCCCTCCTATTTTTCTCATACAAAATTAGAGGTCTTTTACGTAGGCCATCCCCTCACCGAGCAAATTCCCCCTCCAAAAGGTCGAAGAGAAAAAATCCTTTCTCTATTTCCAGGAAGCAGAAAAGGAGAAATCAAAAGAAACCTTCCCTTACAATTAAAAGCCGCCAAAGAATTTATCAAAGAGCACCCCGAATTCAAAATTGCCGTTTCACTAGCTAGGCCCGAAGTAGAAAAAATATGCAAAAAAGAAGGTATCAAAGCCCAATATTTTGCCCCAAAAGACAATTGCCAGCTGATGAAAAAAAGCGCTCTTTCAATTGCTAAATCTGGAACGATCAACTTAGAGTTAGCTCTTCACCAAGTACCAACTGTTGTTACCTATGTAATGAGTAAACTTGATTATTTTTTGGCAAAATATATTTTTAAGATTGCGCTTCCTCATCTTTGCATAGTAAATATTTTACTCAATAAAAAAGTCTTTCCAGAACATTATGGGATCCATCTTTGTGCTAAAAAAATCTGCGAGGATTTGAAAAATCTACCCAATCCCACTATGGAGCTACGCGATATTCTCAAAGAGAAAAAAAGCGCAGAAGAAATCGTAGCTATTTTATTCTCCTCCCCTCTATAATGCTTGCATGTGTCAAATTTTTATAGATCGTTTAATGAACGGGGAAGAGCAGGAAATCGACTGGAACCTTCCTTCTACCCTCTTAGATATCAAAGATGATAAGGTCTGTTTTGCCCCTGAAATTAGCGTAAAAGGGCGCGCATACCTTGCAGAAGATTATTTGATTATCCAAGTAAATATTTCGGCCATATCTATTCTTCCTTGCATTGTTTGCAACAATAGCGTTGAAAAACCTATCGTTATCGAAGGATTTTACCATGCCGAGCCAGTAACTAAAGAAAGAATTTTTGACTTTACGGAAAAGTTAAGGGATGCGATCCTTTTGGAAGTTCCCCAATTTTTTGAATGCAATAATGGAAATTGTAGTGAGCGCAAAGAAATCGAGAAGTTTCTAAAAAAAGAACAAACTCGCTCACCTTTTGCTGATTTATAGGAGAAGAAACATGGCTGTACCAAGAAACAGAACCTCAAATTCTAAGAAAAACAAGCGCCGCTCGCACCACGCGAAAGTGCCGACAAACCTTGTTAGTTGCTCAAACTGTCAGAGCATGAAAAAACCTCATGCAATTTGTGACGCTTGCGGCTACTATAAAGGGCGTAATTACATCGCAAATGACCGCGAGTAAATTTGTTATAGGTCTCGATATTTTGGGAGGAGACCTTCCTCCCTACGAGATTTTAGAGCCTCTCATTGCAAGGCTTAACCCAAAAGCCACATACCGCCTTTATCTTACAGAAAACCTCGCCTTTGATTCATTACCGCCTCACATAGAGCAAGTTGTCGTTAGTGAAGTGATCTCAATGTCTGAAAAACCCCTTGTGGCAGCCAGAACAAAACGCCACTCATCCATGGCGATCGGTCTACAAGATTTAGCCAATAACACCATCGATGCCTTCATTTCTCAAGGAAACACTGGAGCATTGATTACCCTAGCAAAAAAAATACTCCCCAAAATCTCTAAACCCGCTTTGATTGCCGTCACAACAAAAGGACTTATTCTCGATGCAGGAGCGCATGTTACTTTAGATGCTCTAGATCTTTTGCAATTTGCTCGTCTTGGTGTGATGTACCAAAAAATGCTGGGTCTTAAGGATCCGAAAGTAGCTCTTTTGAATATCGGTCATGAACCGACGAAAGGGCGCGCTGAACATCGAGCTTTTTTTGAGCTGCCAAAAGACTTTAACTTCATTGGCAATATCGAAAGTGAAGATGTATTTCGTGGAAAAGCAGATGTAATTGTGACAGATGGATTTTCAGGCAATCTCTTCTTAAAAACTGTAGAAGCATCGTTTGCTGCAGCAAAAGCTCATTTAAGCTTTCGCACCTTCCCAGGAGCCATACTAGGTGGCGTCGGCTCATTAGTCATCAAGTGTCACGGCAAGAGCAATCATGAAGATTTTGTCTTATCAATCGATCAAGCGCTTGAACTCTTAGCCAAAGAATTCTTTCACAAAATGAAACAAGCTTTGTGAACATTTAAATACTCTGGTATACTATCGCCGAGAGGACACGATATGAAAGAAATTCTTTTAAACGTTGAAACGAAAGAAACTAGACTTGCCAAACTCAAAAATCGCAAACTTGATGAACTCGTAATCGAAAGAAAAAAATCAAGACAACTGACAGGCAACGTCTACCGTGGACGCGTAACCAACATACTTCACAACATCCAATCCGCTTTCATTGATATCAATGAAGGAGAAAACGGATTCATTCACATTTCTGATATCTTAGAAAATACCCAAAAATTCCAGGAAATGTTCGACATGGACTTTGACTGGGGCTACGATATCTCCGAAGCTAGACAAAGCCAGGAAAAAGAAACAGACATTGCAAAATTGCTTAAACCCGATCAGACTGTATTGGTTCAAGTTGTTAAAGAACCTATCGGCAGCAAAGGGGCAAGGCTTACATCCAACATCTCCATACCAGGACGCTACCTTGTATTGCTTCCTAATAGCGCTCATCGAGGTGTTTCAAAAAAAATCACAGATAGAAACGCAAGAGAGCGTTTAAAGCAGACCATCAAAGCTTTTGAAATGCCTACAGACATGGGCCTTATTTGCCGCACTGCCAGCATGTGGGCAACCACTGAGCAGCTTGTCGATGAAGCGCACGAACTGCTTGCTGTTTGGAATAATATCGTAGAGCAGTTCCATAAAGCAAAAGGGCCTACATGTTTATTTAGAGAATCTGATCTCATCAAAAGAGCTCTAATGACAGCTTTAGACAAAAAATATGATCGACTACTCATCGACCATTACCCTACGTACTTATCTTGCTGCCGCATGCAGCAGCGCTACTCTGATCCTTCACATGAACTCAAAATCGAGTTTTATCGAGATAAAACAGCGATGTTTGAACGTTTTGGCGTAGAGAAAGAGATCGATAAGGCGATGAAAAGAAAAATCTGGCTCTCTAGCGGAGGCTATTTATTCTTTGATAGAACTGAAGCGATGTACACAATCGATGTTAATTCAGGCAGAAGCTCTCAGTCTGACTCTAATAGCGATGTAGAAGAAACGCTAGTTCAGATCAATATGGAAGCAGCAGAAGAAATCGCAAGACAGCTAAGAATTCGCAATATCGGTGGTCTTGTCATCTGCGACTTCATCGATATGCGCTCAAGAAAAAATCAAAGAAGAGTACTCGATCGTCTAAAAGAAGCAATGAAAGATGACTCTGCAAAATGTACCATTCTCGGGATGAGCGAATTCGGTCTTGTAGAAATGACAAGGCAGCGCTCTAGAGAATCTCTTACCCAGACATTCTTTACCCATTGCCCTTATTGTTCAGGACACGGAACGATCAAAAATTTTGAAAGTACTTCGATTGAAATCGAAAGAGCTCTCCGTAAATTGATCCACTCTGAAGAGCAATTTGCAGTAGAACTCGTATGCCATCCCCATCTTGATGATTATTTAAGTCAAACAGATAAGGAGCATTTTGAAAAGATTGCGGCAAAATCCAATGTCGAGCTCAATTTTAAAAGAAATGACATCCTCCATTTGAACGAATTTGAATTTTATTCAACGATAAACGGACAAAAAATTGAAGTTTGAAGCTTTACCGGCAAAGTATCAGAAAATTTTTTCTGACTTTGCCGAAAATTATAGCAATATCGTAGGCAAAGAAGAAGGCCTTCGTGTTTTTTCTAAGTTTGCAGAAGCTCTTGCCTTACTTGAAAAAAACAAACCCCATTTTGATCACTTTCACCGAAAAGTACGCTCCCCTTTTGATTTTTATGCACTAGGACTTGATCTATTTCGTCCTATTGTGAATCTTGATCAATCGCTATTGATAGGAAAAGAGCACATTGAAACGATTGAAGAGCTTTGCAAAAACAAAGAAAATGTTTTTTTATTTGCCAATCATCAAAGCGAAGCAGATCCTCAGCTAATTAGCTTGCTTCTCGAAAAGCAATTTGGAGCACTCGCTGAAGAAATGATCTTTGTTGCAGGTGAAAGGGTCATTACCGATCCTTTAGCAATACCTATGAGCATGGGCAGAAACCTTCTTTGCATATACTCAA
>Ga0194118_10002608_pt1 | contig 22478 bp, 15 predicted proteins | sample TA2MahsurfametaG_2_FD_148662 | JGI IMG/M metagenome (GOLD analysis project Ga0194118, IMG submission 148662) | Freshwater microbial communities from Lake Tanganyika, Tanzania - TA2015013 Mahale N5 surface | ecosystem: Environmental > Aquatic > Freshwater > Lake | place: Tanzania: Lake...
TTTACTTCGTCTCGAGTTATCTCTCCCATTCTGCCCATATTAAATCCGTTTTGTGCCTCGAGACGACTGAGCGGAACATTTAATGCTCGAAATAATTTCTTTAATAGATAATCTACGTCTTCTAGTTGACCTAGTTGTTGACCTCCATCAAGTGTAGTAATTTCAGTTCCTCGGCCTCCGTCTCTGCGAGGAATCCAGAAATCTTCTAACATGGAATTATGATTCCAGTCGTCTTTTATTTGACCAGTCTTAGGATCATATGACAGTTTGTTTCGATATCGAACCATAAGATCCTTCATGTACTGTTCTGCCTTTTGCTTGGGCAAGTTTCCGACATCCACATAAAAGATTCTTCGTTCTGGTGCTCGAGACATTCTGTAAATTACAACTGCGTCTTCTATTTGTCGAAGCATATTAAGAGGTCTGATTGCCTTGTGAAGATATCCCATTACTTTTTTAGTTGTTTGATCCACAATACCAGAATGAACATATGTTATAGAATCAGTAGAAATTTTAAGACCAGTGTTTGTGGTAGGAAGCAACGAATCTGTTGCCATATCTGTGTATAAAAAATGCTCGTCTATATTTTTAATAATATAAATTTGTTTTGTTTCCGTGCCTGTGCCTACAGTTTTTAATTCTTTTTCTACTTTTCTAACTTTTGTTATCTTTGTAGGATCGATTGAACGAAGTTCTTGAATTCCTTTTTCTGGTCGATTAGAGTCTATGATATTATGAAAATATAATCTGCCGTCAATATACCATCTTCTAAAATATTCGTATCCTCTACTTTTAAAATCCAATAATTTTAAAATTCCATCGTATTCTTCGTTTATCCTTCTTTTGATGTTTTCTGAAAGCGGAACTCTAGTCAGATCTAAACGAACGGAAGATCCGTCTGGTTCAAATACCAGACATTCGTTTACAATATCTTCTATCGCCATGTCCACTTCTGGATACAAAGACATGGATCGATATTGTTGAATCGAGGTTGCGTCATTACTGTACGCAAGACCACCAAAGTCGTAAACAGAGGCCATAAGACCTCCGCTTTCTACTACATAAGTTCCGTCATAAGAATCTGGAGCAACAAAAGAATCTATTCCTGGTTTTGGAATAGATCCTGTTGTTCCTTCAGATTGTCGACCAAAAGAAAATCCAAATATTTCAAATGCCATACCATTATGTATACAAGTTTACTTTAATACTTTATGATGCCGCTCCTGCTCCTCCACCTGTTCCTTGTCCGAATCCTTGAACGTCTGGGTATTCGTGGAAATCGTAAGCTATTGTTAAACTAAATTCTGCAAAAGTATCATATGCGTCGTGTGAAATATCTATTGGACTGATGTCTGTAGGCCAACAATTTCTTAGTTTAAGTTGTCTCGTAGGTCCTGGACCTACGAAACCAGGATGTGTGGTTCCAAACTGAGTATGTGTGTCATCGCCGTAATTTACTGTCCAGTCCTTAGTAACATCAGAATTGTAGGCATGCGTACTGGCATTATCGCAAGTTTGCATCCAATCTTCTAGTCTTTTTCTTAGATCTCTATCTGAACTGTCATACACTTGCATTGTCCATTCTCCAAACTGACGTTCGCCCGAGAATTTTACAACTCGTCCTTGATATGCTACCGGAATCATTCCGATATTAGATCCGGGAAAAGATATAGCTCGTACGTATACTTTTTCTGCCAAATCAAATCCAGCATTTGTAGGAAACGGACAATCTAGAGTATATCTATTTGCTCGTATTCCAGAAAATGTTTGTCTAAACGAAAGTAATGTATCGGGGTTATTAATAGGCATAAATCTCCTTTATTAGGTATTTGTTAGTGTTACTAGTATATAGTTAATAGATCCAGGAATTTTTACTCTGATATCAGCAACGAAAGTTTTAGAATCTACAACTTGTTGTGGATTGTTGTTTTCATCGCACTGTATACTAAAAGAGGTTAATCCACCAAGAGATTTAATTCTTGTCAATAGACTTTCTGCTATATTGACAAATCTCAGTCTAGTGTCTGGTGTATTATTTTCAAACAATATATTTTGAGCTGCTGGCAACAACTGTCGTTTAATCTCTATTATAGTACGAATTACATTGATTCCTATTAGAGATGAAGTATCTGAGGCCATGGTTAAATCACCAAACAAGAATGTACCAGAACCCTTTACTGAGATTATTGGATTCACATTATTATCGTAAAGAAGGTCTTGTTCGTCTGTGGTTAATTTTTTACTCAGACTAACCGCATTAAGGATTTGTCCTTTTTTCGTACCAGCAGGACTTATCCACGGACCATTTACTCTATCGTTTCTTATTATTATACCAGCTAAATCAACACACAATGGAGTCGAAATAAGATTAGAGGATCCAGAATCTTGTGTTGAATTAAAATGATTCTTAAATCCTGCAGTGCTTATTATATATGCGTTTTCTCCAACCACATCTATATCATCATCACTGTCCATTGGACTACCTGTAATTCCTGCATTTACTACGCCGATTACAGGCGCCTCTGATGAGCTTAATGCATCAACTATTGTAACGACATCAGTACGATCACTTACAGCAATAAAATCTGTTCCGCTCCAACCATCTTTATGATAAGCTTGAAATACAATGTCGTATCCGTATGCTGTCGATGCAAATCCAGAGGCATCTGTTATAGGATTTACTAAATCATTAGGAACTCCTAATTCACCAGTAAACCCTTGTCCTTTAAATCCTACAACTACTGTTGCGCCGTATTGTAATATATTGTTAACCGACCACCAATGAGGTCGGAATTTATTATCCGCTCCAAATTCAAGAGTTGCTCCACTGCTGCCTTCCAACTTGTTTATGGTGTATGTTATACCAAATTTACCGTTAAGTAATCCTATTGCTCCACCAGTGGTTACTCCATTAGAACCTGAAATTCCACTCATGATAATACTATTTCTATCCGAATTGCCTTCTGTTACTCCAGTTGCTTGCTCCGATAACAGTCGAACTCTATTAAACCAGTCACCGATACTAGTAATTCTCATTGCACCTGCTTCTACTTCGTCTGATTTTGCTAATAAATGTAAAGAGGGTGCATAGCATCCTGCTATCGTAGGAGAAGGAAATAATAATCCTGGTGGAATTATAAAAGAATCGTCTGCTAATCTTATACTAACTTGTGGGCGTGGTCTTGTTGCCATTTAAATCTCCTTATGTAATAGTATCTTAGATGACTTATTTATATTTTTGTATATTTTCAAAAAAATTTATTTTGTCGATACAGATCCACCCATCGTTTTGGATCTTCAGGTTGATGTGCCAATAACCAATTGTCTTCTTTTTTTGTATCTTCTGGATCAGGTTCTAGTAATATCTCAGGATTTCCGTTTAAAATATAACCAAATGGCAACAAATCTTCTTCTATTTTTTTCATTTCTTCTGAATACATTTCTGTTCTGATATCAGAATCTGTGATATTTTTAAAAAATTCTTGACGAGTGGCCCAAGAAAATAAAACCAGAGTCATAACTAAATCATCAGTATAACCGTCTTCTGCCTGAAACGACGAATTATCTGCAATAAAGGTGGTAAGTTCTTCGATAATATCTGAATCTTCAACAATTAATTTATCATTTTCTATAAGATTCTTTAAAACTGCACATCCGACTTTTTTGACTATTTGACTTGTTCTGACTCCTAGTTGAAGAGATTTTTGTCTTCCAAAGCCTTCGTTTAATACCTGTCCTTTTCGACCTAAAATATTAGATTTAACTAAATTTTCGTATTCTAAATCTGTATGCAATACATCAGCCACTTGGGCTCCAATATCATTTAGCTCCACCATCACATAGGCATTATTGTATCTGCCAGCAACTGCACGAATAATAGACGGAAACAGTAACGGAGAAACAGTATTATTTCTATATTTTCCTACCACACGATACGGAAATTTAGTTATATCTACAATAGTAAATGCACTGTAATCTTTTCCTTGTCCTCGAGCCACATCCACTACCATAAAATAAATATTAGATCGTCCTTCTTCGTTTGGTTCTGGACTCGGTTCTAAAATTGTTAACCCGTCATTAGTTTTAGAAATAGGCTTTTTCCAAACTAAGCTGTTTAATTTTTGAGATGATATCAGAGTATTGGTTGATCCTATAAAATCACATACGAATTCTTCTTGAAATTGTCGTTCTGAAGAATTTCGTATAGTTTCTTGTTTCCATTCTTCGTCTCGTAATGGACCTCCTGGGTATTTTGGAACCTCATTCCATGTAACTTCCATCGGAATATATTCATTTTGTTTACTTTGAGCTCCTTTCCAAAAACGATAAAACATATTTAGGCCCTTTGGAGTAGAAATCATTATAACTCTGGTAGTTTGACCGGCAGTGATCGTAGGATAAACGGAGCTGAAGAATTCTTCTGCCACTGTAGTAGGAACGTGTGCGTATTCGTCTAAAAGAATAACATTGTATGATCCTCCACGGATTGCACTAGAAGAAGTTGCTGCTGCAATGATTCTAGACCCGTTTTCTAAAACAATAGAGTGCTTGTTCCATTCTCGAACTCCTTGTTGTAACCAAAGAGGCAAATATTCGTATGACAATTTCAACCGTGCAAGAATTTCTCTTGCAGTAGACTGTTTGTTTGCCAGAATGGCAATATTAACACTCTGATTAAATAAAATATAATGTAGTAAATAAGAGGCAACTGTTGTAGTTTTTCCACTCTGTCTGGGAAGTTTTGCTATAACAAATCTATTATTATGAATCATTTCGATCATTTTTTTCTGATATGGATACATATCAAAAGCAACAAGACCTTTATCAAGAGAAACTACTTTGATATATTTGGATACAAAATAACTAGGATCTTGGGCACAACGAACATATTCTTCTATTTGTTCTTTAGTGAATTCAATGCGTTGGCCTTCTGGTTTAAGATTCGTGTTTCCCAGATATCCAGGCTTTTTCATTCTTTATCCTCTTCTTCAAAAACTTTTAACGGACTTCTTTCTCTGTTAATTAAATTTTGAAGATCACTAGTAGATCCGACATATATTGAATTGTTTGTTGTATTTTTAACTGTAATCTTTTTGGATTCCGTATTTGACATTTTCTCGTGTATATCCATCAGATCTTTATTCATTTCACTTAAAGTTTTGATCATATTAGATAATACTTCATATGCTCTCGGAGAATCAGATTCTGTTGCCACCTTTAATATTCCGTCTAATGCAGTCATTCCAGTATCAATCAGAGAAGAAATATTACTTCGCGCAGAATTAAAATCTCCTGTTAAATCTGTAGACTCTTTTTCTGCAACAGGTTTAACTATTGAAGTAGTTTCTTCTGGTGTAAATTCAATATTCAGTGCATCTGATATTTTTTCATTACTAGATTTCATGGATCTCCTTCGGGAGACCAAATAATACTTGACGGACCAATATCAGCGTCTCCGGTATATCCAATATCTAAAATAAAATCATTTCCAGTTAAGCCATCAAACAAATTAATGTCACTAGTTTCAATAACAGCAGTAGTATTAGTTTTTATGGGTGAGTAAATGTAACCTTTCATATTAAACTGTAACACAGAAACTATTGATCTACGCTGATCGAATGATCCTTCATAATCTTCGTTAATATCTATGTCCATTAGAACAATAGGAACATCTACTCGTTGATACAGTTCATTCATATTCATGGTAACAGTAAAGTCTGGAGTAAAATATGGAGCAATTTGTTCAATTACTTGTAAATTGTGTTGCATACTTCTAGAAAACACATACAGAGCAAATGTAAAATTATATGGAGATTCTGAAAAGGCTTGTTTTCGAACATTATTAATAATTTTTGTTTTCTTTTGTAGTTTGTTCAATCTTCGTCCAGGATCATACTGAATGTTTATTAGCTCAAATCCCATTCTCGGTAAATCCATTTGAATATGGGTTTTATCTGTTAGACCACTTTCGTTTATAATTATTTGAATAAATTTTTCTTTTGGACCAAATGATATTGGAACTCTTCTTTTTTCTGTTTGGCCATTTCTTTCAGTCATGGTATAAACAGAACTAAACAACGAACCGAATGCAATAACATGCTTTTTAATAATATCGTCAAACCCGCTTTCTAAAATCTGATTAAACATTAATAATTTCCTTCAGAAAACGGATCAATATCAGTAAAATCAAAAATGGTCATTGTAGACTGTTTCAAATCATTATTATCGTTTACATTTTTACCGGTAAACGGATCTGTTGGAATTATTCTGTCACTGGATGTTCCTGCTACTCGGAAGTAATATTCTGCACCTGATACACTTCCCTTAACGGTTTGAGTTTGACTATAAGAGAAGGCACCACTAATTCCAGACAGATACAGTGCGTTCATTGTCGTGCCGTGAATAATATCTACTACTGTAGCAGTTGCTGTTGCATTTGCTAAAGTAGAACCGGGCCCGGTTACTCCTAATACTTGAAATACTAATTCGCCGTCTCTAATTTCATTTGATCCAGTAATAGGACTTCCGTGAATATACGATATAATGGCAGGAGTTTTTCTTTCTGTTTCTATGACATCTACATCGGTAACTCCAACATCGATGGTTTCTCCGTCGTATGTGAACAGTTCCAGAGTAAGAGCATATGTAGTTAATCCGCCTAATTGATAAAATGGAAATTCGTCTTCTACATAATTGATTTCAAACAAAGACTTGGAAAGAGGAAGATATATTAAATCTCCAGCACGAGGCTTGAGTATCTCTGTTCTTTTAAGTTTTATTTCTTCTTCGAATCTGGTTTTAGATAATAGTATAGTACAACGATCTGTTATTTGTACACCAAATTTTGCAATAACGTCTCGGTTTCCTTGAAATCGATCCACGTCTACCAGATAGGCCTCTATCGGATATCCTTGGGTAAATTTTGCTTCCGGATCTTCTCCGAATATGTTGTCTATATTCAAATAATCTCTAGGAATATACAGAACATCTCGACCCATTGCACGAATAGTTTCAACAGTCAATTCATTGATGAGTTTTTGTTCTCGATCAGAATCGTATGATCTGAAATACGGATTTGTCGCCATACATTATCCTATGAAAAAGTCAGAAGGTAGTTCGTGTGTTCCTCTTATCTCGTTTTCGATCAATTCTATTTCTTGTACTGCCTCTTGTTGAATTGCAGCGCCTCGAGTAGTGATTCCACCAGGCAATTGAACTCCATCAAATTTTGACATATTTGCTCCCCACTGTCGTTTAATTAGGGCAGTAACATATTTTTTCAATAATCTGTCATCGTATATTTCATTGTATTTGTTTGGATCTAGTGCAGCATATGCCTCAATAACCATAACTGCACCTGCTGACAATTCTTCCATGGATCCGTCAATATAAATTCTGTTTTTAACTTTACTGAATCTTATAGATTTTTCTGGAGCAAAAAATTGTTCAACTAAATTAATATATCGTTTTGTTGCACTGTATTGAGGAAGACCAAGTGAGGATTGAGAGGCCAATCCTCTATTGATACCAAAATAATCTGTTAGGGCAAGTTGATATCTGATATCAAACATATTAATATTAGAAAAATTACTAAAACGAAACAACTTTACAACACTTACTATAGTTGTTCCGTCAGGTCCGTCTCCTGTTATGCCGGTAGGATTAGATAAGGTTTCTGTATCAATATATCGTTTTTGTATATTATCTTCGGTCATGGTATGACGAAAATACACTTTTTCTACTCCATCAAAGTGTCGTTCTGCAAATAATTCTAGTGCGTCGTCTACGCGATCCAGACATTGTTCGTGATCTACGTTGATGTCTATTACAGGATGACCTAATGCCCGAAGCGCGTATTTAATAATTTTATCTTTTGAGTTAATATTTCCCATTATTGCTCCATTTTATTTATAAGGAGCTGGGCCTTCACTTGAAAATATTTAACTCTTGGGATCTTCTGGCATGGTTACTGGAACCGAGTTTAATTCTTCAAATTTCATCTTTTCGATATAGGCTCGACGAGTAACTGGTGCAACAGATTCTTCTGGTGCAGATTCTTTATAATTAGAAAATCCAGGCATTTGAAGAGGACAGGCAAGTTTTGGATAATCTAGTTTACTGTATTCGTCTGCAGTGCCGTTTAACCAAGTAAGAGGCTTATCTCCACAACCACATCCTCCACAAAAGAATTTTCCTGGTGTCGCACTTGTTTGTAGGTATTCACAAGCAGGCAATACTCCACCCGATTCTCTATTTCCAAAACAACTCAATACTCGTAATTGTTTTAGGGGAATGTTTACTTTTTCTTCACTAAGTCCTTTTGATGCTATTGCACTAATAAAACTTGTTGCCATTCCAAATCCTTTTGCAATTGGATTTGAAGGCGTCACTTCTCGTTTTTTAAATTCTTCATCCATATTATAACCTTTTTGTTTTACCCAAACAGGAACACTACGGGTATTTATATCAGAAACGGGTTCAATCAAATGTTCGATTGTAATTTCTTTTACTGCCTTTTTTGACGGACAATCCGAGCCGGTGCAGGATTTTTCAGAGTTTTTATTTTTATTACAACCACATCCCATATTAAGTTATTGGTATAGATCTTATAAGAAACTGAAGAGTATGAATATAAAAATTCACATATACTATTTTTCTTTTTTCAAAATCAAAAGAATAAAAACTTTTTTTATTAATATTATCTAATTCTGGATATGCCCTTGTGTTTAAGGAAAATACAGTAGACGAACGAACTACTTTTGTTTTTTCAAATATAGAATTTATAGGTGCCCTTAATTTAGGATTTGATATGTATTGGTTATGAATAAATATCAATTCTCCAATAGACGGATAATACCAATCTCGAAAAAAAGATTCTACTCCAAACATAAAATTAGTGTCTACATTAACTGGAGGACCAAATTTAGGTCCGGCAAAACTATTATATTTACCGTTAAAAAAAGAGGTGTCATCTGACAGAGATTTAAGTCCATTGGACTTTTCGTTTACTTCGACTGGTTTATTGGCGTAAAATGGTTTCGGATACAAAAATATTGCATAAGAATTCGAATCAGAACTAGATGAAGTGTTTATTCCATTAGAAACTGTTATTGTATTGGGAGTATATATTCCAACAAAAACAGAGTCGTATTTATTATCTCCAGGTTTTATATCAGAGAAAGAACTTATAGACTGTGCAATTGCATTCCAATTTCCACCAGAATCTTTAATAGAATTGAACATGTTATCAGCTTGACAATCTTTGCCTGAAACAAAAACCCCATCACAATTTTTAGAAAGTGTAACAGAACATTCAATTGATCTGTTTGTGTCTGTTTCTACAGTTTTATAACACGATCCCCATTTTAGGCCACTTTCTTGTAAAACTGAAATTTCTTTTGAAGTTAATGTCATTGATTTTTCCTTGGATCTTTATCCGAGCAAGTTTCCCATTGAGTATAGTCTAGCAAAAAACCAGTAACTGGATTAAAAATTTCTTTAGTAAACGGAAAATATTGACCACCTGTTGCAAAACAAGAATGATATCCTAATTCTCCTGTTCCTCCGATTCTAGTAATTCCTTTACAACACAGACCCTGATTTAAGAGTAAACTGTAATCTACTGCCTCTCCTAATCTGCTTCTAAATTGCGTCATAAGTAGACCTCAAATGTAATATCTCCTATATTTATTTGAGAAAATTCTTTTATACCTTTTGAATTGGGCGGTAACTGAGTGGAACCCATCGGAGTTTCTATATTGCTACACAGCATATCAGCACAGCAACCTGCTGAGGTTTCCGATCCGCACACTACTTCAGTGACAAATGCACATCCTAATTCTGGTCCTACGTCGCAGCCGGCGACACATTGACAACAGGGACACAAAGTGCCAGGCGGTGGCGGCGGTGGCGGTGGCGGTGGCGGCGGAGGCGGCGGTGGCGGCGGTGGCGGTGGTGGTGGCGGTGGAGGCGGAGGCGGCGGTGACACGCAAGTATTCAATGTACAAACACTTCCTTGACCTTTCCATGTTCCATTTATATCAGCACACTCTTTTGATGTTCTTTCTACACAATTATTTGAAGAACAACATGCTCCGTATTGATCTGCACATGCATTACATTGAATATTAACATTCCATAAACTATAATTTGAAGTCTCACATCCTGCAATAATCCATAATCTTAATTGTTTATACCAAGCACTATTAGAGACGAGTTCTATATCATCTGGATCGATTGTTATTGTAGTAGATTTTGAAATAATGCCTGTGTCAACACATTCAGTGTCGTATATAATAGAATCATTAATTTTTACACCATTCGAATTAGTATCGCTATAATATGCAGGATGTCTTTCTGACTGTTTTGCAAATTGAGGATATTGTGTAGTAGTGTAATTAGTAGCAACAGGTCCTTGTAGTTTACTTTTTATAGCAAGATTTGAATCATTAGTTTTGGTGATAATTAAACGATCTTTTGCAGTGAATGTTTTATAAGTTAAACAGATTTCTTCTGATCCAGTGAAGTCTAACTCTCTTAAATCTATTTTATATTCGTTAAATACAATCTGATTTCCTGAAAAAGTTATTCCTACATAGTTACATCCAAACCCCGCAGTAGCTCCAGGATCTTCAAAACAATCACAGTTAACATCTTCACACGATTCTCCTATTCCCGTATACAATCCACCTTGCAATATACAGTTTCTCCAGGATAAAGGTTCGCATTGTGTTTTTGATTTACAACATGCACCTATAGAATTGGCAAGTGGTTCGCACGGAAATGGTATTGAACACGGCCATGGGTTCCATTGACCATTCAACAAATCACATTCAGATTCTGTATGCCGATCCATACAAGTCAATCCTATACAACAACTTCCTATTGTTGGAAAACAAGGATCCCAACAAGTGAATGCGTTGCAACCAGAACCTCCAGTTTGTTGTGTGCTCCAAAATCTACCGCCGTATTTGTTACACAAGAACTGAGATACTCCGTCTCGACAAACTCCATTTGCACAACAAGATCCTTCGTTGTATGTGTTTCCTTCTTGAGCACACGCAGTTAAACAAAATATTCCATTTTGTTTTTCACATTCCCATCGAGTAACATAGTTTTCACATGTTGTTCCAACAGTACAAGATCCTATATCCCAACTAGAATGACAAGTAGAAGTAGTGGATCTGAATCCTTTTCCAAAAATATTTGCCAACCATGTTTTTCCTGCATCTATTGATGTTAAATTGATAATATTTTCACCACAAGAAAGAGTATTATTATTTTTAGGAAATACTATATTTGTAGGAAATTGAAAAACATAATCGTTTTCTAAAATTAAAGTTGTACTGTAAACTGTTCCAGGATGCCATCCTGTTGTTCCTGTAAATCCTGTTATTATCGCCGGAGTATGAATATAAAATACTCCAGCTTCTGTTAAATCTAATGTTATTCCTACTGGACTTGAAATAGGAATTGTTTTTATTTTAGATTTCGAAAGAGTTCTACTGTTTAAACTAAAATACGCATCTTTAGTTGTTCCACTTGGTTGAGAAACATAACCTAATGTAAATCCGTTGTCTAATGTTATTCCCCTCGTTTGTGAATGAGAAATCCAATACAATAACTCGTTTTGACCAAATCCACTAGAACCAGCAGATATTTGAGTTGTGTCTATGTATATGTAATTAGAGTCCGAGCCTACAGTTAATCCTGATCCGGATATTCCAAAAGAACGGAAAACAAAAGTGCCACCGGAAATTCCTGTAAATAAAGAAAGATTTCCGGTTGTTGCGCCGATTACCCCACTACTGTCAGAATAACTGGTTCCATGATATTCGCCAATATAAAACGTTGATCCTGCCAAACTACCAACATTGATATTAAATTGTTTTTGATTATTATCACGAATTTTAACGGGCCATGAGAGAGTATCAAAATAGAATAAAGCTTCCCATGCTTTATAATAGTCGTATGTACTACCCCAACCTTCATTACCAAATAGTTTTTGAAAAGATGATCCTGCTCCTCCACCAATATCAAATTGCAAAGAATCTAACCATGTTCCTTTGGATCCAGTTGCTTCATTGCACCCTGTCGCATTTATTCCTGTATTTCCTGTTGGGCCTATAGGACCTTCTGGGCCACTAGGACCTGTAAATCCTCTTACTGATATTGAACTAGATCCGATGATACTCATTGCATTATTTAGATTACTTTATATTAATTAACTGGGACAATTATCGCAAGTTTGATTAAAGCCTAAGAATATTCCATTTAAATTTTTGCACTCTTGTGGAGTCTTATATCCACATCCGGAAGGATATTGACAACAAGGACCTATAAAATAATCACAACAATCTGTTCCGCTGCCACCACCACCACCACCACCACCATCATCACACGGATTTGAGGTACAGGATGTGTTCTCTCCCTTAAAAACACCACCAGCACTTTGACATTGAAGAAGCGTTTTGATACTACAACCAGTTCCCTGGCAACACGCACCAGTGGGATTTGGATTAGAACCAGTTTGTTTAATTGTTATTATTTTAGTAATATTGTTTTGTCTTACCGTGATATCGCCTTGTCTAAACTGTCCATTTGAATTATCCTGTACAGTGACTGTTATTGAATTAACAGTTCCCTGGTCAGGATTTATACTGAACCAGTCGACATCTTTTTGGGCTGTCCAATTACACAAAAGAGTTTCATTGTGTATAGTAACGGATCGAGATTGTTGAGTATTACTGAAGTTTTCTGTTATTGGTGTGTTGTTTATTTGTTTACAGGACGGACACAGACTGGAACATGTACCCTGAGCCCATTCTCCTCCAGACAAACAACACTGAGTCTTTGGAACACTTTCTTTACATGCTCCATTTGTTTTACAACAACCAGTAGTTCCATCGTATTTGCACGTATCACAATTATACGGCTTTTTATCATTGTAAACATTATCAATTCGTCTATTTTTATTCCCTGAATAGCAAAGATTGTGAGAGGCTATGACAGGATATTTTGGAGTCCACGAAGGTAACCAATAATTTCTTAACCAATATGGAATACTAGGCCATTGTTGAGTATATGGATTAAATCCATCCGAAGACGAAAAATCAGAATACGGAGAACCTAATACAACTGTCTCACTAGGAGTTGTTAGCCAATCTTCTATCAAGAATGGATAAGTATTTCCTTCTGTTATGGCATATATTTCACTTTGAAAATAATCGTAACCAGAAGGATAACTAAATCTTCTATTGAAATTTCTATTTGTTTTATTTTGTTCTGATGTATAATGTACCGGTATTGGATCTCCTATTGTTGCATTATAATCAGAACGGAAAATAAAAGCTCCAGATGATCTATATGGAGATATTGTTTTTGCTAATGTGTTATAGGTATTTGCAATTAAATTATTATTTTTTGATTCATACCAGGAGACATACGGTAAAGACTTCATATAAAATATTGATTGATCTGGAGACCTACCCCATCCAGCCACTTGACACGGACTCCAAGTAATATCTATTGGATTATTACAATGAGCGTAGTTTTCCGTCTTTTGTTCAAGATCATCTCCTGAGAATAACGCTTCAACTGCTCCTATTCTAATCGGTGTGTCATTACATTTACAACATGGGGCCATTATATTATTTATCCTATTGGTTGAACTATTATTGGAATCCCCGGATCAGGATTCCAGCAGAATCCTTTAACTGTTAGATCGTTAGGGTTTGGTCCAAAGCTCAGCGCTACGTAAGCGTAATGTGGGGTTCGATAATTTCCTCCCCAGACGTTGAAACCTATCTGCACTGGCTGAAGTCTGACTCCATAGTAACCTGTATTAACTCCTGCTGGCCACTGACCGGGTATATTTCCAATCGTGCATTGCTGCCGAACCCGACCGCTTGGCCCACCGAACATTCCCCAACATTGTTCGTTCTCTTCATTACAATTAAAGGAACATACTGGTCCTTCACAATTCGCGTTGTACCACTTGTTGACTGTAGTCTGGTCATTACGATATTCACCGACCTGGGTACCGACAGGGAGGTTGGTGCGGTTCCATACAGAATACCCGCAGCAGTTCTCTGGTTCGCCTGATGGTTGACATCCATATGGTTGACAACATGGGAAAACCTCATCGGGGCCTGTTACCCCTGGGGTTTTCATGTGGCCGTGCAGCCCCGCAAGCACCCCGGGGTCGATCGCTGACGGGGCATTGCCCCTAGATTGGCTCAAAACAAATTGACTCACATACTTAAACGCTGGGGGGAATTGTTGTCCCGTGATCGGGGAGGGGGGACATCCGATTGTCACACCAACAGCTAATTGATTGTAGACGGAGGTATTAGCGTTCACACCAGCTACGCTATTAGCATTGAAGATCAGACCGTTGGGTATATCAATGTGAGTTCTTAGACCTGTAAAGTATTGATCAACAAAACTGCCTGTGGGGGGGACTGGATGATTGCATTCTTTGCATATGATCTCGCATATTGGAATCTCAGGCAACTCATAACATTTTTCTTGACATGGAGTTTCCATACAAACTTTCCAGACTCCTGGTTGCACTTGCGCGTCGTCGAAAAAAACTACCATCACGGGGTCATCTCCGTGTGCCCCCTCTACTTTTATTATAAAATTATCGGCTAATATTGGAGCAGCGCCTTCTTTTTGTAATGATACTTTATTGATTCCTAACTTTTTCGAAATATTCGTTCCACTGATTATTAGCTGTTGAAACACATTATTTTCGTTAGAGGTAGGAGATGCACATATCCATGGTCTTTGCACCTTTCCTGTAAGAGCGGGCTCACCATGTCCATCGAAATAATAATAATACCAAGTTGCACCATGCATCTCAGTAGAGTTCAAAGTGAGTGGAGTATAAGCACTTGGAATAATAAAATCTTTACAAGGTGGGTTTATTAATTTAATATCTACCGGTATATCTTGATCTTCAACGTCAAATTGAAGTGGTGTTTTTACCGTTAAAATTTGGTTCTCGTAATCCTCAGAATCAGCAACACCCACAATAGTACCGGGCTTATTACTAAAATATACATTTGTTACTCTATCAAGATTTTTACCTTTAATTTTAACAATAGTTGCAGTATCCGAACACCAAGGTCCTTCTGGTGGGAATGCCTTGTAATTCGTTGGTGGACCCGTAAAGGGTACTACGTCTAAACAGTCATGCCATGGCAAAAAATCACCCTCATATAATTTAACAAATTTTTTAGTAATTTGATCTAAACGATCCGTCCAAGACAATACTGCATTCAACGTATTGGCATCGATCCAATCCCAACTGGCAGATTCAGCATCATTATCAAATGTTTTTGCATGAGCCAATGCGTCTAAGACGTAAACATAAGGCATATCAGGTCTACCGTCTGTTTTTGTGTTCCATATAGGATGATTAGAATCACCAAATTCTATTTCCTCTTTGAAACATGAAGTAAATCCTGATAGAGAAGAAGTCATACATGCCAATGGATTGATAATATAATTATTTTCTGTTTGTCCACCGCTGCCGGATCCACCGCCGTCGAGTCCACCGCCACCACTCTCAACCGGCGGATTACAAAATCTACAAACGTCGTTATCGTAATCTGGTATTTTAACGTGACTTCCATTCTCCAAAGTAAATCCGTAATAGTGTATAGTATCCATCTCGTTAAATGTTAATAAACGAGTTCGCACATCCTCTTTAACAGGATCTAAGATAGAATGTGGTGTAACTGTATCAGTATTTATCAATGGCACAGTTCTATACTCATTTGTGGTGGATATCATGAATAACCATCGTGCCTGTTCTCTTCTATTTTCCCATACTTGTCTTCCAACTTCATGAATCTGTGAATCACTAATTTTAAGTAAGTCTTCATCGTATTGTGGTTCGTAGTGAGCAAGAGTAACTAAAGCAAAATCACTACTTAACGAGACTTGTTTATAATACAAGGAAGTTGGTACTTGATTAGAATCACACTCCTCCATAAAAGTTTGTCCCATAAATCCAGACCATTCTCTGCCGTCACATTGCTGGTTAGTATATGTAAACCCTTCACAATTTGTATATCCTCTGGTAAATGCCTCAGGGTACAATTGATGTGCGAATTTCCACAGTATTAAATCTGGACGAATACCGTATGCCTGTTTTTGTGCAGTTCCTCCGTTTAATTGCCATGTTATTCCGTTTAATTCAGAAGAAGGATCGTCTTTCAAATAGTATAAATTCATTCCAAAACTTCTGTACGGATTTTTCTTTGTGTTTGACCATAAAGTGGCAAATACATCACCTGCTGTTGTCGACGCACTAGAAATATAATACGGAATATTGAATTCGTTAAAAGAAAATGGAGATTTATAATTTCTTGCAGATATTCTTATTTTTTTATCATCTCGTAATAATCCGTTATCATATACAATCTGACCGTTAATTGGCCAAAAAAATAAACTAGAATAATCCGGTTCGTTTAGTCCAGTGCTACCTTTGAACGTGTATTCATCAATCAGATTGTCCATAAGATTAGCTGCATTAGAATGAATAATAGTACCGTACTTCGAACCAACAGCAACCTGTAAATAGTCACCAGGTGCTGAAACACTATTAGGATCTTGCCATTCTAATATTATTCGCTTGTTTGGCTGGTTTTCCACACCCACTGCGCTTGGATATAATACCGTATCCGGTTCCTGAACAATGCCGAGGCCTCGATTATTTACAACATACCATCCATCTGGTCCTAATGATCGTATTGGGTTAGATCCAATATTTTTATTAAATAAATTTGGTTCACCTAACCATGCTTGTTTGGGCACTATTTGAGAGTTATCTCCATCACTAATTAAGTTAGGAGAAAAAAGATCAGCAAGATTCCATCCTCCTAATTGAACAGTAATTGTGTCGTCACATGGAGGCGGAGGTCCAAGTTTCACAGCCCATTTATAAGGTAAATCAGAACATTTTTGAGGACACTTTATAAATACCGTAGACGGATCAGGACCTGGACATTCTCCTGGACACCATGGTACCAGTGTACCTGGCATAAAAGGATATACTTCTTTTACGTTTGCTTGTGGCTCATCTTCTAAATCCGGAGAAACATAATGATATAAATCTCCAGGAGGTCCTGATACTCCTATGGGAGGAATATAGTTAAAGGTATTTCCTCCTCCTCCTCCAGCAACACACGGAAAGCACATCTCGCACGATTCCCACCAATACGGACAAAAACCCCCACATTGTACGGTATCATCTCCACAACACCTGCCGAAATGCATGGAACAAGGATCCCCAGGCACAGGTGGCGGTGGCGGTCCACCACCAGCGCATGCTAAAACATCTTGAACGGTACACAAATTACATGGACAGGGTACACCATTTCCCTCTAATATTTTACACAAGCATGCTAGAAGACTGTGTGGAAATGCATCAGGCCCTACGATTGATCCATAACAGTAACCATGAACTTCAGGACCGCCTATACCCATTTTAACAAGTCTCCCCGAACCAGACAGCTCCTGGATAATTTAACAAACAATTGTATTCTGATTCTGGAATACAACGACCCTTAAAACAACATTTTCCAATCAAACAACTAAAACACATATCAGGAAGATCCGAACATCTGTTTAATATTCCCTCGTATATGTTGCATTTGACGTTTCCTACAACTCCCATCCATTCAAGACACTCTACAGGCCAGGTATTTATACAAGTTATTCCATTTGTATCGTAATCGTACAGACAACAAGCTGTCTGAAATTCTAATAATTCATCTCTTTCTTTACACGGTTCATCGTCCCATGTTCCACCAATAGAGTCACAATACGTTTTAGAAACAAAGTCTACACATTTTTTACGAGGATCCGGTATACTGGCAATAAAACAAGATCCCATCGTAGGACCAGAACCCGTAATTAAATTTGCAGTTTTTCCTGGACTGTAATCTTGAAGCAAAAACGGAATTCTTAGATTTTTATTATCTCCTACTATATTTAATACTGGTTGTATAGATTTAGTGATACCTTCTGTTCCTAATTGGTTCACTAATGTAATTGCATTTGCGTAGGATGAACCCACTGGGGCCCCAGTGTTTCCCATCAAAACAGAATTAGGAATAAAAGTATCAAGTGAGTTTGTCACGCCTCCCGTTGCGGTAATCCAATTATCGTTGTAATAAGTGGAACCGTCCCAACCAAACGGATAAATTTCTCTTGTATTTTTAGAAGTATAACTAAGTAGTCCAAGATTTTTATTCCATTGAGCACCAGATGTTCCTCTAAGAACAAGTTTATCATTTTCTGAAGTATCAACAAATACCAATTGACCTGGCAACCCTGATCCAGATAATTCGTCTATTACTTCATTCAAAGATAATATTATGCCACCAGAAGTCTCAGTTGCATTTATACCAGTCAAAGTTATTCCGTAAAATTCTGGATAACTATTCGCTTCTAATTGAGTAGGAGAAGCTGCCTGATACTCACGAGTGGCTTTAGAATATTCTTCTGGTGTGCTTGTTTTAAATATAAGTTGACCGTTTGTTGTTGTTCCCTTTAACGTATAGTATGAATCATTTATGAAGGGTGCTCCATTTGCTGGAACAATTAACTTTGCAGCGGTTCCACCGTGTACTACTGCTAAAGTAAATCCATCGTTAAAATTTAAGATGAATAAATACTTTTGCTCATGCAAAAGATACTCAGATTGGAATCCAAAAGTTCCACCAGATATTTGTCTTCCCGTGACACCAGGAAAACATAAACCGTCTGGTCCAGTAGGTCCAGTAGGTCCAGTAGGTCCAGTAGGTCCAATTGGACCTAGATCTCCTCGAACTTCTAGTCGTATTCGTGCAGATGAACTTCCTTTATTAATACTCATTCTGGATTAATCTCCCAAAGACTAGAGTATTTAGTTTTAATTAAAGTTTTTCCATCACATCGTATCATTCGAATTGGTCTAATTTTTGCTGTTTCTAGACGATTGATTTTTTTGAATTTACGATTAGAAAAATTACCAATCCATGCTTGACTTCCACCAGATATTGTAGACCCAGACCAAATTCCTTCTGTGGGATAATTAAATGCACCAGTTGAAGTCCAATATGAATCCGTTAATGGTGTCACTCCAGCGGAAACAAGAATTTCATTGAATGAATGATTTTGTGTTTGATTCATGATGTAAGCTAGTTCGTTATGACTAGGAATAAACCATGGACTTACATTTACTTTATTTGAAACTCTAGATACGCCTTTTGCTAAAAGTTCTGTTAATAAAACTCCAGAGAAAAATCCAGGACGAGTAAATAAATCTTCCATTGATTTATAAAGATTGTTTATTTCTATAATTGCCTCGGCAGCACTAGTCATACTGGAATTCCATTGAGAAGAATTTGCATACAAAGACTTACTTAATCCTTGATGATTTATTCCGTATTTACTAAACAAATAGGCATTAACTGATCTAACAGTATTGTATATGCCCCAATCAGAAGACCATCTTCCGTTTATTCCTTGAGTTGCCTTTTGTATTGCTCGTCTGAAAGGATTGTCTCCGTCTTCTCTTTTTTGACAAAACAAATTATGATTATTTGATATAATTTCAGAATTTTCATCATCTGTTAAACTAGAATTTTTTATGTATCCTTCATTAAAAGAAATTAAATCTGTTGCATTATTTTCTAATATTTTTCCTATTTCATTGTATAAAGGACCCCAATCGTTTCCTCCTCTGCTCCAAGTAAAACGAGTGCTGTCTTTTGAAGTCGTAAGATCACTTGGCGCAAGTATCATTAAATAAGAATCATTAGAGTCGCAAACATTTGAATAATCTATACCGTATCCGTTTCCGTCAATTCGTCCAGTATAAAGTTCAGAATTTGTTTCATTAATAGAACTCAAAGACAAATCTGTTTTAGGACCAAAGTAAGGATGTCCTAAACAACGAGATTTCCCCGGATTATATACTCCTACAACAATACCTCCTGCATAATTATCTCCTGGTCTGAGTCGTTCTTGATATATGCTGTTAAAACAATCTAATGCACCGTTGTCGCATTCAAATTCCGCACAAGTTTTAGATTTTCCAAAATATATATTTTTCTTTTCAAGACAATAACTACCAGTTATCCCGTTTTCACAACTTATTCCATCACAACACGCTCCAGTACCTCCATAACACAAACCAGTTTCACATAAAGTTCCGTTTCCTTGATAATATCTTTTTAGTAATTCACAATCTGATTTAGTAGTTTCTTTGCATAGTCCGTTTCCATCACAACATGCTCCTTTTTGTTCTACGGTTCGGAATGTGCAACGAGTATTACGACACAACACATTAGACCAAGAAGACTGATATCTAAATTGAGTAGCTAGTGCGTTACATTGAGATAAAGTAGTATCTTGACAGGGCAAAACTTGTTTTAGTTGAGGATCGTACAAACAACACGATCCAATTTCTTGATTTATTTGACCACAAGTTACTCCAGCTCGAAATACACTTCCTAGTTTTCCGTATCTGACAGCACAAGTATACGCATCGGTATTAATGCATCTTTCTCCTGTACTACCTTTCCAGATACAGGCTCCTTGTGTATTAGATTGTATGTTAGAAAATAGACTCATGACATGTTATTTATCATACTATTTCTTGAACTGTTATTGAAACATTTGGTGTAGGATTCCAACAGTATCCAACAATTTCTCGGTCGGTGGCATTTGCACCGATTCGCATCGCTACATAACCGTAGTGGGTCGTATTTGTCGCCTCGTTTTTGAACTTGACTCCGAAGTAGCCAATGGAGTTTGCTGTCCACTGGCCAACCGAAGTTCCAATGGCGGCGGCGGAGCTGATGTAGAAGAATGCCGAGGGGCCGACCACGGTACCGAGCGCGAGATTGGTGCGGAAGGTGCTTGTGCCTGCGTTAGGGTTTCGCATGATCCCTGTGCCAGCTCCTGCCAGCAGAGCCACACTGGTATCGCTCGTGCCGTAGGGATTGACATCCCACCCAGGAATGCTATTCGCCGGCGCGTTTTCGATCTCACTCGTGACGAAGTTGATGACAGTGCCCTGGAAACTCACGGGCACCCGGTGGTTCAGTATGCCACTGCATATCGAATAACAATCTGAAATATCAGATAACTGATAATATTGACTATGGCATGGAGTTTCTACATAAACTTTCCATGATCCTGATTGTACAGGAGTGTTGAATTGAGCTGTTATCAGATTTGACGTGTCGATGATAAACGATGTAGCAATTATTGAATTACCACCTATCTTCTGCAATGATACTCTGTGTATTCCTTGATCTGTAAAATTGTTTCCGGCAATATTTAATTGTCCAAAATTTCCTGAACCAACACATATTGTATTTTGCCATGTTGCACTAGTTATGGTGTAATTTGCACTGCGTGGAGTATATCGAGCATTTAAGGTTGTATCAGTACATCCGGGTTTTATTACTGTAACCGTTAATGGCAGATCCCATGTCGTAAGAGGGAATTGAACTGGTGTTATAGCTGTCAAAGACTTTCCATTAGTATGGACACTAATGTTAGTGGCAGAAAGACTAGGATCATTATTAAATATAATTTTATTTATTTCTTGGAAATTCAAACCAGTAATTGTAAAATTAACTCCAGTTGATGAACAAGCTGGTCCATTATTTGGTGCAATTGCATTAGGTTGTGGGCATGGAGTTGTATAAGTGTAGGCATTGCCTAACACATTAGACTGTTGATATGCGTTCTTGACTTGGACGCTTCGCGTTCCAGGCGAACTCGAACCAGGAACTATTGCAGTTACTGTGGTAGAATTTAAAACATCGACAGTGTCACAATTTACTCCTCCTATCAAGACTTGATTTACTCCTTCATTTTGAGTAAAGTCCTGTCCTGTTATTGTTATCGTATTTCCGCCACCCATAGGTCCCTCATTAGGACTAACTGAAGTGATCTGCAGAGGAGTTTGACTTGAAGTAAAAGTAAAATAATCGTCAGAGTCGTCGCCTTGATTATCATGTCTCTTAAACGTTAAATCGCATAGTCCTATATCAGAAACTGAAACCATAGGACTGATAAATTTTAATTGATTTCTAGTAGAGTCAGAATTACATTGAACTTCGATTTGAGGCTGGGTACTAAAGACAACACGACTTTGATTTGAAGAATTTTTAAGATACCATCCGTTAGCCTGAATAACACATCCTCCTGTATAAACACAAGATGTTGGTGAAATATCATGGAATCCGTTAATTATTTTAAGTAATGGAGGAGGCAATGTATAGGTAAAGGTTCTAGTAACTGATGTTGCACCAGTTCTATTGACTGTTAATGACAGCGGACCTTCAAATCCATCTGTTTGCACTGGAACATCGATAGTTATGCTACCAGAAGATTGATTTGTTATAACACAATCCTTATTTCCTATTTTAACAGTGCAATCATCTAAATTAGATCCTGTTATC
>Ga0194118_10002616_pt1 | contig 22382 bp, 9 predicted proteins | sample TA2MahsurfametaG_2_FD_148662 | JGI IMG/M metagenome (GOLD analysis project Ga0194118, IMG submission 148662) | Freshwater microbial communities from Lake Tanganyika, Tanzania - TA2015013 Mahale N5 surface | ecosystem: Environmental > Aquatic > Freshwater > Lake | place: Tanzania: Lake Tanganyika...
CAATTCTTGTTGATATTTCTTCATATTATCAGCATCATTCAAATCAACACTAGCCTTTAAACCATTTAATTTTTCATTAGACTTTTCAAGTCTTTGTGAATCATGTAAGATCTTCTGCACAGCTGTTTCAAGCTTTTGACTTAAACTCTCTTTTTGAATGATATTTTGATGATTTTTACGCTGATGTTCTTCATACTTCTCAATTTTACTTTGAATTTGAGCCTTTTCAATATCATGAATGATGAGACCTAACTCCTCAGCTGATTGAGAGAGTTGTTGCATACGTTGTTCAGCATTACCCAGATCATGATAATCAGCATATGCGTTTTTAATGAAGCGACATGTAGGAAAACTATCACCACATGGAACGCTTGATAGAATTTTATGAGCGTCTTTCTTTTTCTGAATTTCTTTTTGATTTTCAGTGATCTGAGCCATCACAATCGTTAATTGCGATCGCAGATTATGCAGACGATCTTTTTCAGATCTTAATTCATTAATATCAACTTGTTCTGAAAATTTCACAAATTTATCAATTTTCACTGATAATTCTTCAATTTCCATTTTTATTTTTTCTTGTGTTTCATTCGCTGATTTAATATTTTGTGTCAATCCGTTGATTTCATTTTCTAGTTCTTTTATGATTTCAAAATTAGAGTTTTTATTTTTGAAATTTTCCAGAATGATTCTATTTTCAACATCTTTTGACTTTAGATCAGATAAAGTGTTCTGTAATTCAATCATTTTCGTTTCATTTTCAGAAATTTCTTGCAATGATTTTTCTTTTAAAGATTTCCAATCTTTCTCTTGAAAGGCTTTTAATTTACCTTTCAACTCAGTTACTTTATCTTTTCCAATTCTTCCTAACTCTTCAAATACATCTAAATTCATAAATTTTGACAGATAATATTTGCGTGCCCCGCTCTTTTCATTAATAAATGCATTAATATTACCTTGAGATGCAAATGACGTCATTAAAAATTCTTCTGAATTTCCAATCAATTCTCGTAAGACCTTTTCAGTCTCACGTCTCTGTTCATCACTTTCATTAACAATGGATCCATCAGCAGCAATCTTATGTAATGCTAAATCTGTGGGTGCATAGATCTCATTTTTCTTCTTAATCGGTATTTTTTTAGTTGAACGTTCAATTAAGTATTTTTGTTGATCAACATTAATTGTCATCTTAGCTGATGCATATTCTTTTCGTGTATTAATGACGTGTAAATTTTTCATCGCACCACGATCAGTGCCATTGAATAAAGTATACATCATACTACCTGGAATTGATGACTTACCAGCAGCATTTTTACCAAAAATACCAATAATGCCATTCAAATTTTCAAAATTAATAACATTATCTTCACCGTAACTAAAGAGATTATCAAATTCAAAGTTTAAAATTTCCCATTGATTAGGCTTACGATTCGAATCCTCAGGGATATGATCCAGCCCGTCAATAAACATTTGATTAATCTTTAAAAGTTGATTTTCCGTTAAACTTTCCTTAAAATAGTCCTTTAACATCTTTAATCTGGATTCATTATCCCAAATATTAAAAGTTTTACGGGTATCTTCTAAATGTTTAACACTCTGCTCAACACCTTCATGTTTAAAGATAATTTCCTTAGCTTTCTTTTTATCTCGTAAATATGATTGAATTAATTTTACATCATTTTGATTTAAAGCTGACTTAGATCTAATTCTAAAACGTGATCCAGACTGATGTTGATTACATTGTTCCAACGTTTTTTCAATGCTATCAACCCATTCAACCGTAACGAAAGGGTGAGGGTTTTCAATCGCATAGAACTTAGTTTTATAATCAGTTCTAGAATTAATTTCCCAGAACAAAAAGCCTTTTTCAGTCTCTTCCCCATAATTTTGTTGAATAGTAGAGCCAGAATATGCGACTTTTCTCTCAAAATCTAAAAATTGTCTTTTATGAATATCACCTAGAAAAACAAAATCATAATCTTTAAAGAAAGCTAAATCTACATCACCAGATAACTCCCAATCCACATCTGTTAAACTTCCATAGACTGCGCCATGGAAGGTCGCTATGTTGATCTCGCCATCAACTGGACGCACATTGACCCATCCATCTTCATCAAAGCAACTAAATACACACCAATTAAATCCAGGAATTCCTGTAGGATAGACACCACTCTTCTTATATAAAAAAAGCCTAGGATTATTCAAGGCTTCAACAACTGGAGTAATTGCATCCAAACGATTTTGATTTAAAATTAAGCCGTCATGATTCCCTAAGATCACATGGGTAGGAGCAATTTCAGCCAAACCTGTAAACCACCAATTTAAAATATTAATTAATTCTGGAGAAATACCTTGTGTTTTGGAATGCACAATATCTCCACCCACAAAAATAATATCAGGCTTCAGTTCTTTCGCCTTCTCAAACAATTTTGAAAAAACAATTCGATATTCATCATGTCTTTTCAAACCGCGAAAATGCACATCAGCAATGTGTAAACACTTAAAACTCATTGTTTATTACCTACTTAGCGTAAAGCTAGAAACTATTTAGATTACTTGTATTTTACTTAATAATAAATCATCTGGCTCTACTTTACAAGCCTCTTGATAGTATTTGTCAAACATTATTAAATCCATATCCCCTACATCTTTCGCAGCTGACGTATCCATCATTTTTACTTCAATGTCATAATACATTAAATCTTGAGCAATTCGAATGGCTTTCTGATAGGCATCATGATCCAAGGCTAAAATAATTGGAGTTTTATTTTCAACGATCTTTTGAAATAAAATACTGTCTTTAGCTAAGGTACTGCCTAATAGACATGTTGCATTATCATTAGTTTTTAATAGATCTAATGGACCTTCAACTAATGTCAATGGTTGCTTCCAATCAATATATAACTCATTAAAAATGATAGTTTTTTTGGAAACTTCACAATTTTTATATTTGATATGAGAGAAGGTTGATTCATCAATTTTACGACAAGTATAGTAATTTAAATCACCATTCGTGTCAAAAGAAGGGATAATTAACATTCGATGAAAGTTAGGATCCTTAGATACACCAAAGCGTAACATCCACATTTTATGTTCAGAACACCCTCGTCTAATCAAATAATTCACAACATCCCTAATATCTGGATCTTTAACAGCTAAATTATTCACACATAAATCAAATGCATTAGGTAAATCTACAATGATCTTTTCAAGGGTAATAGGTTGATCATCAGATAAGCCGTTTAAGATATTATCCCATTCAGTGTTTTGTGAATGTTGATGACGTTGAGGGAAAAATTCTAAGGATTTTTCATATTGAGAGGGTACTAGCCGTCTGATTAATGATGCAATGCTAGTGCCTTTTGCATTACAAACCCAACAGTGATAAACCCCTTTATCCAAATTTAAGATCATTTTGAGTTTATGTTGATTAGGATTGTTACAGAAAGGACACCATATTGCCATATCGTGTTTATTTTTATTATATTTGTGAAAAGTGATAAATTGTCTTAAAAAGTTATATTTTTCAAAGTTTGTTGCTTGCATTTTTAATTGCTACTTTTCCAATCACGTAAGCGTCAGCCATATCATAACAAAAAGCTTCATGAATTTCTAAACCTGCGTTTTTGCCGCGTGATACGATTTTAGTAGGAAATTTCCATTGTGGTTCTTGTAATGAGACCCAGTTAACAATTTGTTCTTTAGTGTCAATTGCGTCAGATTTATCCAGTTTTATCCCCAGTGATTTGCGTGATGAAACGACATTATTATATAACGGTTCCACTTCAAATGTCTCATAAGCGATCTGAGATACAACTCCGTTAAAACGTGCAAGTGTCGAGAGGGTTTGTGCTGATGAAAAACCTTTACGAAAAGATTGCGCACATTCTTCTACTGAAATTAATGTCACGTGTTGTGTTGTTAACTCGCATTTTAAATCTTGCAGCTTAGCCCTAACATAATCTGCTTTTTTAAAAAAACTCTCAATTTTTCTTAAATCAATATATCTGAGATCATATAAACTACCATCAGTCTGAAATATTGAAATACCTACAATACTCGAGGAAATATCCAATCCTAAAATCATATCTTAAAAATCCATCTTTAATCTAATATTATATCTATCGTTTAATCTTTTTACAATTGGCTGAGCAAATTTAGCTTTAGCCACGATATTTAGATTTTCATCGTGTATATTTACACCTGTTAAATATACAAAATTAGTTTCTTCCAAGTCTGATAAATTATTGGAAGGCTTTAATCCCTTAATGTAGGTCGGATTATTTGAGATATTTAATTCACCTTGTTCAATTGAAATATCAATTTGCATGACGTATAAAGAGTGTTCACCTTTCAGATCAAAAGTAAAATTATTTTCTCCAAAGTTTGATAAGCCAGGATGCAATATATTAACTAAACCTTCATTATAAAAAATATGACCTAAATGTGCCCAGGTTGCATGTTTACCATTACAATCTGCTCGATACATAATTCCATGTCCATTATCTTTAACTTTAATATTTAATGCACCTCCACTACCTGCCAAATCTACATCATAAATTGTCAAATATTTAGGACGTAATTTTGATGAATAAATAACATTACTGATATCAAAGATCACACTATGTGTTTCAGTTAATTCACCTTCAATTGAATAATGGGAATTAAAATATTTAGAATATGCAATTGAAATATCATTATCTTCCCAGGTTTTAGATGTCCAAGTAATATTTTCAGGAATATTAATTGACGCATCATAATTTCCATCGATGTGTTTAAAAATTGAATTAGTTAATAAATGTTTTTTAGGATTAAAAGTATTAAGTTTTTTTAGATTCGCAAAAAAATCTTGTGTTCTAATTTTTGTGTCATAATTTGAAATTTTGTTATAAAAAGTATTTTGAATATAATTGTTGTTTGTACGATCTAATAATGTAACACTTATAAAATTCTGATTATTAGGTTTATTAGGTAATGCTGTGACAGGCACAAAAGAATCATTGAATAGTTGATTATAAATTTCAATATTATCATTAAAGAAATTTTTAGGTAAGTTAAAAGAATATTCTTTGTTTGAAAGAAATAATGTGTCTAATTTAATATAATGTGGATTTGAATGATGATAAAATGTTGAAAGAGCATCTTGAATTAAATTTTTGATCTTGGTTACATTAAAAATAGGTGTTAAATTAAATTTTGTTAATCCATTATCACAAGGCAATATGAAATTATTTCTGTAAATAAGATTGTTAAATATAAAATTTTTATTACTGAAATTTTTATCAAATAACGCTAAATTTGACGTCATGACTTTATTTAATAATTGATTTGGACTTTTATGATTCTTAAAATAATCTTGAACGATAGCAATTTTATCTGATAATACTATATTATCACCTATACTAAAATCACCTGCGTTTGTCGAAAAGGCATTTTCATATTCCTGCCCGGACATTCCTATGACAACAGGCTTTCTTAAATTAACAACATCTAATGTAAAACTTTCGATTGATAATTCATGTCCATAAATTTTATGAGCAAAATAAGGATTGACAACTGAACGATACGCAATATCGTCTTTTTTGCCTAAAGTGATATATCCTTTGCGTTTAATTAAATCAGCAATATAAATGCATGGTAAATAGAAAGATAAATAAATATTGTCGATAATATCTTCATATCCATAAGCGTATTTTTGTAAGGTGTCAAAATTAATTTCATTATTAAAAATCATTAAGCCATAAAGTTCAGCATTTAAGGCCTGCGAATGTAATGCATAATTAAAATCTTCTTCATTCTTCTTAAAAATATTTGTGTTAAAAACAACAAGATCGTCAGTTAATTTTTGTGAATTATCAGTATTAATTTCGAAATCATTTAAATATTGATCAACATAAGAAGTATTATTAAAGAAATAATTTTTTAATTTTTGTAAATTTTGAGTTGACCACGTTGCATTTTCATTCGCTAAACGATTACCGATTGTTAAAATAGAAGGAATATCAGACTGAATATTTAAATCAGCAATATCAGTGTTATTATCATTATTTTTCCATCGTGTGATTTGATTGTCGACATATAATAACACATCAAATTTGTTAATGATCACAGAAATATTATGCCAAGTGTTTAATTTTAAATTATGTACTGATGTTAATTTATAATCAAAATTAGTATTAGTAGCATTTTCAGGTAATAAATTTGCATATTGACCTAAGTGACATAATATTTTAAACTCGACAGCTTGTCCATTTGCATTTAAATGAGTATTATCGGGAATTAAATATAATGAAAGAATATTAGGTAAATGTAAAATACAACCTGGATTATATCTCTTATCAATCGATGCCATTCTTTTAGGATTAATCCAACAATTGACTGTTAAATCTTGATCGACTCCTAATTTAATTTGAGTATTATTAGAAAAATTATTAACAACCGAGTTTGTATAAATTAATGCATTTTTATGTGAATTTGATAAAAAATTATCTTTATATTGACTTCTAACTTTGGTGCCAGGTAAAATATTAAAAAAATTAAAACAATTATAGTTATAAAAACCATAATTCATGTTTTGATTAAGTTTAGAATCATGAATATTTTTAGTATTTAGATATAAATTTTCAATAATTTTTTTCTTATTAACAACTAAACTAAATGGTTTTAATTCTTGTTGCAATCTTTTTACACCAAAATAATTCGAATCTAATTCTAATTTGGTATTAGCACGACCTCTTGTTTTTGATAGAGCATTTGTGATATTATTAAATACATTTTGTTGAGTTGCAGTTGAATTAATATTGTTTTGATAAGAAGAGACGCCTACTTGGGTATTACCGCCTGATCCAATTTCTTTAATACGATCAGTCTTATATGAAAATAAAGGAATTAATCCATAAGATGTTAAACCGTTTTCAGGATAATTTTGAATGATAATAGAATTCGCATCTGTGATGGCTTCATCAAATAAATTTAATGGATCAGATGTATAATTAGATTTGATTTTAAAGCTTTTTTGAGGAGATAATTTAATTTCTTCAAAATTTTTATGCGCATCAGTTAAACTTATAATTGACATAGTCAATCAACCTTCGGTTATTTTATATTATTTATTTGTTTTAAAAATAATCAAAGGAATTAATAGTTAAAAAATTAATAATCCAAACGTACTCTAATTGTTAATTCATTATTCGGATTTTTTTCAATAGGACGACTCAATTTAGCAACAGCCAATAAATTCTCAGAATTATCATATAAACCGACTGTTGTAATATAACTGAACGGTTGATCGGCCACTGTATCAACGACTACGATCTTACCTGAATCATCAGTATATGTAGGATTCGTACTATAATTAAATTCACCTGCAGCTGCACGACAGAAGAAAATCGTTGAATTAATAATTGTTTCATTTTGAAAAGTGATTGCAGTACTAGTTGTATCTGAGAATCTTGCATCACAAAAATGTTTTAAAATATCATCGACAGTTGCTAATTGCAAAAACTTTTTTAATGTTCCATTAGTACTACCCACGGCACCAATTGCTTTTGTACCAGCTGCAATTTCAGTTTGATAATTTGGGTTATTTCCAATTGCAAAATGAACTGATATTGCTGATGCATCAGGGAAATTAATTACACCTTGTAAGGTATCATTTAAATCAAAAATTTTAGCTACATCTAATATCACAATACCCATATCATAATAGATAATACCACAATTTAATGGTTCATTACTACCTAAATACATTTTTAATGTTGCAACTTCACCTGACATAGGTTTTACAGAATAAGAAACTGAGGCATTTGTATCTAAAATTGTGACTTGGTTTTCTGTATAATTTACATCTGCATTTGAAAATTTAGATCTTCCTACAAAAGTAGTTTCAATTCCTGGGGAAGAAAATAAATTTCCATTAGCTGCATTAGTTGCATTTGTAGTAAGTTGTGTAATAGCACCAGTTCTATTATAAAATTTCATCCCAAAAGTACCACGTGCCAAATTATCTCTTTTGAAAAGTCTTTTAATATTAATAAATAAGGCTTCTTTAATTTCTGTTGTAGAATCAGTGATTGATGCAGTATGAGGTGTTCTAAAAACACCATTAACATCACCTAATAACATTTGAGCATATTGACGATAAATGTTAATTTTTTCTCTCATCATTGTTGAATTTGAAGCTGAAAATCTATATTTACCTGCTTCATCAATAGTAGGTGTTAATTCAGTTGCTAGTGTTGAACCAGCAATTTCTAAATCACCTGCTAGATTGGTAGTGGTATATGCATAAATGCCGAAGGATAGATCGAAAAGAGCATTTGAACTTTGTAAAGTATGATCTTGATCATATACTGTATTGAAGAGAGAGCTAGTGATAGGAACGGTATTTCCAACTGTAAAAGCGGAATATTTTCTACGATTAGCTTCGGTGCTGATATCAGCGCTGATAATGTCAATTAATTGATTGAGACGAGCCTTATTATCAGCTCTTCTATCGGCGGCGTCTAATGTTTTTAATCTTGCTACTGTCATGGGTTATATCCTTAAGCTAATGTGATGTTAATAGGTATTAATAATCTGGAACCTGATGCACCACCAATAATTTCAACGTAAGTATTGATTGAGCCTGTAATAACACCATTGTTATTTGTTAAAGTACCAAATTTTTCGAAAGCAGATTCTTTGAGATTAGCAATTAAACCTACATCTAAATTTAATAGATATCGATTATCTAATTTAAAATTAAAGGCATCACCGGTTAAAGCATCAGCAGCTAAAGTTCCATTAATTTGCCAAGTTCCAACTTCATTTTCATCTAAATCAATATAATTTGAATCAGCAATACCATTACTATAAGGAGTCAATAATAAAGAATTCATTTTAACATAAAAACGAAAATCAGCTAAATTGGAATCGATACTGAGTTGGCCCGCGGTGACTGGTAATGTTGATAAAATTTTAATCTTTTGTGACACAACACTGTTTGAACTAGAGTTTAATGTTAATTGAATAGGGGTACCTGCTGTAACACCTTCATACTCTTTTAAGATAGGAATATATAAAATTCTAATATTGGAATTTGAAAGTGTAATATTATTATATTTTAAGGCATGATTTTCATTAGTTTGTGCTTCAAAAATAGGAGTATTCTTTTCGATTTTTTCTTTACCAATATTTAATCCGTATTTAATAATATTTGAATAATCGACTTCATCGTCGCCAAATGCAAAACTGTCAATTCTAAATGATCCATCATTTTTAGCTAATAATTCACGACCACGTTCAGTTAACACAGCATCAATTACGATATTATTTGTTGTATGATCTAAAAATCCCATATTTAATATGTTCCTTTATTTTAATTTTAATTATATCTTATCAATTTTTATGGTAAATTTAATTTAAATTTTATATTCTTCGCACTCAGATCATTCAATCGAGCAACTGATAATTGATATTGATTAGATATATCAAACACTTGTGAAGTTTGATTTGTTAATTTATTTTTTAATACTGTTGCGTCAGGTGTGAAATAAATACTAATTTTTTCTTTATTTCTAAAATTAGGTGTAAAATCAAATATCAAATCATCATTATCAAATAATTGAGATTTTCTTTGCACATATAAATTAGGATAACTTCTAGGGGCATTTTGCATACTCACCTGATCTACAATCAATGCATTATAAATTTTTGAATATCTTAATCCGATTTGTGATGAATAATTTGAAACCATACCATGCGCATCAATTGAACAAATAGCATAGATATAAGTGTCCTGAGTTAAATCAACTTCATGATCAATAAAATGATAAAAATCTTTCATAGAATTATCAGGAGATATCTCAATCAAATTTAAAGGCATATTATCTGCAAATAATTCCATATTTTGAAAATTAGAAATATTTTTCTTTAAATACACTTTCACTAATTCAAAAGGTTGATCCAGCCTTTGTCGACGATAAATTTGAAATCCAATTACATCATTTTGAGGATTAGTAGGATGATCCCAACGAATTTCAGCCTTAAATTGTTTTGAAAGAAATTTAGCTCTCACAGCATTAGGAGGTTCTGGTGCATAATAATCAACTGCTCTCACAAATTGACTTCTTAACGATGAACTATATGATAAATTATGAGTAATTAACGGAAAATTAAAATTTCTATAACCATAATATGAATATAAGCCCACATAAAAAACAGGTGAAATTTCATAAGCATATGAGTTTGCATAATTTAATTGATTATCATGTACAACAATTTCATTTAAATTGTTATTTTCATTAATATCAACATATAAAAATTGAGATGCGACATTAAAAAACGTTTCACCTGCTTTATTTTTAATATGCTTTTTCACCAAAAATCCTACAAATGCAACACCTGTTTCTTGTTTTAATATCGCTTGATCTTCAATTACAGGAGTTAACTCAAAAGGTTTAAATTTAAATAAAACTGGTAATTCATCATATATTGATGAGATATTTTTTAATGATAAAAGTTGAGCAACATAAGTTGCAACAGTATCAGGTGAAATACTAATTTTTTTAGATAAATAATCAGTTGCAACTCTTTCGTTTTCAATATTATTAATGTTTGAAAAAAATTCGGCAGTTTTAAAATCATAAGCGTATTGAGATTGTGAACGAGATAACATAATATCTGCTAAATAATCATTTGAATATACTACATTTCTTTGATTAAAGTTAGTTAAATTATTATATTCTGAATTGTTAACATTATATGCTTCTAACATTCTCTTTTTGTATTTATCATCTAAATTAGTAATGAATGATGAAGTTTTATCATCTAAATTAAGATTTGAATTAAAATATTCAATATCTTTAAAATCATTAGTAATAGAAACGTTGAGATTTTTATTTTGAAAGGTCTTAATGATCTCAACAACATCAGTATTAATATTAGATAAAAAAGAAATATTCGAATCGAATTGTAATCTTTCTCTAAGATCATGCAAATTAATTGTAATTTTATTTGATAAAAACATGTTAATATTATCATATTTGAGATCAAGATTAAAATCGTTAATAGGATTAATATCTTCAGTCTCTTCATCATATTGATTGTATTTAAAATCAACATTCATATCAAATTTGGGGATATCGTAATTTATTAAATCAAATTTTTTATTCATGTTTACTCCAGAATACTAGTTGAGATTTTATATGATACATTTTTAGGTATATATTGTGAATCAGTCTTACGATTAATGATACGATAATAATTAATGTCATCTAATTCAACTGTTTTGTTTGAAATTAATCTTAAAATTAAACTAGGTTCAGTCCCAATTTCATCAACGATCTTATTGTTAATATTATTACTAAATGAAATTTTTTGAAATTCTAATTCAGCAGTATTTGGAACAATATTTTTATTACCACCTACTAAACCTGTTACTATAAAATCTTTAGGATTAATTGCCATTGTATATACTTTTTGAAAATTATGTGATGTCATTTCAACAAAATCAGGAATTAAGGCTTTTGTTAAATTACTCATAAATTCTAAATAAACATTTAAATTGTGATTAGTTGTGAAATGAGCTTTATGAAAATTATAATTTGCATAGCTATAAGCGTTTTTTTCGACAGCACTTGAAATTTCTTCTAAACTAAAAGGATATATTTCCTTAATCATATCAAAATTACTTTCAAAATCACCAATCATTAATTGATAGACATCTGATAAAATATAAGATTCTTGTAACCATTTATTATTTTTTAAACTGAATTCTGTTTTAGGTTCGAATCCATTAATTAATTTACTTAATTTACTAAATCTTAAACTCAATTTTTGATTGTGAATACAACGTTGTAATAATTCATGTCGAATCACCTGCAATTCAGCTTCACTTAATTTTTCTTTAAAGAGTTGAGAAATTTTGGAATATATAAAATCTTGATTACTCTCAATTAATAATGTTTGAATACTTTCAAAATTATTTTGAAATACAAATGGATTAATATAAGAAGTATTGCCTTTGTATGTCATTGACCCAATATTATTTGATAGATTTAAACCATTCACGATTTTTTCTCCTTTTTGAATTAATGCATCTTTTAATGTTGTTAAATTATTAGCTGCTAATGAAGTTTCATTTAATTCAAAAGAAGAATAAAAAGAATTGATCTGTAAAGGAGGATTATCGATAGTAATATCATCAATAGTTTGAATTTTTAAAGCATTTTTATGTTGAAAAAAGACATTATGCAAATCATCAAAGCCTGAAAAATATTCAAATATTTTAGGTTCAAATACAATTTCAGGAAAATCATGATCTACCATTTCAACTTTAACTAGAATAATATCATCCTTATCTAATTGATAATCATTTCCTAAACCAATTGTTAATAAATGAGATCCTAATAATTCTTCTGACTGATTTGATACAATATAATTTTCATTATTGACTTTTAAATAATTTTTATTGATTTTTGTTTTAAAAGTATTAACGTTATCTGTGCTTAAAGAATGCCAAAAATCTTTTATATAAAAATCATCAAAATACGACATTAATACATCACCGTTTTCATTTTTATGATCCAACGTCACGATTTTTTCAATAAATTTTTCTAGACCTCCAGTTAAAATCTCAACAGAATTTTTTAAATTTATAATATTATTGAAAGCCTTGGCCTTAATCAAAGATTTTAAATAATTTTTTTGTAATTTCACATTTTGAGGAGATAAACTGGGCAAAGTCGTGTCAATACCAGTAAAATCAGATAAATTTTGTAATGCATCTCTAACATTTAAATTAGCTCGATTATTATTGATTTTCTTATTTCTAATTTCTGTTAATCGATTAAAATTATTTTCAAATTCATTAATAAAATTTTTAAAATAATATAAAATCAGATCTACTGATAATGATAAACCTAAATCATTAGTTATTAAACCATGTAAGACGTGATTATACCAATTTAAATTAATATCAACATATTGTTGATTTAATAATTGATCATTTAAATTTAAGTTAAAATCAATTTCAGCGACATTTGTAATGTTTTTAATGCTCATGAAATTATTCTTATAAGAATAAGATTCTTTTAAACCCGCCAAACGATATAATCTGACGTCATCTAATGGTAAACTTAGTCTATTTTGTTGAATTATCAAATTACCAGCGCTAGGTGTTTGTGTTAAATTTGAAGAGATATTTTCTTCATTAAAATTAGTTGTTGTAGTATTTACATTTGTAGTTGATTGATCTGAAAAATTGGCGCCATAATTAAAGGCTAATTCATATGAATTCTCAACTAATAGATCAAAAATACTAGTTGTGTTAATTTTAGGTTTAACAATTACATTTTTTTTATTTTGAATAGGTACAGTTTTTCCGGCTTCAAAATCTCTAAAATTAATATGAACTTGAGCATATTGAGTATTTAAAACATTTTCATTTGTTTCTCTCACGATTTGTGGAGGATTATCATTATTAGCAGTTGCAATTGCTGTCACTTCTTCTTCTTCAGAAATTCTTCCATCTAAATTTAAATCTAACATAACAATGGGTCTAGATTCAACAATTAATTCAATAGGTAATATTTCTGATACAACAACTCTTGTAATATTATCAAGTTTTAATTCTTGCGACACAATATCTTGAGAAATTGTACGTCGTGATACTGTAAATAATTCTACTCCTATTAAACTATCTTGCAATTTTAAAATTTCATCTCGAGAAACGCTATATGAAAGATTACCATTAGGATTAATTAAGGATTGATCACAATTATTACCGGCTTTAAAATAATTCATAATTGTTAAATTATTCGATAACTTTAAATTAAAATCTCCATCACCATCATTAAATTTTCCTAAACCTGGAATTAACTGAAATAAAGAACCATTATATAAATTAAATAATTCAAAAGGATTATTTAAAAATTCTAGATCTCCTCTATTTTTAATATTATTACATTCATCAAATTGATTTAAATTAATAAATTGATTAAAGACATTTTTTTCACTTAAACGTTGATAACGAGTTTTTAAAGTAGATTGAAAAGTGTCAGTATCAGATTTATTTGAAGATATTCTTTTACTTAAAATATACTCCATAATCATACTAATTTCTTCTTTTTGAATACCTAACACTTCATTTAAAAAATATACAAATTTTTTGCTAGCAAAACTTCTATAATTTTTCATTTCTTGTCTAGTAAAATTGCTATAATCTTCTATGTTGTTTAAAAAGATGTTTGAATAATGTCCCCAATTTGTTAATGAATGAATTCTAAGATTAAAATTATCATTCAAATTGGCACCAGTATCAATATAAGACGATCTTTTTTGATTAAATAAAGTATTTTCAAAAAAGAAATTACTTTCTGTAATTCTATCTGATAAATTAGTATATGATTGTAAAGTATTAAACATTTTACAATAAATAGAAGAAGTTACTTGCAAAGTAGTTTTTAACATAAATTTTAAATCAGCAATTTTTTGATCTTGATTTGAGTTTAAGCTTTCAATAAAACCATTAAAATTATTAAAAACGGGTAATGTTGTAATAATATTTTCAAATAAACTTGCAATTTGATAAAAAATATTCTTTTCTAAGGCGTCATTTTCAACGTCATGTGCATATTCTCCACCAAATGTCATGACATTTAAAAAGGCATTTTGTGTACTAAATTTATATGATAAAGATTGTAATATATTAGGATCACTTGACAGACTGTTAATTAACAATTGAATTAAATCATATGATGGGAATGAACTTGTATTTAAATACTTTTGAGCATCCATAAAGGCTGTATTATATAAGAAATAGTCTAATTTATATTTATTATTTCCATAAAAGGTTTTTTTAAATGTTAATTGCGGAACAAATTTATATTCTTGATTATATTCAATTGTATCATTTGCAGCATATTTTCTGTAAATATTAGAACCTGCTAACAAAATATTACGTTTGGTTTCACTAAAGTTTTCTAAATCAATTTGATCTAGGTCTTTTCTACTTCCTAATTTATGTGAAGCATTATATGATAAATTTAAATTTTCATCTAATAACAAGGCAGGTACTGATAAAAAGTGTGAGGCTTTACCGTTTGTTTCAAAAAGATTTGATGTAACATTATAATATTCATTACCAGTGTTAGAATCTCGCATAAATTTATTTTTAGCATTGATCGACCAATCAACAGCATTTTGTACTTCATCTGTAAAAAAACAAAAGAAAGGCGCTAATTCCGTGATTGTGTTAGGAGTAGGTCCCCGATTAATAATTGTATTTTCGGCTGAAACATTATATGCATTTTTCAATGACGTTAATCTTTTCTTGGAAATAAAAACATAACTGATTAATAAATTAATAAATTCATCTTGAAAGGTTTGTTTTTGTTGATCAGTCATTTCACGACAATTATCATTAAATAACCATAAAATGGATGCATTGTTTAATAAATCGGCTCTGTCAGATGACATTTTTGTATTTGCTTTTTTAGATGAATGCCATTTAATATTTTTAGCACAAAGATTTTTTAATTCTTGAAAAAATCCAGTTGAATTTTTAAAAATTTTAGGTTGTTCTATATAATATCTATCAACAAAATTTAATACTTTGGCATGATTATTATTTAATTGAGGTTTAACATCATTTAAAGTTAAATTGATCGAATTAATTCTCTGATTAAGATTTTCAGCATTTTGAAAATTTGTAGCTAGAAAATCATCAATATTAATATCCCCAATCACTTTGTTATTAATAATGATTAAATCTTTATTTAAACGATTATAAGGTTTATTAAAGATCTCAAAAATATAAGATCTACTTTGAAAATTTTCAAATATATTATTAGAAGTTACAAATTTATTTTGATCAATTTTTGAAATCGATTCTAACAACGTATTAGCTTTAATATTTTCTTCAACATTTTTTCTAACTCCATTTGTGTCCATTAAAAAATTTACAATATTAGAACCTAAATTTGTAGAAGAGTCGACTCCACCATTAATTGCGTATTTTTTATATTTTTTAACGATATTATTACATTGTAATCTTGTTTTAATAATTGATGCAGTAAAATTACTAATATCATCAAATATAAAATTATGAATTCCTTTTTTATTAACATCTAATACACGACGATACTTTAAATCAGAATAATCTGCTTGTGAATTTATCTTTTTAACAGTACCGTATAATAATTTTAATTGATTTGTATTAAGATGATTTGCAATTAGATTTAAAGATTCTAAACAATTTAATGCTGATTTTTTATTATTTACAACAAGATCTCTTTTTTGTGGAGATTTTACAATGATCGAATTAGCTAATAATACGTGAGGCAGAAAATCATCATTAATATCTAATAAATCGTTTCTATCATCAACTGATTTTGTATCGATATTAATTTTTGATGTAAAATTAACATTTTTTGTATTACTATCATTACATAATAAACTTTCAAATGTAAAAATATCATTTCTAATCACTTCTTGTGATGATTTTCTAACATCTTTAAGCATTACGTTTTGAAAGATATTATCATTAAATGCGTCAATTAATTTTTTAACATTAATATTATTGATCAAAGCAAATTCGTCGACATACTTTAAAGGTAATATTTCCTTAGTTAAGTCATGTTCGAACATAGGGACATTTGTAAATTGATTAAATTTAATTTTTGAATTTAATTCTTCATCAGTATATAAACCTTTAAACAAAGAATTACAGGAAGCATAATCAAAAGAATTTTCAATAATATTATTCATTGATGCGGCTAATGACATTAAACTTAAAGGTTTTGAATGATTTAGAATTAAGTTATTTTGATCTGATTCTAAAAAATTAAATCCTACGTAATTTGTGATAAATTTAACAGGATTATCTACGATTTGATTAAAAACAGTTGCTAAATTTTGGTTATTAACTGAATCTTTAATATCTAATACTTCTAAATTATGTGCGGTGGCATATAATGAATAACCAGTTGATAAAAAAACGTTATTATTAAAAAGATCAGGTAAATAAGTGTTTAATAAAAAAGAATGTAATAAATCAAATCTGTTTTCTTTAGAATGTTTAATGGCATTGGAAACAATAGATAATTGATTTTTGAAAAGATCATTTTCTTCTTTAATCGCATAAGTTAATCGTTCTAATGAAGAAAAGACCAAGGTGTTTTTAGTTTTAGCAGCTGCGAATAAATCAAAAAATTTACCAAAGCTTTGATTGTCAATTCGTGTTTTAGAGATATTTCGAAATATTTCCTTGGTTTTATCAGATTTCTTTTTAAAATTAATATCAAGTTCAAATTTTAAATCTGATAAATCATAATTTGAAGCTTCATTTTGAAAATTAATCAATTGTAACATTTCAGTTCGAACATTGATTTTTTGATTTTTTTCATTTAATTTATTGATATTTTCCAGATCTTTTTTAAAGATAGCCATGAAATACTCTCGACACTTTTAATTTATATTTATTTGATTTTAAAATTTATCAAAAAATCAGCTGCAATAAATTTTAATTTTCAATGAACTGATAGAAGTCAATCATAATGTATTTGTTTTGAATATTGTTAAAAGAAATGGTATGGGTTTGATCGATTTTACGACTAATACTATCTGGAAGATTTAATTTAAAATATAAATTTTGATTTAAAAAGTCAAAATTATAAGGCAAGAAAGTATTAGTAGATCGATTATAAGCAAAATTAAAAAATCTAATTAATTCAGGTGATAATCTTAAATCCACATTGATCTGTAATGTGTTAGAATTCAATTCATATTTAATGCTGATATTATTTTTAAATTCATTTTCTAACTCAATATTAGTAAACTGAGGAATAATTACTGCAGAATTTGTATATTGATTATTATCTCTAAAATAGACGTCTTTAAAAATATTATTCTGTAAATCATTCATTAAACTTAATAGTATATTTGAATTTGAAACTGTATCAATAATATCAAAATTAATCACAAATTTTAAAATTTTAGATTGATTTCTTCCTTTATTTAAAGTATATCCAATATTGCGATATGAAAAAATATTATTTAAAACCTGACTATTATTTCTAGTTTTAATAAAAATTTCATTGGTCGCAACGGTATTATTTAAACAAAAATCTGAATATAATTTATATAAAATCAATTGATTTAAATCGGAAAATTTATTATCATTGATGTTTTTTAACATACCATAAAAACTATCAATGATGCCTGCCGAAGGCAAAGAATTTAAAGGTTTATTTAATGATAATAATTCTTTGATTCTTTCTCGAGTTGACCATTCTGATGTCGTAATAAAAAATCCTAAAGGTATAATCATAACTTTGGCTTCAAATTTATATTTGACGTCTTTATTTAAATTTAAATTGTCATATGAAAATGATTTAAAGAAAAAAGAGTTAACTAGTAAATTATCGTTAAATTTTAATTCTAATGATAAATCTGTTTGAAATGAGGTCTGAATATTTTGAAAAATATCTTTATTAAAAATATAAAACTTATCTTTAATGAATTCATTATCTTGATAAATCGATTTTTTAACAATTACAAAAATATTATTTTCAAAATTTGCATCTAATTGGGTTTTACTTTCTTGCAGTTCTTGTAAGAAGATATTTTCATAATTTAAAGATAAAAATCGATTTAAATTGGTATTGCTATTTTTAAAATTTTTAATTAATAATTTGTAAGTAATATCTAAATTGGAAAAATCTCTGGTATTAAAGTTTAAATTATTTTGAATTGTTAAACTTTGATCATAACTAACTAATTCATATACATACTCAATTGGAAAATTTAAAACATAGGTTATAAAATCTTGAGTAAATTCTAATGTTAAAATATTAAAACGTGGGGCATATCCTCTTAAATAAAAGATAAAAGAAGATTCATTATCATTTGAATTATTAAATAAGGTTTTTAAATTGGTGCCGTTTAAATTTAAATTTTCAAGATCATTAAATCTAGGTATTGCATTAAAACATCGATCGACAAAATTATTTTGTAATTCATTATTAATATAAATCCCAGATAATACAGGATTAAAGTTTTCATTTTCAAATGCTGAATTTAACATTTTTAGATCAATTTTAATTGTATTAGAATTACTTAAATATTTGATCTTGGTATTTCCTATAAATCGATTTAAATTATCTTGTTGAGGTACTAATTGTAATAAACGAGCATCAGTAATTGTGTTTTGATATTTCTTAATAATGTAAGAATTAGTACCTGCTATCTTCATAAACATTGTATATGTAATTTCAAAAGGTACAGCTCGATTTAATAAAGGTGTTCGACAATCTAATCTAATTTTATCAACATTATTAGCAAAAACAGTTTCAGTTTGAATATTATTTAATTGAGTTTCAATAGGTAAAGAATTTTCTTGTATTGAAAAACTTTCAATAGGAATAAAACCAATTTCAGAGGATTCTCTATATGTTTTACAAGTATCAGTTAAATTAATAAAAAATTGTCTTTGTAAATTATTATACACTGATGTGCTGAATGTTATATTAAACAGTTTATTAAAATCAACATCATCAATATTAAACAAACTGGTAGATCGATCTACTACCCAATTAATGCCAGCAGTATTAAAATTTTCAATCTTTTTAACGTCAATAATTTGATTTTTATTATCCATTGCATAGATGATTAAATCATATTTTGTAATATTTTGTAAAAATTGATATTGAGCAGTTGCATTTGGAAAATTATAAGCGATTGTCGCAAAAGATAATTCAAAAAATAAATCTTGGTATTGTGAAATTTGAAAATCAGTTGCAACTGTTAATCCTACATTATAATTATAAGATTTACGACTTGAAAAATGTTCAATACTCAATTTATTATCTAAATCATTTAAGTTTAAATCACGTCCTAAAATTTCACTCTTGATTAAATTATAATCACGATTTAAATCATTATTTGAAATGAATGATTGAATATTTAATCTTTGATTTTCATCTAAAAAATTGACATATCCTAATTTTTCATTAGAATATTTGCTATTTTGAAATTTATTAATTGTTACAGTTTTAAAATAACTTAAATTTAATTCTTGCGCTTTAACTGTATCTATTTCAATAAATGATCTAAATACATTAGCATTTTTTTCATATCTAGTGTAGTTAGCTAATTCATAATTTGCTCGAATAACTCTATCACTATTATTAGGTAATGTACTTTTAAATATTTGACCTAACTTCTTTAACATCTTAAACCTCTTACCTTACTCTATTACAATTGTAAATAAATTTACAAATAAATAATTGTCTTCAATGATATAATTGCCATTATCAAGATTATTGTTAAAATTATTATCAAAATCAATTTCTGTTTTTGAAGAAAATAATTTACCAGCTGAATAAACCTGTACATTTTTTTGTTTAATTTTATCAAATATTTCACCATGATTGATAAACAATAATTTATTAAATACAACACCAGAATTCTGGTTATTAAATTCAGATAAATTTAAAATAAATTCTGAATCATATTCTTGATTTTCAAATTTTAATTCCATTTTTGCAATTTCAAATTTATCATTTTCCAACAATTTGATAGATTCTAGAATAATTTCATCATCTGATCCTGAAAAATTCATAAATGTTTTAATTAATTCTGTATCAATATCATTATTTGATTTAAAATTTTTAAAAATAATTTTATGCGAATTACGATTATCTTGCGCCAAATTATATGAATTCATAATTTTATTGTTTTTACTAATTACATCTCTATTCATATTACTAGGAGGTAAAAATAAATAATTAAGCTTGTTCTTAAATCGATCATCTTCTATCATTGAAACTTTTGACAAATTTAAACTATTTGAATTAGTTAAGGTAAAATAATCATTTACACTTTTTAATCTAATAGATAACAAAGTATCAGTATTATTAATCCGACTTGTAATATCAAAGTTTTCATTATTTATTTTATTGACAAATAACGAAATTTTATTATTACTACCCGTTGCAACATTTAAATTATAAAAAGAATCTGTTAAAATTAATTTTTGATTTCTTAAATTTTCAACTAAACCTGTTGCAACTTTATCAAATATTTGATTTTGAGAAAAATTATTTAAAACCTGCGCATTTTTATATTCATTGTTTCTTAAATCAATATATTGTCCATCGATTTCAGTTCTTAATTCAAAATTAGCTGTTTGCTTTAAATCAATTTCAGCATTAATTTGATCAAAAAAATTACTCGAGGCTTCTAAAAAAAATGGCATCACCTCTAAATCAGCCACATTATATTCATTTTGTTTATAATCATAAATTGCTTCGTTATCAGTTAATGAAGCATAAACAAAACGCAAATCTCCATTTTCAATCTGTTTATAGCCATTAGCAGTTAATATAAAATCAACTAATCTTTGTTTTTTATCAAGTATTCCTGACATAATAACATATATCTTTCAAAATATTCTTTTTATTATATTTAGGAACATGTCATTTTTAAAAAATTATTTGTCTCACAATGTTAGGATCAAATGTCACTGAAGGTATAATTGTAGTTAAATAACTATCATTCGTTACATCATCTTTAAAAGCAACATGCTTATAATGCCAATAATCATTGGTCGACCATTTTTGTACATCACCTGAATTGTTTAAATTATATCCTGCATCTAATAATGAACAATATCTAGATTTATTCCTTGTTGTTACATTTTTAAGATCATTTAACGTCGCAGTTGTAAAATTATAAAGATCGACGCCTGTTTGTCCATTCACAAATCTTTGTTCCACTGTACTTTCAATTACATTTTCATTATTAATCATCATCATTGAAATATTTTGATTAACTCGATCTTTAAATTGACCATAAGATCTTAACTCAAAATATTTAGAATGATTACGTTTATTTGTTGCTGCAATATTATTTGTTCGAGTTGAATTTTTAAAATATGACATTTCTTGAATTAATCGATTCAGTTTATCAGCATTTATTTTTAAAAATAAAGTTTTTTCATCATTTGTCAATTCACCTTGTAAACCTTCAATATAAAGCCTGAGACTGTTAGATATTGAATAAGTTTGTTGTAAAATATCGTTAAAGGAAAAACTATCATCATAAGAATATTTAAAATCATTTATATATTTTGAGTCGACTTTATATGAATTAATTTTTAAATTAATAAATGGATTATAAAATTCGCCAAATAATATTTTAGATCCTAACAGAGAATGTATCCCTAAAAGAAATACTTCTAAATTTTCTATTTTGCGAGTAGTTAGTCTTCTAAAAATATTATTATCCCAAAACAATGTATAATTTTCATTAGTAGATCCAACATAAATCTCTTCAGGCAAAACATTAGTTTCTTCAACCCATGAAGGCGATGAATTCGCATCATATAAAGGCCAAAAAGTAGC
>Ga0194118_10002617_pt1 | contig 22372 bp, 23 predicted proteins | sample TA2MahsurfametaG_2_FD_148662 | JGI IMG/M metagenome (GOLD analysis project Ga0194118, IMG submission 148662) | Freshwater microbial communities from Lake Tanganyika, Tanzania - TA2015013 Mahale N5 surface | ecosystem: Environmental > Aquatic > Freshwater > Lake | place: Tanzania: Lake...
AGCTCGACAAGCTCGGCCTGCGGGTCAACCGCAAGCGGCTGAGGCGACTCATGGAAGAGGCCGGCATCGAAGCCATCGCGGCACCCACATGCACATCACCCCATGGAGTTTCGCTCACCTTTACTTATACCTCACACTGGCGGGCTTTCACGATATCCAACTCCACGAAGAGGAGCTTAGCAAACCGAAGCATTTCTGGGAGATTCCGCTCGCATTACCCCAGAAACTATATGCCAAGGGGAAACTCCGGCGAGCAGCCAATCAGGAAGAACGCTCTTTCTGGGAAATCTGTTGAAGCCCTCGCTCGATCTACAGCCGTCATCTGATCGTCACGGCGCGGAAAAAGTGATTTGCGAGAACCGCTATCCCCTCCTTCAAAGGAAGCGGGCGATGCGTTCTCCAAAAAGGCCGTCGTTTTCCTCAAACCAACGCCGGCCGGACATGCCAAGCGCCTGCTTTTCACCCTCTGGCATCGCGATGAGTTTTTCGATGGCGGCCTCGAGGGCGTCGGGATCCGCATGGAAGTTCGTCCCGAGGTGGCGCGGCTCGCTGTTAAGGTAAGGCACCAGTACGCCGCGATCCGCGGTCACCAGTTCGTTCATTGGCGGCGCATCGGTGGTCAAGGTCACGGCGGCGCATGACATTGCCTCGGCGATGTAATGCCCCCAGCTCTCGGAAAGCGACGGGCAGAGATGGATGCCACAGGAATTCTGCATATGACGCAGTTCGGAATCGGGTAGGTAGCGGCTCACGAGCTCTACGTTCGGAGGCACCGAGGATGGCGCGTTGTCCGGGTGCTGGACCAGCGTGAGGAGCGGCCACTCGGGATGCTTATTCCAAAGCTCCAACAATAGCCCGGTGTTTTTCAATGTGCTGCGCCCGGCAAGGTGGAAAAACCTTCCGAAATCCGGGATCATCGCCTCTTCCCGCCTGTCCTCCGAGGTGAAGCCGATGAAATGCACCGAGGGATGGTGCTTGGAAAACGCCTCCACCGCGTGCCGGGATTTGCAAAGGATATGATCGATCATTCCGAGCCGACCCAGATGGCGCCGGGGAAAGCGTTCCTGGTTCGGGATCAGGAAATGCGTGCCTGCCTTGCGTTTCCACAGCGGCGAAACACGTTCCAGATGAAAAGCCGCATCCGCTTTTCCCGCGGAGAACAGGGCGCGCAGGCTTTTCAGCTTCGGCGCTTTCGAATTCACTTCGGATGCCCGCAGCGCCGTAGCAAGCAGCAAGGCATCGCGGTCTAGTCCCACGCCATTGCTCCGGCCAAATATCAATGCAGTTCTCATTTCCGCCGCCAACCATGCGGCTACCGGCGCGCGACCGCCAACACCTATTTACCCAACACCCCGCAGCGTTCTGCTGGAGGTGGAACTGGCAGCGCTGCCAAGGGCTGGCGTTGCATGCGGCGCGCAGGGCGGCCTTGAGGCCGGGATGGGCGTCGGAGACGATGAGGTCGGGAATGCCGATGCCACGCTCTTTGAGGGCGACGAGGAATTCGCGCCAGTGGACTTCGGCTTCGGAGAGGGCGCAACTGACACCGAGAATCATGCGTTTTCCGTCGTCGCGGCGAATGCCGATGGCTTTGAGCGTGGCGCAGTCGCGGACGGTGCCGTCGATGCGGACCTTGTAGTAGGTGGCGTCGAGGATGAGGTATTGGATTTCGGGCAGCGGTCGTGAGCGCCATTTGGCGAATTCCTCATCGAGCTGCTTGTTGAGATTGGAGACTTGGCCGGAGGAGACCTCGAAGCCACAAAGTTCCTCCATGACCTTGGTGACTCGGCGGGTGCTGACGCCCTGGACGTAAAGAGTGGCGATGGCGGACTTGAGTGCGCGGTCGCTGCGGGAGCCTTTTTCAAGCAGCGAGGTGCGGAAGGGAGTGTCGCTGCCGCGCACCTGGGGAACGGCCAGTTGCAGGGCACCGACAGCGGTCTGGAAGATTCGTGGTTTGAATCCGTTGGCGTGGCCGTTGCGCTCGACGCCGCGTTGGTAAGGGCCGGCCCCGATGTGATGTTCCCGCTCGATGAGCATGGCGGCGTTCATAAGGATTTGGGCGATGTTGGCGAGTCCATTGCTGAGGCCATCGGCGAAAAGAATCTTGAGAAGTTGGTCTTGGAGGGTAGTTTCGGTTTGTTCGTTCATGGTCTTGGTCTGTTTTGCTTTGCAGCTTCAGACTGAAGGCCTTGAACGGACGCCGCAAGCCGCCCGAGAGGGGGGCGTCGGCACCGGGCGCGAGCCCGATTCCGCTACGCTCCATCGGGCTCGCGCCCGGTGAATCGCAGGTGAAATCAGCTTCTCGCTTTTACAGAAAAGATTTTACACTACCCATCCTCGCGGCGCTGAATCAGGCCGCCCCGGCATATCCAACTGTCACATTACCGATGAGTTACGAAACCGAGCAGGAGAATTTCTGGAGCGGGAATTTCGGGGATGAGTACACCGAGCGCAACCAGGGGGCGCTGCATGAAGCCGCGCTGCTGCATTTCTTTTCCGAGGTGCTTGGGCACACCGGCCGCATCGGTTCCGCCATCGAGTTTGGGGCGAACCGCGGCCTCAACCTGAGCACCCTGCGCAGGCTTCTGCCGGAAGTGGAACTCGCCGCCATCGAGATCAACGAGAGCGCGGTGGCGCATCTCAGGACCCTGCCCGGTCTGGATGTGAAGGCGCAGTCGATTCTCGAATTCGATCCCGCCCGCACCTATGATCTCGCACTGATCCGCGGCGTGCTCATCCATGTGAATCCGGAAAAACTCAGTGAGGTTTACGACAGGCTTTACCGCAGCAGCCACAAATTCATCCTGGTGGCGGAATATTACAATCCGACCCCGATGGCCCTGCCCTACCGCGGCCATCAGGAGCGCTTGTTCAAGCGCGACTTCGCCGGGGAGATGTTGGATCGTTTTCCGGAGTTGAGTCTTCGCGCATACGGCTTCCGCTACCGGCGCGATCCATTGTTCCCGCAGGACGATATTTCATGGTTCTTGTTGGAGAAGTCCCGGATGTAACCCGCTTTCTTCAAACCAAGCCACCGTGAATCCAACGCGCGACAATCAAGAACCATGCCCGCGGGAGCTTCTCGACCTGTTCAGGCAAGGAACCAATATCACGCGTGTCCTCCGTGAACAAAGGGGTGCCGACCACAATCCGGCGGATGTGATTGAAATCGCATACGATCTCCAAACCGGCACCTATATCGAGGAAATGAGGGATCCGGAGATCGCTCCGCACCGTTTGCAGTATTCCGCGGAAATCGCCCGGACGATTCTCTCCATCTGCAAGCCTGAATCCGTTCTCGAAGCGGGAGTGGGCGAGGCAACCACTCTCGCGGGAACACTGGCGCATCTCGGCGACGTGCCTGCATACGGCTTCGACTTGAGTTGGTCGCGCGTGGCATACGCGCGCCGCTGGCTCAAGGAGTGTGGTTTCCACAATGTCACCCTTTGCACGGGCGACATGTTCCGGATTCCTTTTGCCGACCGGTCGATCGACGTGGTTTACACTTCCCATTCCATCGAGCCAAACGGCGGCAACGAGGCTCCGATCCTGCGCGAACTTTTCCGCATTGCCCGGCGTTTTCTTGTGCTGGTGGAACCCGCTTACGAGCAGGCCGACGACGAGGCAAGAAAGCGCATGGACTTCCATGGCTATTGCCGGAATCTGCGCGCCACCGCGGAGTCCTTGGGATATGAGGTGATGCGCCACGAATTGTTTCCTTGCTGCGCCAATCCCTTGAATCCCTCGGCAGTCACCATCATCCGCAAAGCGGATTCCGGCGGAGCGCCCGGCCACGTTCTGGCATGCCCGCAGTACAAAACACCGCTGGAAGAGCTGGGGGGCGCGCTGTTCAGTCCCGAGGCCCTCGCGGTATAACCGGTAATCGCCGGAATCCCCTGCCTGCGAAAAGAAAACGCCGTGCTCGCCAGCAAGTATTTGGAGATCACCTCCTAGCAGGCAGCGGCGTATTATCCATTCACAGTCATCCCACAGGCTTCGCGGGTTGACTTGCAGACCCTGATTTTTCAGGGGACGAGATGTGGTTTTGGGTGAGGGGCGATTGCGGATTTTTCGTTCTTTTGGGCGGTTTGCGGATTTGCAGCGGCAATGCTGTCCCATGAGATCATGTCCTGCATGGCGCAAAACCCGGCAACCACGCCTCATTTAGCGCCCCGAGCACCCGGAACCGGCCCGATGCTGTCCCATAGGATTTCAACAGCAAGAGCAGGTCGATGCGCTCCCAGACCGTTGATCTGGCCACCGCGAACAATCTCGTGAAGCTGTGTCCCCAGCGCGAAAGATGTGCCATGTATCGCAGCAGCACGTAGACCATCAGCGCCGTGTAGACCTGCCACTTCACCGCGTTGGCGCTGTGACCCAGGAAGCTGCCCAGCTTGAGGCTCTGCTTGACCTGCTTGAAGAACACCTCGATGTCCCAACGACGGCGATACAGGTCGCACACCGACTGCGGACTCCAGTCGAAGTTGTTGGTGATGAACACCATGACCCGCCACTCGCCATCGACTTCCACCCATGCCTCCACCCGCCGGAGAACCATCCCCTTGTGCTTGCCCTGCAGGACGATGCGCTGGTCCTTGATGATGTTTTCGCGCCCCTTGGTCAGGTTCTTGAATGCCCGGAATTTCATGTTGTCCTTGGCCCGCGTGACCCAAGAGACGCCCCACTCGTCCAATTCAGCCAGATGCGGGAAGTCCACGTAGGCTTTGTCGAACACCACGATTTCCCCCGGCAGGATGCCCGCACAGACCTCGCGGGCGCGCTTGCTGTCGTGCTCCCCGGCAGTATCGACGATCGCAAACGTGGGCAGGAAGCTGTGCAGCTCGAGTCGCAGGTGCAACTTGGCGGCCGCCTTGCGTCGACGGTGTTTCGCCCAGTCCATGCAATTGGCCACCAGTTGCATGACGGTCGTGTCCACGGCGTGGATCCTGACCTTGAAGCGCCTGAGCAGGCCCCTGCCTTTCTTGCCTGCGGCAAAGGAAGGGCAGCCATGCTGGAGATTGGCGAGAACCGACCAGAACAGTTTTTCGGCAAACGCGGCGTCGCGCTCCTTGTTGGCGTTGGACAGCCCGTTGCGAGACGGCGGAGTGACGCCGAAGCGGGCCAGAACCGGTGCCTTGAGCCGAAGCCAGTCGCAGACGTCGTTGAGTCCCATGGCACGTGAAAGCTGGGCGAAAAGCATGGCGGCGAGATGGCTCACCGGGCTGAAGCTGCGGAACTTTCCGGCAACCCCGGTCTCTCGGGCGACCCGGTTGATCATTCCCAGAGGAATGAGGTTGAGCATTTGCTTGAGAACGACGACATTGGTGCGGGTTGGTGTTGTTTTGTTGTTCATACACCCCTACCGAGTGGCAGGGATTTCAACTCAACGCCAGCCCGCTTTGCCCCTTCTCAAAAAACATCGCCTGTGGGACGGCTGTGTTATCCATTCCCTCTCCATCATGATCCGCTACTGCACCAACTGTCTGCTCCCCGACACCAAGCCGGACCTTCATTTCAACGAAGCGGGCGTCTGCAACGCCTGTGTCAATTTCCAGGCCCGGCCCACCGTGGACTGGCCCGCGCGCCGCCGCGAACTCGAACAAATCCTCGACCGCTACCGCAACCGGTCCGGCACCCACTGGGACTGCATCGTGCCGGTGAGCGGCGGAAAGGACAGCACCTATCAGGTCGTGCAGATGCTGGAACTGGAAATGAACCCGCTTTGCGTCACCGCCACGACTTGCGACCTCAGCGCCATCGGACGCCGCAACATCGAAAACATCAAGTCACTCGGCGTGGACTATATCGAAATCTCGCCGAACCCCGTGGTCCGTGCCAAACTCAACAAGATCGGCCTCACCCAGGTGGGCGACATATCATGGCCCGAACATGTCGGCATTTTCACCATCCCGGTGACCGCCGCCGCGCGCTACCACGTCCCGCTCATCATCTGGGGCGAAAACTCGCAGAACGAATACGGCGGTCCCGCGGCATCGACGCAGAACAACACGCTCGACCGCCGCTGGCTTGAGGAATTCGGAGGACTGCTCGGCCTCCGCGTTTCCGACCTCATCGGCGTCGAGGGATTGGAAAGAAAACATCTCATTCCCTATTTTTATCCCGAGGACGAGGAACTCAAATCGGTGGGAGTCACGGGATTGTTCCTCGGCCATTACATTCCTTGGGACGGCTATTCCAATGCGCTGTTGTCGCAGGGTCTCGGCTTTGAAACCCTCACCCACACTGTCGAGGGTTCCGTGGTCAATTATGAGAACCTGGACAACCACCAGACCGGCATCCACGACTACTTCAAGTTTCTCAAATTCGGATTCGGCCGCTCGACCGACATCGCCTCCACCCACATCCGCCGCGGCCGGCTGACCCGCAGCCAGGGACTCGCGCTCGTGCGCCGCCATGATGGGAAATTCCCCTGGACCTATCTCGACAAGCCGGTCGAGGACATCCTTGCGAAGATCGACATGACGCTCGACGAGTTCATCAAGGTCTGCGACCGCTTCACCAACGGCAAGATTTTCAAAAAGGACGCGCGCGGCCGCTTGCTCAAGGACGCGAAAGGCAATCTCACGAAGATCAATGATGACAACCCATGAGCCTGTTGATCGTCGATTACGGCATGGGCAATCTGCGGTCGGTGAGCCGGGCGTTTGAGGAAGTCGGCGCCGATTGCCGGGTGTCCGACGATCCGCGCGCCACGCGCGAGGTGGCGGGCATCGTGCTGCCGGGCGTCGGATCATTCGCCGAGGGGATGGCGAATCTACGCCGCTCCGGCATGGCGGACGCCATCACCGAGGCGGTCCGCGAAGAAAACATCCCTGTGCTCGGGATATGCCTCGGTATGCAACTGCTCGCGACCATCGGCCATGAAGGTGGTGAAACCACAGGGTTGGATCTGATCCCGGGCGAAGTGTGGCTGCTGCCGCGCCTGCCCGGGCAGCGCATTCCGCATGTCGGTTGGAACGAGGTTTCATTCGCCCGCGACGACGAACTGACGGAAGGTCTCGCCGACAGTTGTGATTTCTATTTCGTCCACAGTTATGCCTTCGCGGCGGATAACCCGGATGACATCATCGCGACCACACCCTATGCCGGCGGTTTCACCTCGATGATCGGCAGGGGTTGCGTGCGCGGCGTGCAATACCACCCCGAGCGCAGCTCGAAACCGGGTTTCAAACTGCTCGGGAATTTCCTCTCCCTCTGCTACACCTGACGGCCCATGCTCAAGACGCGAGTCATCCCCACGCTGCTTTGGAAGGACCACGGTCTTGTCAAAGGGGTCGGTTTCGACAGTTGGCGGCGCGTCGGCACGGTGCTGCCGGCGATCAAGGTATATAATCTCCGCGAAGTGGATGAGATCATCTTGGTCGATGTGACCGCGACCCGCGAGGAGCGCGAACCCGACTACGCGGAAATCGCCGAGTGCACGCGCGAGAGCTTCGTGCCGATGACCGTGGGCGGCGGCATCCGCGATCTTGACCAGATCCGCAAACTGCTGCTCGCCGGCGCGGACAAGATTTCACTCAACTCGCACGCCTATCGCGATCCCGATCTGGTGAGCCGCGCGGCCAACCGTTTCGGCAACCAGTGCGTGGTCGCCAGCATCGACTACCGCACGGTCGATGGAGCGGCGGAATGTTACGCCGGTTCCGGCACCGTGGCCACGGGCCTCGGTCCGGTCGCATGGGCGATGGAACTCGAACGCCTGGGCGCGGGGGAAATCCTGCTCACCTCGATCGAGCGCGACGGCACGATGCAGGGCTATGATTTGGAAACCACCCGCAAGGTTTGCGATGCGGTGGGAATTCCGGTGATCGTCTCGGGTGGAGCAGGCTCGGCCGAACATGTCATGGAAGGCATCCGTGACGGTGGCGCGGCGGCGGCGGCGGCGGCGAGCATTTTCCATTTCACCGAGATCACGCCGCTGACGGTGAAGAACCATCTGTCGGCCCACGGTATCGCGGTGAGAAAAACCGGTTGAGCCTGTCCCGCCGCCTTTTTTCTTCCCATGCGGCTGGCCCGTCCCGAATCTCCCGCCACACACTTCATGTTGAACGGAAAATCCATCCTCATCACCGGCGCCACCGGCTCGCTCGGCAAACGCCTGGTCGCCCGCCTGCTCGCCGCGAATCCGGAAATCACACGGTTGGTCGTTTTCTCACGCGACGAACTCAAGCAGTTCGAAATGTCGCAGCGCTTCTCGCCCGCGGAATTCCCCCAGCTCCGCTACTTCATCGGCGACGTGCGCGACGCCGACCGCGTGGCCCGCTCGATGGAGGGCATCGACATCGTGATCCACGCCGCCGCGCTCAAACAGGTGCCCACCGCGGAATACAATCCGTTCGAGTGCATCAAGACCAACGTGCTCGGCGCGCAGAACCTCATCGAGGCCTGCATCAACGCCGGCGTGAAACACGTGGTGGCGCTTTCCACCGACAAGGCGGCCGCACCGGTGAACCTTTACGGTGCCACCAAACTCTGCTCGGACAAACTCTTCGTCGCCGCCAACAACATCCGCGGCCACCACGACATCCGCTTTTCGGTGGTGCGCTATGGCAACGTGATGGGCTCGCGCGGCTCGGTGATCCCGTTCTTCCTGGAAAAGCGCAAGTCTGGCGTACTGCCGATCACGGACACCAACATGACGCGCTTCAACATCTCGCTCGACGGCGGCGTGGACCTCGTCATGCACGCGCTGGAACACTCGCTCGGCGGCGAGATCTATGTGCCGAAAATTCCTTCCTACCGCATCACCGAAGTCGCCGTAGCGATCGGGCCGGAGTGCAAGCAGGAAATCGTCGGCATCCGCCCGGGCGAGAAGCTGCATGAGGAAATGATCACCTCGAGCGACGCGCCGAACACCCTCGAAACCGACCGCCATTACATCATCGTGCCGATGCTCTATCAGGAATCGCGCGACGAGTTGATGCAACGCTACGGAGCGCACCACCGCGGCAAGCCGGTGGCGCAGGATTTCTGCTACAGCTCCGGCACCAACAACGAATGGCTCACCGCCGCGGAACTGCGCGATCTCATCCGCCAACACGTCGATCCGGATTTCCATGTCTGATTTCCTTCCCTACGGGAGACAGTGGATCGACGACGAGGACATCGCCGCCGTGGCGCGCGTGTTGCGCTCGGATTTCCTCACCTCCGGCCCGGAGGTCGATGCCTTTGAAAAGGAATTCGCGGCGATGACCGGCTCCGCGCATGCGATTGCTTTCGCCAATGCCACCGCCGCGCTGCACGCCGCCGTGCATGTGGCCGGCATCGGTCCAGGCGACCGCGTCATCACCTCGCCCAACACGTTTCTCTCATCCGCCAACTGCGCGGCTTTCGTGGGAGCCACGCCGGACTTCGCCGACATCGATCCGGTCACGCACAATCTCGATCCCGCGGCGCTCGAAGCCATGTGGACGGATGATGTGAAAGCCGTCGTTCCCGTGGCCTTCGGCGGCCAACCTGCGGACATGCCGCGCATCGCGAAGATCGCCCGCGCGCATGGCGCAGTTGTCATCGAGGATGCCAGCCACGCCACCGGCGGCGGTTTTTTCCGCGAAGGGAAAGCATGGAAAACCGGCAACCATCCGTGGGCGGAGATGACGGTGTTCTCGTTTCATCCGGTAAAAACCATGACCACCGGCGAAGGCGGCATGTTGGTGACCAGTGATGGAGAATTCGCGCGCAAGGCACGCTTGTTCCGCTCGCACGGCGTGGAACGCGATGCCGCACGCTTCGAAGGTTTCGGCGTGGACGGCGGACCGCTCGCCGAAGTCGGGCCGTGGGTTTATGAAATGCACGACCTCGGCCACAACCATCGCATCACCGACATCCAGTGCGCGCTCGGCCGCACGCAACTCGCCAAACTGCCTTGTTTCATCGAACGCCGCCGCGAAATCGTGGCGACATATAACAATGCCTTCGCCGATCTCCCGTGGCTCGAAACTCCCGGGCTCGGCGTAATAGAAGACCGCGATCATATCTCGTGGCACCTCTACACGGTGGAAATCGATTTCCCCGCGCTTGGGCGCAGCCGCAGCGATGTAATGGCCGCACTGCGCTGTCGCGGCGTCGGCTCGCAAGTGCTCTACATCCCGGTCCATCTCCAGCCTTGGTATCGACGCACTTATGGCTACTGCCCCGGCAAGTGCCCGGTGGCGGAGAAATATTACACACGCTGTCTCTCGCTGCCCCTGCATCCGTCGTTGACCGCTGGCGATGTCGCGCGCGTCATCGCCGCGGTGCGCGAACTCGGCGGCGCGTGATCGATTCCATGAAAACGCTCGTCGTCATCCAGGCACGCATGGGCAGCACCCGGCTGCCCGGCAAGGTGCTCATGCCGCTGGCCGGAAAACCCGCGCTCGAACATGTCGTCGAACGCGTACGCGCGGCACGTGAGGCCAATCAATTCGTCATCGCCACATCCACACTTCCCGCGGACGACGCGGTGGCGGAATGCTGCGCCGCACGCGGCTGGCCTTGCGTGCGAGGCAGCGAGGACGACGTGCTCGACCGTTTTCTAACAGCACTGGAGCGCCACCCGGCGGAGATCGTGGTGCGCATCACCGGCGACTGCCCGCTCACCGATCCGGCGATGATCGACGAACTGGTCAGCGCATTGAAAAACGATCCGCGCGGCCTCGATTACATTTCCAACACACAGCTTCCGCGAAAAATCCCGCACGGCTTGGATGTGGAAGTGATGCGTGCCGATGCCTTGCAACGCGCCGGCAGGGAGGCCGCCGCGTGCGAAGAGCGCGAGCATGTCACGCCATATCTTTATCGGAATCCCGCGCGCTTCTCGCTCGGCCGCATCGATCCGCCGGTGGATCTATCAGCCCATCGCTGGACGCTCGACACGCCCGACGACCACGCGCTGTTGGAGCGTGTGTTGTTGGCGCTGCCGCCCGGCGCGTTCCGTTGGCAGGACACGCTGGAGGTTTTGGAAAAACATCCCGAATGGTTATCCATCAACTCCACCGTCACCCAGAAAACCCTCGCACCGGAGTCATGAACGCGCCGGGACCGCTGCTCGCGATCCGTGCCGATGCCAGCCATCACGGCGGCACCGGCCACATCATGCGCACGCTCGCCATCGCTCAAACCTGGCTGGCACGCGGTGGACGCGTCCGGTTCCTTTGCGCAGCGCTGCCCGACGCGCTCGAACAAAAACTCATCTCTTCCGGCGCGGATGTCGTCCGCATCGATCCTGAAAACGACGCCTTCGATACCGCGGCGGCCGTCACCGACGGCGGCGCGGTCGCCTTGCTGGTGGATCATTACGATCTAACGGATAACTGGTGGTGCGCTGCCAACCACGCGGCGCTGGAAAACCGCCGCACTGAACGACTTCACCGTGCCGATCCATCCGCTGGCCGACTTGCGGATTTCACCACGCGCGGTAGCGCTGCCGGGCGAAGCGCCTTCGGGTCCGGAGTTTTTATTGGTCCGCGATGAAATCCGCCGCGCGGACGAACCGGTTACCACATCGCCAAGCGCGCAACGCGTGTTGCTGGTACTCGGCGGTGCCGATCCGCGGAACGCCGGTCCGCAGGTAGCGGCGCAAGCGATCGCGCTGGAGCCCGATGTTTCACTCCGCGCGGTGGTCGGTCCCGCCGCCACGAATCTGGATGCATTCCTTCAACTCGCTCCGAGCGTCGAAGTGATCCATTGCCCGGCATCGATGCGGCCGCATTACCTGTGGGCGGATACGGCGATCGTTTCACCGAGCACCACCGCATTTGAGACACTACACCACGGACTTCCCACCGGGCTGATCGTCACCGCCGGCAATCAGGAGGAAGTCGCCGACGACCTGACAAAGTTGGGTTGCGCCGTGCCGTTGGCGGATGCGCGAAGCGACGGATGGCAACTCGATGCCGGCAAGCTCCATGCCTTGTTTCACGATGAAAAATCGCGGCAAACTTTATCTACCTCAGCCTCCGCGCTGGTGGATGGCATGGGTGCCGGGCGAGCCTGCGACGCGCTCGGTTTGCCGGAAATTTCCTTCCACCCCGCCACCGACGATGACGCGCGGCAGACATGGGAATGGGCGAACGATCCCGACTCGCGCGCCGCATCATTTTCCAGCGATCCGATCCCATGGGAAACGCACCGCGACTGGTTCTTGCGCCGCATTGCATCCGCAGACCCGGTCTGGATCGCCACTGCGGGCGGAGAAGCCATCGGCCTGATCCGCTTCGATGCGGCTGACAAAGACGTCCTCACCATTTCCATCAACTTGTCGCCATCGTCGCGCGGACGCGGTTGGTCGGCGCTCGTCATATCCCGCGCGGTGGACGCCATCCGCACGCTCCGACCGGATGCCGCGATCCACGCATGGATCAAGCCTTCCAACGAAGCCTCGCGACGCGCTTTCGCCCGCGCCGGGTTCCAACAAAAAATTGATCCTTCCCATCAAGACCGGCTGCTTTACATCCATACGCCATGACCCGCTGCGAGGACATCCACATCGCCGGCCGCCGCATCGGAGCAGGCGCGCCATGTTATATCATTGCCGAACTCTCGGCGAACCACGGCCAGCGCATCGAAACCGCCCTAGAGCTGATTGCCGCCGCCGCCGAGGCCGGCGCGGATGCGATCAAACTGCAAACTTATCGCGCCGATACCATCACACTCGATTGCGACAGTCCTTTTTTCCGCATCGGCGAAGGCACCGCATGGAGCGGCCGGCGTTTGTATGATCTCTATGATGAGGCGCACACGCCATGGGAATGGCATGCCGAACTTTTCGCCGCCGCGCGGAAACATGGTATCGCTTGTTTTTCATCGCCCTTTGATGACAGCGCAGTGGACTTTCTCGAATCGCTCGACTGCCCGGCCTACAAGATCGCTTCATTTGAAATCGTCGATCACGGCCTGATCCGCAAAGCCGCCGCCACCGGCAAGCCGCTGGTGATTTCTACGGGCATGGCATCCGAGCGCGAGGTCGAGGAAGCGGTGCAAGTCGCGCGCGATGCTGGGGCTGCGGGCGTTGCGCTGCTCAAGTGCGTCTCCGCCTACCCCGCGCCGCCGGATGAGATGAATCTGCGCACGATCCCATATCTCCAGGAGCGCTTCGGCTGCCCGGCCGGGCTCTCGGACCACACGCTCGGCATCGCGGTGCCCGTGACGGCGGCCGCGCTCGGCGCGTGCGTGATCGAAAAACACCTCACGCTGCGCCGCGCCGACGGCGGACCGGACTCGCACTTTTCGCTGGAACCGGACGAATTCCGCCAACTCGTCGAAGGCGTGAGCACCGCGGAACAATCGCTCGGCTCGCCGACCTTCGACCTCACCGACTCGCAAAGGCCGTCGATCCAGTTCCGTCGTTCGCTTTTCGTGGCGAAACCGATCGCCGCGGGCGAAATGTTCACCGCTGAAAATATCCGCTCGGTGCGTCCGGGCCACGGCCTGCCGCCGAAACATTTGCCCGACATCCTCGGCCGCAGTGCCGCCTGCGATCTCGCGTTCGGCACGCCGCTTGAATGGAGTCACGTCAACACGGATTGATGACGTGCAACCTCGTTCTTCAGGGTCTCAATTCTTCTATCAGAGATTCCAAGCCAAGCTCCCTCGCAAGTGTTTGCTTCAATCTATCTATCCGGGCCTGCTTGCTTCGACGGTTGAGAATAGGGAAGCATGCTTTCAAAGGAATCGGGTTGGCGATGCCCAAGCCATCGATGATTACAAAGCGTTCACCCAATCTCACTGAATACGAATACACGAGGTTGCTCCAATGCAGGTCGCTGACGACCAGAGGACTGTGCATGAGTGCATTGATAAAGCGCGCCATTGCGTGTTGTGCCGTCGCATCGAATCCGCCACGGCGGATCAGTTGGTCGGTGGTTGGCGCCAAATTTCCCGCCCGGTCGCATTCGGCCTCGACAACGATTCCGATCCCGAGATCGGTCGGCAGCAAACCGATAACCTTCTGGGTGAAATCCAGGCTGGACGGATCGTTGGCATGGGATGCCACATATTCATTGATCTCACGGAGAAACACTGAATGGGGCCCCAATGGCCGCGTGCCGCGCCACCAAGAGCCACGATTGGCGCGTGCGGATTGCGAAATCTCCGGCCGAAGCACCTTGACCAGCCACGAGCCGTGATCAGGGTGCCTGTAGATCCTCCGGACGCGGCCTTCCGCCAGCGGTGTCCGGTCCTTGGTCACGAAATAGCGGGTCATGGGTATCAGGGCTTGATGCTGGCTATGTATCTGCGCAGGCGCCGTATGCGGTTTTCTTTGCTGCGGCGGTTTACAAACCGGAAGTAGTCCTTGAACGGGATGAGATTGCTATTGCCGAGTCCGTCGATAATCACAAAGTGGTCACCGTGCTCCTCACTGTAGGCAAATACCAGGTTGCCGGCATGAGGATCGCTTGCGATCACGGTGGAATCGAGCAACTGCGCGATCACAACATCCAAAGCCCTTTGGACTTCCGGTGTGAACCCACCAGCCTTGACCAGTTGGTCGAGAGAACGTGCGTAGTTACCCGATCGGTCGCGAACGGCCCTGGTCACCAAGCCCAGGCCCGCGGTGGTGTCCACCAATCCGACAATTTCCTGTACAAAATGAGGGCTATTTCCATGTGTCGCGTGTTCGGCCACAAATTCATGGATCTCACGAACATAGGAAATGTATTGCCTGTAGCGGCGTGAGGTTTTGTACCACACGCGGCCTTTTCCCCAGCGCTCTTCAATCACATCGGGCCGTATCACCTTCACCAACAAATCGGGATCATGGGGGTGGGCGTACACGATGCGCATGCAGCCCATGGCCACCGGCTTCACTCCGTTGAAATCAAGATATCCGTTCATGCATCATTGTGATCGTCTTGGAAAACCCGTGCGAAGGCTCTTTTTATTCCTTCAGGCGAATTGATCCAGTTGTTTTCGAATATGGCACGGTCGCGGGCGCGCAGACCAGACCATGCGGCATCGGACACAAGCACCACGGCGGCGTCCAGATCCACCAGGGAAACGTCACCGCGCTCGTCGATTATGATGTTGGTGGCTTTCATGTCGCCATGATGGATTCTCAGGGCGTCCATGCGGACGACAATATCGTGCAGTTTTCCGGCTACCGCGGACAGCTCGTCGCCGTGCCTGCCGATCACCCAGTCCCTCAATGTCACTCCGGGTGCCAGCCGGGTGGCGAGGAACGAACGATTCCAACACAAGCCGAACAGGGATCGCCACTCCACATGAATCATCGCAGGCGGAGTGGGGATCCCCACTTTGGCGAAAGCCAGCGAAGCGATCCACGCACGCCGGCTGCGGCTGCCAAAAATACCGTAGGTCAGGCGCTTCAATGCGATTTTTGGTCGGTAATATTTCAATACCGCGATTTCGCCCGAAACAAGTGATCGGGCACCCACAATCGAGCGCGTGCCCTTCTTGTAAATCGTCATATCGCCGGGGGGGGCGAGTGACAGTTCGAGGAGTTCGCGTATATCACTCTCATTGCAATTCGCGCGAGAAGACTCAGCCCGGCCGCCATGAAAAAATGGGGTATCCATGCCAAGGCTTGCATCGATGGAGTCGAGGAAGATCCGAAGATCTTCCCGACCGGGCAAGAGAGGCAATGAGCGGTCGGTCATGATTGCGTCGTGTTTTGACTGCGCAGGCTTGCGGAGTGTTGGTAAACGTCGAGCACTTCGTCAAGATGCCGGCGATAGGCCAGCCGTTCGCGCAAGTTCATACAAGCGGATTGCATACGCTCTCTGGTCTGCGGATCGACAAGACGATTCATGGAGTGCGCAAACGCATGCACATCGTCAGCCTCGTCCAGCACGAATCCGTGCTCGCCGTTACGCATGATCTCGCAGGCACCGTTGTGACGAGTGGAAATCACAGGCAGCCCGCTGGCCAGCGCTTCCAACACCACCAGGCTGCAGGAATCCCTGCGTGTAGGCAAAACAAGAAAATCCGCCTTTTGATAGAAGAGTGAAAGATCGCTTTGCGGACCGGGAAACGAAACACGCCCGGCGACGCCAAGTCTGCGGGCCAGCCTCAAATATGGTGCCGGTGAATCCCTGCCCACCACCGTTAGTGTGACATCGGGTGCGTGTTCGAGCGCAATGATGGCTGTGCGAACACCCTTGAGTTTGTAGGAATGTGCCACGAGCAATGCTTCCACAGGCTTCCGGTTTTCCCGATGTGGCGGTGGCGTGAAGCGGGACAGATCCACGGCGTTGAAAACCACGCGCAGATGCTCGGGGGGAAAGAGCGGATTGGTATGCGCGAATTCACGCCGAACCATGTCAGAGAGACAAATCACAACTGGTGGCGACGGAGCGTCCAGCAACCGACGTTCAACCCGAGCGTATAAACGCCGCCTCGGATTGAAAAAGGCCTGGATGTATTTTCCCCGCAACGCGGCCACCGCGAATCCGGCGTGTGGATGGTAAACGTCACACCCGGCCATAGGCAGCATCGCATGCACGACATCCTGTGGATGTTCCTGAAGCCATGAGCGCACATTTCGGGCAAATTCCAGATAGCGGCGGCTGCGTGTGAGTCCGCTCATAGGAAGCCGGACACTCTCGTATCCAGTGTCGGTCGTCTTTTTCATGCTCTCGCCGCAGCTTGTTGTCCCGGAGAGGAGGGAAACGGCATGCCCACCCGCCGCCAGCGCCCCGGCCAAATCCACGGTGTAGCGTTCCGCTCCGCCGCGGCTGGGATCGCCATTCAGGATGATCAATGCGATGTTCATATTTGCGGAATGGCGAATCTATCCAAGCCCTGACATGTGGACGCGGTCGAGTTTGTGAGAACCGCAAGAAATGGCAAGCGTGGTCAAGCCGGCAGACATGGTTGAATTCGCTTATCGCCCGAACAAGCCCATTAGAAACTTCCTTGGATGCCGGATTGGCAGACGCAACCAGTCGCCAATCCGTTGCCGCCAGTAGTATTGGTCAAGCAAATGGCGCAATTCGGAAAATCCCATCGCATCATCAACGCCTATTTCCTCGGCCACCGCGGCACGTTGCTCCTCCGTGATTCCCACATCCGGATAGGTGGCGAATAATTCTTCGATATAGCGCCCGCAGGGCATGTCGGTCATCCGCTCGGAGGCAATTTCCCTTCCGTCTTTCAAAGTGGAGATGTGGGAATAGGATCCATATGTAAAAAACGGAATACCCATCTCCACGGCATAGAACAGATAAGATCCGAACGCATTAGAAGTGGCGTATTTGGACTGGCGCAACAGATCATAAAAGCGGTCCACAAATTGATCGTCTTCCCGGACGCCCGCGCTCACCACCTCGAAACCCTCGCTGCGATAAAGCGCGTCATACCCAAGCACGATGTCATGCTCATGCACGCATATTTTGACCGGTTGAAACTCTTCCGGCAATTTGCGCAACTCTGCGCAGTATTCCCCACGCTCAAAAACTGCCAGTTCATGTTTCGTGGAATGGAGAGGGAAGGCGAGGGTGCCTTTGGGCTCGGCAACACGCTCGATGCCCATGTGCCGACGATAATGCACGAACGGCGAGCCGATGATCACAGCACGCTTATTCGAGTATTTCAGCCACAAATCGAGCCGTCGCTTATTGAACACAAGCATCAGCCGCTTTTTTGTCCTCAGGTCGTTGACCGGCTTTTCGTCTGACGGCCAGTGGCCGTGTTCGTACCGGCACGGAAGAGGCCTGTCTTCAGGAAAGCCGGTCAGCAGGCGTATGATCTTGTTGAATCCGTATTTTCGATCCTCGTCAAAAAAAAGGCTGGTTTTCATTGAACTGCCGGACGACGGCAGCGTTGACCCTTCGCCAAGGCAAGCTTCTTTTTGGCACGGCCATAATTCCGTGCCAGCTTCTCGAGTTTCAGAGGGTCCGTGTTCCACCTTGGTGCTGCTCATGCATGGATGAAGCCATCCCCCCCCTGCCATAATCCATCCGCCTGTGCTTATCCGCGGCATGCGCCCTCATCCAAGCTTGGAACAGCGCCAGTGGCTTGAGGAAATCGGCAAGCGCGCTGAACGCTTTACAATAGCGGCCGGGCGTGTAGCGCCGGTTCATCCCGCCATCTTGCGCCATTCAGCCAAGAGCCGGTCGGTTTGCCGGAATGATTTCGCATTCGAGCGGTAGCCGTCGCAGAAATCCCGCCAGTGATCGAGCAAGGGCTGCCGGTCCTCGCGGTAGCGGAAAATGGGTTTGCCGTTCCTGATTCTTCGTTGGAGCGACAACGGGCTACCCATCATTTTCAAATCGAGGAAGTCGATCAGCGCGAAATTCGCCAAGTCCGAAGTGACGAGGATGTTGCCGAAGTGGATGGACCAGAAATACACGCCGCGGTCGTGAACGCTTGCGATGAACGCACCTGCGGCATGGATCAACGGGCCAGTGTCACCGGCTTTGCCCAGCGCGCTTCTCAACGAGGTTCCGGGAAGCTCGCGGTAAACCACCAGTTGCCGCTTCAAATGAGGCACCCGCGCGGTCATGCGGACCTCGGGACATGCGATGCCCGCCTCGGCCAGCTTCGTGGCATTGCGCGCAAAGCGCTCGGCATGCGGAAGCAACAGGTTCGAGGAAATCACCCGCTTGATGCGCAGCAACTTGACGATTTCACCATCCGGCGTGCGGTACACCTTGGGGCCGTCGCGATCGATCAACAGCACTTCCGCGCCGCGGACCATGGTATCGAATGATTCACGTCCGAGGGATTTCATCGATGCAATCGGCGATGGTTTGGGTGAAGCGATCATGGTTTTCGAGATACCATGTCCGCGCGTTGCGGCCGAGACGCTCCGCTTCGATACGAGGCATCGCGACCAGAGATTGGATAGCGGTTTCGAGCGCGGCGGGATCGACGTAATAATTGCGACCGAGATGGCGTGGTTCGCTGCAATGATATGGCACCAGCACGCCGCGGTCCGCAATGACCAGTTCATTCATCGGTGGGGCGTCCGTGGTGACTGTGACCGCACGGCACGACATGGCTTCGGCGAGATAATGGCCCCAGCCCTCGGAAATCGACGGGCAGAGGTGGACACCGTGGGAGTTTTGCAATTCCCGGAGTTCGGCATCGGGCAGGTGTCGCCTGATGAGATCAACGTTGTCCGGCACTTTGTCCGGCGCGTTGTCCGGGTGCTGCAACAGCGTCAATGCGGGCCACTCCGGATGCCTGTTCCACAGTTCTAACAAAATCCCGGTGTTCTTGAAGGTGCTGCGCCCGGCCAGATGAAGGAACTTCCCGTAATCCGGCGTGACGTCTTTCAGAAGACGGTCATCGGAAGTGAAACCGATAAAGTCCGTGTTCGGGTGATGCTGGCGGAAAATTTCAGCCGCATGACGTGTCTTGCACAGGATACGGTCGATGCGCCGCAATTTTCCTAACAGGCGCTCGGGAAAGCGCTCCTGATTCGGAATGAGGAAATGCAGGCGCGCCTTGCGCCGCCACCACCACGGGGCCACACGTTCGAGATGGAAGGCGATGTCCGCGTCCAGGGCGTGGGAAAACATGGTCCGCGGGTCCTTCCATGGCGGGCATGTGGCGGTGACGCCGCCGCCGGCGAGCGCTTCGCCGAGCAGGGCCGCGTCGCGGTCGAGCCCCGCGCCGTTGATGCGTCCGAGAATGAGCGCGGATTTCATGAAGCTTGCTGCTCCTGGAATTGCAGTCGGTAAAGGTGCGCGTAGAGGCCATTCTCATCACGCATCAGCTCTTCGTGCGGACCGCTGGCGGCGAGGCGGCCGTTTTGCATGACGTGGATCACGGCCGCGTTGCGGATGGTGGAGAAACGGTGGGCGATGACGATGGTGGTGCGGCCTTTCATCAACTCGTCGAAGGCGAGCTGGATCTTTTGCTCGGACTCGCTGTCGAGCGCCGAGGTGGCCTCGTCGAGCAGCAGGATCGGCGCGTTGCGCAGGAAGGCGCGGGCGATCGAAATGCGCTGGCGCTGGCCGCCGGAAAGGTTGCCGCCGTTCTCGCCCAGCAGTGTTTCGTAGCCCTGCGGCTGCTCCAGGATGAAGTCGTGGGCGAAGGCCGCCTTGGCCGCGGCTTCGATCTCCGCGTCGTTGGCATCCGGTTTGGCGAGCCGGATGTTGTTGCGCAGGGTGTCGGCGAAGAGGAACGTGTCCTGGCTGACGAGCGAGATATGCGATCGCAGCGATGCGGTTTGCAGCGCCGCGATGTTTTGTCCATCGATCTCGATGAGTCCGGCGTCCGGTTGATAGAAGCGTTCGATCAGGTTGAGAATGGTGGATTTCCCGCTGCCGGACGGACCAACGAGTGCGGTGACCTCGCCGCCGCGGCAGGTGAGCGAGACGTTGTGGATGACCGGCTGGCCGGGCAGGTAGCCGAAGGTGACGTTTTGCAGTGTGATGTCGCCGCGGGCGGGCTGCAAAGGCTTCGCGTCTGGGGCGTCGGAGATCGAGTGATCGGCATCGAGCACGCGGTAGAGCATGTCCACGCCGACGAGTGCGGTGTGGAGCTGGACGTTCATTTTGGCGATCCGTTTGACCGGTTCGTAGGCCAGCAGCAGAGCGGTGAGGAAGGCAATGAGCGCATGAGCACTTTCGCCGAGCACGAGGTTGCGATAGCCGCCGTAGAAGACGATCATCGCAACGGCAAGACCGCCGATCAGTTCCATTGAGGGGCTGGTCCTCGCGGATAGAGAGGCAATTCTGTTTGATAGCTTTTCGACATTCGCGATTGCTTGATCGAAGCGTTCCCGCATCGTTTGTTCCAAGTTGTAGGATTTGACCAATTTGTTTCCAATGATGGTTTCCTGAAACGCGGAGATGACCTGTGCGAGATTGTGGTACTGGCTGCGCACGATGCGACGCACCCTGCGGATGATGTAGCCGAGGATGAGGACGACCGGGCCGAGGATGAACAAGGCGATCGAGGACAGTTTCCAGTCCAGCTTGAACATGGCCGCGACCAGCGCGACGGCCGTGAACACGTCCTGCACCCGGGTCATGAGCAACTGCATGACATTCCGGGCGGCTGCTGTGGCCTGTGAAACCCGGGTGAGAAGTTCGTTGGATGGAAAATGCACGAAGAACGCGAGTGATTGGCCCAGTATGTGGTGGCCAACGCGTTGTTGCTGCCGCGCCACGATGTTGTTTCCGATTCGGCTGAGAATCACCTTGGAACCGTATTCGGACAAACCCTTGACGAGAAAGATCAGGATGATGCCGATGGACACCGATGCGATTTGCAGCATTCCCGGATGGTCCATATGGAAGAGTTGGGTGAACCAGTGTGTGATGGATCCCAGCCATTCCGCTGCAGCGGAGTCCTTGCCGATGAATGAGGTCTCCGCGGCTTTCTCCTTCGATCCGAACACCACCGCTGTGATGTTTTTCATCATGAAGACCGAGAGTGCCGTGGCGAGTGCCGTGAATCCCATCAGCAGGAAGGCCAGCAGATACCTTCCGTAGTAGAGATGGAAATTCTCGCGAAGAACCCGGCCGATCAGCTTGCGCGATTCCCGGTCGTTGAAGATGGTTTGATGTTTGCTCATCTGCTGTTGCTTCCGATGGTCCGACATGCGGGCCGCCACCCCTCCTCAAGCCCTCAGATACCTCTCCGGCCGGTGTTGCGGGACGACCGCGTTCCTTGTGTCCACCAGCGATGTCTTGAACGCGGAAAAGTCGTGCTTGCGGTAGGCTTCGTGCGCGGTGGCTAGCAGGAGAAGATCGTGGTCGGCGGTGATGGCGTCGACGGATTTGCGTCCCGCGTATTGTGCGTGTTCGCGGGTTTTCGGGATCACCGGGATGTGGGGGTCGTGGTAGGCGACGGTGGCACCGAGGGCTTCGAGTTTCTCGATGAGCTTGTAGGTGGGCGATTCGCGGTCGTCATCGACGTTGGCCTTGTAGGCGAGGCCGAGGATGAGGATGCGCGCGCCCTTGACGGCCTTGCCCTCGCGGTTGAGGGCCTCGGTGCAAACGCGCACGACGTGGTCGGGCATCGCGGTGTTGATTTCGCCGGCGAGTTCGATGAAGCGGGTGTGCATGCCGTACTCGCGTGCTTTCCACGTGAGGTAGAACGGGTCGATCGGGATGCAGTGTCCGCCGAGACCCGGGCCGGGGTAGAAGGGCATGTAACCGAAGGGTTTGGTCTTGGCCGCTTCGATGACCTCCCAGATGTCGATGTCCATCGCGCCGTAGACGAGCTTGAGTTCGTTGACGAGGGCGATGTTGACCGAGCGGAAGATGTTTTCGAGCAGCTTGGTGGCCTCGGCGACGCGGCAGGAACTGACCGGCACAAGGGTCCGGATCGCTTTGCCGTAGAGGGCGGTGGCTTTTTCGAGGCAGGCCGGGGTGAGTCCGCCGACGACTTTCGGGATCGCCTGCACCTGACTGTCCGGATTGCCGGGGTCCTCGCGTTCGGGTGAGAATGCTAGGTG